>Ga0181530_10005106_pt1 | contig 13556 bp, 8 predicted proteins | sample PEATcosm2014_Bin_42_FD_119769 | JGI IMG/M metagenome (GOLD analysis project Ga0181530, IMG submission 119769) | Peatland microbial communities from MTU Mesocosm Facility, Houghton, MI, USA - PEATcosm2014_Bin10_60_metaG | ecosystem: Environmental > Terrestrial > Soil > Wetlands > Peat | place... | reverse complement strand
GTTTATCGGCGCACGGAAAACCGCTGAAGCGGTTGTCAGGTCTTTCTCCCGCGGAACACCCAGCTAAAGCAGGGTGCTAATGAGATATGGGTTGCAACTGCATAAAAACTGAGATGCGCCCCACTCAAGGTTGCGGACGGAACTGACGCCTTCTCAGCCAGTGGAGGAAAATGAAGCAATTCACCGCCATGCAAATCGAGACCGCCGCGCCGAATTGAAACGCCCGGTCTTCGTAGATTAGCCGGATGGCGTGCCGCCCGGCCGGGACTTGAATGGCTTGAAATGCGTGATTCGCCCGCAACAAGGGCGCTGGCCGGCCGTCCACGTAGGCGCGCCAGTTATGATACCAGGTTTGCGCCACGATGACGAGCGATGGTTCGGCGGCCTCAATTTCGGCGTCCACGCTCTGCGTTGCAAATTTTGAATTCAGCACGCGGGCGGCCGTTTGGTTTGTCACCGTCACCAACGATTTCGCTTCGGGCGGCAAAAAGACCATTTTGCCGCCGTCAAAATCCGGCTGCGTCAGGGCGCGCAACGTGCCGGGGTCGTCAAGAAACAGGGGCTTTTGCTCGGCGGTCACGAGCGGCAGAAACGTCCGGCGCGGCTGCCAGTGGAAAAATTCGTCCGGCGCGGTGATTTGCGAGACGCCCAGGAAATCGTTGAGCTTGGGAAAATTTGCGTTGGTCGCGCCGTAAAGCAGGGAAATCAGGCCGTCGCTCTCGCGCGGCACGAGCGAGAAAAATCCGTCCACTTTCGGCACGGCATCGAGCAGGTTGCAGTTCGCGCAATAGCCCAGCCGCTTCGCCAGGTAATTGTTTTTCGGATCGCTCAAGGCGAAGCGGATGAAGTCCATCGCCGCCGCCGGCGTGACCATTGCGCGCGATTCGCCCAGCGCCGGCTGCGGTTGCATTGCCAGCCTGGCGCGCGCGAGATTCAATTCATACACACTCGGAGGAACCGCTGGGTTTTGCGCCGGTTCATGCGTGAAAACGTCGAGCCACGCGGTGAAAATCAGGATGAGCGGCGTGATGCGGCGCAGACCCGGCGCGTTTTCACACGTTAAAACGAACAGCAACCCGCCGGTCAAAATCAAAAAGGCCGCGCGTGACAAACCGTTGAGCAAAGTCGCATGAACGTCGTCAGTTGAAAACGGGAATCGCCACGCCCAAAAAAGAATTCCCGCGATGAGCGCCAGCAAAATGGCCCCGACCAGAACAAGGCGCTTGCTGAAGGCCGATTTTTCCTCGCTGCGCAAATTCTGCTGGTGCGCCAGTGCAAACGCGGCGAGCAGTGGCGCGAGAAAGGCCGTGAGGATCACGTATTTGATGGGATACGTTATCAAGCTGAGTTGTGGAATAATTTTTCGCAGGGCGGGATAGACGAAGGTGTTTTCACCGAGCGCTAAAATCAGGGCCATCATCGCCACCGCGCCCAGCAGCCACACGCGCCTTTCCCGGACCGTCCAGACCGCCAGTAACGCCAGCCACAGCGTGCCGATGCCAAGATAATAGGACGACGTCCAGTACTGGCCGTATTGGAAGAACACCCCTTCGGTCCAGGTGCGGCCGAAAGCCATCGGCACGAGAAAATTCGCCCAGCCCCAGCCGGGCATGGACCAGCGCGTGTCCGCGTAGCCGGCGCTTCGCTGCGAATGGGCGGCCAGGTCGAGGAATGGCAGCAGTTGGATTGCCGCCAGCGCAATCACCAGCGCCACTACCAACGGAAACCGCCAGAACATTGCCCGGCGTAGCTGCGGCGCCCCCGTCGCAGAAAATGCCGGTGACGAGGCGTTGCCGCCACCGGCGATGAACTGTTGAATCCACAGTGCCAGCAGCAAAATCCAGGTGAGAAAAATGATTTCCGGGCCGCCGGCGAGCATTTGCAGCGCGCCGGCAAACGCGGCCAGAATGATTTTCCGCCCGCCCTCGCGCCACGCCAGTTCAACGGCCAGCACGACCCATGGCATCCAACTGAGCGTGGCGATGTGGCTCGGCCACATGAGCAGGTTGAGCGTCAGCCCATTGAACGCAAAGGCCACGCCTGCAAATGCCGCTGCGAACGAACTGCCCGCCCAGCGTCGCGCGAGGAAATACATGCCGAAGCCCGCGAACCATAAATGCAGCAGGCAGAAAAAGCTCAACGACCATTGCAGCGGCAACAGGAGGTAAATCAGCGCCGGCGGATAGAGCGGCATGGTGTTCCATTGCGCGAGAAACGGCACGCCGCAGTTGTTGTACGGGTCCCAAAACGGCAGTTCGCCGTGTCGGAAACATTCCTGCTGAAAATGGGCGAGGGGATAGGCGAAAAATCCGTAGTCGCGCACCACAAACGTTTCCAGGCCAAGCAGGACCTGCGGGAATGTGGCGAAAACCAGCAGCGCCAGCAGCAGCGCAAACCGCCACGGCGTGAACCATGGGTCAATCGGATTGCCGGTTTGGCTGACGGATTGTTGCACACGCAGATTAAAACTAGCGGCGGTGCGAAATGCAATGCTGCTGAGGAATGACGAATGACGAAACCATAATGCCTAAAGAATGACGAAGCCCGAATGAGCAGCCAGGCCGACGCATTAGGCATTTGGTCATTTGGAAATTCATTCGTCATTCGGATTTAGGAATTAGTCATTCTCCTCGTCACCATTGGTTGACGCTAACCGCCCAAGGTCTTAGGCTAAACCTGTTTATGAGCGAATTGCAAAATTCCCTGCTGGAATTGATCCGGCGCACCTCGGCGGAAATTCCCGACGACGTCAACCAGGCCATCCTCGCGTCGCTGGAACAGGAGAAAAAGGGCACGATTGCCGAGAGCGCGCTGAAAATCATTGACCAGAACATCCGGCTCGCCAAACGCAAGTCACAGCCGATTTGCCAGGACACCGGCAGCATCCTGTTTTACGTGGATTGCCCGGTTGGCTTCGACCAGATCACGTTTGAGGAGACCGCGAAGGAAGCTGTGAAGCTGGCAACAAAAAAAGGTTTTCTCCGCCAGAACTCGGTGGATTCACTCACCGGCGTGAACGACGGCACGAACGTTGGGCCCGGCGCACCCACGTTTCATTTTCATCAGCATCGTTCGCCGGTACTGAATGTGCGGCTGGTGCTCAAAGGAGGCGGCTGCGAAAATGTTGGCGCGCAATACTCGTTGCCGAACGAAAAGCTCAACGCGAATCGCGATCTCGACGGTTGCCGCAAGGCGATTCTCGACGCGGTGTTGCAGGCGCAAGGCAAGGGCTGCGGCCCGGGCATCCTGGGCGTGTGCATCGGCGGCGACCGCGCGACCAGCTACGAGCTGAGCAAGACGCAGTTCCTGCAGCTGATTCCCGACCGCAATCCGAATCCGGTGTTGGACAAGCTGGAGCAGGACATTTTGAAGACGGCAAACGAACTCGGCATCGGTCCGATGGGCTTCGGCGGCAAGACAACGCTGCTGGGCGTGAAGATTTGCGCGGCGAACCGCCTGCCGGCATCCTATTTCGTCAGCATCAGCTACATGTGCTGGGCGTATCGCCGCCAGGGCGTGACGCTCGGCGCAAACGGGGATATTCAAAAATGGCTCTATTGAGTTAAATGAACTCAAATCAACGCGACAAAAAGCTGTTTCGGCTCGCAGTCGAAACTTTAAGGGATGAATTGCGCGCTTCTAGTGAAGGAACGCCCATTCGCTGCGTAGGACGGTTATCAGGGCTTTTACATTTGAACGCAAGCATCGGTCAAGAAATCCTTTGGGTTGGCGTCGGTGGCGGGCAGGCTGGGTGGCTTGATGAGGTTGCGTTGGTTTCTTTTTGAAATATTCCTCAACCAAAGCATTGGGTCCACGACTTCCGCCTTGCCTTCTCCATCAAATTACGTTCACTTCGACGCCAATGCCTGTGTCCGTAAAAATGCTTTCGCTGTTGCGCGACCCGGTGGGGCTGGAGCCGTTGGAGCTGGACGGCGATCACCTCGTCAACCGGGCGGGCCAAAGACGTTATCCGATCATCGAATCCATCCCCGTGCTGCTTGAGCCGGCGGGGTTGGGTCCGCAGAATCTTAAGTTCCAGCGCATGTATGATTGGATGTCGTATGGTTATGACTTCGCCTTGAAAGTCGGAAGTGTTTTTTCCGGGGGGAAGCTCGCCAAATTGCGCCGGCTGCTTGCAACCAAGCTGGCCCTCAAACCGGGGGATCGGTGTCTATATACCTCCATCGGGACCGGGGCGGACGTGCCTTATCTGGCGGAGCAGGTTCCGCTGGAGAGCGTCGAACTGGTTGGCTTGGATCTTTCCCTGGGCATGCTCAGACGGTGCAAAGCAAGAATTCGCCCTTATGAAAAAACTTCATTGCTGGTGCAGGCAAACGCCGAACGGCTGCCCTTCGCCGACCGGACGTTCGATGTGGTCTTTCATGTGGGTGGAATCAATTTCTTTGACCAGCCCGCGGTGGCCGTGCGGGAAATGGTCCGGGTCGCCAGGGCAGGGGCGCTCATCCTGATCGCGGATGAGACCAGGGTGGTGGTGGAGAAAAATTATCAAAGGAGTCCTTTCACCCGGGCTTACTTCAAGGACGCCCCAACGAACTTCAGTCCAAGGGACTGGGTCCCGCCGGGTGTCGGCAATCCCGTCTATGAAGAGGTTTGGAAGGGCAAAGGTTATATTCTGACCTTTAACGTCCCGGTTCCCTGACCGGCCGGGGCAGGACGACCGGGTCATGGTTGGAGTGGCGTAATTCCAGATTTTTGCGCCTCTGACGCCTTTACGAAACGACATTTTCAGGCGAGAATGGAGGCGTGAATATACGCCTGTGCTTTGCGACCGGTCTGGCGGTTTTGCTGGTTTCCGCCGGCGAACTTTTCGCGGGTGGCAGCGGGTTGAACGTTGTCGTGGTTGTCAACCAAAACAGCACGAACTCGGTCCAGCTCGGCAATTACTACTGCGAACGTCGCTGCGTGCCGCCGCAAAATTTTCTGCGCATCAACTGGACCGGCGGCAGTAACACGTGGAACCAGTCGAATTTCGAAACCAATCTGCTCAATCCGCTGGTGGCCATGCTGGCGAGTCGCGGTCTCACCAACCAGGTGGATTACGTCGTCCTGTCCATGGACATTCCCTATCAGGTTACCGCCACCAATGGCTTGAACTCGACAACCGCCGCATTGTTTTATGGGTTCAAGCCCGATGATTTTGGTGATTCATGCTCGCTCCCCGCCGCCAGTTCCAACGCCTATGCCGCCAGCGAAAGCATCTTCCGCCAGACGCCGCCGATTGACGCTGCGAGCAACTCATGGCTGGCGACCATGATCACATCCAGCAACCTGGCGCTGGCGCAGGCGATCATTGATCGCGGCGCGGCCAGTGACGGCGCATTTCCCACCCAAACGGTTTGGCTGGACAAAAGCAGCGACGTTTTCCGCAACATCCGGTATCTGGAATTTGACAACACGGTTTTCGATGCGCGTGTGACCGGCGTTTATACCATCCTGCGGACAAATTTACTTTTGCCTTACGGTTTGACGAATGCATTGGGCTATCAGACCGGTTTGGCCGCGTTTAACATCCTGCCGAACGTATTTGTGCCGGGCGCCATGGCCGACAGCTTGACGTCGTTTGCGGGGATAATCTATGAAGACTACGGCCAGACGTCTTTGCTGGCCTTCATGAACGCCGGGGCCAGCGGCAGCTACGGCACGGTGGTCGAGCCTTGCGCTTATTTGCAGAAATTCCCGTCGCCGCAGGACTATTTCTATCAGGCGCGCGGTTTCAGCCTGGCGGAATGTTATTATATGAGCCTCGCCAATCCGTATCAGGGTTTGATCGTGGGCGAACCGCTGGCCGCGCCTTTCGCCCGGCCGTCAAGCGGCGCGTGGGTCGGTTTGCCGGCCAACAGCGTGTTGAGCGGTGCCACCAATCTTACGCTCCAATTCACCGCCGGCGCGTCGAACCGGCCCGTGCAACAGGTAGATTTGTTCGTGGACGGCACATGGGTGCAAACCCTGACCAACATTCCGCCCGCCGCGGGCAACAATCTTTATGTGACCATCAATGGTTGTGTCACCAACTACACGGTTCCAACCAATGCCACAATCAAATCGGTTGCGTCCGGGCTGGCCGGCCTTCTGAACCAACCGGCTTACACTGGACAATCGAAGGCGCAAGCCACTGCCTACGGCGACCGCATTTTGTTGCAAGGCGCTGACATCAATACGCCGGGGGCGCAGATTCCGGTAAGTGTCAGCAATTCCATCGGTTCCGCCTCCGCGCTGACCACTTACGTCGCGGCCAGTCTCACCAATTTGCTCGACACCGTCGCCTATGGTTTTTATGGTTCGGATGGAACAGGGTTTTCAGCGGCCAACCCGCCGAGTGTGGGCGATTATTTGCAATTGGTGGTTACCAAAACCAACGGGGCACAGGTGACTCTGGCGGTAACCAACAACGCACCGGGCACAAACATTTCCGGTCTAACCAGCCAATTGATCAATGCTGTCAATGGCAACAGCGCGTTGCAGGCGGCTGACGGAGTGGTTGCCGAAGATTTAGTTTCTCTCGACTATTATTACAACATACCTTACGCCCAGTTCAACCTCTACGCGCACACCGCGGGTTGGCCGGCTTCGCAAATTCAGGCGAACTTCAGCGCTTCGGCCGACTTGGCCATTACTCCCACCAATACCCAGGCGTTGAATCAAAACGTCAGCGACCTCCAGCCGCGCAATCATCTCTACATTACGGCTGGTGTCACCAATCTTTCGTTCACATTTCCTTTGGACACCACCACCCTGTCTGACGGTTGCCATGAGCTCGAAGCGGTGGTCTATGAAGGCAGTCATGTGCGCACGCAAGCCCGTGTATCGCAAAACGTGCGCGTTCAAAACACGCCGCTCAACGCCACATTCACCACGCTGGCCGGCGCTTCCAACACGGTGTTGAATTTCACGCTGCTGTTTTCGGTCGCCGCCAACACGAACACGATTTCCACCATCGAATTGTTCACCACGGGCGGTTCGGTCGGCGTTGTTTCCAACCTCTCCACCGCCACGTTCGCAGTGGCGGCAACGAATCTCGGGGTGGGATTGCATCCGTTCTATGCCGTGGTTACGCGCAGCGACGGCAAACAATACCGCACCGGGACGGAGTGGATTCGCATCGGTGGGTCGGAACCGCCGTTTGGGCTGACGTTGACCGCGCCGCCGCCCGCCATCGGCTGGCCCGCCACGGCCGGGCGGCTTTACGAGGTCTTGAGTGCGACGAACGTCCAGGACACATTCCAATTGCGGGGCTCGGTCACACCGTCGAATTCCCCCGGGCTTTGGATTGACACCATCACGGGTGCGCCGCAACAATTTTATCGCGTTCTCGCGCCATAAAACCCTTCATTTTGTGGCAACCGCGCTTTTCCGGCGACTGTGAAATTACACAGCGGGGCCATGAATTGAAATAAACTTGCGTCGGCGCGGCAGCGTCTTGGAGCGGTGGCCCTCCACCGCTTTGGCATTGCCGGCATCTGCCCAAAGCGCCAGAGGGCTGGCGCAGTCCAAAAACCTGGCGGCAGTTCGGACGGCTTATGGACAGTGGTGTCGTTTCCGGCCTGAGTTTTGAATTTCACAAACGGGGATGGTTGTGCCACCTTTTTAAACGGCCATGTTCAAAAGAATTGCAATTTGCCTTTTTCTAGTCGCGTTTTGCCTGTGTGCGCGCGCGGCGGACACCAACACGCTTGTCTGGCACCGGGCGACCGACCGTGTGGACGCCGACGTGCGGGGCATGGCGCTGTGGCCGTTGCTGGAGAAAATCGCCGTGGCGGCCGGCTGGCATATTTTTGTCGAGCCGGACACCACCCACATCACTTCCGCAAAGTTCAAGGACCTGCCTTCCGGCGACGCGCTGAAGATGTTGCTGGGCAATCTTAACTTTGCGCTCGTGCCGCGGACCAATGGCGGGCCGCAACTTTATGTTTTTCGCACCGCGCTGAAAAACGCCACGCGGCCGGTGCTCGCGCCGCCGGCGGCGCCCCGGCACGTTCCCAACGAATTGCTCGTGAAACTCAAGCCGGGTACGGACGCTGACGCCCTGGCCAAACTGCTCGGCGCTAAAATCACCGGGCGCAACGACAAACTCGGCCTCTACCGCCTGCTTTTCAACAATGCTTCCGCCACCGACGCGGCGCTCGGACAGTTGAAAGGCAACAGCGACATGGCCGCGGTGGATTACAATTATTATTTTGACCCGCCGCCGCCGATTCAGGCGCTCTCGTCCGCGCCGATTGCGCCGCTGTCCCTGCAGCTCAACCCGCCGGGCGATTCCGGCAAGGTCATCGTTGGCTTGATTGACATGAATGTGCAATCGCTCGGAGCCCAACTGGACAAATTTATTCTGGCGCAAATTGACGCGGCTGGTGACGTTTCCGCCAGCACCGACATCACGCACGGCACGGCCATGGCCTACAACATTTTGACGGCCATTGCGCAGGCATCGGGCGGCGCCAGTTCCGTGCAAATCCAGCCAGTGGATGTTTATGGCGGAAACCAGACCACCACCTCATGGTATGTTGCGCTGGGCATTCAAGCGGCTGTTGACCACGGCGCGAACATCCTGAATTTGAGCCTCGGCAGCGCCGGCGACAGTTCCGTTTTGGACGGCGTGGTCAGCCTGGCGCTGGCTGACAACATTGTGATTTTCGGCGCGGCGGGCAACACGCCGGTGGACGCGCCGACGTATCCGGGCGCGATTCCCGGGGTTCACGACGTGACGGCTTTGGGGATGCCCGGGCAGCTCGCTCCCTATGCGAATTTTTGGTCTGGGGATAGCATGGCACTGCCCGGCACCGGCTACGTTTATTACGGAGGCACGCCATACGTCGTCCAAGGCACATCCACCGCCACGGCCTTCGCGTCCGGTACTTACGCAGGAACGTTGGGATCAACGACCATGAATCAGTCGCAGATTCTCGGAGCGATGCAGATGAAGTATCCTGTGCCGTTACAGTGAATCGGCGTCTGGCGTCGGCGTCTTGGTTTCGGGGATATCAATCTTGGGCGCCCCCAACCCGGGAGCCGAGTCCCAAGACCCAAATTTAGTGCGGCTGCCAGCAGGTTCGGCCGAAGGCGACGACGTAGGCGACGAACGCGATGATGAGCAGCCACGGCTTGCCGGCGATGGTCAGCAGAATTCCCAAACTCAAAACCAGGGCAATCACCAAATAAACCAAAGCCGCCAGCGCCAGTTTCATTGATGCTGATTATAACCTTCTTGCGCCCGCGCGCAAGAGCCGGAATTAGATGGGTAGTGTCGGCGTTGTGCGCCGATTGGTTTTTATACGCCCTCATCCCGGCCTTCTCCCCCAGGAGAAGGCGAATGGTTCTCCGTCTCACTTCCCATTCACCGTCGGCAGTATTCGCGCGACCAGCATCCAAATGTTTAAAAATCGTTCGCAGCAATGTCCTCTCCGGGGGGAGAGGAAACAGGTGAGGGCGGGCGTAAAAAACATCTTCAGGCAGGGCAAAAGCTTCATAAATTTTGTCCGGCGCGGCGTGCATCGGCTGCTACGGCGGAAGGGGCGTTTGACTCATTCCGCATGAAAGCCGATGGGCAGCATTCTCATAATACCAGCCGATATTCGGCGTTGACCAAATCCTGAAAAAGAACCTCGCGCGTGTCCATGGCCGGAAGCATCAATGCCGGTTTGTATTTCTCCATTTCCCAGGCAATCGGGCATTGGTCACCCCTTCCGCCCCCATGCATTTTAGATCACCATCACCTCTCCGCCGGCAACCGGCGGGAAAAATCTGAAAAATGTGCTGCTTTTATTGACGGCAGAGTATTCAATTTTGCGAATTAACATGGTCAGACGCAAAGCAAACAGAAAGCCGGCCGGTGCCGGAAGTTTCAAGCTTCATAAAAAGCTTGAGGTAAAAAATGGCTCTTCATCAAGTGCCTTGGCCGAATCGTCTCCACTAAGAAAGCCATTATATGTTTCCGTCCTGATTCTGCTCACGTTGTTGGTGTTCCTGGTGTATCTCCGCGCCCTCGCCGGCGATTTTGTCAGATACGACGACCAGGTTTATGTCACGGAAAATGTTCACGTGCAACGCGGCTTGACGTGGGAAAATGTCAAGTGGGCCTTTTGTACCCCGACGGCGCCCTACTGGCATCCGGTTACCTGGCTGTCCCACATGTCGGACTGCGAACTCTTCGGCTTGAAAGCGTGGGGTCATCACCTGACAAACCTCCTGCTGCACACCGCCAACACGTTCCTGGTCTTTCTGGTTTTAAGGAGGATGACCGGCGCGTTCTGGCGGAGCCTGTTGGTGGCCGGGCTTTTCGGGTTGCATCCCATGCACGTGGAATCGGTGGCCTGGGTGGCCGAGCGCAAGGACGTATTGAGCACGCTGTTTTGGTTGCTGACACTCATCGCATACACGCGATATGTGACAAGTGGCAAGTGGCAAGTGACACGAACCGCTTCCTTCCTGTCACGTGTCACGTGTCACGTGTCACCTTATTACATACTTGCGCTGTTGCTCTTCGCGTGCGGACTGATGTCCAAGCCGATGGTGGTGACGTTGCCTTTCGTCTTGCTGCTGCTGGATTACTGGCCACTGAATCGTTTTGGAAACAATCGTGTGTGGCCTTTGGTGAGGGAAAAACTGCCATTTTTCCTGCTGGCGGCGGCTTCGAGCGTTGTCACTTTCGTGGTCCAGAGAAGCACAGGCACCGTGGTGACGACGACGGGCCTGCCGATCGGCGCCCGTTTGGAGAATGCCCTGGTTTCTTACGCCGGTTATCTCGGCAAGCTCCTTTTCCCGGCGAACCTTGCGGTCATTTACCCCTTGCGCTATCCCTTCCATTGGCCGCTGGGAGATTTGATTTCAGCCGGTCTCCTGCTCCTGGGCATCAGTGTGGTTGTCATCACGATGCGGCGGCGGCAACCCTGGCTGCTGGTGGGTTGGTTGTGGTTTGTCGGGACGTTGGTGCCGGTGATCGGGCTGGTGCAGGTCGGCTTGCAGGCCATGGCGGACCGTTTCAGTTATGTGCCATCCATCGGGCTGTTCATTTCTTTGAGTTGGGGCGCCTGGGCATTGACGAAAACCTGGCGTTATCAGGTCGTCGCCGTGTCCGGCGCGGCCACGGTGGTGATGGCGCTCTGCGCAGGACTTGCCTGGCGGCAGGCCGGTTATTGGAAGAACACCGGAACGCTCTTCCAACATGCCATCGACGTGACGGAAAATAATTTTATCGCCTGCTCAAACCTTGGAGATTATGAGCTCGTGCAAGGGCACTGTGACGAGGCAATCAACCTGTATCGGGAAACCATCAGACTGATGCCCAGCTACGACTTGGCCTACGCGCCATTGGGCGTCGCCTTGTGCAAAACAGGACGGCTGGCGGAAGGGATTCAGGAACTTCAACTGGCCGTGAAGTTGGAACCCGACTCGGCCCAGGTCCACGCCGATCTGGCTGACGCCCTGGCCGAGGACGGACAAGGCGGCGCAGCCATCAACGAATACAAGAAGGCCATCAGCCTGGATCCTGACGATCTGGATGCCCGCAACCGTTTGGGTGTGCTTTTGGAAAACACCGGCCAACTGGACGAGGCCGTTCGGCAATTTAAGGAAATCATTGGAATAAACCCCGCCTACGTGCGTGCATACAATAATCTTGGGCTGGCGCTGGAACGCCAGGGGCGCCCCGACCAGGCGTTTGCCGAGTTTGAGAAAGCCGTGCGGCTGGATCCTCACGACGCCAAAGGACATTTCAACCTGGGTCTGGCTTTGAAAGTAAAGGGGCAGCTGGACGAGGCCATCGGTGAATTCGAGCTGGGACTGAAGCTGGAGCCTGATTCTCCCCAGGCCCATTGCGGACTGGGCGTCATGTTGGGCCAAAAAGGGCGTTGGGACGAAGCGATCACCCAGTTTCAGGAAGCAACCAGGTTACAGCCGGACTACGACGAGGCGAAAAATAACTTGAGTTATGCGTTGAAGATGAAAGCGACCCCCACCAAGCCTTGAGGCGGCGTTCTCCACCATCCAAAGCAACATTGTTGGTCAAGGCGACATTACCAGTTACGCGGACTGCAATGGACTGCACCGCCAAGAACGGCGGCCTCTATTTCTATTGTGTTGGGGTGCAGTGATTAGCTGGTTGAGAGTTGATGGTTGAGGGTTGAGTGGCAGACAAACAGGGGAACGTCGAACATCCAATGTTTGCCGCGCCCGGGATGCTGCTGAGACCCGAATTGTCGAAAAGGCATGGATTTTGGATTTAACTTTACACTTCCCGTTTTCGATTCCGGCACCGTAAACTCCCCCCGTGCTCGCTTTCATTGTCATCTCCGTGGCGGCGTATTTGCTGGGGTCAATCCCGACCGGCTATCTCGTTGCGCGGGCGAAGGGGATTGACATTCGTGCCGTGGGCAGCGGCAACATCGGCGCGACCAATGTCTTTCGCATTCTCGGCAAACCCGCCGGCATCCTGGTGCTCGTGGTGGACGGACTCAAGGGTTTCGCCGCGTGTTCCTGGCTGGCGGATTTTGTCGTCCAACCGTTCGCCGTGGCGCCGGATAAAATCGAATGTATGAAAATCGTCGCCGGCATCTGCGCCGTGCTGGGCCACAATTACACCTGCTGGCTGAAATTCAAGGGCGGCAAGGGCATCGCCACCAGCGCGGGAGTTTATTTTGCGCTGGCGCCGCTGGCCGCGGGCATTGCGCTGGGCACATGGATGATTATGTTCACGTTGAGCCGCTACGTGTCGGTGGCTTCCATCGCGGCAGCCGCGTCGTTGCCCGTGGCGGTTTGGTTGACGAATGACAGCCTGTTTTTGGGAATTGTCACCACTGCGCTGGGGCTGCTCGCCATCTTCAAACACAAAGGCAACATCCAGCGTCTGCTCAATGGCACCGAGCGGCGTTTGGGGCAAAAATCCGCAACAACGGAGGCAACCAAATGAAAACTACCGTGCTGGGCGCGGGCGCCTGGGGAACCGCGCTGGCGAAAGTGCTTCACGAAAACAGCAACGCCGTGACGCTTTGGGACATTGACCCCGTGACGCTGGACGAACTCCGCCGCGGGCGAAATGAGCGCTACCTGCCCGGCATGATGTTGCCAACTGACTGGAAAGTGGAGGCGGATTTCACCAGGGCGGTGGCGGGGGCCGAATGCCTGGCCCTGGCCATTCCGTCGCAGGCCTTCCGTCAGGTCGCCATGAAGCTGAAAGGGCATCCGGCCATCATGGTGAGCGTGACCAAGGGCATTGAATTTGAGACCGGCGAAACAATGAGCCGGATACTGCGCGAGCAGGCTCCGGCGGACCGCGTGGCCGCGCTTTCCGGACCGAGCTTTGCCCGCGAAGTGGCGTTGGGCATCCCGACCACGGTGGTCTGCGCCAGTGAAAACGACGGCACGGCGCGAACCGTACAAGGGCTTTTCCACCGTCCCAGGTTTCGCATTTACCGCAGCACGGACATCCTCGGCGTGGAATACGGCGGCGCGCTGAAAAACATCATCGCCATCGCCGCCGGCGTGAGCGACGGGCTGGGCTACGGCGACAACACCAAGGCCGGACTGGTCACGCGGGCGTTGTC
>Ga0181530_10005105_pt1 | contig 13559 bp, 11 predicted proteins | sample PEATcosm2014_Bin_42_FD_119769 | JGI IMG/M metagenome (GOLD analysis project Ga0181530, IMG submission 119769) | Peatland microbial communities from MTU Mesocosm Facility, Houghton, MI, USA - PEATcosm2014_Bin10_60_metaG | ecosystem: Environmental > Terrestrial > Soil > Wetlands > Peat | place... | reverse complement strand
TGTCTGTCATAACAACCTGGACTCTGAAGGAGCTACTTTTATCGTCCGTCTGCCGGCTGTACCCGAGACGGCATCCTTTGGAGCAGTGGCCGGAGTCAATCCCCAATGACCTTGTCTCGAACCAACCCCGCTGCCGCGCCCGTGCTTTTGATTGAGGACGAACCCGCCGTCTTGGCCTTAGTGCGCGCCGTTCTCGAAGGCCGCGGATACTCAGTCCTTTCCACCGAATCCGGCGCCGAAGCCCTGCGCCTGCTCCAGACCGGCAATTTTTACGGCGTCGTCTCCGACATGCGCACACCCGGAGGCGTCGACGGCGCCCAGGTCTTTGCCTGGATCGCCGCCCATCGTCCCGAACTCGCCTCCCGCCTGGTTTTTATCACCGGCGATATCGCCAACGAAGAGACCGCTGCCACGCTCCGCCGCACCGGCGCGCCCTGCGTGGAAAAGCCGTTTCGCGTCCATGAATTCATTTCCGTGGTCGAGAAGACCATGGGCAGGGCTGCCTCATGACTCAGAATTTCACGTCTCAGAATCCGCTCAAGCCGAATTTGCCGAAAGAAGACTTCCGCATCCGCTTGCTCATTGTCGATGACGAACAGACCATCCGCCGCCTCTGCATCACCGTCGCCGAGTCGCTAGGCTTGTACTGCCTCGAGGCTGAGAGCGCCCACGCCGCCCTCGCCCTGCTCGACGAACAGCCCGTCCACATGGTCCTTACCGACATGGTCATGCCCCGCATGTCCGGCATCGAATTCCTGGAGCAGGCCAAGCGCGCTCATCCCCGCCTCGAAGTCGCCGTCATGACCGGACACGGCTCCGTCGAAACCGCCGTCCAGGCCATGAAGCTCGGGGCCTACGATTACATCGCCAAGCCCTTTGCCCAACTCGATGAACTCCGCCTTTTCCTCCGCCGCATGGCCGACAAGGTCCGCCTCGTAGAAGAAAATCTCTACCTACGCGAACGCTCCGAAACCGAATCCTCCCTCCACGGCATCGTCGGCAATTCCACCGGCATTCAGAATGTCCTCCGCCTCATCTCCCGTCTCAAAGACACGCGCACCCCCGTCCTCATCTCCGGCGAAAGCGGCACCGGCAAAGAGCTCGTGGCCCGCGCCCTGCACTTCCGCGGTTCCATGGCCAGCCGTCCCTTTGTCGCCGTCGATTGCGGTTCGCTCGTCCCCACCCTCATCGAAAGCGAATTGTTCGGCTACGAAAAAGGGGCCTTCACCGGCGCTCTGCGTTCCAAGTCCGGCTTGCTCCAGTCCGCCGATACGGGAACCATCTTTTTCGACGAGATCGGCGAACTTCCCTCGGAGATGCAAGCCAAGCTCCTGCGCTTTCTTCAGGACAAGGAAGTCCGGCCCGTGGGCAGCAATCATAGGCTCAAACTCGACGTCCGCATCATGGCCGCCACCAACCGCGATCTCGACGCGGAATACAAGAAAGGGACCTTCCGCAAGGACCTCTATTTCCGCCTCAATGTCGTCGCCATTTCTTTACCTCCTCTGCGCGAGCGCCGTTCCGACATTCCCATCCTGGCGGCGTGGTTTCTCGATCGCCTCGCACCCGGACGCGATGTCCAGCTCTCCGCCAACGCCATGCAGGCCCTGCTCGCCTACGACTGGCCCGGCAACGTCCGCGAACTGGAAAATTGCCTCGAACGCGCCGTAGCTCTCGGAGATCAGCGGATCATCGAAATCAACGATCTCCCGCCAGCGATCGCCGGCGCCGAACTTCAGTCCCCGGCGCTCGCTTCCCGCGAATTCGCCGCCCCATCAACCGACCTCCGCGCCACCGATCTCGGAGATATCGAGCGCGCCACCATCGAGCGCGTCTTTTTTCAGGTGAACGGAGACAAAGCCCAAGCCGGCAGGATGCTCGGCATCAGCCGTGCCACCCTCTATCGCAAACTGAAGCGCTACCAGATCGGCGCCCGCTCAGAACCAACCCAGCCCACCACCCTGCAATAAGCAGATCGTGTAGAGACGGAGCTTGCCCCGTCTCCGTCGGACGCAATCGGCATTTTCCCATGGTCACCGCGATCCTGGGTTCGCTACAAAGAAGCCCCTCCCCGCCTGCCCACAACTCATGACTTTCGTTACCATGAAACCAAGGGAACGCTGCCTATACTCTGGAACTGTCTGCGAGACTGGAACCAGCATTCTTTCAGGTTCGTCACCACGCACAACCAACCCAATGGTTCAAGTTTGATGACGCTTTAAGGAGTCACCCGTGAGCACCGAGACCATGCCGACGACCAAAGACGCAGTTTCCCCTAAGCCTGCGGCAGAGCCACCAGTAGCCGCCGCCGCGGCCAGCGGCGGGAGATGGTATTTCGCCTTCTTCTTCGTTTCCGGATTCTGCAGCATCCTCTACGAACTGATCTGGCTGCGCCTCGCCATGGCGCAATTTGGTGTCACCACCGCCATGGTTTCCATTGTGCTCTCCAGTTTCATGGCAGGATTGGGTGTCGGTTCCCTGGTTGCCGGCCGCCTGCTACGCAAGTACGCGAGCCGTCTCACCTCTCCGCCGTTGCACCTTTACGCCATGGCCGAGTTAGGCATCGGCTGTTCCGCCGTCATCGTGCCCTTGGAATTGCTGGCCGGCCGCTATGTGCTCGAGCACCTCGGATCCAGCATGTCGCTGTCCTCATCCGGCTACTACATTGCTGCCGGTATCTGGCTCGGATGCACTCTGATTCCCTGGTGCGCCTGCATGGGCGCGACCATTCCCCTGGGCATGTTTGCCATCCGCTGCGACCAGCGCCTCGAGTCGCGACGTTCCTTCAGCTTCCTCTATCTCGCCAATGTGCTCGGCGCCGTGGCCGGGGCGCTGATTCCCTCCTTCCTGTTGATCGAGGTTTTGGGTTTCACCGGCACGCTGCAAGTTGGCATGCTGCTGAATCTTGTGATCTGCGGCGTCGCCGTCAGGCTCGGCAGCCAGCAAACTCCGCCAGCCGCCGCCGTTGACAATACCAAAGACAATAGCAGCGACAATAACCAGGCGGCACAGGATGCTGCCGCCCACGCCTCTCTCGGCTGGGCTCCGATGTTTCGCAACACCACCCTCTGGCTGCTCTTCGCCACCGGACTCACCAGCATGGGCATGGAAGTGGTCTGGATCAGGCTCTACACCTTCTATGTCGGCACCCTCGTCTATTCCTTCGCCTGGATCCTCGCCATTTACCTGGCCGCGACTTTCATCGGATCCACGCTCTACCGCTTCTGGAGCCGCCGCCACACCAGCGACGGTTCTCTCGTCTGGCTCCTGGTTTGGCTCGCTGGCTTACTCCCTCTACTCGCCGCCGACCCGCGCCTGGGAGTTGCGTGGTGGCTGCGTGTGCCGCTGGGTGTCGCCGCCTTCAGCGGTCTGCTCGGATTTGTGACTCCCAGGCTGGTCGACCGATTCTCCGAAGGCGATCCCGACCGGGCCGGAACCGGGTATGCCGTAAACGTGGCCGGCTGCATCCTGGGCCCGCTGGTTGCCGGCTTTCTGTTGTTGCCACATCTCGATGAGCGCTACGCCCTGGTGGTGCTCGCTCTTCCCTGGTTGCTCGTCGCTTTGGCGTTCGCATTATTCCGGCGAACCGGGTCGGCCAAACGCTTCAATATCGTGGGCGCGATTGCGTCCGCCGTGGTTTTATTGGCGTCCGTCGTTTTGATCGCCAGGACCCAGACCTATGTGCAATTGGTTCCGGGCGCGCAGGTGCGCCGCGACAGCACCGCCACCGTAATCGCGACTGGCAAGGGAATGCAGAGGGTGCTCATCGTGAACGGCGTGAATATGACCGTCCTCACGCCCATCACCAAAATCATGTCCGCCATGCCATTGGCGTTCCTCGATCATCCTCCCCAAAACGCCTTGGTCATTTGTTTCGGCATGGGCACCACTCATCGTTCCATGCTCTCCTGGGGAATCGACTCCACCGCCGTGGACCTTGTCCCCAGCGTTCCCGAACTCTTCTGGTACTACCACGCCGACGGCCGCCAGTTGCTGCAATCGCCGCGTTCCCACGTCGTGGTTGACGACGGCCGCCGTTTTCTGGAGCGCACCACCGCGCAGTACGATGTGATCGTCATCGACCCGCCTCCGCCCATCGCGGCAGCCGGATCCAGCCTGCTCTACTCCCGCGAATTTTATACCGCCGCCAAGAGGCGCTTGCGGCCCGACGGCATTCTCCAGCAATGGGTCCCCGGCGGAGATGCCATGGACGTCGCCGCCATTGCCCGCGCTTTGAAAGAGTCGTTCCCCTACGTGCGCGCCTTTATTTCGATCGAAGGTTGGGGCATCCATTTCATGGCCAGCCGCCAGCCCATCCCAGACCGGTCTCCGGCTGATCTGGCACAACGCATGCCGCCCGCTGCGGCTGCTGACTTGGTGGAATGGGGACCGTTCCCCACCGCCGAACAGATGTTTGCCGCCGTCCTGAAGAGAGAAGTTCCCATCGACTGGGTGATCAACTTGGATCGGGCCGCGCCCGCCATGGAAGACGACCGCCCCATCAACGAGTACTACTTATTGCGGCAGGCCCGTGCCTCGCTGCGCTAGCAACGGTTTCGTATCAGGTTATCGCTTTAGCGATGCCAGATCTCCATCGCAATAGATTGCCCCTTTAGGGGCTGTGTGGAGAGGCTGCCGCAACCGCGAAAATGTCTGGCGTTCCACTATTGACGAAAATATCTAGCGCGGCTTCTCCGCTGCCCGCGCCTCTTTTTCCATGCACCGGCCCACCAGCGCGGCGCACGATTCTACGAATCTTTGTTCCGGTGCATCGAACGTCTCCGCGAAGTAGCTCTCGATGCACAACTCCGCCGCCACCCGGTTCTTCACCTTGATCGGCACTATCATGTTCGATTTCACCAGGTCCGATCCAATGTAGCGCGGATCGTCCCCAACATGGTTGACCGCCACGGTCTCCCCGGTAGTGGCCGCCGCTCCGCACAATCCCCGGTCCAGCGGGATGCGCACGTGCGGCATGAAACTGCCGGCGTGCGGTCCCAGCACGAGAGCGTCGAAACTCGGAGCTTCCATGAAATAAAAGCCAACCCAGTTGTAGCGTGTCATCGCTTCATGCAGCCGATCGGCAATGTGTCGCATAAGCGAATTCACTCCATCGGCGGAGCGGGCAGACGCTTCAAAGTCCTCCAGCAGTTCTTCATACTGTGACATTGGAACCGGAATCTCCTTTGTGGCTTCGTGGACTACCCGCCATTCTATGCTCATTTTGCGGTTCGCCATATTGCACGTCGGACTCGCCCTTCACTATCTGATTCTGCTGTCACCTGCGAAGGTATTAACCCGTGTTTACTACCCCCTTCCCACCGGTCTTTTGGAATCAAAGACTTAGGAAGAATTCCCGCCAAGTCTTTGAGTTTAAATGACTTGCTTGTAAAGTCTTCCAAAATCAACAAGTTAGCTCTCGAACTTAGCCTAAAATGGGTTTGGGGCAGCTTCGAGGGTCGTCTGGATTCACCGACGCTCCTCGAAGCTGCCCCAATCAGGCTCCATCGTCTCGTGCGATGGGGTTTAGGTCAATCTATTTCGATTGCAGATCGTTTGTGATGATTAAAGATGAAAGCGTAGAAGGCTTTGTACCGGAGTCTGAGCCGCTTGGCTTGGACGGGCGAGGACGCCCGTCACTCCACGGGTACATTGGCGCCATTTCGCGGGCGAGGGCGCCCGCGCCACACAACTTACTTGATCCTGACCAGTTTCTCCGCCAGCCCTGAGTAGTCCTGTTTCTCCAGCCCGTGAACCTGCTTGTTATATTCGTCCACTTTGCTGGAGTAATTCATCGAGCAGAACTTCGGGCCGCACATGGAACAGAAGGCGGCTGTCTTATATTGTTCCTGCGGGAGAGTTTCGTCGTGCATGGAGCGCGCCGTCTCGGGATCGAGCGATAGTTCAAACTGTTTTTCCCAATCGAACTTATAACGCGCATAACTCAGGGCATCGTCGCGGTCGCGCGCTCCCGGCCTCTGGCGAGCGATGTCGGCGGCGTGGGCGGCGATCTTATAGGCGATGATTCCGTCTTTCACATCTTTTTCGTTGGGCAGGCCAAGGTGTTCTTTCGGCGTGACATAACACAGCATCGAGGCGCCGTACCATCCAATCATCGCCGCTCCTATGGCGGACGTGATGTGGTCGTAACCGGGAGCGATGTCGGTGACCAGCGGCCCCAGCGTGTAAAAAGGTGCCTCGCCGCACCACTCGTTTTCCAGATCGATCTGCTCTTTGATCTTGTGCATGGGCACGTGGCCCGGACCTTCGATCATCACCTGCACGTCGTGCTTCCAGGCGATGCGGGTCAGTTCGCCCAAAGTCTTGAGTTCGGCGAACTGCGCTTCATCGCTGGCGTCGGCCAGGCATCCGGGACGCAAGCCGTCTCCGAGCGAAAAAGTCACGTCGTACTTGGCGAAAATCTTGCAGATGTCTTCAAAGCATTCGTAGAGAAAGTTCTGCTTGTGGTGGTGAGTCATCCACTGTGCCAGCATGGCGCCGCCGCGGCTGACGATGCCGGTGATGCGCTTCGCTACCATGGGCACGTATTGAATGAGCAGGCCGGCGTGAATGGTCATGTAATCCACGCCCTGCTGCGCCTGCTCTTCGATCACCTCGAGCATGATGCTGGCGGTAAGGTCTTCGACGCGCCGGACGCGCGAGATGGCTTCATAAATCGGCACCGTTCCGATGGGGACGGGCGAGTGCCGGATGATGGCTTCGCGGATTTGATGGATATCGCCGCCGGTCGAGAGGTCCATCACCGTGTCGGCGCCGTAGTGGACGGCGGTGTGCAGCTTCTTGAGCTCTTCTTCAATGTTCGAAGTGACGGCGGAGTTGCCGATGTTGGCGTTGATCTTGCAGAGCGACTCGACGCCAATCGCCATGGGCTCGAGTTCGGGATGGTTGATGTTCGCGGGGATGATCATGCGTCCGCGAGCGACTTCATCGCGCACCAGTTCCGGCGCGATGCGCTCGCGAAAAGCGATGAACCGCATCTCATCGGTCGCGACGCCGCCGCGCGCGTAGTGCATTTGCGAGAAGTTGCCGTCGTTATTCCGGGCGTTCTCGACCCTCCGCTTCGCCAGCCACTCTGCCCGCGGCTTGAGGACCGCCGCCAAAGCATTGCCGTCAGCATCATTTTTGCCATTGCCTGCGGACATTTTTGTTTGTACCATCCTTCGCGGAGTGTGTTTCAAGATTATACCCGCATCTGGGACGCGGCTGAATTCCCCAGGCAGGTCGGCCGGCGAGTTCGGACGCCGGGGAAACTGAACCGCGCCGTAGGGAAGGGAATCGAAGCAAAATCCGGGAGGAAGCAATGCTGAAGCGGCTGATGGGTACAACCAACGATGTGGCTTTGACCATGCTGCGCCTGGTTCTGGGAGTGGTCTTCCTGGCGCATGGGTCGCAAAAAATGCTGGGATGGTTTGGAGGCTTTGGTTTTCACGGCACCATGGGGGCCTTTCGACACATGGGAATGCCCGCTGCGTTAGCATTCCTGATCATCTGCACGGAATTCTTTGGCGGACTGGGACTGATCGTGGGGTTGCTGACTCGCATCGCTTCCCTAGGAATTTGCGGCCTGATGATCGGCGCGATCTTCATGGTTCACTTGCAGAACGGCTTTTTCATGAACTGGATGGGCACGCAGAAAGGCGAGGGGTTCGAATATCATCTGCTGGTGCTCGCCATGGCCGCCGCGCTGCTGTTGCGTGGGGCCGGAGCGTTCTCGGTGGACCACGAGCTTTCCAAGTAGATCGGCGTAGCGAGTTCTCAGCGGCGAATGCCCAACTGAAGAAGCACGGCCTTCTCGACGGCTGCGAGATCGGTGAGGGACAGGCTGCCCAGCTTATCGCGCAATCTTTCTTTGGAAGCGGTCGCGATCTGGTCGGCCATTGCCTTGCTCTGCTCGCCGTTAAGCGTGACCATTGCCTCGCCGGGGTAAAGTCTCGCGATTTGACTGGTAAGCGGAACTACGATCACCCGGTTCAAAACGGCATTCGCGGCATTATTGCTGAGGACCAGTGCGGGGCGGGTCTTGCGAATCTCCCCTCCCACAGCGGGATCGAAGGACACCCACCACACTTCACCCCTGCGCGGATGCATCGCCGATCAGCCCCTCCGACCACTCTTCCGCTTCGCGCTCGCGGGTCGCATCGTTCGCCATCGCCGTGTAGCCCTCGATCAAGCCACCGGGGCCGCTCATCGCAAGATCGTCAACCCGGCTCAGGATCACTTCTCTTAGCTCGTCGGGGAGGATGAACCAGGTTGCGTTTCCACGCGATTGCGGATTTCCAATGCCCGACCCGTCTTTACCGTTCCAGCGAATTCCGATTGCCGCTGAACCCTCCCAGTCGATGCTGGCAACGGACCAGCCTCCTGGCCCCGAGTTGTAGAGGATCTCAACCGAACGGATAGAAGCTTTCGGGGCCCAAACCGTGGCTGGCTCTACATACGCCATATACATAACCTCGTAAGAGAGATAATACGTCATGTCATACGTAATGTCAATATGTATTGTGCTATGTGTCCAATACGTTTTCTGCCTGTTCACTATTTCACTGTACGGCACTAGCGGGACACGGGCGTGAAAAACTGGCAAGAGATATGAGTCGCATCGGGCTTGCGCTGGTATGCTGAATCTCGTTATATCGTTCACCACACTTTATGACCTCAGGCCCTGTTTTGTCCGCGCGGGAAATTGCTGCGCACATCCGGCAAAAGGCGGTTTCGCCGGTGGAGGTGGCGCGCACTCACCTCGATCGCATCGAGCGCCTCAATCCCAGGCTGAACGCGTTTGTCGATTGCCAGCCGGAAGCAGTACTCGCCCAGGCGCGCGCCGCCGAGCAAGCAATTCTCGACAGGAATAAGGGACAACTCGGGCCGCTGCATGGCGTGCCCGTTTCCATCAAGTCTTCGATTGATGTCGCCGGACATCGTTGTGAGGCCGGTACGCGTTTGCGTGCCGGATACGTCGCCGCCACGGATGCGCCGCTGGTGGCGCGACTGCGCGCGGCGGGGGCCGTGATCGTTGGCACTACCAATGCGCCCGAACTGCTCATGGCCTGGGAAACCGACAATCTTCTTTATGGACGAACCAACAATCCCTGGGACCTGACGCGCACCTCGGGCGGGTCGAGCGGCGGAGAGGCTGCCGCCATCGCCGCTGGGCTTTCCGCCGGAGGCGTGGGCAGCGACGGCGGAGGTTCGATCCGCGTACCGGCGCACTTCTCCGGTATCTGCGGATTGAAGCCCACTCCCGGACGCATCCCTTCGACCGGGCATTATCCAAAGTCTGCCGGGCCGTTTGCGCTGATTGGAGTGGTTGGACCGATGGCACGCACCACAGAAGATGTGCGAATGCTGTTGGAAGCGATGGCGGGTACGGACGACGGCGACCCTTGTGCCGCGCTGGTTGAGTTGAGCAAGATTGATGACGCAGCGCTGCGCGCCATCAACGTCGGATTCTTCGAAGACGATGGCCGAACTCCACTCACGCCCGAAACCAGGTCGGCAGTGAGGCGGGCGGCAGCGCTCCTATCGAGCGGCGGATTTCGGGTTGAGCCATTTCGTCCCGAGGGGCTCGAAGAAGCGCGTCAGCGCTGGTGGGAATTCTTCGGCACGGCGGGCGGGATGATTCTCGGGCCGGCTTTGCGTGGCCGCGAAACCGAGCTGAGCCCGATTCTGCGCGAGTTTCTGGCGTGGACCAACGCCGAGCCCGCCCACACGGGCGAATCGCTCTTGGCCGCATGGCTGGGACGCGATACGGTGCGCGAGAGAATTCTCCAGCAGATGCGGAAGTATCCCGTGTTGCTTTGCCCGGTCGCTGCCATCCCCGCGTTTCGACATGGCGAACGGGAGTGGCAGGTGGAAGGGAAGACGGTGAAGTATCTCGATGCCTGGAGTTATTGCGAGTGGTTTAACCTGCTGGGCTTTCCCGCCGCCGTGGTTCCGATGGGTCATTCGCCGGAGGGCCTGCCCATCGGCGTGCAGATCGTCGGGCGGCCCTGGCAGGACGAAGTCGTGCTGGCGGTTGCCGCGAAACTGGAAGCCGAGCGCGGCCCCTGGCCAGCGCCTCCCATCTCCGGCGAGCCAGCATAACGCCGGAGTGCCTAAGATCGGCTTAAAGGAACTTGCAGCAAAAGGCCACACGCCTAGAAAAGCGCGAGACCTCGAGCGCCCGCTGCGCTGCGTTCCCGCTTCATTTCGCCAGGGTCACTGCGGCAACCGCGAATCCGCCCAGGGTAATTCGATTACCCGTCAGCGTGCTCGAAGCCGGCGGCTGGAAGCTGGTTGTCTGATCCACCAGCTGAACTTGCGCTCCCTTAGCTCCCGGCAGCTCCACATCAAAGGCTCGGTTTCGCTTGTTCAATAGCAGAATCTTGCGCTTGCCCTCAGGCGTCACAAACGCCTGCGCATAAACATAGGGAGCCTTCGAGTCGGTCTCCACCAGCTTGTCGCCCGGCCCGAAGTTGTCGCGCAGCAACTTCAGCACCCAGAAGCGGGCATTCGGCTGGCCGCTTTCCCAATCCACCATCGACACGCTCGGGAACTGCGTCGGGTAGCCCACCAACTGGGATTCGCCCGCCACTTCGACTCCTCGCTTGGCCAGTTCGACGTAGAGGTAGGCGTACATACTCCCGCACAGGTTCCAGTAGGAGTTGGGAATCGGCTTAAGGACGTGGCCCAGCGTGCCTTGTTGGGTGTCGTCAGCGGAGATCGAACCCAACTCATCCGCGTCCGTCATGGTTTCGGGCGACAGCCGCTCGCGGATCCCCTGGATATAGCTGACTACGTTCAGAAAACGATCAGCCTGCTCCCAGTAGGTGTGCTCCATGATTTCCGGTGTCTCGTCCGGACTCGGCACGGCGTAGAAATGATAGGAAATCATTGCAATGGGGATGCCGGGCTTGTGATTGTTGTGATTCAGGAAGTATTCAAAGAACTCCCTCGGTTCGCTGCCCAGCCCCATCCCCACGCACGTAATCTTCGGATCGGCGCGCTGAATCGCTTCCACAATCGCGTCGTAGACCCGCGTATAAGTCTGCGGAGTCATGCTGTGTTCGGAATCGACCTCGTTAAGAACTTCCCAATAGTCGATCTTGTAGTGATGGCCGGAGTCGTGCCGCTTCCCGAATTCATCGGTGAATCCGCCCTGCGTGTACCAACTCACCAGCCGCGCGTAGTACTCCGCCACTTCCTTCAAAGTGGGATCGCGGAACTCCGTTCCCTGTTCGTAATCCCACGTTACCTGGTTGGGATCTCCAGGATAAGCCACGGGCTTCTCGGTCTTGAACATCCACTGCGGGATCGTGCTGAAATTGATGATCACCGAGTGCCCGGTCTGGGCCTTCATCAGGTCTTCCATCATGGGATCAAGCAGTGAGAAGTCCCACGACGTCTTCCCCTCTTGCGGAGGTTCGAGTTCTGCAACGCCGAGCTTGGGGTAAGGTAGCCAGGGCACGTAGCGGACGTAGTCAGCTCCCAACTCATGCAGCGCCTGAAAGACACGATCGTGAATCTTCGTGCCCCGGCGCAAGGGTGGATTGACGACCACTTGAAGTGTGGGAGTGGTCTTCGAAACCGTAATCACCTTGTCCCATTGGACCGTTACGTTAATCTTCTCTGGCGCTGTGGACTGCGCCGGAGCTTCCGGCTGGCCAAAACCAATCAAGAACGCAGTGGCCGCGGCCAGCCAGAAAGCCGTCAGTCGAACCGCCCCAGCGAATTTCATGAGTTTGCCTCCAAGGAAGGATCCTTGAATTTCCGGAAGTCGGTTGAAAGTAGCAGCGCCCACGTAACCCACTCTAAGGCGCCGGAGTTTCCGTTGGCAGGGTTCCCGCTTCCAAGTTTGGTTGCACGATCAAATTGCGGCGCCGGGCCACGCGGCGGCGCTGGGATTCGTGCAGCGGCGCTGAGGCGGCGATCGCGCAGAGCACATAAAACAGTGCGGCGTTGGCCGGGATCTGCAGATTGAAATCCAAGAAGCTGTGTACGAGTATCCCCAGGCAACCGAGCAGGGCGGCCACGGTCAGCGTGCCGCTTGCCGTCTCCGTCCAATCCTTAAGCTTGCTTGCTCCCCGGCGAAAGACCAGCACCATGAACCACGCCGCGATCGAAAACCCGGCCAAGCCGGTCTCGACCAGCAGTTGCAAATAATCGTTGTGCGCCTGGTTCACGAAGAAGGTGGTGTAGAAACTGCGGAATTCCGGATACACGATCGGAAACGTTCCCAGTCCCCAACCGAGGATGGGCCTCTTGAGCAGCATGCGCAAGCAGTCGCGATCGATGGTGAGGCGGACCCCACCGCTGATCTCTTCCCGCGCCTCAGAGTGAATGCTGACCAGGCGCTCGGTGAGCCCGTTACCGCCTACCCAAATGAGAAAAAGTATTACCGCCGCCAGAAACGCACCCAGCATCAGGGGTTGCTTCCAACCGTGTTTGCGCTTGCGGGCCAGCAGCACCGTCAGCACCACCATCTGCGCCACGAACGCCGCCATGCCTCCGCGCGAGCCAGAAAGAAAAATACTGGCGGCCATCAAGGCGGCGATTCCCGCCACTGCGATTTTGCGGCCCCCGTCCGTAAAGCGCGTTGCGGCCAGCACCAACGGGAAGGGTACGAGCAACTCCATCAGCCCGGCATAATGATTGTGATTGACGTAGGGCCCATAAATCGCCCCGCCCGCTTCGAGCGCCCGGACCCAGTAGAGCTTTCCATTCGGCGCCAGACCTTGCAGCACCGCAAACGAAGCCACTAGCGCTCCGTAACCCGTGAAGAGCAGGGCCATGAACTCAAACTGAGAAGACCGGCGGAGGGTCTGGGTCACGACAAACGCCAGCATGGCGTAGGCCGCGTAGAGCAGCAGGTGAGAGTAGGTGACGTGACGGTAGGCCGTGGCTCCAAATACCCATTGCGCCAGCACCAGCGCCAAAAAGGCGGCCATCGGACCGTAGAGCGGGTTGCCGAATACGTTGATTTCACGGTTCATCCACTGGCGGAATGCCCAAACCGCCAGCAGCAGCATGGCGCACGCTTCCAAAGCAAAAATAGACCAGGGCTCGACCGCCCCAAAGGCCAGCGGTCCCAGCAAGAGCACCGCGCAGGCACCGGCCAAAATCGCCGTGTTGGTAAGCTGCAGGCGCGGAGCTTTCTCGTTGTCGTTCTGTCTAACGTCAGGCGCGGCCTCAGTCTGCGTTGTCAGGGTGGAACTCACCGGTTGTCCTCGGAGTTGTCGGGAGAATTGTCGGAAGCAAGTTCGGGAGAAAGTTCGAAATCGTTGAGCCAAAGCTTGCCGCGAATGGGAGAACCGGCGGGAAAGCGCTCGATGGCCAGCACCAGAAGCGTGGTCGAGTTCGGGGTGGTCACTTTGGAGTGAACTTCCTTCCAGAAGTCCGCGTCTTTGAGCGGATCGCTGGCATAGAGCGGCGCGCCCGTATAGGCATCGCGCAGAACAATCTCGGGACCGCCCGCTCCCTCAAAGTCCGCCGATTTGTAATACGCGGAAAAATCGTAGGTGGTCGCGCCATGCACCGGAATCAGCTGTTGGATCCCGGCG
>Ga0181530_10005103_pt1 | contig 13562 bp, 12 predicted proteins | sample PEATcosm2014_Bin_42_FD_119769 | JGI IMG/M metagenome (GOLD analysis project Ga0181530, IMG submission 119769) | Peatland microbial communities from MTU Mesocosm Facility, Houghton, MI, USA - PEATcosm2014_Bin10_60_metaG | ecosystem: Environmental > Terrestrial > Soil > Wetlands > Peat | place... | reverse complement strand
GAACTTCACTTTTCCATGGGTATGGCGGCGCTCGAGGCCGGCAAAGATCTATTCGTAGAGAAGCCGCTCGCTCTGGAATGGCAGGACGGCGTCCAGTTGGTGGAGGCCGCGCGCCGGCACAACCGCGTCCTGATGGTGGGGCATCTTCTGCGTTACCATCCCGCGGTGCTGAAGATCCAGGAACTGCTGGCACAGGGAACGCTGGGCAAGATTGAGTACATTTACTCGAACCGCCTGAGCATGGGGAAGATCCGGAAAGAAGAGAACGCCCTCTGGAGTTTTGCGCCGCACGATATTTCAGTAATTCTGGCGCTCACGGGGCACCTTCCCATGCAGGTGACAGCCACCGGGGGAGCGTATCTGCAACCGAACATCGCCGACGTCACCATTTCGAACCTGCTGTTCGACCGTGGGGTGCGCGCGCATGTATTCGTAAGCTGGCTGCATCCCTACAAAGAACAGCGGCTGGTGGTAATCGGGACGAGGCAGATGGTGGTGTTTGAAGACACCCGGCCGGACCACAAGCTGATGCTCTACGACAAGCAGATCGAGTGGAAGAACGGCGTGCTGGAGGCGGCGAAGCCCAACGGCACTCCAGTCGATTTTCTCCAGGAAGAGCCCCTGCGGCGTGAATGCGCCCACTTTGTGGAGTGCATCGGGACGCGGGCCGTTCCTGACACGCCCGGCGAGGAAGGGGTACACGTTCTCCAGGTCCTCCAGGCATGTCAACGTTCCCTGGAAATGAACGGAGAAGTGGTTCAGGTGGACGCTATGTCGACTCAAAGAATGTCGATGTTATAAGGGGTGGACCGAACGTGGAAAAATCCGAATACTTCGTACACCAATCCTCGTATGTCGATGAGCCCTGTGAAATCGGGCCAGGCACCAAGATCTGGCATTTCAGCCATATCATGAAGAACTGCCGCATCGGCGCCAACTGCAATATTGGCCAAAACGTGGTGATCTCGCCGGATGTGGTGATTGGGAACAACGTCAAGATCCAGAACAACGTATCCGTCTACACCGGCTGCATCCTGGAAGACGACGTGTTTTGCGGCCCGTCGATGGTCTTCACGAACGTGACGAATCCACGCAGCCACGTGATCCGGCGGAACGAATATAAGACGACGCTGGTGAAACGAGGGGCTTCGTTCGGGGCCAACAGTACGATCGTCTGCGGCACGACGATTGGCCGGTATGCCTTCATCGGCGCCGGGGCCGTGGTGACGCGGGATGTGCCGGACTATGCTTTGGTTTTCGGCAACCCGGCCCGCTTGCAGGGCTGGATGTGCGGGTGCGGCATCAGGCTGGACCTCGCCCGGGCCGATGCAAAAGGCGTGGCGCGCTGCTCCGCGTGCGGCCTCGCCTACATACGGCGGGGAGACGGCGTGGTCGAGTTGGAAGCGGGGAAACAGGAGGAAACCAGGTGAGTACGGTGAGTGCACGGCCCATCCCTCTATTGGATCTTCAGGCGCAACACCGCCAAGTTCGCGAGCAAGCGCTGGCAGCGGTGACGCGCGTCATCGATTCGCAGAAGTTCATTCTCGGGGAAGAGGTCAAGAAACTGGAGGAGGAGATCGCCTCCTATAGCAGCACGAAATTCGCGATCGGCTGCGCCTCCGGTTCGGACGCTCTGCTGCTGGCCTTGATGGCACTGGATTGCGGTCCGGGGCACGAGGTGGTGACCACTCCGTTCACGTTTTTCGCGACGGGCGGGGCGATTGCCCGGACGGGCGCAACCCCTGTCTTCGTCGATATAGACCCGAACACGTTCAACCTTGAGCCGAATCTTTTGGAGGATGCCCTCAAGAAGCACGCGAACGTCCGGGCGGTCCTGCCGGTACACCTGTTTGGCCAGTGCGCCGACATGGATCCGCTTCTGGCCCTGGCACAGAGCCGCGGGATAGCGGTGATTGAAGACGCCGCACAGTCCATCGGCGCCGAGTATAAAGGACGGCGCGCCGGCAGCCTGGGGGACATGGGCTGCCTGAGCTTTTTCCCGAGCAAGAATCTGGGCGCCTATGGCGACGGCGGAATGGTCACCACCAACGACGAGCGGCTGGCGCGAAAACTGGCGGCGTTGCGGGTGCACGGCGGAATCCGCAAGTACTATCACGAATGGGTGGGCATTAATTCGCGGCTGGATGCTCTTCAGGCGGCGGTGTTGCGAGTAAAATTCCAATACCTGGATTCCTGGACCGCAGGCCGTCAGCGCAACGCGGACCTGTATCGCAAGATGCTGGCGGAGCTTCAAGTTCCGGTGGTTGCGCCACAGGCCGCGGCGTTCACGTCGCGTCACATCTACAACCAGTTCACCATTCGCTGCAAGCAGCGGGACGCCTTGCAGGCGTATCTGAAGCAGAACGGCATTGGGACCGAGATTTATTATCCGCTTCCCCTGCACCTGCAAGCGTGCTTCTCGAACCTGGGCTATCGCGCCGGCGACCTGCCGCTTAGCGAACAGGTTGCGGCTGAGGCGCTCTCGGTGCCGATCTACCCCGAACTCCCGGCGGAAGACATCGAGCAGGTCTGCCGGACCATCCAGGCATTCTATTCGCAGCGGTAACGGCATCGTTGCGGGAAATGGACCATTAGTGCGGGTGATTTCGATCGTCGGGGCGCGGCCGCAATTTGTAAAAGCGGCCGTGATTTGCTGGGCAGCGGACCGCGCCGGCGAAACCATTGACCACCGGCTCATTCATACGGGGCAGCATTACGACGCCGAAATGAGCGACATTTTCTTCGAGGAGATGGGGATTCCCGCTCCGGCCCACAATCTGGAAGTCGGTTCCGGGGGCCACGGGGTGCAGACGGGCGAGATGATGAAGCGCCTGGAGCCGGTGCTGGTGGCGGAGAAGCCGGATTGGGTGCTGCTCTACGGAGACACCAATTCCACCCTGGCCGGCGCCGCGGTGGCGGCCAAGTTGCATCTCCGGGTAGCGCATATCGAGGCGGGGCTGCGCAGTTTCAACCGGCGCATGCCCGAAGAGCTCAATCGCATCGTCGCCGACCATTTGAGCGACCTGCTGCTGTGTCCTACGGCGACGGCGATGCAGAATCTCGAAAGAGAAGGCCTGGGCAGCCGGGCGATTCTGACAGGCGACGTGATGTACGACGCCGCGCTGAAACTGCGGGCCAGCGCCGAGCGGCGCGGAGGGGCGCTCGGGAAGCGATGGCGTAAGAACGAGTTCGCGCTGGCGACCATCCATCGCGCTGAGAACACGGACGACCCCCAGCGCCTGCGCGGCATCTTGAACGGGCTGGAGCGTATTGCGGAAGGAATCTGCCCGGTGGTGCTGCCATTACACCCGCGGACCAGCAAGACGCTCGCGGAGATGGGCTGCACGCTGCGCTTTGTGGAAGCCATCCGGCCCGTGTCGTATCTCGACATGCTGCTGCTTGAAGGCAGGGCGCGGTTCATCCTGACGGATTCCGGCGGGGTGCAGAAAGAGGCGTACTTCGCGAAGGCGCCGTGCATCACGCTGCGGGACGAAACCGAGTGGATCGAAACTCTGGAGAACCGCTGCAATACCCTGGCGGGCGCGAACGAAGAGAAGATCCTGGCGGCCGCGGAAGGGGCGGCCGGCGCGGGTCCGTGGACCAACGCCTACGGCGAGGGCCATGCCGGCGCCGCGATTTTGGACGCGGTACACAATTTCCGTGCCTCCTGAAACCTCAAAGAACCACGGGCCCTCGTTTGAGGAACGCTGGCGGCGGCGGTTCGAAAAGTTCGCCGAAAAGAGCGATGACGACGCCGGCATCGGGGGGTGGTCTTCCACGGGGTTGCAGGTTCGGCTTCGTACGTTCGCCCGTCTTTGGAGCGGCCAGCCGTCCGGCGGCCTGTGGCTGGACGCGGGATGCGGCGCCGGGACGTACTGCCGGTTCTTGCGAGAGCGCGGGGCCCCCGTGGTGGGGATTGACTACTCGCTGCCATCTCTTTTGAAGGCCGCCCGACGGGATCAGTTCGGAATACCCTGGGTGAACGCCGACGTCACCCGCCTGCCCGTGAAGCCGGGGAGTTTCGACGGCGTCTTGTGCCTGGGTGTGATGCAAGCGCTGGCGGACTCGCGGCCGGCCGTCTCCGAACTCTGCGGAGCCGTTCGGCCCGGTGGATACATTTTCGTGGATGCCCTCAATGCCTTGTGCATTCCGCACGTATGGGAGCGCGCCTGGCGCAGGCTTCGGAAGGTTCCCATGCATGTGCGTTACGAGAAGCCTCACCGGTTGTCGCAGTTGATGCGGGAGAACGGCATGACGGACATCCGCTGTCACTGGGTTCCTATTATGCCCGGCCGCCTGCAAAGGCTTCAAGGGCTGGTGGAAACGCCGTTTTCCCAGTGGATCCTTCGATGGGTTCCGCTTGCCGGAAGATGTCTCAGCCATGCCTTCTGGGTGACTGCGCGGCGGGCATAGAGACGGGCCGGGTCAGCGGGGCCGGTGCTGGTTCAGGAGTGCCTCATAGGTGTTGGTGTACCCCTCCACCATACTGTGAAGGCTGAACTGCCGCTCGATCTTTTGGCGGCCGGCGGCGCCATGCACCGCCAGAAGTTCCGGCGAGCTGAGATACCCGCCGATCGCCGATGCCAGGGCTTGGGGATCGGAAACCGGCACCAGGAAGCCCGTTTGGTTTTCGTCGACCAGTTCGGGATTGCCTCCAACCCGGGTGGCGATGACGGGCAGCCTAGTAGCCATGGCTTCGAGGATGGTATTCGACATGCCTTCCCCAATGGACGGCAATACGAACAGGTCCATTCCGCGCAGCAACTGCGGAATATCGGAACGTTCGCCGGGAAGCCACGCGAGATTCTCGCGGCCTGCCTGTTCGAGGAGGCGCTGACACGGCTCGCGCAGCGCGCCTTCGCCGATCATCACCAGCCGCAGACGGGAGGCAGCTTCCGGCCGCTGTTCGAGCAAGGTCAAGAAGGCCCGCACCAGAGTGACCTGATCCTTCACGGTTTGCATCCTCCCGACGGTTCCACAGACCAGCGTGCCGGGCGGCGCGAACCCTTCGGGACCGATTCCCGGCCGGTCGCCGGCGGGCGGTCGGAAAGCATCGGAATCCACGCCGTTGAAAATGGGGGTCACCTGGGAGGGGGGAATCCCAATCGTCGAGACCAGCCACTGAGCGAGGTCGCGATCGACGGCGGTGTAGTGGTGCACGATGGGGCGTACGGCCTTGCGGAACAGGTTGTATTTGCGGCTGACGCCGTGCAGATCGTAGGTGTCGCGGCCGTGCTCACCATGGATGCGGAGGGGAACCCCGGCGGCGGCAGACACAATCTGGCACTCGAGTGCAGCCAGATTGCGGCTGTGAACGATGGTGGGCCGGAGTTTCCCCAGCACGCGCCAGAAACGCGTGTAGACCCCCAAGTCCCACCCCCCGGCCTTCCGTAACGCAATCACGGGGACGCCTGGCGTGCGGATTCGCGCGGCGAAATCGGTGACCTCGGTCATGGAAACCACGGCGTGCCGGAAGCGGTCGGGCGGCATGAGATTGATCAGATTCACCAGGCCGTTTTCCAGGCCGCCGACCGAAAACCGAAAGATCAGATGCAGGACCAGCGGCCGGGAATCACCGGCCTGTCCATTGCGGGGCGGTTGTTTCATGAGGTACTAGACTAGACTAACTCGGAGCGAGATTTCGGTGTGGTAAGATTGACCTGCCGTATGAGTTTCGACAAGATCGTCCACAGCAAGCCGGAGTTCTACACCAAGAAACTCGACCTCATCAGCGCGTCCAAACGGTTCGTATACAAGCTTCTGTTGATCGACAGCCACATCACCCGGCAGCGCGAGGAGATCGCCCGGCGGAACCGGGAGATGATCGATAAATATCTGACCGGGAAGAAAGTTCTCGAGGTGGGGTGCGGGCGAGGGAGTTTTCTGGCGTCGCTGATCAAGAAAAACGGGTGCATCTGCCACGGCGTCGATATCTCCGCCGAGATGATTGCGTTCGCCAAGGAACACAATCCGGGTCCCACTTACAGCGTAATCGACAGCGCGGAATTGCCGTTTGCCGGGAATGAATTCGATTTCGTGATCTTCACGTATGTGCTGCATCATGTGGACGATCTCGAACGCACCATCGCCGAAGCCAAGCGCGTGGGACGGCATGTCATCATTTACGAGTCCTGCTCCTTCGAGCATCAGCCGCTGAAGGCGCTTTCGAATCTGTACTGGAAAGCGGTGGACGGAGGCATGTGGTACAAGAGTCTGCCCGAGTGGAAGAAGCTGTTCAGCGTGCCGGTTGTCGAAGAGATCAAGGGAAGCGGGTTGGTTCGTTACGGCATGCTCTTATTCCAGACATGACCGATCGCTAGCCCTTCGCTAGCCCGCATTTCTCCCACAATTCGGTAGTGACGATGTGGCGGACGCACTTGCGCCGTCCCGGCAGGCTGTCCGTCCCCCAGCAGGGTGTCGAGAAGAGTCTCGACACGGCACGCACGAGTGCGTGCGCCACCTCCTCGGGCCACATGTGAGAAATGCGCGCCGGCTGGAAGCAGTTAACGGACGAGCTGTTTGCGCAGGAACGGGCCGATGGCTTTGCCAACCGACCTGGGCACGCGTTGCGCCCACAAGTCACTCAGTTTTTTCATCCTCGAAGAGGATGAGTCGAAGCCGGCGGATTCCGGTTGCGGCTTTCGGGACAGAATATAGTATGCATGGGGTTCGATCCGGCAGCCCCATTTCTGCTTATAGCGGAGTTGGCCTTCGTAGCGTATGCTGCCGAAATCGAACCAGCTTATGCCGGCCTGCCGGGCCCACTTGATGTACTCCCAATGAATCAGGTCGTTGGGGCGTTCTTCCCAATAACGTTCGTCGGAGACGATGTTGATGATGCTGACGCGCCGGCCGCAGGTGAATCCCAGCAGCCCGGAGATGGGAACGCCATCGCGCATGGCCCAAAAGATCTGCATCCGGTCGGTAAAGGCGTCGTAGCAGTCGAGGTAGTACCGGATGCTGTGGGGGGGGACCCCCAGGCGCATCATGGAATCGACGTAGAGCGGAAAGAAGGTCTCCCGAATGGTGGCGGGGTCGCACTTCTGGACGACCGTAATTCCAGAGCGCTCGGCCTTTTGCACAGCCTTTCGAACCTGATAGGTTACGACGTCTTTCCAGATCTCCGCGATGGGGCGGTCGAGCGGCAGGTAAGCGTACTGTTGCCGATTTGTCTCCGCGAGTGAAGCCCCCAAATGCTCGGGAATTCCCTGGCGCCCATGCATCTCCAGTGTGGGAATCCGTCTGGCGGCAAGGCAGGAGCGCAATCCGGCGGCAATCTCCTCGAATTCGGCCTCGGTCACGTCGGCGTCGAGCAGCATCCCGCCATACTCCGAAAAGGGCTGGCTGACCAGGCGCTTGCCGAAAAACAGGCTGTTGGTCTCGAAGGCGGGGAGCACTCCGGCGATTGCGCCGCCTTTCATGAAAGCGAAATACCGCGGGCGATAGCCATACGACCGCTCGATCGAGCGGTACGCGAAGAGATGGCAGAAGCGCGATTGCGGATGATTCGCGACGTACCGATCCCACTGTTGGGCGTCGTTAAAATCGGGGACGATTTCCATGGACAAAGAGCTAACTCCGCGCGAGGTTGCCCGCCACACCCTGTTCGGAAGCGGCCTGGCCTGCGATTTGTGCAAAGTGTCGAAGCACTTCGGACGCCACCTGCGGCCAGGAGCGCGACATGCCCCAGACAGAAATAGCGGCGCGGTCCCATTGGGTATTGAGCGCCTGACCCAAGGCCGCGGCCAGCGGAGCAGGGTCATTGGGCGGGACGACGAGGCCATAGGTGGCGGCCGGGAGCATGGCTGGAACGGCGCCGACGTTGGTGGCGACCACAGGCGTGCCGCAAGCCAGAGCCTCTTGCACGACATTGGGCCAGCCTTCACGCCGGCTGGCCAGGCAAAAGACATCCGCCGCGCACATCAACTCAGCGAGGCGATCAGGCGGCAGGGCGCCCAAGAGGTGCACGTGTTCGCCGAGCGACAGCTCCGCGATCTGTCTGCGGATGACGTTTTCATGAGGGCCGGCGCCGCCAGCAATCCGCAATTGCACCGGGATCCCCTGGTCTAGCAGCCGTTTTACTGCTGCTATGGTGCGGTGATGGCCTTTCAATTCCACCAGGGCGCCCGCTGAGACGATCAAACGCTGCGACGGCCCGATGCCCAAGGCCCGGCGGAGGGCCTCACGGTCCCGCGGGTAAAAAACTCCGCTATCGACACCGTTAGGAATCAACGCCGTCCGGCGTTCGTCGACACCGAGCTCGAGCGAAAACTGACGAAGCCTTTCGGAAACGGCAATCACAAGCGCGGCGCGGCGGAGCGCCCATGCCATACCCAGACGGCGCACCGGTTTGGTCGCATGATCGACCTCGCTGCCACGGAGCGTTACGGTGAATGGGCGGCGGAAAACAATCGACAGCAGAGCCGCGGCAATTCCTTCGGGGTATCCGAAATGAGCGTCAATTAATTGGAACGGAAAGCCCACGCGGAGCCGCCGGATGGGCCGGATGAGCTGGACAAAGAGAAAGAACGCGTTGAACAGGCCTCCCAGCGGCGGATAGAACCAGCGCGGATGAGAGACGCGAAGGGCGCCGTCCTCTTCATAGGATGGTATTCCCCCGGCGATGGCCCCTCCATGGCGGAGCTTGGAATAATTCAACGCCGGGATGGGGGCAACCACCCAAATATCGGCCCCTGGCGTCATGTTCTGCAGCCGGGACCGGATGAAGGTGCCGGGTATCGGGTCGACGGGGTTCGGAAAACAGGTGGCCAGAGTCAGAATTCGTAATGGTGGATTTGATACCGGCAAACCGTCCGCTTGTTTGCTTAGCGGCATTGCGGAAGTTCATCCGGGCGGGGCGATTTGGCGTCCGGCCACTTGCCCATATTCTGGAAATATCGGAGTTCCGAGATTTCCCGCCGCGTTTTGGGGGTGCGGAGGTCCGGCGCTTCTCCCGACAGGACGGAAAGCGCCGTTTCCACCGTCCAACGATGGGATTCGCAGGACATCGTGTTGAGCAACGCCAGACCGGGTTTCCGGAATGAGGAGAACCTGCCGGAGCCGAAATAATCCAGGGAATTCAGAGACGATTTGACCGCGCCCTTCAGCCACGCCCGGAATGAGGCGCCGGGAGGCTTGAGGTGCGGCAACAAGCCCCTAAACAAAGGCAGATATCCCTCCAGCATCAGATCGACGGCGAGTTGCTGCCAACAGGCTGGAAACTCATCGGAGGCGATCGCGGCCGAGAGACGCTGCAAGTATGCCATGTGCGAATCGGCGTCGCGGACCGCGCCCAATGGAACGACTTCGTCACCCACTCGTTCGAAAGGGATGACATCGATCCGGTTGATGCGGTCGGCTTCCAGGGTGGCTCGGACCATGAAGCTCCATTGCCTCTTGAAGTCGAGCGCGCCGCCGGGGTCTTGAAAGTAGAAATCGCCGAGGCTGTAAAAAATAAAGCTATGGCGCCACTGCTCCCAACCCTGCGGAACATGGGTGTGATGTCCGATCACCAGATCGGCGCCAGCCTCAACCAGGCGGCGCAACTGGGCTCTCCTCTGAAGGGACGGCAGCGGCACCAGTTCGTTCCCGCCGTGCGAGTTTACGATGACGACATCGCCGCGCCGCTTGGCTTCGGAAATCTGAGGCTCCGCCTCTGGGCCGAGCCAGCACGCGCCAGGGGGGCCGAGGGCATTGGTTCCGAATTCACGCTCGCAAAAGGAGAAGATGCTGACCCGCTGACCGCCGGGCAAGATTGTGGTGACGGGGGCGGCGGGATAATCGGGGGGCGCATCGATGCCGCCAAAGGCCAAGCCGCATGCCTGGATTTCGCGGACGGTGGCGAGCATCGCGTCGACTCCGAAATCCATGATGTGGTTATTGGCCAGGAGCACGGCGTCGAATCCCACCGCGCGCAAGAGCGGCAGTGCGGCCTTGCCGGAAGCGATGTGAGGACCATCCTTGGGTTGCGGGCGGCCGTGACGTTCGATGGCGCTTTCAAAGTTCGCTACCGAAAATGAAGCATTTCTAATCCTTGACGCCAGCTTTTCGTGGATGGTCCTGATACCGCGGGGGGGCACACCTGGACCTAAATAGAAATCCCCAACGAAAAGCAGGTCTCCGGAATCTTCCTTGGCCGCTGTCCCTGTTGGGTTTAACCGCAGAGTGGGAAATGGATTAACGGCATCAGGCAATTGTCTATTATATCAATTCCGCGCCATTGGCAATAGCGCCACGAACGCCAGCGGCCTGTCGGCAAATAACCACTCCAGCCGCTCGCTGACGCTCACGGTTCCGTGCCCGGCGCCTCAGCGTGGAACCACGAGCGTCAGCGAGTTTCAATGTTGATCCCTGACAAGCGTCAAGCCTTTCCAGACAGCCGATACCACGCCAGCCCGACCCACTCGTGAAGTGCATCCTCGTTCGAAAGGATGGCTGAGGCGTCGGGCAGGAGTTGCTTCCAACTGAACCTGGTCTCGTACATCCGGAAGGTACAAGGCGCTGGCACCACCAGCAATCCCGCGTGTTGAAACGATTTCATGGCGCGCGGCATGGAATAGCCTTCAGTGATCAGAAGCACCCGCCGAATGCCGTGCGAACGAAGCAGCGCGGCCGTGTTGCGCGCGTTTTCGTACGTGGACGTGGACGTACGCTCCGTCCAGATCATCCCGGGAGGCACGCCTTCGGCCTCCAGCACGCTCCGCATCACGTCGGCCATGACGACACCCGAACCGGAGGAGCCTCCGGAAACCACGATTGGCAAAGGCCGCCAGTTCTTGTACAACCAGATGGCGCGCTGGCATCGCAAATAGGTATGGGAGTCGGGCAGCGGATGTGCCTCTGTGGGGTCGGGCGCGTGAATGCCGGCGGACAAAGCCACAATGGCATCGGCATCGCCGTCCGGGAAGAGGGCGGGCCGGAATGAGTGTTCGAGGCTTGCCGACAGGAGCCACGCCACGGGCGGCCACGACCAGAGAAAGAGCACCACGGCCGTCGCGCGAAGCAGGAGAGCAAGCCTGGATCGCTGCAATCGGAAAGATGCGATCAGGAGAAGAACGCAAACAACCGGAAGGACAGGGGTAAGGTAGGTCATCAGGCAACCGGGTACGCAAGCATCGGGCCGCCGGAACTGCGGCGGCCCATGAAGCATATGACATGATACCCAATCCGGCAGGCAGGGCCAAGCGGCGAGGCTTGACCGGGAAGGATGAGAGCCTGGTGCCGCTGGTTCGCGGCCAGACTCGCCAACGGATCGGTTACCGCGCGCGCGACGCCCGCCGCGCCATCAACAGCAGAAAGGCTCCAAAGGCCAGCATGGAGAGGCCCGAGTAGAGGTTGATATTGATGTCCGTCAATGGCGCGCGCAGATCCGGAGCGAGGATGCCCAGCCCTACCAGGACGACGCCGAGTATCGAAAAGAACAAGCCCGAAGGCACTCTGAGATCCAGCATATTATGCGAACCAAATATTCAAAAAAATCACCAGGGCCGACACGCAGATGGCCAGCGGAGCGGGGCGCTGATACCACTTTGCGCCTTCGTCATGCGGGACCTTCGTGAGGCCGTACACTAAACCTTCCAAATCCTTTTCCGGACGCGGAGCGCTCATCATGCTGACCACAATGGTGACCAGGAAGCAGGTGGAGAAGGCGAAAATCGCGATCCAGAAATTCTGCGCCATCACCGAGGGGAAGGTGTAGGCGGTGCCAAACACGCCGCCTTTCCCTTCGGCCACCGTGAGTCCCCAGGTGAGCGATGCGGCGATGGTGCCGCCCACCAGCCCGGAAAATGCGCCGTGCGCCGTGGTCCGCTTCCAGAACATGCCTAGCAGGAAGGTGGCCAACAGGGGCGCATTCACGAAGCCGAACACGAACTGCAGCAGGTCCATGATGTTGTTGTAATAATGCGCCAGGTAGGCCGCTCCTATGGAGAGCGCCACGCCCACGATGGTGGTCATGCGGCCCACCTTCAAATAGTGACTGTCCGGCGCGCCCTTGCGGATGTAGCTTTGGTAGATGTCGTAGGTGAAGACGGTGTTGAATGCCGTGACGTTGCCCGCCATCCCCGACATGAACGATGCCATCAACCCGGTGAGCCCCACCCCTAGCATGCCGGCCGGATAGAAGCGGGCCATCAGTGTCGTGAGCACCTGGTCGTAGTCCTTGACGTTGGAGCCGACCTTGAGCGGCAGATCGTAGAGATGCGCGCCATCGGCTCCCACCATTTTCGCCAGCGCCACTGCCGCGATGCCGGGCAGAATCACGATGAACGGCAGGAACATTTTGGGTATCGTTCCGATCAGCGGGGTGCGCCGCGCCGCGGACATGGAATCGGCAGCCATGGCGCGCTGCACCACCAGGAAATTGGTGCACCAGTAGCCGAAGCTCAAAACGAACCCCAGCCCCGCCACCATGCCGAACAGTTCCACGCCCATGGGATTCTGGCTGGAGCTTCCCATGTACCGCCACGAGTGCGTCATGTTGGCCGGCAGGCGCGACACGATGCCATGCCATCCGCCCGCCTTGGCGCAGGCGAGAATGGCCAGCGGTGCGAATCCCGCCACGATCAGGAAGAACTGCAGCACCTCGTTATAGATGGCGCTGGTGAGGCCGCCCAGGTAGGTATAAGCGAGCACGATGGCCGCCGACGCCAGCACGGACGTGCTGAAATCCCAGTTCAACACCAGGTGCAGCAGCAGGCCCAGGGCGTACATGGAGATGCCCGAAGAGAATATGGTCATCACCGCGAAGGTGAAGGCGTTAAACCCGCGGGTCTTTTCGTCGAAGCGCAGCTTCAGGTATTCGGGAACGGAGCGGGCCTTGCTGCCGTAATAGAACGGCATCATGAAAATGCCCATGAAAAGCATGGCCGGAATGGCGCCGACCCAATAAAAATGGGCCGTCATGATGCCGTACTTGGCGCCGGAGGCGGCCATGCCGATCAATTCCTGCGCGCCCAGATTGGCGGCGATAAATGCCAGGCTGGTGATCCAAACCGGGACTGATCTCCCGGAGAGCAGAAAGTCGCCACTGGTAGAAACCTTCTTGCGCAGTATCCAACCGATGCCGAGCACAAAGGCAAAGTAGGTAGCCAGAATGACGTAGTCGACGGCAGCGAGCTTCAAGGGAAGCCTCCTCCACTTCTACGAATCTCAGATTCGAAACACCAGAGTCTAGCACAGGGCAATTGCGGCCGGCGCATCTGCGCGCGTGAGCGGTGAGCGCGCCACACGGTGGCTGCCGCCGCTACCAAAAGTATTGCCTCAGGATCTTCGGCGAGCTGGGCGCACCGGAGATCACCTTCACGTGCAAAACGAGTTGCAGGTTCTTTGTTTCCCAATCGTGGGGAGCGCCGCGCAGCGCTTCGGCCATCAGGTCGGGATTGGTGACCAGGTCGGCCGCGGCGTCGGTGCCGTATTGGGTGATGCCGGCGAGTTCCACCAACATGGCGTGCGTATCGGGATGAAAGACGCGCGAGACGATGGCATAGTCTTCGGTGGTACGGCGGTCGCGCGGCAGGCTGGGGAGCACCCACTCGGTGGGCTTGCCATTGTCGGTGATTCCG
>Ga0181530_10005102_pt1 | contig 13565 bp, 17 predicted proteins | sample PEATcosm2014_Bin_42_FD_119769 | JGI IMG/M metagenome (GOLD analysis project Ga0181530, IMG submission 119769) | Peatland microbial communities from MTU Mesocosm Facility, Houghton, MI, USA - PEATcosm2014_Bin10_60_metaG | ecosystem: Environmental > Terrestrial > Soil > Wetlands > Peat | place... | reverse complement strand
CCGTCGCCAGTTGCTTGCGGCGGCGTTTGGCCTCGGTCTCGTCGATCAACCCCCCGTTGAGGTCCGAATCGATGGACATCTGCTTTCCGGGCAGCGCGTCCAGGGTGAATCGTGCGGTCACCTCCGAGATGCGCACCGCGCCGTGGTTGATCACGATGTACTGAATGGCGATCAGCACCAGGAAAATCACCGCCCCGATGATGTAATTGCCGCCCACCACGAAGCTGCCGAATGCCCCGATCACCTTGCCCGCGGCGGTGGTCCCGGTGTTTCCGTTCAGCAGGATCAACCGCGAAGACGAGATGTTCAGCGCCAGGCGGAACAAGGTCAGCAACAGCAGCGTGGTGGGAAACGAAGTGAAGTCCACCGGCCGCACCAGGTACAGCGAGACCATCATGACGGTGATCGACATCAGCAGGTCGCTGACGATCAGCAGGTCCAGCACGAAGGGGGGCAGCGGGGTGATGAGCGCAATCACGATGCCCAGCACCGCCAGCGGCACCGCCAACTGGCGGAACTCTTCTACCGCCAGCCCGCGCACCCGGCCGGGAGGTCCCCCTGCCGCCGGCAACCCCGCCGGCGCCGCCATGGTTTTCGCGGGTGTCATGCGGCTAGCCGGGGAGCCTCCCGTTCATAAGTTTGAAAATGTACGCCAGGATTTCCGCCACCGCGCGGTACAGATGCGGCGGGATCTCCTGCCCCACTTCCACCGACTGGTACAGCGCCTGCGCCAGAGGCGCATTCTCGATGATCGGCACCTGGTGCTCCACGGCCTTCTGGCGGATGCGCTGCGCCAGGTAGTTCTTGCCCTTGGCCACCACCACCGGCGCCGCCATGCTCTCCACCTGGTAGCGGATGGCCACCGCGAAGTGCGTGGGATTCACTACCACCGCCGTGGCTTTGGGAACCTCTTTCATCATCTGGCGCCGCAAGCGTTCGCGCATCAGCCGGCGAATCCGCGCCCGCATTTGCGGATTGCCTTCCAGGTCCTTCATCTCTTCCTTGATGTCCTGCTTGCTCATGCGCAGGTCTTGCTTGTAGCGGTGCATCTGCCGCGCCAGGTCCACCGCGCCAAAGACCAGGAACAGGCCGGCGGCTTTCCAGAACAGCTCGAGCAGAGAGCCGCCGATGAACCGCGCGCCGTTCTCCACGCTCCCGAGCGGCAGCCCCAGGATCTCCTCCAGCTTTTGGCGCGCCATGGCGTACACCGCCCACAGGAAGAGCGGCAGCAGAATCACCGCCTGCAACAGCGACGGCAGGTTCTGCCGCGGCAGTTCGCGCAACTTGGCAAGCGGATTCAGCCGCGCCGGGTCCGGCGCCAGCTTCTTCAGGCTGAACCCGAAACGCGTGGTGATGAGGCGGAACGCGAGCGTCGCCAATGCCACCCCCATGCCGCCCAGGGCCAGCGGCAGAAGGTGCTGCCAGAAGAGCCGCCAGGCGATGTGCGCCAGGTCGGCCGCCCCCCATCCGCCGGCGAAGGCGCGCGCGAGCAGCCAGCGCGTGGTCTGGCGGAATTGCGCCCACCAGTGTGCTCCTCCCAGGCCCAAGAGGCCCAGGAACACCATGAACTGCAGGGCTCCGACGAATTCCCGCGCGGCGGGAAACTGGCCCTCTTCCCGCGCCTTCTCCAGGCGCCGCTGGGTGGGTTGCTCGGTCTTCGAGGATCGGTCCGCCATCCCGCCTCATATCCCCAACATCCGCCGCGCCACCGACCAGGCCTGGCCGCCCGACTGCATCAGAATACGCGGGAACAGCAACATCACCCAGCTCAAAACCACCAGGGCCGTCAGCATTTTCGCCGGAAAAGCCAGCGCGAGCAGTTGCAGTTGCTGGTTCAGGCGGCCGAGCAGGGCCAGAGCAAAATCCACCAGCACCAGCAACGCCACTACCGGCAAAGCCAGACGCACGCCGACGGAAAACATGCCGGAGGCCAGCTGGATCAGAGCCTCCCCAGCCGGCACGCCAAAGACGTAGGTCCCCGCCGGAATCCGGTCCAGGCTCTCGGCGAACAGCCGCAGGACCTCGCGGTCCAGCCCCAGCGCGAAAAACAGCATGCCCGCCGCCAGTTGCGCGAACACCAGCAGCACGCCGGAATCGGCCTCCGTGTTCGGATCGATGGTCTGGGCGTAGGCGTAACCGGCCTGCAGTCCCAGCACCTGCGCCGCCAGCGTGAAGGCTTCGAGCACAATCGCCACCGTCACGCCGATGGCGATCCCCACCACCGCCTCCGACGCCGCCCACGCAGCCATCTCGATGGCCGTCACCCGGCCGGCTTCGACCACCGGCCAGCGCGCCCGCAGCGCCAGCGCGAATCCCAGGGCCAGCGCCGCGCGCACCGGTTCCGGCGCGCCCTTCACCCCCGGCAGCGGTACGAAGGTGAGCGCTCCCCCGACCCGCGCCAGCACCAGCAGGAAGCCATACAGCGCGCCTGCCGAAAGCACCAGCTCAGTGGGCATACCGGCCCAGATCCCCCAGCAGCGCCGCGGTGTAGGCGCAGATCTTCTCGAGCATCCACGGCATCAGGAGCAGCAGTCCCACGAGAAACGCCATCAGCCGCGGGATGGTGCTGAACGCGCTGTCCTGCATGGAGGTCGCGATCTGCACCAGGCTGACCGCGATACCCGCGAAGAATCCGATCGCCAGCAGCGGCGCCGCCAGCCAGAACGTGGTCATGAGACATTCGCGGATGATCTGCACCACCGCTTCCGGGGTCATGAGTAGAAACTCTTCATCAGCGAGCCGACCACCAGGTTCCACCCGTCCACCAGGACGAACAGCATGATCTTGAAGGGCGCCGAGATCATCACCGGAGGCAGTTGCACCATGCCCACCGAAAGCGTCACCGATGCCACCACCAGGTCGATCACCAGAAACGGCAGGAACAGCACCGCGCCGATCTGGAAGCCGGTCTTCAATTCGGAGAGAATGTAGGCGGGGATCAGGACTTTAAGATCGAGATCCGCCGGTGAGTGCGGCGCCGGCTGGCGCGCGATCTCCAGGAACAGCCGGATGTCCTTCTCCCGCGCGAACCGCACCAGAAAAGTGCGCAACGGCTTGGAAGCCGCGTCCATGGCCTGCGGCGCGCTCATCTTGCCGGCTTCCATCGGCTCCCACGCCTGGTGGTACATGTCGGCCCCTACCGGCTGCATGATCACGATGGTCAGAAACAGGGCCAGGCCCAGCAGCACCTGGTTCGAGGGCGTGGACTGCGTCCCCAGCGCCTGCCGCAGAAAGTGCAGCACCACGGTGATGCGCAGGAACGGCGTCATGGCCATCACGGCGGCGGGCAGGAGCGTGAGCAGCGTCAGCAGAATCACCACCTGCATGGGCACGCTCAATCCCGAAGAGTCTTTTCCGGCCGATATGCCGAGAAGGGAGAAGGGTTCGGCCGATGCGCGCGCCAACGGCGCTGCCGCCCACGCCACCGCCATCACGCCGGCCAGTCTCACCGCCCCGCCTCCGGCGCGCCCTCAATCTCCCGGCTCGAGAAGCTCTCGACCAGCGCGCACCCGGCCGGCGACGCCGCCACCAGCATCGTGCGCTCGCCCAACCGCACCAGATGCAGCGTATGTTGCGGCCCCAGCGCCAGCCGCTCGAGACACTCCATCCTTCGTCCCGCCGCTCTTCTCGCCGGCAATATCCCGGCCATGCCGCGCCGCCGCAACCACCACAGCGCGGCGGCCAGCAGCCCGAGCACCAACCCCACCGCTCCCATCTGTCCGATCCAGTCCATAGCGGTCCGTCCTCAGTTTTCCCGGAAGTCGGTGATCCGCACTCCCAGCCGGTTCTCGATCACCACCACTTCGCCCGAGCCGCACAACACGCCGCCGATGTAGATGTCGATGTTTTCGCCGGCCGAGCGCGCGGTCTCGATCACGCTGCCCTCTTCCAGGCGCAGCACCTCGCGGGTGCTCATCACCCGCCGGTCGAGTTCGACTTCGATCTCCACCGGGACATCCCCCAGTGGCGCTATTTCTTCCTGAGGATTCATCGGCGGATCGTCGAATTACATTAGGCCGTGATCAAGTTGATCGTGTCCTGGCTCAATTGATCGGCCGTGGTCACCACCTTGCCGTTGGCTTCATACGCCCGCTGGTAGACGATCAGGTTCGTGAACTCCGTCGCGATGTCCACCGTGGAGGCTTCCACCGAGCCGCCCTGTATGGTTCCGCGGCCCCCCGTTCCCGGCGTGCCGACGGATGGCGTGGCGGTCAGCTCGCTGAGCTGGAAGTTGTTGCCGCCCGTGGCGACCAGCGTACTGGGGTTGCGGATCGAAGCCAGCGCCACCTGGCCCACCGTGACCTGGGTGCCATCCGAATACTGCGCCACGATCGACCCGCCGTTGGCCAGACCCACGTTCACCAGTTCCGCCGCCGCCGTCCCGTTCTGCGAACTGGCCGACGAGGCCGACGGTTGCCCGAACTGCGTGATCCTCCCCGACCCGTCGCTGTTGTACGGATTCCAGGTGATGGTGGCGCCTGACGCCGCTCCGTCCGCCAGGGCCGGCATGGTAAACGTGATCGGGGTTCCATTGGCTGGATCCGTGAGATTCCCGTTCGAGTCGAATTGCAGGGCTCCGGTGGTGAGCGTCGACGCGGTCGGATCGGTCAGATCCGACCCCGGAATCGACACCGTGTAACTCCACGCATTGGACCCCGTCTTTTCAAAGCTGAGCGTCAGCACGTGGGAGGTCCCCAGGCTGTCGTAGATGGTCATCGGCACCGAAAAATCCGACGTCGCGTCGGCCGTCGCCGCCGAGTTCAGGTTCATGTCGACGGTGAACGATGACGTGGGCGTCGGGGATTTCAGCGAGCCCACCGGCACCACGATGTTGCCGATCGGGCCATTGGTATCCACCTGCCCGGTGGTCGGATCGATGGCGGTCCAGCCCTGTACCGTGTCGCCTGTGTCGGTCAGCAGGTTGCCGCTCTTATCCGTCTCGAAGTTGCCGGCGCGCGTGTAGTACTGGTTTCCGGACGAGTCTTGGACGATGAAAAACCCCTCTCCCTGAATCGCCGCATCCAGCACTCCGCTGCTCGACTGAATCGCGCCCTGCGAGAATTCCCGGACTGTGAACGGCGTCCCGGTCCCGAATCCCACCTGCGTGGTGCCCAGGCCGGCGCCCAGCGACTCCGTCACCAGATCCTGGAAACAGACCTCGCTCGTCTTGAACCCGGGCGTGTCCATGTTCGCCAGGTTGTTGCCCACCACGTCGATAGCGGTGGAAGTCGCGTCAAGAGCCGATAGTGCGGTTGAAAACGATGTAAACATGAGATTCTCCCGTTAGATTGGTGAAGCTTTAGCTGCCGCTGCCACTGCCACTGCCGCTGCCGCCGCCGGTCTGGCCGGCCACCAGTTGATCCAGATCCTGGCGGATGGCCGTAATGTCCTCCCCAGAGGTGACGGATTGTTGCAGTTGCTGCATCTGCGCCAACTGCGTCACGAAGGTCGTGCTGTCGGTCGGGTCGGTGGGGTCTTGATTCTGGAGCTGCGCCACCAGAAGCTGCAGAAACATGTCCTGGGTTTCGCTCGCGGTCGTCGAGGGCGAACTGCCCGTCGAAGTGGAACTCTGGCCGGTCGATGCGGCATTGGATGTCGCCCCGAGCGGTAGGATCGTAGTCATACTGATTTGCCTCCTGGCGCCGCGGTCGCGGCGCAGTCTATGGAATGGATGAGAAGAGCCATGCGAAATCTTTTCCTGCGTCTTGCGTTGGGGTATCGTTCTCCTGAGCCTTGGGCTTGGGTTGCGGCTGCGGGTCGCGCTGCCGCTGGCCGCCGTTCTGTCCCGGCTGGCGCCCGGAGTTCTGCGACGCCCCGCCGGGCGCCGCTTCCGCGGTCCTTGGGCGTTCGGCCGCGCCCGCCGGATGCCAGGTCTCGGTGCGGAATCCGGTCTGTTCCAGCTTGCTGGCGAGCGCCGGCAGATCTTCGCGCAGGTCCCCGGCCAGCCCGCTGTCCGGGGTGCGCACATCCACGTGCATATCGCCCGCGCGCTCCGAAACCCGCACTTCCACCCGCTGATCTCCCTGGCCCGCCACTTGCAACTTGATATCGTGCGCGGCCGCTGGCTTGGGTGCCTCGGGAGCGGCCGCCGGTTCGGTTGCCACCGCCGGCGGTGAGGAAGCCGCAGCGCCTTCCCGCGGCTTCGCGTCGCTTGCCGCGGGCGGCTGGGGCGTGGCTGCCGGATGCGCCGTCAGCGCGGGCTCGGGTGCCGCGGCGGTGGAGACTTCCGGTTTGCGAACCGGCTCCCGGGCGGCATCCGGCTGCCTGGGGGAAGCGGCCGAGGCATCGTGCGAATTCTCCTGCTCGCCGGGCGCCGTTTCGCCGGTCGCTGCGGCCGTATCCGAAACTGGCGCGGTTTCGATCGGCTCGCCCGCTCCATTCGCGAGTTCACCATCGGGCGCTTCTGGCGCCGCTTCCACCGGGCGGAGCCGGGCGGTGAAGGCCACCACCATCGGTCGCGCCGCGCCGCTCCCGGTAGCGTCGTCCGGCAGTTCCGGGGCCGCAGGCGCGGAGTCGGCGGCGGGTTGCCGGGCGGCCGCGGCCGTTTCCGGATCTCCCCCGCTTTGAGCCGAACCCGCATCCGGTTGGCTCACTGCCGCGGTCCGCCCCCCGACCGCCGGCGCCGCAAGTGGTTGGCCGCCCACGGTCCCCGCGCTCGTCGCATCGTTCTTCCCGGTCGCGCCGGGAGCGGCCGGTTGCGCCTCGCTCCGGGGACGCGCCGGCCTGCCGGTATCGAACGTTTTTGCGGCTGGTTGCCCGGCTGCCGGCAACCCGGCGGCGGGGAGCTGCGACGGGGCTATCCCTGCGGTGGACGAAACCTCGAAACCATCGGCGAGGCCTGGAACCGTTTCCTGCTCCGCCGCGGCCTGCTTGCCAGCCTGGCCCGGCGCCGGTCGAGCGCTGGCGGTCGGGCGGGGGATTGCCTCCGCGCCAGCGTGCATCACGTCTGGGGTCCACTGAGACACCGCCGCAGCCCCGCCAGGCGTCTCCTGCTCCGACGCGGCCTGGTTGCGATCCCGCTCACCGCCCGCTACCGGTCGAGCGGCGCCCGCCTGCGCGGCGTTTCGGAACCGCTGAGAGTCCGCCGCAGTTCGCCCCGCCGTCTCCGGCTCTGCCACGGCCGCTCCCGCGGCGAGCTTCGCATCCGGCGCGCCGATCTCCATCGTCTGCGCCGCGGCCTGAGGCAGCTCCGCACCATCCTGCGGCGCGTCCGGCCAGGGACTCTTTGGTGTTGCCAGGACCACCGGCAGTGGTGCGCCCGATTGCGCCGTCGCCTGCGCTACGGGCGTCGCTGCTCGCTCGCCGGTTGGGCTATCGTCCGCGTGGGCCCCATCCCCGGGGTCCACGGCGCCATCAGCCGGTTTCGCCGGATGGCTCACCTGCGGAGTGGCTGTCGCCGCCGCCATCCAGAAGGCCACCCGCGGCGCGTCTTCCTGGTTGACGGGCGGAGCGTCTTTCTGGATCGCCGGGGCGTTGCCGGTTTCCACCAGGCTCGCCAGCAGCGCGGTGAACTGTGCCCGCGGTTTCGCGGACGGCGTGGCGGCCGGTCCCGCCGCTGTCGCGCCGCCGGCTTCCTTGCGCCACGGGCCGGAAGACCCGTCGAGCGGGTTTCCCACGAGAGGCAACGCCGGCGTCTGGCCGGCGGTGGGAAATGCTGGTGGAGCGACAGGCTGCACGCCGCCTCCATTGCAGATCGGCGTCCAAACGGCGCGCGCACATTCTTCAACCGGTTACCGCGTCCGAGCGCGGCAAGAGATTGCCATGCGGCCTCTCCGCGGCAGGAAGCTGCCGCGCCTCAACACTTCCCCGCCAGTGCTCATCGGCCGCCATCCGCGCATTTTGAGAGATTTAACATCTTTTACTCTCCTTGGCCCCCGGCTTGCACTCTTCTCCCCGCTATGGATCCCTTGACCGCTATCGCGGCCAGCGGCCTTCGTGCCCGCATGGAATCGCTCGACCTCATGGCCAACAACGCAGCCAACTCCTCCACCAGCGGATTCAAAGCCGATCGCGAGTTCTACAGCCTCTACGTCGCTCCGGAAGCTCGGGAAGCCGGTTCCTCCACCACCATGCCGCTCATCGAGAGCCGCTGGACCGACCTTACCCAGGGCACGCTCCGCCCCACCGGAAACGCGCTCGACCTGGCACTCTCCGGCAAAGGTTTCTTCACCGTCGATGGCCCCAACGGAACGCTTTATACGCGCAACGGAAACTTTCGCCTGGACCCCACGGGTAAACTGGTCACCGCCGATGGCTACCCCGTGCGGGGAGCGGCCGGCGCCATGACCCTGGAAGCTTCGCTCCCCATTGATATTTCAAGCGACGGCTCTATCCTGCAAGGCGGCCGGACCGTGGGGCAACTCTCCATCGCCGATTTCGCCGGCGCGGCCGGCATCCTCAAGCAAGGCTCCAGTTACTTCCGCGCCGTCGATCCGGACCAGACGCCCGCGGCGGCCACCGGCGCTTCCGTCGAGCAGGGCAAGCTCGAAGATTCCAATGCCGGCTCCGCCCAGGCGGCCATCAGCGTGGTTGGCATCATGCGCCAGTTTGAAATGCTGCAAAAAGCCGCCCAGATCGGCAACGACATGGGCAAACAGGCGATCGAGCAGGTCGCCCGGGTAGGTTCCTGACAGGAGATCCCATGACCAGAGCACTCTACAGCGCCGCCAGCGGCATGAAGGCGCAGGAAACCAACATCGATAACATCGCCAACAACCTGGCCAATGCCAACACCGTGGGTTACAAGATGCGCCGCGCTCAATTCCAGGACTTGATGTACCAGAGCGTGCTGCAGCCCGGCACGGCTTCCGGCCAGCAGACCATCGTGCCGGCCGGACTGCAGCTCGGCCTCGGCACGCGCGCCACTTCGAACGAGATCATCTTCAGCCAGGGAGCCTTCACCCAAACCAGCAATCCGCTGGACCTGGTGATTCAGGGCAACGGATTCTTCCAGGTGCAACAGCCCACCGGCAACCTTGCTTATACCCGCGCCGGCGAATTCCAGCTCGATAAGAACGGCAACATCGTCGACGCCAACGGCAACCCCATCCAGCCGCAGATCACCATTCCGCCGGAGGCCCAGGCCATCACCATCGCCTCCGACGGCACGGTCTCCTACACGCTCCCCAACCAGATCGCCGCCCAGCAGGCCGGGCAGATCCAGCTTGCCAGCTTTCAGAATCCCGCCGGCCTCAACAGCCTCGGCAACGGCCTCTACCTGCCCACCGACGCCTCCGGCGACCCTACCGTCGGTGTGCCCGGCAGCGCCGAAGGCATGGGCTCCCTGTTGCAGGGATACACCGAACAGTCCAACGTTTCCATCGTCGACGAGTTCATTAACCTGATCCAGGCGCAGCGCAGCTACGAAGCCAATTCCAAAGTGGTCTCCGCCGCCAACGACATGTATCAGCAGGTCAACAATCTCCAGCGATGATCCCGCTCGCGCCATTAGCCGTCTCCGCTTGCCTGGCCGTCAGCCCCGGCGCGGATCAGATCCTGCTCCGCGATCTGGCCGGCGCCTTTCCGGGCCTGGAACCGGCCGCATCCGGTCTCTCGGTCGCGCCGGCTCCGGCGCCCGGCGTCGAGCGCGTGTTCCGGCTGCCGGAGCTGCGGCGTCTGGCCGCGCGCTTCCATTTGCCGGTCGCGCCCGCTTCGGAAGTCTGCGTGGTCCGCCCGGTCTCGCCGCCCGATCCCGCCCTGTTTCTGGCCGCCATGCGGAAGGAACTGCCGCAAGCCGCCATCGAAATTGAGGACTACAGCCGCCAGCCGGCGCCCGCGGGCGATCTGGCCTTTCCCGCGTCCTCTCTCGGCCGCGCCCCTCGGGAGACTCTCTGGATCGGCTACGTTTGCTACGCCGGCAACCGGCGTTTCACCGTCTGGGCCCGCGTCAAGCTCTCTATCCGGGTCGAGAGAGTGGTCGCCGCCGCCGATCTCGCCCCCAACCGGCCCATCGACGCCGCCCAACTGCGCCTCGAAACCCGGGAAGAGTCCCTTTCCGACGGCGCTTCTCCGAAGTCCGTCGGCGAGGTGGCCGGCAAATGGCCGCGGGTTGCCATTCGCGCCGGCTCTTCCATCCGCGCCGCCGAGCTTCAGGTCCCTCCCGACGTGGTTCGCGGAGAAACCGTTCGCGTCGAAGTCCGCGATGGCGGGGCGCTGGTTTCGCTGGTGGCCCGCGCGGAAGCTTCCGGCTCGCGCGGCGATACCATCCCGGTCTCCAATCCCACTTCCCGCCGGCGGTTCCGGGCACGCGTCGAAGGCCCGGGCCGCGTTTCGGTAGACAGTTCGTTCCCCAAGGTGAATCCATGAAACGGCTTCGTATTCTGGCAGTCTCGCTCTCACTCGCCCTGTGCCCCCACGGCGCGCTCGCGGCGGCCAAGAAGAAAGGCACGGCCGGTCCCACCCCGCCCGCGCCGCTCGACCGCTACGTGGCCGAGGCCGAAGCCCGCCGCTCCGCCGCATCGGCCTCGACCACCCCCGGCGCCATCTGGCTGGCCGGCTCGCGCCTGGCCGACGCCGCCCGCGACGTGCGCGCCAGCCAGGTGGACGACGTGCTCACCGTGGTGGTCGCCGAGCAGGCTTCCGCCGTCAGCACCGGCAACACCAAGACGCAGCGCGCTTCCAGCACCCAGAACAGCATCGCCGCCCTGGCGGGCATCACCAAAGCCACCGGCGCGCTGGCCAATCTCGCCAACATTGCCGGCAACACCCAACTCAACGGCCAGGGAACCACCAGCCGCACCACCACCCTGACCACCACGCTCACCGCCCGCGTCACGCACGTGCTGCCCAACGGCGGTCTTGAGGTGGAGGCCACCAAGGATATTCAAATCAATTCCGAACGCCAGATCATCACGGTGCGCGGGGTGGTCCGTCCCGCCGATATCGATCCCACCAACAGCGTCCAGTCGAACCGGCTCGGCGAGCTGGAAGTCCGCGTCAACGGCAAGGGCGTGGTGAATGACGCCATCAAACGTCCCTTCTTCCTCTACCGCCTGTTGCTCGGGCTGCTGCCTTTCTGAAGATGAAACCATCCTTCCCGGCTCTCTCCATCGCCTGTTTGCTGCTGGCCTCCTCGCTCGCGGCGGCGCGTTTGAAGGACCTCGTCGATATCGAGGGCGTCCGCGAAAACCAGTTGGTCGGTTACGGCCTGGTGGTCGGTTTGGCCGGCAAGGGCGACACGCAGCAGACGGTTTTCTCCAATCAGAGCCTCACCAACCTCCTGGAACGTATGGGCGTTGCGGTTTCTCCGACGGCCATCCGGGTGAAGAACACCGCCGCCGTCATGGTCACCGCCACGCTTCCGGCCTTTGCCCAGCCCGGCCAGCGCATCGACACCACCGTGGCCGCCATTGGAGACGCCGCCACGCTGCAGGGCGGCATCCTGATCCTGACCTCCCTGCGCGGCGCCGATGGCCAGGTCTACGCCGTAGCGCAGGGTCCGGTGGTGACCGGCGGTTTCGTGGCCGGCCGCGGCGGCGCGAGCCAGACCGTCAACCATCCCACCGTGGGACGCGCGCCCAACGGCGCCACCGTCGAGCGGCCCGCTCCTTCGGTCGCTCCCAAATCCACCGTGCGCCTGCAATTGCGCCAGTCCGACTCCACCACTTCGACCCGTATCGTCGCGGCCATCAACCAGAAGTTCCCGGCCAAGGATGCTCCCGCCGCGCACGCCGAGAATTCCGGCCTGGTGAGCGTGTCGATTCCGGCCCCCTTCGCGTCCCGCCCCACCGAATTCCTCTCCGAGCTCGAAAATCTTACCGTGGAGGCCGACCGTCCCGCCCGCGTGGTGGTCAACGAGCGCACCGGCACCATCGTCCTGGGTAAGGACGTGCGCGTCGCCCCGGTGGCCATTCTGCACGGCAATCTCAACGTGGAAATCCAGACCAGCCTGGAGGTGTCGCAGCCCGCCCCGCTCTCGCAGGGATCTACCCAGGTGGTGCCGCAAATCACCGTCGGCGCCAAAGAGGAAAAGGCGCGCAGCATCGTGCTGAAGCAGGGCGCCACCGTCGAGGAACTCTGCCGCGCGCTGGCCGCCATCGGTTCCACCCCGCGCGACATCATCGCCATCCTGCAGAGCCTGCGCTCCGCCGGCGCGCTCGAAGCCGAAATTGAGGTGATCTGATGAGTTCCGTCAACCCCGCGAATTCGCTGGGCCAACTGGCGGCCTCGCTGGCGCTCACCCGCACACCGCCGGCGTCCTCGACCGACAGTCCGGCCAAAATCAAGGATGCCGCCCAGCAATTCGAAGCTCTGCTGCTGGCGCAGATTCTCCGCTCCGCTCATGAAGCCGGAAGCGGCTGGCTCGGCGAGGGCGGCGATTCCTCGAGCGACAGCCTCGGCGATTACGCCCAAGAGCAGTTGGCCGTCGTCATGGCCAAAAACGGCGGTCTGGGTCTCGCCAAGATGATCGCCCAAGGCCTGGAGCGGAAAAGCGAATAGAGAAGACAGAAGTCAGAAGGTCAGAATGGTGGAGCGCGCTTCGCGCGGATTCTCCGCTACCTTTCCTTACGGCGCGACCACAGGAGTTGAGCGTCACCCGTATTCTGACTTCTGACTCCTGGCTCCTGACTCCTAAATCCCGCGGGGATTTCAAGGGCGGTAGCCCTTGGCTACAAGCTCCATACCGACGGCCCGTATGCCGTGGCCGGCTCTACCGGCGGGCTCTGTGTCCAGGGATTCTCGGCCGGCGCCGCCGCCTGCGTTCGCCGCTTCACCCCCTGCCACCCCTCCGCCAGCGTGGCCAGCAACCCCAGCACTTCGGCCAGCGGCTCGTCGGCCTGCCGGAAATTCGCTTCCAGCAGCCTCCGCTGCATGTAATCGTATAGTTGCGCCAGCCGCCCGCTGATCTCGCCGCCGCGATCATGATCGAGCGCCGCCACCAGTTCCTGCAGAATGGAGAATGCCTTGGTGATCGAACGCGACCGCGCCGCGATCTCTCCCTCCGCCAGATATCGCCGCGCCTCCCGCACTGCCGCTATCGCCGCCTCGTACAACAGATGTACCAGTTCCAGCGGATCCGCCGAAAGCACCCGGCTTTCCAGATATGCGTCGTGCGCGTTCTGCCACATTCGCGTTCTCCCCACTCCCTCTCATCGGCAGATCGGGCAGCTTCCTTACGCCTCAGCCTTTGCCCGTCTTCAGATTTGCCGCCAGTTGCAATACGTACTCCGGAGGAATCTGCGCAACCACATCCTTGGTCTTACGATTGACCACCTTGATCACCATGCGCTTCGTCTGCGGATCCTTCTGAAACACCAGGTCGTTCTCCTGCCCGAACATTTCCGTGCTGTTCAGCGCCTTGACGGCTTGAACCACTTCCCGGTTCTCCGCCGCTTTTTCCGCTGGAACGGGCGTCGCTGCCGATGGTAAATCCTGCGAAATTCGATTCAGAGCGGTGATATCCATAACAGCTCCTCGGGGGAAACTCGGGCCCGGACACGCCCTTCCTTTGCCGCACCCGCCTTCTCCGCACCTTCCTTATCGGCCCACCACTCAAAAACTGTAAATCACGAATCCCCCATCCCCGCCGAAGAGTTAGGCAAAAGGATCCTATGCCCAAACCGGTT
>Ga0181530_10005101_pt1 | contig 13576 bp, 15 predicted proteins | sample PEATcosm2014_Bin_42_FD_119769 | JGI IMG/M metagenome (GOLD analysis project Ga0181530, IMG submission 119769) | Peatland microbial communities from MTU Mesocosm Facility, Houghton, MI, USA - PEATcosm2014_Bin10_60_metaG | ecosystem: Environmental > Terrestrial > Soil > Wetlands > Peat | place... | reverse complement strand
TACATATTCTACGGCATCGGAAAACCAGACGAATTAGCCAAAAGCGCCGGCATCGAACGGAAACTAATGGAGGAGATCCGGAACGAATTTCTCTACTGGTATCCGGTCGATATGCGCAACTCGGGCAAAGATTTAGTCAGCAATCACTTGAGCTTCTTCATATTTCATCATGTCGCACTATTCGCGCAGCCGTATTGGCCAAGGGCGATCGGCGTAAACGGGTTCATGCTAATGGAAGGGGAGAAGATTTCCAAGTCCCAAGGAAACTTCGTTCCGCTATGGAAGGCGTGCAAGCAATTCGGAGCGGATGCAGTTCGTTGCACTCTTCTACTCGCTGCGGAAGGAATGGACGACCCAGACTGGCGGTCTGACAACCTTCGAGACGTGAAGGGCAGACTTGAGGCTTTCCTCCGTTTAGCTGAAGACCTCGGTCAAAGACCAAAAGAGCAAGTCTCGAATGGGCATCTAGAAAATTGGTTGATGGGTAGAATCAAAGCGAGAGCAGGTGTGATTGCTACTTCCATTGAGATGCTGAAAACGCGTACAGCGACGTCAACCGCGCTCTACGATATTTGGAACGATTTGCGGTGGTACGAACGTAGAGTTGCAAAACCAGACGCCAAAACTGTTGACATTTTCATCTCGTACTGGATCCGATTGTTGGCTCCTTTCGCGCCCCACCTGAGTGAAGAAGCTTGGCGAAAGATGGGCCACGAAGGTTTTGTTGCTCTAGCCGAGTGGCCGAAATTCGATCAAATGAAAGCCGATTCGCGTTCGGACGAGTTAGAACTCCTAATCAAGCAAACGTTGCAGGATACTCAGGAAATAGTGGCCACCACCAAACTGAGTCCTAAGACGGTACACTATTACACTGCTGCCAAATGGAAGTGGCGAGTGTACGCTGAAGCGCTAACGAGAGCTAGCTCACATCCCGAAACGCTTGACGGACTGATCCGCGACATGCTCGCAGCGAAAGTCGCTTCTGCGAAAGACCTGCCTAAATTCGCCGCGAAAATCGTACAGCAGGTCAAGACGATGCCAAGCGAGCTGCGGACGCGAAGGTCAGAGGTCGGTGAGGTCGATGAACGAAGCATATTCACCGATTCGCTGCCTTTCTTTGGCGGCGAGTTGAGGACTAAGGTAGAGGTTCACGGTGAAGAAGATGCTTCCCTCTACGATCCTAAGGGAAGGGCAAAGATGGCCGAACCCTATAGGCCTGCGATATTCATCGAATAGTGAATTGGTGGTTCGTCGTCTACGGGTGCCAGGGCTTTTGGCTCATTACCATGTAGATGCCGGTTAGAACGCCGAGTATCAGTCCAACTAAGAATCCGCCGCCTATGAAGAGGCTCAGTATAGCGGTGGGAAAGACCATGAACGCTGATAGAACTTTGAAGCCGAGCATGTATAGGATTACTGCTCCAACGATTACCGTACTAAGGACTACTCCGAGGATGAAGCTGAAATTCCCTAGCTGAACCACCCACGGGAAGAAGCCTACCCAGGTCGCGAAGAAAGCTGGCCAAAGAAGTGCCCACGCATTAGCGAAAATGAGCGTCGACGAAGTTAACAGTAGCGCGACCACGAGCCATGAGAATCGTCGGAATAGGTGAGGCTTAGGGAAAGGACCGTAAATCACTCCGCCCGGAGACATTGCGCCTTGAGGCACTCCGCCTTGCGCATACAATGTCGGCGCCACTGGCGGTGCGATTTGTGGGGCGGGTTGATTCATTGCAGTCATGTGGTAGCAACTGGGGCATAGGGCGAGTTCACCGTAAGCTTTCGTACATGAAAAGCAAATTCTTCGGCCGCAGCGACTACATACCTGAGTCGCTGGTAGGTTTTGGTGATAATAGCACATGTAAGCCAATTTCTTCAACCATCCCTCATTGACAGGTTCGTAAGGTAAAATGGGGATGGGGGTAGTTTGACTTGATAGTTAGGTACAAGATAGTGTCAAACCTAACCCGATTTTGAGTCCCAGAATTCGATGCTCAAGGTTGAATAACGAAAAGGGGCGGAAAATGGCCACTTTACGAGTTCCGGCCTCATTTTGCTCGTTGAGACGCCACTAACGCTCGTCTGCAATGCTTCGGCGAACACCTAATGCAACGTCAAACCCGAACGTCCTCAGAGTTATTCTTCAAATCGAGCGCATCGGCAACCAGAAACAGCTGTATGCGCTGTGTTATACATGTGTAGTTGCCACGGTTTTGGGCTTATGAACTTCTTGAGCCTCAACGCTTTTAGTTTGGCGAGTCTGGTTTCGAGTTTGGGCCCGTAGCTCAGTCTGGATAGTGCTTCTGGTTTGAGCGTCTAAAGCACAGGCCCTCTAAACGCTTTCAGGAAGCGGGAGAAGCCTGGGGTCCGGGGTTCGAATCCCCGCGGGCCCGCCAAACAATACACCCCGGCCCTTATTCAGTGAAATAGCAACATTCGCATTCTGGATGAACAAACAAGGCTTCAGTCCCGCAACCATCCAAGCAGCCGTTAAGACTCTAAGAGCAATTGCTAGACGCGTTAACCTACTCAACCCTGAAACCGTCAAGTCGTACTTAGCGATGCTTCGCGTCAGCGAAACGAGGAAGCAGAAGATCACAGAAGACCTGACTAGATTCTACGAGTACAAGAAAATACCGTTCGCCAAACCACATTACAGACGCATCGAAGTCATGCCATTGCTTCCATTGGAAGTGGAAATTGACCAGTTAGCCAGCGGACTAGGAAAGAAATCTGCAACCTTCATTCTCGTATTGAAAGAGACCGGGATGAGGCTGGGGGAATGCTGGAACCTCAAATGGATAGACTTAGACACCGAGAGCTGCACAATTCGCGTAACACCAGAAAAAGGCTCAAACCCCAGAACCCTAAAAATATCCACTAAACTCGTATGCATGATCAACGCTCTCCCCAAAAAATGGGCCTACATTTTCCGCAATCCTGCAGTCCCAATTGAAAACTCCCTACATACCTTCCGCAGACATTTCGTTGAACAAAGAAGAAAAATCGCTAAAAAAATCCAGAACCCGCGCATCGAATCCATCAACTTCAAATCGTTAAGGCATTGGCGCGCCTCTACATTATACTACAAAACAAAAGACATCCTGCTTGTCAAGGATGCTTTAGGGCATAAGTCGATAGCTTCAACGATGAAGTACACCCACCTAATTGACCAGTTCAAAGAAGAAGAGTACACCGTAAAGGCAGCTCAAAGTGAAGCCGAAGCCAAACCGTTAATCGAAATGGGGTTCCAATTCGTACTAACAACCCCAGACGGCTACATGCTATTCCGCAAGAGGAAGTAGTATGACAAATCTCCGCTGGCTTAAATGGAAAATAACCAAGTACTATCGCAACCAAGGCTTGCAAATTCACCTACACTCAATCAAACTCGGCAATACCGCTATTGATGGCGAAGTAATCGGTAACGGGTATAGAATTGCACTAGAGATCAAAACACCTAGGGATGATGTGACCCGCGGTCTGGGACAATTGACTGAAGCTATCGCGTACGGTTACGATAAGGCAGCACTTGTAACAACGCTGAACAAAGCTAAGAAAATCAAACGCGAAGTATTCGTCAAAAATGGTTTCATTCTACTGGCCGCAGACTCAAAAGGTAAAGTAACAAATCTAACTGCTGACGCGCCTGTTTATCCAAGAAATTAAATTTGCTTTGCATTCCAATTCTGTTGTTTCACTCTTTCGGGCATGCAAATCTTCCACAACTACATTAGACCACATGAAGCGTTGAAAGGCAGAACGCCCGCCGAAGTTGCGGGAATCACGGCAAAAGAAGAGAACAAGTGGTTGACTTTGATTCAGAACGCTAGGAAATCCGTTGGGTTAGGATTTGCTCGCACAAGCGTTATATTGGCTCCGTGAGAGCAGAGTTCTGAGTTTGCGCGATTGGTTAAAGTATGGTTTCTCTCTGGACTGGTGTTAGTCGTATTTCTTGTTTTCATGGTCGTTAACATGGCGCAGGTTTGGGCGACGGTCACCTTTAATCCCAACCCGCCCGAAGATGGTCAACCGTTCACGATAACTAGTAACGGAGGCCCCGGTACCCCGCTCAGTGTATATGGTTCTTGCGGCTGCAGTGGCCTTTGTGCTATAACTGCTGGTGCCTCTCCGTATACTGTGACTTTAGCGGCAGGTCAGTACAACGTATTTGATTCTGGAGATTCTTCATGTACGAGTTTCACCGTTGCCGCACTTACAAGCACAACAACCACTGTGACCACTCCTATACCCGAATACCCCTACGGACTAGCCCTTCTAGCTGTGTTCATGGTTCTTGGGTATGCAGTGGTCAAACGCAGAACCCGAAACAACCTCGGTCAACAATTGAATTCTTAAAACAAAAGAATCCGATTGTCTCTCAAACTAGGACTTCACTGGAATACCTACACTGACGAAAAGTAACAGCGTTTCTTAGCTGACGAGAAGGTACCGTTACCCCCGAAAATATGGGTTGTATGGTCCTGTTACCGATGGTAAGGCTTGACAAGTTGTAATTGTAACCTAACCTAGCCTAGTTTGTTCTAGGCCTTCGGTCTAAACAGAGTGTGTGCTTCTTGTGTAAAGGACACGTTTTCTTTGACTAACTGACGCTGGCACCTATAGGAGATGAAGGAACCAAGCCGCTACAATCACAAGAATAACGATAACGAATCCGATTTTTGATGTCATCACGGTGCATAGCAATTACCTGACATAATACTGGTCAGCCAAATAAGTGGCACAGTTGTCGTGTACGAATATGTACCCCCCGTATACCAAGTTCCTTGAGAGACGTACGTGTTACCGAACGCTTCCACGAAGCCGCTAAAGCACACTACACCGGTGAAAGCAGACAAATTTACTCCAGCCGCAGGCGACATAGGGTCAATAACACCGACCCTGTTGCCATCATAGTAGAGGAATGCAGTCCCAGCAATAGTCCCATCTTTGATGACAGTAATTGAACCCTCGCCATTTATTGCCACAGAACCACACGGCGGTTGACCCCATGAACGTGTGCAGCTTGTCTGAGTCACAGCCGAAGATTCTTCAACAGTCGTAAACTGTGTCTGGCTAGTCTGAATCAGCGTCGCTGAGGAAGAGGGCATTTCAGTCACAAAAGATGTTTCAACCATGTTAGCGGTGCTCGTCAAGTATACGGGTTTGGGATTCAACGCTACGTAAGCAAGAGACAGGACGGCAACTACGGCTAAGACTATAATGCCTGCAAAAATTAGTCGGTTATTCAAAGTAACATTACAGAGAAACACTATTTGTGAGTTAGTATTCCGTCTTGCTGTTGTAGCTTTTTCAGTTCCCTGCGGAGTCGTCGAATCTACGTTCTAGGTCTGAACGTTACTGACACTGAACCATCATCATGTAAACCCCAATCGACTTCCACGTCCGAATTAAGTAACCGAAGTATATCCAGTAATCGTTTAGGACATTCGCAGGACTTACTTCATCCTTTAGACACATAGGAATTTGATTCAATGTCTGAGCGGGGTTATGCTGTAATCAAGTCGTATACGCGCAGTTTGGAGCGAACACCCATGACCTGATCTCACTTCGGTGTGTGCTGGCTGGTCCGTTGTGAGAGAGGATACTGAGAAGTCGTGGACGGTCCGCGGTAACTATCCATAAGCTTTGGAGCCTAGGGAGGCGTAGTCCTAGTGGTGGATCACTTGGCCCCATGCAAGCCTATAGTGGCTTGGTTTTCACATTCACCACAGGGCCTTGGAGTCTGACAAACCACTATGTGTTGAGTTCTTCTGTCTGCAGTTCCTTGACGCGCGTTTCCACGAATTGAGCTACCTTCTCTTGGGTGTATTCGCTTTCGTGTCTCTGCATATCGAGGGCCGCCTTAACGAACCTCAGCAGTTCGTCGGTGTTCACTGGTTTGATGAAGAAACCGTCCACACCTTTGTTGATAGCTCTAGCTGCGTTTTCTAGTGCTGGGAAACCAGTCATTATGATCTTGACCATTTTTGGTATTGTTTCTTTTAGGGCGGTTAAGAGTTCGGTGCCTTCCATGTCTGGGAGGCGTATGTCTATCAAAGCGAGATTGTAGAAGTTCGCTTCAGACTTTTCAATGGCCTGTTTCCCGTTTTCCGCTGTGTCGACTCAGTAGCCTGCGTGCTTCAGCGTCATTGAAACGGTTCTCCTAATGCTTTCATCGTCATCGATCACTAAGATCCTGGCTGACTCGCTCATCTCTGCTTCACCTCCACCTGTTCAAGTTTGATGGGAAGGCGTATTGTCATGGTCGTGCCTTCACCTGCTTTGCTTTTCACTGATATGTTTCCTTCATGAGCGTCAACGATCCGCTTGCAGATCGCCAACCCCAAACCCATCCCCTTCGCCTTAGTGGTTTGGAAAGGCTTCCAGAGATTCTCCATAATCTTCTGCGACATACCTGACCCAGTATCTGAGATGGTAATTTCGGCGTCGTCTTTGAATTGCTTGCTACTTATTGTGAGTGTGCCGCCTTGTGGCATGGCATCGATTGCGTTCTGGATAAGGTTGATGAACACTCTCCTCATCCTGTCGGGGTCGACTCCGAGTGATGGTTGGTCTTCCGACAAATCCTCTACCCTAACATTCAATGGAACTTTGACCGCTTGTATCCCATCTCTTGCGATCAATTTGGGCGTGGTCGGTGTTAGTTTCAGGTTGATTTCGGCTGAGTAGTCTGAGAGGTCTTTTATGATGGCGTCTGAATATTTGAGGTCGTTCTCGATTACTTGCAGCATCTCGTTTCTCTCCTCCGCCGTCAATGACTCTTTCCTTAGGAGATAGAGGGCTCCAGCTATGCCTTGGAGCGGGTTGCGAAGGTCGTGGCCGACCTTGGCTGCGGTTTCTCCTATCGCGGCGAGCCGTTGTGATTTGATGAGGTCTGCCTCCAACTTTTTCTGGGTTGTCAAATCGACTATGCAGATTAGAACCCTTGCGAGCGATTGTTCGTAGCCGGGAACTACAGCGCAAATTACGTTGCAGTGCTTCGTCTCGCCTCGCAGTGTCCGGTTTTCCATTTCTGCTTCATAGTACTTCTTGCCTTGAGCCAACGCGAGGAGTTCACCTACGAATCGCTTGCGATTTGATTCCTCTGTTAGGAGGCCGCTTAAGCCTCCGAGAATCTCATCCGCCGATTTCGCGTCGTAGAGGCTTACGGTCGCTTTGTTCACCCTGAGGACTTTCACCAGTCCTGCACACTTGGCAATGTCCTCGGGGTGGTTGGCAAAGTAGGCGCCAAAATCTGAAACCCCCTTTCGTCGCAATTCATCTATGAATTGCTTCACCGCAGAGAAGTCTTCCTCCCAGAACGATACTGGGCACGCGTCAAACAGCTCACGATACTTTTCCTCGCTTTCACGAAGTTTCACGGTTCTCTCAGCCACCAGCTCCTCCAGGTGCAGCGAATACCGCTCCAACTCCTCCTCCAATCGTTTACGTTCGGTGATGTCCTCGACAATGCCTTCAAGAAAAATCGGTTGACCTTGACCATCTCGAACAGTTTTCACGTAGAGATTGGCGATGAATTCGCTGCCATCCTTGCGCCTATAATGGTTAAGGTGTTGAGTAACATCGTTCGAGCCAAGTTGCTGGTTGACTATCGTATTGCGGTCTTCGGCGCGGACGAACACCTGCTTGGCGACATCGTATACTTCATGAACCATGTTTTCGGGCGAGCCATAACCGAACATTTTAGCCAGGGCTGGGTTGACCTCAAGAAGATGACCGTCGAACGTCGAACGGAAGATGCCCAATGGTGAGTTATGGAAAATCGTTCGATACTTCTCTTCACTCTCACGCACCGCTTCTTCAGCCCGTCTGCGTTCGGTGATGTCGCGGAGCATTCCTTCATGGTAAACGATGTTTCCCTGTTCGTCGTGAACATAACCCCCATGGTCTTCCACCCAAACCTCGGATCCATCCTTTCTCCGCATCCGGTATTGTTTCACTTCTTCCTGATCGGTGTCCAGAATGTGGCGTCCACGCTCTTCAGGTGAGAAATACAGTTCCTTCTTGATGTCCTTAATATCCAACATTTCCTGCTTATTCGAATACCCGAACATCTTAACAAAAGCGGAGTTCACTTCGACAAATCGACCCTCGTGCGTGCTTAGGTAAATCCCATCCAACATCCGATCGATGAGAGATCGGTAGCGTTCTTCCGATTGACGAAGCTGCTCCTCCGCCCTCTTGCGTTCAGTAATATCGTCGAAAACGAATTCAATCGCCGGTTTCTGGTTGTAAATTATTTTCGTTCCTCTAATCAAGACTTGGACTTCTGAACCGTCCTTTCTGATTAGGGTTATCTCATAAGAAGGGACATCTTCGCCACGTAGCCTCTTACTAACGTTTTCCTTTAGCAACTTCCTAGATTTCGGCGCAACTACTTTCTCTATTGGGTCAAAAGAAGGCGATAAGAGCTCTTCGTAAGTCCAACCCAACTTGAGAACTGCAGCACTGTTAACATACTTCAGGACTCCATCCTGGAAGATACCGATGATGTTGGCTGAATTCTCAACCATCGTTCGATACTTCTCACTTTCCTGCAACGTTTTCTCGATATGTGTGCGCGCCTTCATCGACTTACGCTTCCTCGATCTTTACGGTGCCTCGTTTTACCAGAATCTTGTCATGGTCTTTGAGGAACACTACCAAGTCGCCGTTTTCAGCCTTGAGGAATTCGCGTACATGTTTCGGGAGCGTCAACTGGTTTCTTCCAGTAATCGTAGACTTACCTACAACCTCCAATGAATCACGCCTACATGGAAACATGGAATACATGGTCATAGGCAGTCTGTTACTGCCATTAGCATTGTTTGGTGACGCCTCAATCAAATTCAGAAAGACCTTCGAAGAAGACGGTAGTAGCTGTTGAGCATTGAAGGAATTCAGTCTGAGACGGAGTAGTTCCACTAGGTTCGGTTTAGAGGCAGGTTCGCGATCCGGATGAGTAGAAAGGCGTTGAAGTAGTCGTCCTCCGAACAGTCTCTCGGAATATTCTGTCTCCATGCACATCATTAGGTTCTAAAGATGCACATACTTAGACCCTAAAATGCGGCGTTTGGATGTTTCCGTTTGTTTAGCACGCATTCAGAATAAGTTGAACACGGTTTGAACAGCGAGGCGGTTTTGGTTCATGTCTTAGGAGTTCACATGCGTTTTTCGGTCAATCTTGCCGCAAGCAGTCTTCTGGCTGTCTCGACATAGTCTGAAAACTCGAAACCTGCAACCGCGGTGAACGTTAAATTCAAGTTTTCGAACAGTCTATGAGCAATACATCTAGACACTACCTTTCTTCCTTGATGCCCAAACAATCCGTCGAGTACCGCGAAGAGTTTGTCGGCATTTTGCGCCAACTCATCTCTGGCGAGTGAATGATTCCTTTCCAAGTAATCATAGATGGCTTCTGTCACTTTTCTAGCCAGAAGCTGATTCAATACAGTGTCAATCGATTCGACAACTACAGCGTCTAATGTTTTTGCGCTGGTTGAAATGTGTTTGTTCGAAGACTCATCATCGTGGACGGAACTTTCCTCCGACTCGCCAAGCTCTCGGACGGCTTTAATTCCGGGGATATCTTTCTTTCGAAGCATTTCAATCAATCTAATTCACCAAAGTCTTCTTCAGAATCGAAATCGGTTCTTCTATTACGAAGTCGCGATCCGTCCTCCATTCACCAGTCTTCTCGTCGTATGGGGTTTCGTCGAAATAGTACCTCATGCTGGTATCATAATCGATCCATGTGATGTTGACGTTTCTGCTCCTTTCTAGAATTGCTGTCCCCACTTCTGTGAACAGGGACGTGGGCAATCCCGCGAAGAATAGGAAACCATCATTTGTTGGCGAAAGCCACGACTGAAATGGTAGCTTCCCAATTCCGGTTGCGATAGCACGCGTCGTTTGAATATTGCAGGTCGCGTGAAAGAGCGCTAACGGCCCAACGCGAAATAGCTTGCGGCCCAAAATTACTTCGAAGCTCGAAACAATCCTTTTGTCAAAAATGAACTTCAAACGTATTCATTCGTGTCGAGCATGATTCTCTTCATTCGCATTTCTTCTCAGTTATTGAAAGTTGAGGTGGTGGGTCGAGTGGTGCGCGACGACGGTTCAAACTACGACGCCCGCACCAATACACACGACGACACCCTTGATTGTAGATTAGCAGCGCGAATGCTGTCGTTTCAGTGTTCGAAGATTCCTAGATTTCTTTTAGTGGCTTCTGACAGTCTAGTTTCGGGTTCGGCGTCTAATCACGCCGCATGCTACTACTGTGAGGCGTGTTCAATCTCGGCCAAAGAAGTTCGCCTTCCTGCCTTGTCTGCAACCCAGTGCCAGCCAGGATGTCGTTTGGTCCCTCAACGGAAATGCTGTAGGGAATCGTTCCGCAGTTGGGGCTGATCACGCCGCATCCAGAGAGTGCGATCAGAGACGTATCCTGACGCCATTCTCTATCCGTTTGTCTGAGGTATTGTAGATTACGAAACTCAACCGGCCCCAATTTTCCAGTCGATACAGGAGAAATGTTAAGTTCTTCCGCGACCATGAACGCAGGATCTTTGGAAGCCGTGTACTGAAAGTTATTGAAGCTCGCGACGGTTTGGCCGTCAAGAACGAAATTCCAACCATTCGCCACGTTAGGCTCGATTGTGTAGAGATGCCAACTCCCCTCACTTCCGACGGAGTGCGCTTCTCCAATCCCGTAGTAGAAGTCAATGGTGTTAACGTTCGGCCAATACTCCCAAAACCAACGCGCATCCCTATTTTCAACGTATTCGGGGGGACCCTGACACTTAACCTGTCCTCCAGTTACTTCTCCGCCAAGACAAGTGGGAGAGTAGCTGGGTGAGAGTTGGTAACCGAACTGAATGAATGCACCGTTAATCAGAATATTACCTACCCAGAAAGCATCGCCGAGATCGGGAAGGTAAACGTCGGAAACATGAGTCTTGATCTCAACCTGAACGCCAATGTTGCCTATTGAAGCAGAATCTCCAAACGCTCCTATCTGCAGATTATATTCGAATAATTGAGCCGATGAAGCTGTTGGAATCACTATAAGAAACATTGCGATTGCGAGAATGTAGACTCCTAGCAAGCGGAAAGCGGAGACACCCCAAACAAACTAATTCCAGGCTGTTGCCTTGGATAGGCCTAATGTTCCCAAAGTTACGAAAGCTCAGTGACATCGTATAGTTGTTAGTTTCGTTCGTCCTACTCTTGTTCAAGTCGTCCTTGAGTTTCGTTTCAGCAAAAAACTCTGAATGCAAATTCTCTCCGTAACAAGCTACTTTCCATTATCCTTGCCCTATGCTCGATGTTTTTTTGGTTCGATTACACTTTCGTCTCTTTCTTGAGTGCATCAAATGCTTTGATTGCTGAGATTCCGAAAAAGTCTCTTCTTGACATATTCTTCTTGGCTAATTTTGTTGCAGCAGCTCCTAGACCCAAAGAAGCGAATAATGCGACACCTTCCGCACCAATTTCAGGGAGAGGCTCTGGCTTGAAAACCATGGGGATGTAATTCGTAGATAGTTCAGACATGCCTGCGCCTCCCCCGCCCACGTTCCCAGCTGAGGCTGCTTGATAATTTATTTGACTTACATTTGGTTGCGGAAGAAGTATGCTATTACGAATTTTGAATTCGAACTGCAGATGATCTTCTGGACTTAAGGGAGACGGACCGACATAACTCTGCCAATCATATCCTGCCCTTTCTTGAAGAGTTTGTATAAATCAGTCCCGGATGTGCTTGCTGGATCATTATCCACTTCAGTCCACTCTCCTTGCTCCGAAGTTCCAGAAATCGGATTTAGGTCCAGACTGTAGACTCCAGCCGCCCTGGGGTTATTGCTACGAATATTCTTAGTATCGAAGGCCTGATAGAGATTAAAACCCCGACCGGCATTTAGAATGTCGAATGCAAGATAAGTGTAATTTGAGTCGTATTTTGCGCGAAAATGAAAATGAGGCAGAGTGCTTGGGCTTCCTATTATTGCTTGGTCAGTGGATTGGTAATCTATCGAGTCGGAGTACCATTCATCCTTACGAACCTGTCCGTCAAAAGTAACTGGAACTTGAAGAGGGCCAACATCAATTTCTGAGACTTGCGTAGATTGAGCAGAAACCATTGGAATCTTAGAGAATGCGTAAAGTCCAGCTAACCCAATAGCTCCGTAAGCTATGGTTTTTGCGAATTCTCTTCGCTTCATAGGCTCGTGCTCCACTGCAAGAGTACTTATGCGTTGGCATCTGGGTTCTCTCTCTTTCCGTCTAGCGCCATATGTGGCGTATGTAGTTGTGGAAGATTTGCTTTACCTGAAAGCATCGGCGACTTCTCTAACTTCTCTCAATCGAATTTCTTAGAACCTTACCTAACCCATGACAACCTCTACAATTTTTTAAATCCAAGGCAATCTCTACCAAGCAGTGAGATGCAATGGCTGACGAAAAACAGGTTCCTACCTCGCCCGAATCCTGTAAGTCTAACGCTGTAGGATTGGGGCTGGGTTCGAATCCCCGCGGGCCCGCCACGATTCAGCACCGTGATTGAATCGCGCGTCAGGCTAAGCCATTTAGCTCCTGCAGAGCTTGACAATAAAGGGGCGACTGCTGTGGGAGGAAAATCTGACGTTGTGGTCGTTGGAGGTGGCCTCAGGAATGACTCAGAACTTCAGTATCGGACAGAAACTGAGATTGGCTGGTGTATTCTAAATTCAATTGGAGTACCTGGTTTTCACAACGGACGAGGCGGAGAGTCAATTTGACAAACGCACTTCATCTGCAACCAGGATATGAACGAGCGGTGCTTTTGATTTGAGGCTGACGGACAAACTTCCGAGCCATAAACCCCTACTAGTTGTGGAGTTGAAGCCCGACGATCCTAACCTGTTGCGGCGGGTGGAACAAGTGAAACCGTATGTTGATGCGGTTAGGTTGACAGCGCTGAAGAATTCGGCGGACCTAAAGAACCCCAAGAGGACGGCAGAGCAAATATGTTTCGAATCGGCGATTAACGTCGCCCGCAGAGCTCATGTAGATGTCATAGCTTCACTAGTTTGCAGAGACCACCTTCGAAACGATTCCCAAGTTCTGAGCGATTTGAATCAGGCTGGGGTTGACAATTTACTCGCCCTCTACGGAGACCCGAATGATCCGCCCTACCCAAATAACTACGAGTTTCAATCTTCAGGCGATTTGATTCGGTGGATCAGGAAACAAGAGTCGCGAGGAGAGTCAGGAGGATTCTGCATTGCAGTAGGAGCCGATCCAACCTCCAAGGACGTTGCAAAACAAATCTCAACGATAAGGGAGAAAAGGGAGGCAGGTGCGGATCTTGCCATCACACAACCAGTATTTCATTCTGACCAGGTACTCATATCACTCAAGGCTCTCGAAGAAGCAAACGAGAAACTTCCTTTACTCATTGGGCTATTGGTGCCGAAAAGCGAGAAATCAATTGCATTCCTAGAACAAAGGCTCGGAGTCAGCGTCTCTCCGACGGTGAAGGAGAAGGTGCGGGGTAAGGGGTTGGAGGAGGGCTTTCAAGTCATTAGAGAGGTGT
>Ga0181530_10005100_pt1 | contig 13579 bp, 17 predicted proteins | sample PEATcosm2014_Bin_42_FD_119769 | JGI IMG/M metagenome (GOLD analysis project Ga0181530, IMG submission 119769) | Peatland microbial communities from MTU Mesocosm Facility, Houghton, MI, USA - PEATcosm2014_Bin10_60_metaG | ecosystem: Environmental > Terrestrial > Soil > Wetlands > Peat | place... | reverse complement strand
GTTCATTCTCCAGCTTCAAATCGCTCGCCAGCGGATCGCGATGCCGCCCATTCATCCACTATACGGTAGCCGATGCGGCGCTATTTGTCCAGCGAAATCGACCTGGGGACGTGAACTGTTACGTTGTAATGAAGGTAAAAGCTCTCCTGGGTGATCTCGGTGAAAGGGCCGAAACGGAAGACCCCGGCGTTGTTAACCAGAATATCCAGCCTTCCGAAAGCGGTGTCGACTTTTTTGAACAAGCGCGCGACATCTGCGGTCTTGGACACATCGGCCCCGACAGCAATCGCTTCGCCTCCACTATCTATGATCGCCTGAGCCACCCGCTCCGCGCCTGTCCCGTCAGAGGAGTAGTTCACTGCCACGCGCGCACCCGCAGCCGCAAGCGCAGAGGCAATTCCGCTGCCGATTCCCTTGGAGGCGCCTGTAACGATCGCTACTTTGTCAGTTAGACTGCTCATGTTTGAATTCTCCGCAAACGAATTTCCCTTGTCCGTGAAACGAAGCGATGCACCGCTCCGGACCTTTTCAACTCGCCCCTAGCGTCAGGCCATTTCCATTCGGTCCCTCAACGGTTAGTGAGCCGCTGGTAGCATTTCCAGGCGCTCCGTTCCACCCAGTTGTGCAGAAGCTTGCCATCGGCGCTAGCGGCCCACACTGCCGTTCCAGTCATTTCTAAAGGCCGCTGATCGGAAGGAAGTCCAAAGACGCCGTTATTGCGGCCGCGAACGCGCCACTGCGAGGCCACACGATTTCCTTCAGCGTTCTGAAAGCTCTCGATAATCTCGAATTCAAGCTCGGAGACTCTCGTCTGAAACTCGCGTACCCATTGCTTGAAGGCATCCTTTGACCGAATCTCTTCCCCCGAACTCGTGATGACAAAGTCATCGACCACCTAGCGGCGGTCGACGGCCTCAGGGTCACGAGCGACCCATACATCCGCCCAGAACGATTCAACAATTTGCACCGCATTCAAAACAGACATATAATTTCCTGCCAATAATCACCAGAAGCCGACGACATTGACGCACTCCGGCCGGCCGCGGCGAGTGCCTCGACCGCGGCCCTACCAATTTCCTTCGGCACCCGGTGATGGCGATAGAACGGCTCATAAGACGTTCTGCCGGAATTTTATGCAGGCGCCGCAGGCTCGCTCTTCGCCTGCATTGATTTCACCAGGTCGGCCGCGGAGGCTCCTTCGACCGACAGCCCATAGCCAACTTCGCGCACGATCCTTTCTTTCAGCGGTTGGATGAAATGTATGCGCGTGTCGCGGCGCGTTACCTCCGGCGCTTTCAGGTAAAGCGCAGCCAACTCGCGCGCCCGGCTGAGAGCCCTACCGTTCGGAACGACTTCGGCAACCACCCCCCATTCATATGCCATACGCGCCGGGAGGGGTTGTGGGTTGAGCAGGAACGCCTCTGCCCGTCCCGCTCCGGCGCGATAGCTCCACGCGGTAAAAATGCCATCGCCGGGCACCACACCCGCGGCGAAGTGGCCTACGTCCTGGAACGTTGCACCCTCGGCCGCAACAACGACGTTGGCCAGGAGCGCGTACTCAGAATGGATATGGGCACGTCCTTCGATGGCTGCAATGACCGGCACGCGAATGTTGGCTATGTTTTCCACGACCTGAACGCATTCGTCATGGATTTGGCTCCATACGCCGGGATCGGAAACGTTGGTGAAAGACGACCAATCCACACCGATCATGAAGTCGCCTCCCGCCCCCGTGAGGATCACGATCTTATTCGCTCGATCTTGTGAAATCCTGTAGAAGGCATCGACAACCTCCGTATGGGCCTCTGCCGTGAATGTGAGCGGTCCTCCATTGCTATGGAATTGGACCACCAGCACGCCCTCGGCGTCTCGGGTCAGCTTCAGGTTGCGGTAGGCAGTCAAATAGTCGTCTCGAAGTGTTTGCATGATGTTCTCCTTTGTGTACTTAATCTCTCAAACCATTTCTTTTCGGTATTACTAAACATCAAAATCTTTGCGGGCCGCGACGATTCTAGGCCGCTCTCCCCGCCACGGGGCCGGCGAGGCCCAAAGCCAACAGCTGAGAGCTGACGGCTGATAGCTGAGCTGACGGCAAAGCCGCACTGCGCTTCTTGATGATCAAAAGACAGAGTTTCCCTCGCCGGCCCATCCCGGTTGAATGCCATTTCGACTTAAGGTGTCCAGGACACGAGCGGGGCTCCCGAGGTCAGCCCAACCTGACGTTCGGTCACGCAGAACCAAAAGTCTATGCGGCAGATTTGCTAAAACATCGCGTGAAAAGTCCACCGCGTCTAATGAGGCGTAGGCAACATTTAGCGTATTGCATGCCATCGCTCGCGATAGGGCAAGCACTGCCTCGGGAACTTGCGAACACAACATCTCAAAGAATGTCGCCGCCCGGTTGACAGTTACGAAAGTATTCCAGAGGCACCCTCGGTGTAATAGTGCATGGGCTTGTTGCAACGAAGGCTTCTCCCAAAATCGAGACACCCGTGAAAGCAGCCCTCCTGTAACGTTGGAAACAAACGCTCCAGGCTCAATCCATCCATAATCGGTCTCGGGATACTCAGCGTCGGCGCCCACGAGGATGATCGACTCGGGGTTGTGCTCCGCGCATTCCACTGCAGACCGGATCGTTAAGCGAAACGAGTCGTGGTCGGCATAAAAGTGATCACAAGGGAAGAAGGCGGCCAGAGCATCATGATCATGCTGCAAGATGCGAAGGAGGGCCAGGATAATGGCGATACCAGTGCCACGATTCAACGGTTGCTCGATGACACAGGAATCGCCCGCGTCGGTTAGGTCATCGCCATAATATCGTTCGTGGGCGCGAGAAAAAACGAGAACCTGTCGATTGCGTATGAAGAGCGGGTCAAGACGTGTGCGCGTCTCGCGAAAAAGGCTCTGTTCGCCGATGATCCGACAAAACTGTTTGGGTCTTGAGTCGCCTGCAATCCTTCGCGTTAGATCTCGCAACCGAACGCCGTCACCTCCAGCCAGGAGCACAGCCCAGAGGTGCACTTCTGACGAATCCAGCTTCTTGCTGCGGTTGGCATCTAGACAGTTATCCCGAAGTGTTTGCCTCATGATTTCGCCTACGCAATCTTCTCCTGCTGCATCGAACTCCTGCTGTCTGCCAGGGGCCCATCAAATCGCTAACGTCCCCTCCGAAGCTTCGGGGTCGGCCCCTCAAAAGCTCACAGCGGCACGGCACTGTTCATCCGGCAACTGCTGAATGGGGCGCGCCCTGTCATGGTGTTCCACACGAAGCCATCGAATTCCACACGGGTGTTGGTATTCACCATGAGATTGGGAGCGTGCGATTCCCCGGCGAGATCGATGGCAGCCGGACTCGTGTGGACGGGTGCCGGTGTTTGACTCGTGAGCGGTACTGTACGGCCATCGATGACCGCTTCCAGCACCATAGGGCCGGTCAGTTGCGGCCGGCCGGAATTGACGATGCGATCGGCGATTCCCCCGCCATTTATGGAATAAGTCTTGTTCCACAGCGAGACCGAACCGTTCTGCCAAGTTATCGGGCGCCATGGCGCGATCGTTTGATCCGAGATCCCGATATCGTTTGGCAGCCAGGAGAACTGATAGCCCTGGAGTTTAACGGGAACCGCAGCCGAAGCGACCGGATTGCCGCTTCTGTCCGTCAACACCGCTTTCAACTGATACTCGGCTGCTTGATCCAAAGGCTCGGTGACGGGAGCTGGCCGCGTACTTCCCAGCGGCGTGCGCAGATGCGAAGTCTCCCAATCCTGCTCGGTTTCAACGGGCACGCGAATGTTCTGCAGGTCCAGAGCGAATTCGGAATAGTCCTTTTGGAATTGGACGATTGCGCTCTGCGCCAGGCTCTGCCCCGTCTTGGGATCGATCAACTGGACGCGTCCCCGGGCGACCGAGCCCCTGGCCTGCATGTAATAGCGATCGATCTTGACCAGGAGCTTCTTTGACAAGGGCGCGTAGGACGCCGTCAAGCCAAACGGCTGCTGATAGGGCGTGGTTGCGATGCTCGCCGGGGGTTTGCGAACCGAGCCATCCACCACAAAAGGAAAGACCTGATGATAGAGGACGTTCTCGCCCGTAGCCGCCGTGATCTCGCAGAAGGCTCTCAAACCAGCTTGCGGAAGATCTGCGGTCAATTGAAGGCTCTGCCTTCTGCCTGGGTCGGCAAGCACGTCTCTAGCGACGATGAGATCGCCCGCGCCTGGTCCCACGCCACGGCCGAATCGCGCCGAGACGTGGACCGTCGTCTGTGAATGAACCGCACCAACTACTGCGGCGTCGATTACCGGCTTGCCGGCGAACACGGAATCCACATTCAACAGCTGGAAGGCGGGCCCGTCATTGGTGCATTCGATCAGTCCATGGCGCGGAATATCGGCGAAGGCTCCGCCGGGCGCCCAGGCGCGGAACTTATCTGGATCCCCGAGTACGTCGGTGGTGAACAAGGCCCGCCAGGCGCTTCCGTCGGCGATGTGGTCCACTCCGAAAGCAGAGATCGGAGCTCGCGCCTCGACCGTCCAGGAATCGGCGCTCTGCCTCGACGCCACCTCCCATTTACCCGACCACGCTTTGGAAGAATATCCCAGCGACGGAATCAGCTTGGTGTCCAGCAGGCCAGCATGCGATTATCGCGAGGCGCGCGGGTTGGAGTCAATTGTCAGAAATAGGAATAGACTTGTAAGAACATTCCTACAAAATCGAGATTTGGGAGATTTGGTGGTCGATGGCATAGCGCACCAGGTCGGACGTGGACTGGAGATTGAGTTTATTGAGCACGCGCCGCTTGTACGTGCTGACGGTTTTGATGCTCAGGTTGAGTTCGGCGGCGATTTCACCGATGCGCTTACCGGCCACACAGGCCACGAAGATGTCGCACTCGCGCGTGGACAGGACGGGATAGACGGGCATGGCGCCGGCAGCTTCCTGTCCGTCGAGTGGATCCGCGAAGTGCTTTTTACCTGCGAGCACACGGTGAAACGCCTTGAGAAGCTCGGTGCGCGAGGAATTCTTACCGACATAGCCCGAAGCCTCCAGTTGGCGCGCGCGCAAAGCATATTGGGGATCGGCGTACGGGCTTAGCATGAGAACGCGAGTGGCGGGATAAGACAGACGAATGTGCTGCAGTAATTGAAAGCCATCCTGACCGGGAATCAGTACCTCGATCACAGCGACATCCCAGGTGCGGCTGGCGAGGCGGGCCGCGGCTTCCTCGCCGGACCGAGCTTCGCCAAACACCAGGCCGCGGTACTCCTGACTGAGCAGATTCTTCAGACCCATGCGAGCGAGCAGGTTATTGTCGACGATGAGGACCGAGGGCATCTGTGCCGGAGAAGCCTACTTTTGGAATTGGCCGCATCCCTCTTCGCCAAGGGGCACAAAGAACCACAAAGGCAAGAGAGAATGCCCGCAGACTCAGGCTTCAGTTAAGTTACGCGTATAGTTAATACCTATCCATAGTCAATGTCAACTACTTGGGCATATTTGTTTGCGAATTCCTTTCCTGGCGGAGGAGTCCGGCAGGTTCTGCCGCAACGCTTCCTGACGGTCGCGGCTCAGGACGAGGCTCTCGGTACCAATCCTCTCAGTACCAATCCGGTAACTTCAAAAGTCGAGCGTTTCCATGGCGCGGAGAATCGCGGTATTGACATCTTCGAGTGCGGCCGATCAACGGCTCGTGTCGCGACACAGATTCTAGGTAAGAACCGATTGGTGCTGGCTTCGCGGGTCCTTCGCGCCGCACAATCGCCTGGAATTGCAAGTCATCCGCCAGACGACAACAGAGGCGGCGAAAGCGCAACCTGTAGTGCATCTGTAGTGGTTCCGACGGGAAAGTCCTTTCCCGTGGGTGATCGGAGAGGGGAAAAGTCTATACCCGTCAAAGGTTTGCCCGTGGCTGCCCAGGCTCGGAAGGAACCTAAATCCTGCGCGTCTGCCAATTTCGCCACATCCGCATGTGTATGACTGGTTTGAGTTTACCACGCTTTCGGAAAGGCGAGCCGTAGCGGTTTCTGTAGTGGTTCTCGATGATCTGGTAAAAACGGCGCACACGTGCCTCCGGCAACGCAGACGCCCTTCGTCTCCCGGTGCTGACGCAAAGATCGCACGTGTCTCAGCGAAGGCTTCACACGAGCCAGGGTCGCCTTTCTGGACATTGACCGCGGCAGTTCCAAAACGTTGATAGCGGGCTTATCGACTCGGTGCGAACAAACCCCGTTGTTTATGCCGTGCGATTTGACCGACATCGCGGCCTTGCGGTCGGCAGTTGCGGAGATTGAAACACGGTTGGGTGCTCTGCGCGTGCTGGTGAATAGTGCCGCCCGCGACGATCGTCACAAGTTTGCCGATGTGACCCCGGAGTACTGGGACGAACGAATGGCTATAAACCTCCGCCACCATTTTTTGCGATCCAAGCAGTCGTGCCGCGCATGGCGGCGGCCGGTGGCGGCTAGATCATCAACATGAGTTCGATCGCGTGGGTGATTCCGTCCACCAGGTTGCCGGCCTAGGTCACAGCTAAAGCGGCGATTGTGGGATTGACCAGCACGATGGCGCGCGAACTCGGCGCTTCCAACATTCGGGTGAATTGTGTCCTGCCGGGAGCCATCGCGACCGAGAGGCAGCGACGCCTCTGGTACACCCGGAGTACCTGGAGGAGATCCTGTCGGCGCAAGCATTGAAACGAACCCTGGTGCCGGAAGACGTCGCGCGGCTGGTTCTGTTTCTGGCTGCCGATGACAGCGAAGCCATCACCAACCAGAGTTACGTCATCGACGGCGGCTGGGTCTGAGTTGGATTGACCTGCCACAATAACAACGTGCCCACCATAGCCTGCATCGGCGGCGCCCACCTCGACCACCGGGGCCTGCTTCGCGCGCCCGTCGTCCTCGGCACTTCCAATCCCGGTTCCGTCCAGGTCGACCTTGGCGGTGTCGCCCGCAACGTCGCCCAGAACCTGGCTCACCTCGGGTGCCAGGTGCTCCTCTGTTCACGCGTCGGCAACGACGAAGCCGGCCGCCAAGTTCTCGCCCAACCCATCGACACTTCCCTCGTCACCGTTTCCGACTGCCGCCCCACCGCCTCCTACACCGCTATCCTCGAACCGAACGGCGAACTGGTGGTCGGGCTTGCCGACATGGAGATCTATGACGAGGTCACGCCCGACATCCTTACGCCCATTGTCCCGAGGCTCCGCCAGGCCGGCCTGTGGTTCATCGACACCAACTTCCCCAGTGACACCATCGGCTGGCTCCTCGCCCAGGCCGAAGTCCCGGTCTCCGTTGACGCCATCTCGGTTGCCAAGTCGCGGCGCCTCCTGCCGCTCCTGCCGCGCATCCACTACCTCTTCTGTAACGTTGCGCAAGCGGGGGCTCTTGCCGGGACCACGTTCATCGATCCGGGCGAGGCAGCCGAAGGGCTCGTCCGTTTAGGTGCGCCATCCGGCGTGGTTTCCGCCGGCCCTCGCGGAATCGCAGTCTACGATCGTGCCGCCATTTCCGTGATGCCGGCTATCCCCGCTACCCCACGTGACGTCACCGGGGCCGGGGACGCCCTCGTTGCCGGCACCCTCTATGGGCTGTCCCATCATCTCGATCTCTGCGCCGCCAGCCGCCTCGGACTCGCAGCCGCAGCCATCACCGTGGAGTCCGAAAGCTCCGCCGCTCCTTTTCTCTCTCTGGAGGCCCTTCATGCTCGCGCTTAAAGTTGCCGATGAAGTGCGCGACGCCATCGCCGCACGCCGGCCGATCGTCGCGCTTGAAACCACCATCGTCACCCACGGCATGCCATATCCTGAGAACATCGCCACCGCGCGATCGCTGGAGTCTGAGATCCGCGCCCGTGGAGCCGTGCCCGCCACCGTCGCTGTGATGGGCGGTGCCATCCGGGTGGGCTTGTCGGAGTCCGAACTCGACTCGCTCGCCACCAGCAAAGATGTCCTCAAGCTCAGTCGCAACGACCTCGCCTACGCCATCGCGTCTGGACAGCCGGGCGCCACCACGGTCGCGGCCACGATGATATGCGCGCACCTCGCCGGCATCCGCGTCTTTGCGACCGGTGGCATCGGTGGCGTGCACCGCAGCGCCGAAACCTCCTTTGACATCTCGGCTGACCTGGAGGAACTGGCCCATACGCCCGTGGCCGTGGTTTGCGCCGGGGCCAAAGCCCTGCTCGATCTGCCCAAGACCCTGGAGTATTTAGAGACCCGCGGTGTGCCGGTCGTTGGTTATCGCACCGACGAGTTCCCCGCGTTCTGGAGCCGATCGAGCGGCCTAGCGGTTCCCCTGCGGATGGACTCGACCGCTGAGATCGCCCACATGCTCGATCTTAAGTGGTCGCTGGGCCTGGAGGGGGGCGCGGTCATCGCCAACCCTGTCGGGGCGGCCGACGAAATCCCTGCCAGTGAAATGTCCGGATACATTGAGACGGCTGTTGCGGATGCGACCTCGCGCGGCATGGTGGGAAAAGCCGTCACGCCTTTTATCCTGGCACGGATCGTCGAGATCACCGGTGGCCGCAGCCTCCGCACCAACATCGCGCTGGTTCAGTCCAACGCGCGGCTGGCCGCGGAGTTGGCCGGCGCATGGAAATAGTTCGGTGGCTTCGGATGGCCCGGAACGACCCTCTATAGCGCGGGCAGTTCCCACAACCCCGTTTGGGAACCGTTTACCTCATCCCTGGTGGTATGGGCGTTCTCGCCATCGGTCAACGAGCCAGACAAACTCATTTTGTGGCAATCCCCCAATTTCCGCCGACTAGCTCACGGTGCTCGACGTATTGCCGAGCAGGTACTTTTCGGGGACGCTCGCGCGGAATTTCTCCACGTGAAGGTTCATCATGCCGCGGGCCAGCGCGGAGCCGATGTTAGCGCAGTCGCCGGGTTGCGCAGCCTCCCGTCCCGTCCGCTTCGGACCGGTACGCCGCGGCGTCCCAGGGCGTTTGTGGAAAAGCGACATTGTGTTCTTGTATGGTGGGTGAGGTGATCGAGCGGCCAACCATACGCAGTGGAATGGGATTGTGCGTAACCTCATCCAGGCCTGGCGCCCATGGTACTGCCGCACGCCGACCAGGCTGGCCTCGCGCAGTGATCCATTATGATGCGCGCGAGTGCGGACCAACTCCAACGCTCGGTCCGACAGTGAGTGGTTTATGTCTTCATTTCTCGCCGAATCGCACGCGCTTTTAAGATGGCCCCGGCTGGCGCTCGATCAGGTCAGGGCGGCCCGAGCGCGGCGGCGGGCCTGGCGCCGGCTGTTTCCGGCCGGACAGGCGCGCCAAGTGGAAGAGCTTTCGATCGAGGAGCGGGCCGACGCGCGACGCGCGGCCGAACTGATTGCCGACAGTCACCGAGGGTATTTTTCGGTATTCAATTCCCTGACGGCAGAGGCTCAGGAGATATTCGAAAAGCGGGCTTGGACTCAGTCGACGTTGAACGCTGAGCGTCGGGTCCGCCTCTACCGGGCGGCTGTGGACACCACATGGCAAAAGATGCAACGGCTGTTGCCCGAGCGGCTGCTGGACCGCCGGTTTTGGATGGCGGCGCGGCGCGCCTTTCTAGAACGAATCTTCAATGACTATGAGGCCGACCTTGCGCTCACCTTCTTCTATTCCATGATGCGCCTCGCCTTCGACCAGGAGGACACGCCGGTGGAGTACGCCGACGACGGGTTGGCCCAGCATTCGCACATCTGGAACCCTCAACCGGTTTGGGAACTCTACGAGGCCACTCCAAAACAGATGAGCCGCTCCGTAATTCGCATGCTGCGGAATTGCGGATTCCGCGCGCACTTCGAAAACCCGCAGCGGGACGCCGACCTGGTGACGGCGCGGCTGCTGGACGATTGGGGCAGGCTGATCTCTGGTGGAACACCCCGGCATCTGAGGATGCTCCGTGCCGTGTTTTATCGCGACCGGGAGGCGTACCTGGTGGGGGAACTGACGTCGCGCGGCCGGAAGTTGCCGGTAGTGCTGGCACTCAGGAACGAGAAGGCCGGCATCAGGGTAGATGCGGTGCTGACAGGGAAGGAGGACATGCGCAATATCCTGTTTATCTCCACCCGCTCCACGTTTCATGTTCATACCGACAATTACCGCGAGGTCCTCAGCTTTCTCGACAACCTGTCACCCGAACGCGGCCATCCGGCCATGTGCGCGGTTTTGGGGTTCACGCACCCGGCACGAGTGGCACTCAACCAGCGGTTGCAGCTTCATCTGCGGGAAACCGGGGAGCGATTCAGCGGCACGCCGGGGCGGGCGGGCATGGCCATGGTGGTTTTCGCTCCACCTTCCTTCCCGTATGTGTTCAAGGTAATTCGTGATTACTCGTCGAAGACGGGGTGGACCGGGAGAACACGGATTATGGATCTCTACCGGTGGGTGCATGAGACCAACAGAGGGCGCCTCATGTTGGATGCGTGGCTGTATCGGAATCTCGACTTCTCCCGCAGCCACTTCGACGATGGCGTGGTTCAGGAACTGCTGAGGAGCGCGCCGAATTCCGTTCGCATCGAGGGCGATCGAATCATTTTCAAGCATGTATACGCCCAGAGACGGGTTCGGCCCCTGAACACGTTCTTTGACGAGACGCGGGACCGGGCGCAGCGCGAAAACGTGATCGATGCATTGGGCAGTTTTATTAAGGATCTGGCAAGGATGGGGCTATTTGTCGGGGACTGCTACGGCTTACCCTTCAATACTGGACTGACGCATGGGCTTAATGTGGCGCTGTTTGATTTCGACGATCTCGGCCCTCTGTTTCGGTACCGGTTTCGCGAAACACCGCAACTGCCAACCGAGCAGGATGAAATCCTTTGGAACACGGAAATCGACGGCGCGTGGTTTCCAGTCGGTGAATTCGATGTCCTAGTGGACGAATGGGAGCGGTTCTTGGGTGTGCCGCCAGACTTGCGCGACTATTTCCGCCGAAAACATGGTGATCTCTTCACGATCGGGTACTGGGTGGATGTGCAGCGCCGGCTTGCGGCCGGTGAACTCCACTATGTGCTCCCGTACCCGCTGGAACGATGCCTGGCGAACCAGCCGGAAGTTTGCGAATGAAGGTCACGCAGCACGGCGAAGTAGGATGTTCCGCCCGCTGTAGCTAGTTGGTTTCCCCATCAGAGGAATAGAGCAGATTCTCAATCTCGTCGATTCGCCGACCGGCGTCACTATAACCAATGTCGATGAGAGCCCTGGTATACGGCGATGTGAATAGCAAGTAACTCATCAGATCAGCGCATGAAGCCGCATCGCGTCCCAGACTGCTGATAAAGTAGTGGATCAGATTTGGCATGTCTCGCTGGTGATCCTGCGCTACCTTCGATAAACTGACCGACGGGGTAATAAGAAGTGTTGCCAAAGGGTGCATTTTCTCGCAACCCTCAATACCTGACTGAGTAATCGTTCCGCTCTTGAGCAACTCATTCAGCCGCTCGAGGTGCTCGACATCGGTGGCAAGGTGATCCAGGAACATAACATCAAAAAGAACGCCCAGTACCTGCGCCAGCGAAGGATCTCTCTGATCCGTTCTTTCTTCCGGCTGCTTGAGACTCTCGCCGCGAACGCCGATCGCAAGAAGCTTCTTTGCCCCCAGGCGTATGACCGGGCTGAGCGGCTGTTGAAGGCGCACGCAACCATCCCCGAAATACGCCGTTCCCCGCGGTGTTTGAAGCCGTACGGGGCTGAAGACCAATGGAATCGCCGCCGAAGCGCAAATATGCTCGACTGTAATCTTCGTCGCGAGTGTCACCCGCCGGCTTCTATTCCAAATCGGGTGGCCCTTTTTGCCCTGAATGAATAGATAACTATGTCCTGTGTTGTAGTTAGTCGCCGAAATGGCCAGTGCGAAGAGATGTCCTTGCTTGATGTTCTTTTGGATTCGATCACAATCCAAGTGTTTGCCGAGAAAGTGGCTCAAAGGAGTCGCGTCTAATAGAGAATGGGCGTGACCGCCGCCAAGAATCCCACCAAAGGACAGATCCATTATCCAGGTAAGAGAATTAGCGGTCTGTGTTAAGAGGTTACAGGAAAAGACATCGGAAGGTCTGATATCAGACCAGAGTTGTGCGACAACCTTGGTCGCGAAAGCGAAATCGTCGCTACCAACGGCCAGGCCAGAACCATTAATAGCCCCCGCGGAAGTGCCGCCTATTATGGGAAAGGGATTGCCGTGAGTCTGAACTCGCTTGATCTCGCCAATCCGTTTGAGAACCCCGGCTTGATAGGCGCCGCGAGCACCTCCGCCGGTCATCACTAAGCCGAGCGTGCTATCCATGTTTTCCATCTTCACCCCCTTGGCTTGCGGAAACTCAGACACGTCAGAATGCGGTGCACGATTCCGGCGTCTTCCCGACTGCCCGGGCCTACCTAAGTGCGGTGGACCATTTGACGTTTTCGAACGCCTGCGCACCGACGCTTATAATGGTATCAGAGTATCAGAGCTGATAAACTGTGCCTCAAGGGCCCGTGAAGTCGCGATCTGGGAAGTCACCTCGAATAATCGTCAAGGTCCCCAGTCGAGCGAGCGCCTGGTCCCCTTCCACATCGGCGACCGCGACTGCATGGTGAGGAAAATTGCTGCCCGGTAGTATGGCCCCCAGCCGACATCTTCTATAAGGTGCGGACCAACGACGCCCAATTCTGTCTGCTGAGCCTCCATACGTCCACCGGCACGTGGGGAGCGGAATGGCTGCCTTCATCCCGCACGCCCGTGGAATTACCGTGCCGGTGAAATTCATCTTCCTGGTCAGGATCGTTTTCACCCCCTTCAAGCACCCGCCCGGGCAAGGATTCTGCGATACGCCGCAATATGATCGAACGCCGAGACGAACGTCGGAGGATTCAGAGTATGGCCGACTTCGCTAAAATGATCCGCGGTTGTCCAGGGTCCTTCGGCCAATGGCATCCAGGAGGCCGATTTCACGCTAACCAGGCAATCATTCGCCTGCTCGTCAGGGCTCTGACCAACTGACGTAATGTATGCTCGCAGTGGTGCAAGCAAGACCGACTCCAGGCCGGAACCTGCGTAACAGTAATAACTCACACGCCCGACATTGGGATTTTGTGGGCTGAACGTCGCGGTGTACGAACTCGTTAGATCTCCCACTGCGCCTAAGGGAAGGCCGATGTCAGCCGCGAGCTTGACCAGGCTCTCATATACGACCCACCGAGGATCGAGGGGAGAAGGCTTGGGACCAACGAGAAGATCGGCGATCGGACTACCCCAATTCGGCGTCGAGATCATGGACAGACTCGCGACGCGGCCCGGATTCGCCAGTCCACAAAGATTGTGGCTGAGCATGAATCGCGCATCCAGCCCGGCCATGCTGTGGGCAATGATGTGAATCGGTCCGTTGGGGAACGCAGCGTTAATCTCGTTGGCAAGATCGTTGGCTCGGGCAGGCACATCGGCAAGAGTTGGTACCGGCGGGAATAACGCACCCGGAAATGCCTTCTTCGCGCCCCTGAAATATTCCTGGCCGGCGAATTGTTGGGGAACCAGAACGCCCGCCGCGAAAACCACACCCATGGACGCCTCCTGTTAAAGCTCAATCGACAGAAGCAATATAGCACT
>Ga0181530_10005095_pt1 | contig 13591 bp, 7 predicted proteins | sample PEATcosm2014_Bin_42_FD_119769 | JGI IMG/M metagenome (GOLD analysis project Ga0181530, IMG submission 119769) | Peatland microbial communities from MTU Mesocosm Facility, Houghton, MI, USA - PEATcosm2014_Bin10_60_metaG | ecosystem: Environmental > Terrestrial > Soil > Wetlands > Peat | place... | reverse complement strand
CGACCCGGCCAGTCATGGTGAACCTGGGCCAGGGTGTGGCGTGGGACGATTACATCGGACGCGGCATCCGCCGCAATCACCCCGAGGATTACGCCGAATACGTCAAAGGCAGCGACATCGCGTCCTTCGACATCTACCCGGTGGCGCATGACAGTCCGGTGGTGGCGGGCAAACTTTGGTTCGTTCCGCAAGGGGTGGAGCGGTTGATTAAATGGGCCGGGCCGGATCGCATCGTTTGGAACTGCATCGAATGCACGCGCATTGAAAATCCGGACCACAAAGCCACGCCGCGCCAGGTTCGATGCGAGGTCTGGATGTCGCTCATTCACGGCTCGCGCGGGCTGATCTATTTCGTTCACGAATGGAAACCGCGCTTCAACGAGTCCGCCCTGCTGGGCGATCCGGAAATGCTCGACGCTGTGACAGCGCTCAACCGGCAGATCGCCCGTCTGGCGCCGGTATTGAACTGTCCCACGGTAACGGACGCGGTGGCGGTGGTGTCGGAGAACCGCGAGATTCCCATCGCTGTGATGGCCAAACGGTTCGGGGACGCGCTGTATCTTTTCGCGGTCGGGATGCGCGACGGAAAAGCCGCGGCGTCGTTTGCGTTGCGCGGTCTGACGGGCGAAGAGAAGGTGGAAGTGCTGGACGAGAACCGGACGCTGAAAACGCAGGACGGTGTTTTTCACGACGATTTCCAGCCGTGGGATGCGCATGTCTACCGGATCACGGCCGCGCCCGCTCGTTGACCGAGGTTACCCGAATGCGGCCGGCTTCGGGCCTCTAAAACTGGGCAGAGGCTGATCCGTGACCGCGTGGAGCGCGACTTAGTGGAATTAAGTGGAATAATGCAGCAATAACCTGTCTCTGATGTCTTTACTTTAGCTTTTAGCCTTTCAAAAGTGGCGTCCCTGACCGGCTTCGCTCCGGTGATCTCCTGCATGAGAGGCAGGCGTGTTGGCGGGACTACACTGCTGTCAAAGAAATGGGGGATCGGGTTCAGCGAGGGCGCTGAACCCTGCGCGCGGGGGCGCGCGCGCTCCCGGCGGCTCAAAACCCGCCGTCCACTTGCCAACGGCCGGCCGGATTGTCCTTCCTAACGGCCAGGTTCCACTTCTTGGTCTGTGACACGCGGCATTTGACAAACCAGGCGGATTGTTCGGGCGCCCAGACAGCCTCGCCCACCTCCAACCCCGGCATTAATTGTTTGGTGTCGAGGCCGGCTTTCGCCGCCATTTCAGTTTGACTCCTGGTTTCCGCGACGTCGAATTCCGAGGTGAATTTGCGCATTTCGACCCAGTCAAATTTTGACTGGGCGTCGAAGTAGGCCTGCACCGCTTCCGTGGGCGAGAGCCGGGCATAGACATCGTTGTTGGTCAGGATTTCCGGTTCGCCGGTCCACTTAAAATCCTCTTGCAACTGGAGTTTGCTGTCATAGACACCCGTCAAAACGCACCGCTTGGCGCGGTTCGTGTTGGAGACGCGCGCATTTGATTCCTGCGACGGAAGTTTGATTTCGTAAGGCACAAAGCGCCCGCCGTACGACTTGGAAGTGAAGGACTCACCCAGGCTGACGATTTCCAAACCACCCAAGTATTCCTTTGTCTGCTCAGTGATGGGGGACAGAAATTTGCCGGCTTCGTCCCAATCCTTGCGGCTGCAGGCCTCCAGGAAGGCGCGGGCAGCCTGCTCGGCAGTCATGGAGGCATATTTTTCGTTGTCGGGAAGCGTCTGCGGTTCCTGGCTCCAACTCATGTCCGCCGGTATGGCCAGCTCCCACACTGTTGCGTCTATGGGCTGGTTGTACTCAATTTGGTTGAGGTCGAAGATCAGCTTTTCGCCGGAAGGGAGCACCAGATAGTATTGCACGGCCTCCAGCAGTTTCGTCCCGGCATCGAAGCGATAGACCCGGCGCGTGTCAGCGTTATCGAAGAAACTGTTCTTGAGGTAGTCATTTTCCGGGATGCCCGATTTGGCGTGGATGGTGACGACGGACTTCACCCTGCCGTCCGCCGCGGTTTCTTCCGCGGTGTCCAGCTTCCAGCCTTTGGCCTGCGCGTTGCGCAGCTCATTGCTGATGGTGTTGCCCAGAAACGCAATCCGATGCAGCCATTCCGTGTCATAGGCGCTGGACGAAGGTCCTGGAAACTTCGCTCCGGAGTGAGCCACCTTGATGTAAAGCACCGTGGACTGGCCGTCCATCACGGCCACGCGGCCGGGCTTCTCGGCCCGCCATTTCAGTTCCGGGGCGAACTGCTTCCACAGTTCGATCGTGCAGAACTCGCAGTCCGCATTGATGTAGCTGAAGTTATCCGCCGGCAGCGTCCGCAACTGGCCGCGCAAATGAATGCTGGAGAGTTTGGCCACCGCTTGGGCGCCCTGGATCATGACTTCGGCCGCTCTGGCCTGCGCTTTGGGACTGGTCCACAAAAGGACTAACAGGATGGCCGCCACGCCGGCCACGGCGCTTAATCCAAATACCCAACGATGTTTCAAGATTGTGCTCATAATTGTTTCTCTTTCCGGTTTGAACTGTTCCTGGCGAACCCGCCGCATGACGGATTGGACAATGCGCACCCCGGCGGCAGCCTGGCCGCGGGCGGCGAGCCGCTCTTGCAGACTCGTGACCGCCGCGTATTCGGCCCTGCAAGCGGCGCAACTTTCCAAGTGCTCCAGGCATTGGCTCTTTGCTCCGCCGTCCGGCAACCCTTCGGCCACGGCGGCTAAATTGTCCCTGAATTCGGCGCAGTTCATGGTTGTTCCATAAGGTTGACGGTTGATTCCGCGCGGTCGCGGGCCTGAAGTTCCTGGCGAAGCAGGAGATAGGCTCGCGAGAGCGTTTTGGTGACGGTGCCGGGCGGCATGCGGAGGCGCGCGGCGATTTCCTGACAGGAAAGCCCCTCGTAGAAGCGCAGCAGAATCACCTGACGATGGTTTTCAGGCAAAACGGCGATGGCTTGTTCCAACGGATAATCCGGGGAGTCGCTGGTCGCCTCGGTCAATAAGGTCTCCGCGGCTTGGCGATGTTGGCGGCGGCGGACTTAGCACCGGAATTGTTCGCTGGCCACCCGCCCGGCGATGCCCAGCAGCCAGGCGTAAAACGACTCCGGCTTGCGAAGCTTGCCAAGGGACATGAAAGCCCTGACGAACGATTCCTGCGCCGCTTCCTCGGCTTGGGCGAAGTTGCCGACCCGCGCCGCCAGAAAAGAGAACAGCGGTTTCTGGTAGCGATCCACCAGCAGGCCGAACTCCTCCGGATGGCCGTCGCGACAGCGTTCCACGTATTCTTTGTCAGTCAAGTCCATGCGTTTTCCTGCTCAAACCAATTCGCATCGTCAATGAATAGTGACGCGCCGGGGCGATTTGCGACAACTGTGCAAAAAAAGAAAAATGGTGACCCCACCAGGAATTGAACCTGGATCACAAGTTTAGGAAACTCGTGCTCTATCCGTTTGAGCTATGGGGCCGGCCCGCATCCATTTTACCCCCGCCGCCCGCCCCGGCAAGCGCGAAGACGGCTCCCACCCAGCAGCTTGTGCAGTTTGCTTTCTTGGCTATGTTTTCTTAATCTTAATCCTAATCTTAATCTCTTCTTCTCTTCATGATGGAGATTGAGATTAAGATCAGGATTAAGATTAAGAACCTGGAACCGCCGCGCGAAAAAGACATGAACCCACGCTCCGCATGGCGGCTGATTTTTCCATTTGCATTTGCGCCGTTCCTCGTACACTGGCCGCATGTCCGCCAACTCCAATGCGGCCGGCGCCAAACCCGGCCGACGCGCCGGTTCCTGGCTTCTGCTCCTGGCCTTGCTGGCAGGGGCGCTGGCGGTCTTGTGCCATGACGGCTTCAAGCCTTATGACGTGATGTGGGACAACGACACGGCGCTGGGCGCGATGGATGCCTCCTGGTTCCGCATGCCCGGCACCTACGCGGGCATTTGGAATTCCGGCAACTGGATCGGCGTCAAGATTCCGGCCTGCTCGCCGGACTTGGGAACCATCCTGGCGACGTTCGTTTCGCCGGAGATGTATTTGAAGATTTTCGCGCCATGTACGATGCTGCTGCTGGGGTTCAGCGCGTGGGTGTTGTTCCGGCAATTGAAGTTCGCCCCGATGGTCTGCGTGGCGGGCGGGCTGGCGGCGGGCTTGAATATGCACTGCTTCTCCAACGCCTGCTGGGGCACGGGAACATGGAACATTTCCATGGCCATGATCTTCCTGGCGCTGGCCGCCCTGGTCACGGGCGGCATCCGCCAAACCTGGATCAAGGCCGCGCTGGCCGGGCTGGCGGTCGGCATGGCGGTGATGGAGGGTTTTGACAGCGGGGCGATCTTGAGTGTTTATGTGGCGGTTTTCGTCGTGTTCTTTTGTTGGATCGCCGAGTCCTTCGCAAACTGTCTCAAAGCCTGCCTCGCCGTCTTGCTTGGGCTGGGTGCGGCGGTTTTGGTGATGAACATAGTGCATATCGGACTCGTCTTGAGACTCTTCTTGAGTGTCTGTAGCGGCCTTCTTTGCACGGTATTCTTCTGCTGGATCATGAAGTACAAGGTTCTAAAGAAGATCATCAAGACCAGTTGGGTGGTCTGCCTGATGGTTGTCTGCGCCCTCTGGATCGCCGCCAACACCCTTTCCACGCTGGTGGGCACTTCCATCAAAGGCATCGCCGGAATGGGCCAAACCGCCGAGGAGAAACAGAATCGCTGGGTGGAAGCCACCATGTGGAGTCTCCCCAAGCTGGAAACGCTGCGCGTCATCATGCCCGGAATCTTCGGCTACCGTCTGGACAATTACGACACCACGCCGGACCGGGCGGGCGTCTATTGGGGCAAGGTGGCGGAAGACCCGCACATCACCGCGCTGGACAGCAGCGACCCCGCGGAGCGCGTCAAAACGGCCGCCGAACTGGGTTTGCCGCCGGAAGAGGTGAAAATCCTGCAGGAAAACGATGCCCAGGCCCGCGAGGTCATCGTGGACAACACGGTGCAACGCATCGGGTTCCAGCGGCGTCACACCGGCTCGGGCGAATTTGCCGGCGTGCTGGTTTCGCTGCTCGCCCTCTTCGCGCTGGCCTGCGCCGGGCAGCGCGGCCAGCCGCCTTATTCCAAGAACGAACGGCGCCTGGTCTGGTTCTGGGGCCTTGCGGCCCTGTTCTCCCTGGTGGCAGCCTGGGGGCGCTACGCCTATCTGTATGCTTTACTCTATAAAATCCCATGGTTCTCCACCATCCGCAATCCGATGAAGTTCATGCACCCGTTTCATCTCGCCTGGATCATCCTGGCCGGATACGGCTTGGAGGCGCTCTGGCGGGGACATCTGCGGGGCTTGGCGCCGGCGGCTGGAGGCCCCGGCTCAGCGGGAGCTTCGCCCAACCAGGCGGGAGCTTCGCCCCACGCAGGCGCGCGACACCCGCAGGGGCCGGCCCCGGCGGCCGGCGCTCGCGGCTCAGCGGGAGCTTCGGCCTGCCAGGCGGGCGCCGCTCCGGCCGCGCCGGAGTCAAGACGATTTACAGCCTTTGAGAAAGGGTGGATCGGCGGGTTGCTCCTGGCGGCCGCCGCGGCCGGGCTGCTCTGGTGGATTTATGCTGCGGGCAACACCGGCCCTTCCCGGCATCTGCTGGACCGCCTGTCCACCTACATCCAGCACCAGGGTTTTGGCGAGGAATGGGGGGCGCGCATCGCCTCTTTCGCCCTGGGTGAAGCGGGCTGGTTTGTCCTTTTCCTGGGCCTGTCGGCGGGGGCGGTCGCCTGCATCCTGACGGGGGTTTTGCGCGGGCGCAGGGCGGTTTGGGCGTGGGCCGCGCTTTGCGGGATCATGATTTGCGAGTTGGGCCGGGCGGACCAGCCCTGGGTGCGATATTACAATTACAAGGAAAAGTACGCCGACAACGACCTGATGAAGATACTCCGGCAGGAACCGTGGGAGCACCGGGTGGCCGCGAAGTTGGTGCCCAATGGAAATGGCTATCCGCTCTGTCCGGGCGAGTATGGCATCCTGGGCGCGGCCTGCCATTGGTGGCTGGAAAACGATTTTCCCTACAACGACATCCAGGCCGTTGACCTGGACCAATTGGCCCGCCCGCCCATGATGGAGACCAACATCTTCGCCGTCTTTGCCCCAAGATACCCTCCGGCGCAAGAGCGCGGTTCGGGGCAGACGGATTTCGCGCCGCCCGTCCGGCTTTGGAAACTGTGCAACGCCCGTTACCTCATCGCTCCCTACGTCGTCGTGCCTTTTCTTAACAACAATGCGGACCCGGTGCAGGGCGGCTTTCAGGTTCGCGAACGCTTCAACCTGGCCCGCAAAGAGTGGGTGACCAATGCCGAGGATATGGGCGACTTGACCCCCGTCATCACCAACAACGGCCCATACGCTCTGATCGAAATCACCAACGCCCTGCCCCGCGCCAAACTTTATTCCAACTGGCAAACCCCGGCCGACGACGCCTCCGCCCTGCAACTGCTCAATTCCCCGGCGTTTGACCCGATGAAAACCGTCCTGGTTTCCAGCAACACCCCGGTCCCGGCCGCCGCCGCCACGCCGGACGCCGATCCCGGCTCCGTCCGCATTGTGGACTACAAGCCCAAGGAAGTTCACCTCCAGGCCGTTGCCAAAACCGCCGCCATCCTCCTCCTCAACGACCGGACCGATCCGGACTGGCATGCGTGGGTTGACCAAAAGCCGGTCCAACCGCTCCGGTGCAATTACATGATGCGAGGCGTATATTTGACATCAGGGGAACACACCATTGACTTTCGATTCGAGCCTTCGCTTGGCTCGCTTTACATCACCCTGGCCGCGCTGGCCTTCGGAATTGCGCTTGGGGCCTGGCTGATCCGCGCCCAACTCATCCGCCCCCCCGCCGCCTGAAACACGTTCCAGTTTTGCTTTTGCGCTGTAGCGGCGGTCTGTGACCGCCGCCAATTTTCCTGGAAACAGTGCCATTTCGAACTGCAAATGGTATGATAGCGTTTCCGGTTCGGCATTGCACTGTGGCAAATCGAATATGCGGCGGTCACAGACCGCCGCTGCAGTGCAAAATGCAGTTGTTTGGGGAGCGCGGTCGTGTCGGCCGCCGCGTTCGGCGTCCCGCCGGACGCTCTTCAATTCACCGGATCAATGGCGACCAACTCCATTTCAAACACCAAGGTTGCATTGGGCGGGATCACGGGCGGTTTCCCCGCCGCCTTGTAGGCCTGATCGGGCGGGATGAACACTTTCCATTTGGAACCGACCGGCATCAGCTTCAATATGTTGAGCCACCCGTCAATCAACTCTCCTGTCAAACTGAATGGATAAGGCTGGCCGGGCGGCGAGGCGTCAAACTCTTTGCCGTCCAGGAACATGCCGCGATAATTGACCTCCACGCTGTCGGTGGGTTTGGGAATGGGGCCGGCGCCCTTGGTCATGATCGTGTATTGCAAGCCGTTGGCCAGGGCGATGACGCCCGGCGCCGTTTTGTTTTTGGCCATGAATTCCTTGCCCTCCTTCAAATTGTCTTTCGCGTTCTCCAGTTTGTAGGTGGCCTCGCGTTCCTGCATTTTGGCCATTTGCTTCTCTTGGACTTTGGCATGGAGCGCCGAGAAAACCGCGGCCACCTCGTTGCTCGTGAGCATCGGGGCGCGGCCGGCCACGGTGTCCTGCACACCCTTGATCAGGTTCGTCACATCCAGCTCCACCCCCATGGTCTTCATCTGCTGGCCGAAGCTCCATCCGATGGCGTATCCGATCTCCTGTTTGACGGTTTTAAAATTCTTTTCCCCGGGCGGCAAATTGGTTGGCCCGGCGGGCAGTGCTTTGAGCACGAGGGTGGCCTGCGCGCTGGTTATCAGGCTGGGCCCCCCGGTCAACTGGGCCTGGGCCGCCTTTCCCAGCCAATCGGCGTCCGCGGCAATGTTGTCCTTTTTGAGCGAAGTCCCGATGTTCACTCCGAAAGCGTAACCGGCTTTTTGCGCATCCGTCTTCAGCGCCCCGTCGGCGGCCAGGGCCTTTTCCTGTCCTCCCATTTGGAAGGCGAGACAACAAAGGGACAATTTGACCAAAACAAGTTTTTTCATTTTTCTGTGCTTTCTACCTGGCTCGCGCGAAGCGGCCGATTCAAGGCCGCCGAGCGCGCGCAATTTCACGCTTGCCACAGTAACACAGTTCCCAAAAATTGAGCAAGCCCATTCAAACGAGGGTTACAGGCGTGAAGGAAAAGCGCAGTGTTGGAGGCAATTGAAAATTGGTCATTGAAAATTTGTGAATGGCAATTGAGCCGTTGGCCATTGGAGGAAACCACTTGTCTTATTCGTCCCATGCCTCCTCTATGTCCCATTCCTCCCATCCGGGTTCCGTGGCTGCTCGTGCCTGCGGCCATTGCCCGCAGCCACCAGCCCCGGAAAAAATTCCGCGTTTCCGAAAACGAAATCCGCGCTATTGTTTCCTCGTGCTCTCGATGGCCCAACAGTTGGAGAATCTTCCCGCCCTCCAGCAGGTCGTTCTCCCCGACCTCTGGCAGCAGCAGGCCGTCGCCGCCTTGCGCGACGGCAGCGACGTCGTCGTCCAAGCCCCGACCGGCGCGGGCAAGACCTTGATTTTTGAGCTTTGGTCGCGCCAGGGAAAAAACCGCGGCCAGGCCATTTACACCGTGCCCACCCGCGCCCTGGCCAATGACAAGCTGGCGGAATGGCGCGCGCGCGGCTGGGATGCCGGCATCGCCACCGGCGACCTGAGTGAGAACCTTTCCGCGCCGGTCCTCGTCGCCACGCTGGAAACGCAGAAGCAACGGCTCCTCCGCGGCGACGGCCCGGCCCTCCTGGTCGTGGACGAATACCAAATGCTCGGCGACCCGGACCGCGGCTTGAATTACGAACTGGCCCTCGCGCTCGCCCCGCCCCGCACCCAACTCCTCCTCCTCAGCGGCACCGTCGCCAACCCGCAGCAAGTCGTCAAATGGCTGGAGCGCCTCGGCCGCCGCGCCGTCCTCATCCGCCACGAAGAGCGCCCCGTTCCGTTGGAAGAAGTCCTTGCCGACCATCTCAATTATCATGTTCCCGCCGACATCAAGGGCTACTGGCCGCGCCTGGCGGCCAAGGCCCTGGCCGAAGACCTTGGCCCCATTCTCATTTTCGCCCCGCGCCGGCAGGCCGCCGAATCCCTCGCCTCCGAATTGGCCCGCGCCCTGCCCGTGCCGCATCCCTTGAGCCTGAGCGCCGCGCAAAAAACGCTCGCTGGCGAGGCGCTCGCCAAGATGTTGAAAAGCCGCGTGGCCTATCATCACAGCGGGCTGAGCTACGCGGCCCGCGCGGGCGTTGTCGAACCGCTGGCCAAGGCCGGCCAGTTGCGCGTTGTCGTGGCCACGATGGGATTGGCGGCGGGCATCAATTTCTCCCTGCGCAGCGTCGCCCTCGCCGCCGAATCCTACAAGCGTGATCAACAGGAACAACTCCTGCGCCCCGATGAAATTCTGCAAATGTTCGGACGCGCCGGACGGCGCGGTTTGGACGAGACCGGTTTCATCCTCGTCACCGCCAATCAACTCCGCCTGCTGGACGCCCACGCCGGCCATCTGGCTCGCGGCGCGCTGGTGGATTGGAACGCGCTCTTGGGTTTGATGGCCGCCGCCGCCGATCAGGGCGCCGATCCGTTCCGGCAAGCCGTCCTCGTGCAGGAACGCCTTTTCACCACCAAGCCGGTCACGCTGGGAGTCGAGCAATCCTTGCAACATCCCCAGACCCCGTGCGGCCTCAAGATGGACGCCGAGCGCGCCCGGCATGTCCGCCGGTTGGTGCGCCAGATGCAAAACAGCCGCGGCGAGTGGCAGAATTATCCGCCGCCCCAGGACGTTCCATTGGACAAAATCCTCGTCATGTCCGCGGACACTTCCTGCCCCGAAGGTCCGCCCATTCACCAATCCGCAATCCGCAATCCGCAATCCGCAATCGGCGCAGCCCCTTCCTTTCCCGAAGGCCCGCGCTTTCACAGCGTCCTGAGCGAACCCGCCGCGCTCGAGAAGGTCGGCCCCGGCATCCTCTGCCTTCTCAGCGAGGACGCCCGCGGCAAAATCCACGGTCGCGCCATCACCGTGGCCGACCGCCTCAAGGACAACCGGGTGCTGCTCAACAAGTGGGTCTGCCGGCTGATCCGTTGGGAAGGACGCCAGGCGTCGCCGGAGGTGTGGACGGAGAAGATCGTTCCCTTGTTGGAGCAAAAACTGGCCGCGCAAAAAACGCCTCTGGCCAGCCTTGTGGACGAACCGCCGCGTATCATTGCCCGCCTCAGCATTGCCGGCCTGGCCTTGCGCGTGCCGGTGGACATCCACGGTGTGGCGTTGTGGAAACCGCCGGAGCGCGAAGTCCTGCCGCCCGATTGCGCCCAATGTTCCCTCGTGCCTGTTTGCCGCGAACTTTCCACCGCGACCGGAGTGGCCTTGCTGTGGCGGCGTCTGGGTCTCATCGAAGCATCGGGCGCGCCCACGCGGCGCGGGCGCGTGACCGGCTTTTTTTCCCAGGGCGACGGCCTGGCCATCGCCGCCGCGCTGGAGGATGAAACTTATCCGGTGGAGGAATTGGTGTACGATCTCGCCAACCTGGACGCCACCCACCGTTTTTGCGCGGAAGACAACCGTTGGGCGGGCCGTCTGGCGCAAATTTGCCAAAAAACCTACGGCGTCCAAACCATCCCCGGCTATTTGGAAAGCGGCGTGCCGCCCAAATACGGCGCCGGGGCCGGGTTGGTCGTGGCCAGCGTCCACCGCGACCCGGCGAGCAAGCGCCAATGGGTGACGGACCTCCTGGGCGCGGGCGACATTGACCGCATCATCATCGAATGGCGCAGCCTATTGCGGCGCATCGCCCACGCGCCCGACCTCGATTGGGCGCGCTGGAAAAAGCTGCAAGAAACCGCGCGCGCCATTTTGCAAGAGACCGAATCCCCCACCCTGACCGACCTGCCCCCGCTTGAATACCATCAAACCAAGCGAATTGACCACCGCCTGATCTTGCGAAGAGGTTGACGCCACGCCTTCAACTCGCCGTAGCGGCTTTCGGCAGAAAGCCGCTGAAATTCCGTTTGCCTTGGGGATCGCAATGACCGTGAAAGCCGATTCAAAATCGGCGCTCCGAACCGGAAAGTGTGAAATATGAAGGGCCTGCGGCGGACAAGGCGGAGGACAGGCAATCGGCAATCGAATCACAGAATACCAACTGATACATTAGCTGGCATTATTATATTGGGGATGTCCAGCAGTCTGGAACACAGTTCCGCGGTTGAAAGCGGCGCTGGCGCGCGCACACTCCAAGGCGGCCTGTCGGCCGCGTGGCCTGTGCGCGAAGCGCCGTGGCGTGCGGAACGCAGTTCCGCTTTGAAAACTCGGGCGGCGCGGCAGCGCCGCCCTGCCGTTGCAGGTCAGGTCTTGGGGGCGACTTTTTCGGTGGTGTAGCAATCTATGGTGTCGCCGACTTGCATGTCGTTGAAGCCTTCGATGCGGATGCCGCATTCCATGCCGGCGCGGACTTCGTTGACTTCGTCCTGGAAACGGCGAAGGGTTTGGACGACGCCTTCGTAGATGAGGCTCTTGCGGCGGAGGACGCGGGCTTTGCCGCGCACGACACGGCCGCTGCTGACGATGCAGCCGGCGACGTGGCCGCCCTTGGACAAGGCGAAGAGTTTGCGGACTTCGGCGGTGCCGATGACGGTTTCCTTGACAGCGGGTTCGAGGAGGCCGGCCATGGAGGCTTTCACTTCGTCAATGAGTTCGTAGATGATGGAGTAGAGTTTGATCTGGACGCCCTCGCGCTTGGCCAGGTCGGCGACGCCGACATCAATGCGGGTGTGGAAACCGAGGAGGATGGCGCCGGCGGCGGAGGCGAGGGAGAGGTCGGATTCGGTGATGGTGCCGACGGCGCTGTGAATGACTTCAAGTGTTACCAGCGGGTCCTCGATCTTCTTGAGCGCCTCGACGATGGCTTCGACGGAGCCTTGCATGTCGGCCTTGACGACGACTTTGAGGGACTTGGCCTCGGAGGCTTCGAGGGTGGCAAACAGGGTTTCCAGGGTGACTTTGGCGCGGGATTCGGTGGAAAGGTCGCGCAGTTCCTGCTCGTGCTGCTGGGCCAGGGTGCGCGCCATTTTCTCGTCTTCGATGACGCTGAATTCCTGGCCGGCGACGGGGACGCCGTTGAGGCCGAGGATTTTGACAGCGACGGAGGGGCCGGCTTCTTTCTGGCGGGCGCCTTCCTCGCTGATGAGGGCGCGGACCTTGCCCCAGTAAGCGCCGCACAGGACGACGTCGCCGATGCGCAGGGTTCCTTTGCGGACGAGGACGGTGGCGGTCGGGCCGCCGGGTTCGAGGCCGGATTCAATGACGTTGCCCTTGGCGTTGCGGTCGGGGTTGGCGGTGAGTTCGAGGAGGTCGGCCTGGAGGAGAATCATTTCGAGCAATTTGTCCACTCCCTTGCCGGTGAGGGCGGAGCAGTCCACGAAGATGGTTTCGCCGCCCCATTCGTCGGAAACCAGCCCTTTGTCCTGGAGTTGCTGGCGGACTTTCATGGGGCCGGCGTTGGGATGGTCGGATTTATTGACAGCGACGATGATGGGAACATGGGCGTCGCGGGCGTGGTTCAAGGCCTCGATGGTCTGGGGCATCACGCCGTCGTTGGCCGCGACGACGAGGATGACGATGTCGGTGACGTTGGCGCCGCGGGCGCGCATGGCGCTGAAGGCGGCGTGGCCCGGGGTGTCCAGAAATGTAATCTGCTGAATCTGCCCTTTTTTTTCGGGGTGGGGAAAGGAAATGGTGTAGGCGCCGATGTGCTGGGTGATGCCGCCGGCCTCGCCGGCGGCGACGTTGGATTTGCGGATGACATCCAGCAGGGTGGTCTTGCCGTGGTCCACATGGCCCATGATGGTGACGACGGGCGGGCGGGGCTTCATCTGCTCGGATTTGTCTTCGATGTCCAGGTCCACTTTCTTTTCCATGTCGTGGACGGTGCCGCCGCCGCGGACGCGTTTTTCGACTTCAAAACGGAAGCCGAATTTGGCGCACACCTGGCGGGCGATGTCCTCCTCGACGGATTGGTTGACGCTGGCAAAAACGCCCAGTTCCATCAGTTTCTCAATGATCTGAAACGGCTTGCGTTTGAGGTGCTCGGCCAGATCGCGGACGATGATGGGCGGCTTGAGGGTGATGAGTTCGCCCGTGGCGGGCGCGACAAATCTTTCCGGCGTCTTCCCCGGCGCGGGCGCGGGCGCGCCCGGTTTGGCCGGCGGCTTCTGCGCGGCCTGTCTTTGGCCGGCGGCCGGTTGCGCGGCCGGGGCGGCGGCGCCGCCCCGCGCATTGCGAGCTTCGCCGCGTCCCCTGGAATCGGTTCGGCCGCCCTGGGCCGAGCCGCGACCGGAGGCTTTTTCCGTGCCCGGCCGCGGAGCGGGTTTGGGGGGAAGTTGTATAAAGCCGACTTTTTCGCCCAGCTTCGGGACGGGCGGCGGCGGCGGCGGTTTGGGAGGCGGCGGCGGAAGGATGACGGGCGGAAGGACGGCCGGGATGGAGTCGAGGACTGGCGGCGGCGCCTGGTCCGCCGGCGCGGGGGCGATCATCTCCGGCGGCGCAACGG
>Ga0181530_10005091_pt1 | contig 13601 bp, 14 predicted proteins | sample PEATcosm2014_Bin_42_FD_119769 | JGI IMG/M metagenome (GOLD analysis project Ga0181530, IMG submission 119769) | Peatland microbial communities from MTU Mesocosm Facility, Houghton, MI, USA - PEATcosm2014_Bin10_60_metaG | ecosystem: Environmental > Terrestrial > Soil > Wetlands > Peat | place... | reverse complement strand
CTGTCTGCGCGTCTACGGCGTCGGTGAAGATGGCGTCACTGCCTTCACCGATTATGGCATCGAGTGCCTGAAGCAAATCATTGCTGACGAAAGGGCCGCAGGACGAGCGCCGCCCCCCGTCCAATCCACAAAATAGCATCGCTGCGGCGTTCACCGCATGCTGACGTGACCAGCGCCTTATCGCCCCAAGATCCCGCGGCACAGACAATGGCGGTGGCCTGGGTGACTGTGCTCTTCACTCGTCAGAGTCCTGATGAACGAATGGTCCGAAGGCTCACTTTGGATGGGCGAGGATGGGGGCTGGGGAGCGTCTCACCGGGTCAACTGCCGATGGCCCTAAATTGCCCCTCAAATCCACGGAATTGGCCAAGGATTGGGTTTTTGCGGCCTTAAGGTCCGCCCCACAAAGCGGCCTTCCCCGGGTAAGCCTGCGCTCCAAGCCATTCGAAAGAAAAAACCCCGCCGGGGACACAGCGGGGCTTAGAAGTTCACGAGCCCAACTGCCGGATAAGTGGGGAGGGCCCAACTCACGATAGCATAGGATTGAGATACAAGTGAAGGTCTTGGTTGGTCGTGGACTGAGCGGACGCCGGGGCCGAACAGGCGGGTGGCGTGTGCCTTAAGGCTACAGCGAGACAGGCTAGGTGTGCAGACGTGGCAATCCCCAGTTTATTCAGGGGGGCGGCAATCGGCATGCGTCGTTTTGAAATTTGACCGGGCCTGCTGCGTTGTCTTTGCTGGGGCAGTGGCGGCGCTTCGGACATCAGCTAGTTGCAACAGAGGCAAAAAATCATGGAAGCGGTATTAAACTTTTTCGCCGTGCGTCCGGTCTTTACCCTCTACGGTTTGCGGGTCCTGTGGGGCGCATACCTGATCGATCAGGCTCTTCCCTTTGTGGGCGTGATCACCAACCCAAATCTATCGACTGCATCCATCACTCCGCTGGTGGTCTTGTTTTTACGGGCCTGCCTGAATATCGCGGTTTTCCGGCTGCTGATCGAAGTGGCTGCATCGTTGTTGCTCGGGAATCCGAACTCACATCGATAGCCGTCATCGTCGAAATGCGACTGATCTTGTTGCGGGTATCCCCGGCGGAATTTGCTTCGCATCTCGGCAAAGCGAGGCGTGCCCATGATGCACCACAAACTTCGGACTTAGGTCAGTATGGCTGTCACGAAGTGGGCAGGTGGTACGCAGATATGAGTCCAACTCTTGGTAGCTCTGCGAAATTCACAATGGACTTACGGAATAAAAGAGCCGAATAGGCGATTGAGGCGCGGCGGACCGATGAGCGGCGCGACCTATATAGTTGCGCCGCTCTTTTTTCGAAGTTTTCGGCGGCGCCTAGAATATTTCAACTGTCTCGGGCAGTGGCCACAGAACGGCAGGCTGCGAAAAGCCGATTAAAGCGAATTTCTGTGACGCCCATCACATTTTGAACCGAAGTTTCTCGGCAGGGTTAATCGAGGGGCTTTCAATACCGCAATACCCCTATGGCACGCTCAGGTTCACCGCGCCTCCTGGGGGTCCGTAGGGTCTGGCCGGCTTGGAAGCGATGTAGTCGGTGACGGCTAAATCAATTCTGGGCCGGCCAACTCGAGAGACCAAAAAACTTCAAAATCAAACTTGATGGCGCAAACCGAGGTCAACTAACTGGATGACGTCTGTCGAATAATCATAGCGGCATACGCGATACCGACGATGATCAGGACCACTGCCAGGACAGTATAGCCGGCATTGCCAACCTGATTTGCAATGGCGAAGGCGACCCCGACAACCAACAAATGCAGAAGGGTGCGGGGCTCGCGGGCGGTCAGCAGGAAAAAAGCGCCGGCCATGGCAAGAAAGGAGGCCAATGTAACGAAGTCAAACATTGTTGCCATTCGACGGCCCCAATTTATCTGACGCTGTTGTCTACTACGCAATTCCCAATCCACTCGCAAAAGACTTGGCGAGATATGCTTCGAGGAACGTGCAGGCAAAAATGGAAATCGATAGGCCGTCGAGCATTATGGTCACTTGATTTATGTTCAGCTAGAGGCGCGATGTCGTTCGTGGCGGGAGAGTTGGATGATGAATAGCAGCGCGGTGTTGAGAGCAGTTCTTCTGTTTGGCGTTGGTGTCGCTTTGACCACATTTGCTTACGCTGAGAACAAGTACAACCAGTACACCGGCCAATGGGAGAACGTTTCACCGGACGCAATCCCTCAAATGAATCCGATTACCGGCAAGTGGGAATTAGCGCCGCCAGGTTCAGCACCGAAACTAAACCCATATACGAACGAGTATCACATGGTCCCGCCAAACGCCATTACCCGTTACAACCCCTATACCAAACAGTGGGAGTTGGCTCCGCCGGACGCCACGCTGGAATTGAACCGAGGTGACAACACTTACCACTACACCCGTTAACTGACGCGGACTATGCAATCAGTTTAATCAACTGCCAGAGCAAGAATGCGCACCAGGCAATCGTACATAAAAGCGCGAATCCCAATCCCAATACGGACCAGACAGCGCTTCGTGGGTGACCGTTCCGAATTTGGTTTTCTGCTCGGGCGACTGGCATTTGTGCCATATCGGTATCAGTCATGGTCAATGATCGCTCTTTGTTGTTTGCTCAGAGCGTCACTCGCACGAACCATGCCAGGCAGACGTTTCGTCAGATGCCCGGGAGATTAAGCATCAATCTCAATCTTAACGGCAGCTCTGTGTTGAGTTTGATGCTGTTTCGTATTTTATGCCGCGGTAACACGGAACCGATATCGACCGTCCAGTGTTGCTTCGGTGTTACATGACTGGCGTAATTCTTGCTCGGTGCAGCAGGGTCTTGGTCGTCCGTTAAGCTGCCGGACATGAGGGTTTAGGGCTATGCGGGAGTGCGTAAGTTTATGAAGACGATCTCTACCGAGGGATTCGAGAAGCCTGTGGCAATCTCCCCCGGTCCGGAACCGACGCTGCGTTGGATACCGATAGCCGACCTGCGTATCGATTCACATTACCAAGGGCCGATCACTGGCCTCAGACGTCGAGATGTCCAGCGCATCGCCCAGGCCTTCTCCTGGTCCTGCTTCACGCCGGTCGTAGTAGCGCCGTTTGAGGCAGGCAAATTCGCCATCATCGACGGCCAGCGCCGTACCACGGCGGCAGCGCTCATAGGCCTGCAAAGCGTGCCCTGCCAGATTGTTGCGGCCGACCGAGAGCAGCAGGCTCTGGCGTTCGGGACGATCAACCGTGGCATCGGCTCCCCATCCCGGATGGCACGGCACGCGGCCGCCGTCGCGGCCAGCGATGCCCACGCCGTTGGGCTGGCGGATATCTGCGTCCGCGCCGGGGTTGAACTCCTGCGCTATCCTGTCCCCCTCGACAGGCAGGCCCCGGGGCAAACCATGGCCGTCGGGGCGCTCATCCAGTGTCTGAGGCGCTACGGGGAAAACACACTAATCACGGCGCTGCAATGCGTCACGCAAACTACTAATAACCAGCCGGGCGTCTTGTCGGCGCGCATGATTAAGGCGCTTTGCGCCGTGCTCAATGGCGACCAGCACCTCCGCGACAGTGGGCTGGCACTGTTGGAGGCGTTCGATGCCATAGACCTGATAGCTGTACAGAATGCGGCTACAGGCAAAGGTGACGTCAGCGACGTCAGTGCGGTCGAGCGCATTGCGCACCAAATCCGCTTGGAACTGAGCCGACTTTTTCCTCGAATGGGCACGCAGCAGTCGGTGGTTCCTATGGCGCCGGGCGCCATTGGCGTTACCCGGCGACGGTCTCGTACCAGAGCAGACGTATAGCGCGCTCCTTTTTCTAATTGCGGAACGCGTCAGCGAGCGCGAAACGTTTAACAGTTCGCGGCGACGAGACTCCTATGTTCAATAAAAAGACCGCCTCGTCCGGGCGGCTTTTTCAAATTCGCAGCAGAGAATCCAATCATCCAATCCGGCAGTGGCGATCCTAAGAGATCTACGGTGATACGCAGCAAACAGACTCGGCGCCTTCGGCCGAATCGATGTTACTTCGCTAGTGCAAGGAGCGGGGAAAGGGTCTCAGTGGCTGGCGCTGCCGCTTACGAGTGCAAGCGCCGAAAAGGACATCGGGTGCAAATCGAATGAGAGCTTGGTTGCGACCACGACTAATGTAACGGCCAAAACTATGCGAAGCGCCGTTTCCGGAATTCGCACGGCCAGGTAGCTGGCGATCAAGATACCCGGTATGGACCCCAAAATAAGAGAAAAGAACAAGTTGAAGTCGGTCGAGCCCAGCAACCAATGACCTATTCCAGCTGCGAAAGTGAGCGGAACAGCGTGCACTATGTCAGATCCGATAATTCGCGGGGTCGGCAGTTTTGGGTAAAGCAGGATGAGAGCGGTAACGCCGATTGCCCCGGCGCCAACGGAGGTAAGAGTCACGAGTATGCCAAGAATGCCGCCGACGCCAATGGTCATGGCAGCAATCTGTTTCGAACTGAAATGTCCGATACGATTCGAGTAGCGAGCGATGATCCATTTGCGGAACACCAAGACCAATGCCGTTAAGAAAAGTGCAACTGCGAGAAACGCCGTGATGAGGTCTCTTGCTACGACACTATTAATGTCCAGGTAGCTTAGAATGCACATAGTCACTACGGCCAGCGGAACGCTCCCGGCGGCCAATCGGCGAACAACGCACCAATCAATGGTCCGATTTATGCCGTGAACCAAACTGCCGGCAGTTTTTGTCGTTGCCGCAAAGAGGAGGTCAGTTCCTACGGCTGTCGCCGGATGAATTCCAAATAGTAGGATGAGCAGCGGCGTCATCAGCGAGCCGCCGCCAACGCCGGTCAGGCCCACCAATATTCCTACGGCAAACCCGGCCAGCGAATAAACCGGCTGCAACGTCATGCCCACTGCGACATCCTACGCAACACTAGGTCCTAAATCGCTTCAACGAGCTGATATAAATGTGCAAGATTGCGCCTACCCATCGACTAATTTGATCATGTCTTGAGCCGATAGTCTATCGCGTCCTCAAATAATTCATGGCGCGCAGGTTAATAGCAAAAAGTCGAGCGATCCGCATCTGGCAGACAAGCAACCTTTTGCGGATTATAGAATATTCGTCTCCGCGGAGCGGCCTCAGTAGGCGTTCCGGCTACGCAGGACCTCGGCAATGGTCTTGACAATAATCAGCAAATCCAGCCGCAAACTGAAATTGTCGATGTACCACAGGTCAAACTGCACGCGACGCTGAATGTCCGCTACCGTGGGAGTAGGGCCACGGAGTCCGTTTACTTGAGCCCAACCGGTCAAGCCGGGTTTGACGTGATGCCGGAAGGCGTAATTGCTGACGACTTTGTCGAAATGATTGTCGTGGGCGAGGGCATGGGGTCGGGGGCCAACCAGAGACATGGTGCCATTCAAGACATTCAGCAATTGCGGCAGCTCATCGATGCTGGTTCGGCGTAGCCACTTGCCCAAACGTGTCACCCGGATGTCAGACTCTTCTGCCTGGCAAACGGTCGGGCCGTCTTCCAGTACGGACATTGTTCGGAACTTCAAGATCTGAAACGGCCGGCCATTGAAGCCACAACGTCTTTGGAGAAACAGGATCGGCCCCGGCGAGTCCAATTTGATCAGCACGGCCACTATGGTCAAAAGCGGCAGAAACAGAAGCAGGCCGGCAATGGCGCTCAACACGTCAATCGATCGCTTCACGCCACGTTCGAAGGCACCCAGTGGTCCGCGGTGCAACTCGATGCATAGCGTGTCGCCCATTACGCGAGTCGGATAGCCGAGAACGTCCGACGCCATTCCAACGGGAATGAGGCTGACAGGCAACGGCAGGACGCGAAGCCCGGCGAGCAGCATTTTCAGATCGCCCCAGCGTTCTGCGTCCACTCCCACAATAATTTCTTCGACGTCCGATCCCCGAACATATTCAACAACATCGGAGATGAAATTTTCTAGCTTTTTAGAATTCTTCGCGAGGACGGGGAGCGTGAATTGCTGTTCAAGCTGAAATCCATGCTTGGTCAGGGTGTGTAGTAAATTACCGCTGTCGCCCGACGTATCGTCGGCGATTAAAATTGCATTTCGACCGGTGAATTTATGATTGGCCAGGCCGCGAATAAGAAATTTGCGGAACATTACCCGCTGCATAAGCAACAGGCCGAGGCCAACGGTGGCGAAGGAAAAGACCGCACCGCGCGAAAACTGATCACCGACCTTCAAAGCGAATACGGCGCCAAAGAGGAAAAGAAAGACGCTGATCCAGGCGGCGGTCGCACTGAAAACCTGGGTGCGAAGGGCCAACAACTCGGCAGGGCTATACAGATCGCGGCCCTTCATCAGGGAAATGAACAATGCGGCGACAACGGCCGAGGATCCGAAATAGCGGAGAAGATCGCCAGGATCGCCGAATGCTTCGAGGTTATAAAGAATTGCGGAAGCGATGCCGCAGATGAGGATGATCGCTACGTCGCAGCCAATGGCGAGAAGACTGACCGAACGATAGGAAATCGGCCACTTGCGCGCTGGTCTCAGCGACGTCAAAGATTCAGCGGGCGCGCCAAACACGCTACTGGCGGGTTTCACAAAGTTCATCTAAGCCACTGTTAACGATGTGGTTTCTTAGTTCTTGCTTACTGATAGTCACGGGCCCGCGCCCGGGGGAAGTTATTACCATTGCTGGACTATTTAGCAAGGGCATTATGCTGCGGTGCGTTAATTTTAATGATTTATGTGCTGCGAGAAACGGGTCGGGGAAGGCAGGAGCTCGGGAACCCATACGCGAATACCGTCGTCAATCTGGCATGTAAATTGGCGCAGGCCTCTTGGGAAATTCTTGGTAGCGAGCCTCGCCGCCCTTATCCATGACTATCAAGTTCCATAGGTTCTGCCTAGATGCGGGCAGTTCACCAGCCGCGAAATGTATATTGCGCGGCGACCTCGCTATAGAAGGCGGCGGTATAGAACTATTCCAGATTGCGTCTTGGCACGTGGCGATCAGGTTGAGCTCATGGTTGGCGACAACGTGTTCTACGAGGCCAGACCTTGAGCATAACCCGCGGACGCCGCCGCACCTCGGGAGGGCGCCACCATCTTGGCCTATCACGTCAGCGACCCTACGGTGTGGTGGAGTACGTCCGATCGATCCTGTCGAGAAGCCCAAACAGTTTCTCTCAAACTGGGCAGTCCCCGGTCTGTATTTCTACGAAATCGCGCTCGATTGCCACAAGTCTTGGCCCGTCGGCGCGCGGTGAACTTGAAAACACCGATGTCAATCGCCCAATCTGGAGCTCGATAAGCTGCATGTCGTCAAGCTTAGTGGCTAGAGCAATAAAGCACATCGAACTTGCAGTGGCCTTGCTGGCGACAATTAACTTGGCAGGCTGTTCGCCAAACAAAGCCACTGACATGGCTGTTTGCCAGAATGAAGCCGATCGCTTTTTCCAGGGGCGCCAAGCGGCCGACATGGACGACCCGCGGAGTCGATACATAATTGAATGCATGGCTACCAAGGGTTACGATTTTGACGTTTATCCTGCGACTTGTACTGATCGTCACCCCTTCCCAACCCAACCAGCGTGTTTCGTCCGGAGTAACTGGCTGGCTAGAATGTTTGATCAACTTGTCGGTCGCTAAATGAGATTACTTGCCTCGCCCGCCGGCTACGAACGGAAGTGGTCGATCCAAGGGCCGGCTCAGCGCTGAGGGCGCCTAGTGTGATTATTCAGCGACGATTGACGATCACAACCAATCAGCCTTGGGGTGACGATTGATATTTGTGGGTGAAAGCGAGATCATTGACGTTAGTCGGCGCAATATGCAGCTCGAGACGCTGTACGCCATTAAGCTTGGTCGTGGCTACGCCTCGCTCGACACCGGCACTCACGACGGGCTTCTCGATGCAGCTGAGTTCGTCCGGTCGGTCGATCGACAGGGACTTCTGGTAGGCTTTCCCGAGGGAGCCGCTCATTTGCGAGGTTCATAACTGCAGAAAATCTGCGCGGCCTTGCGGCAAATTGCATCAAATCCGGCTATGGTCAGCATCTTAAGCGGTTGATCGATGAGCCGGTTGGGCGCTAAAGAACCGCTCGAATTTGATGGTGGAATCCGCGATGCCGGTTATTAAGACAGTTGGACTTAGCGCTGCCCTGGCTGTGGGAGGGAAGCTCCTCTTGCGCCATTCACCGCATAATTGCCTAACAACAATTCTGTTCCACAAGTTTACATTTGACGGGGAGCCTCTCGCGAAGGCTCGCGAGAGATTGAAATATCAGTGTGAGTGGCTAAAAAAAAACTACAGTCCGATGACTCTTGCCGCTGCAACTGACGGCTTAAGTGGCGGTCGCCTGCCAAATATGCCGCTTCTCATTACTATAGATGATGCACATATTGATACCCTTGACGTATTTGACATTTTCAGAACTTTCGAATTGCCAATTGCGATCTTCGTATGTGCGGGCTGGTGTGCAAACGCCAGCCCACCAGAGGACGATACCAGGCTGGCGGGGTTAGCTTCCGATCTTGAATGGTATTCTGGCCCGGAAAGGGAACTAGTTTTACCTTGTGGCAGGCTAGTAATCCAACGTGACAAACGGCGGAGGCGCGAAACGATCACGAGCCTGATTAAGAGTCGTAAAAAATGGCAACCATTTTTTGATGAAATTGTTCGAGAGCTGCGTTCCTATCGCCCTCCTCGTCGACGCAATTTCTGCAATTGGCAGGAGCTAATCGAACTTCAGAAGTCAGGCGTTGAGATAGGCTGTCATTCTGTAAGTCATATGAATCTGGCGGAAGCTGATGAAACGCGACTGGCATTTGAAATAGGTGAAGCAAAGCAGATTTTGACCACGAAATTTGGAAGATGCGAGGCATTCGCTTATCCCTTCGGCATTCCTGGGAGCTTTAGCACATTAACATCAGAGACCCTTAAGCGAGCTAGTTTCCGATTCGCTTTTCTGACTCGTTCTGATTTCGCAACTGGGAGGGAAGATCCTCATGAATTACCTCGGATATCGTTACCTGATCGCCCCATTTATCTTGCGGAGTTTCGTGCAAGAGTCGGCGGCGGGGGCGTTGTGATCGCAACTCTGCGCGACTATTTCCGGAATAATGGAAAAAAATCGCGGACAATAAGCAACCCGTGATCTGAAAAATTAGCGAAATTCGACTGCGTCGGTGAGCGTCTACCTAGGCGACCGTCCTGCTTGATTGAAGAAGGGGTGGAATCGGTTATCTGAAGCGATTCATTCGGGCTTGGTGCGATCAGTCCTAATCCAGGGTGCATTTGCCTTTCTAAACAGAATGGAATGATAGAGACCAAATTTCGAAAGAACGTAAGGTACCAAGGATAAGATAGCGTTGAGCGGCACGACGTCGCGACCACACTGCAACCATGCCAGGCAAGCCGCCAGCCAAAAAGCGAACAACGCAGCTACACTCAGAATAAACGACCAGGAGGCAATGGCCAAAAGTGCAAATAATGATGTGACCACAAACATGCCAATCACCAGCATGGCGAGCAACGATAGTGGCGGCACCGCCAAGTCGAGTGTAAGCGCGAGCAAATTGAAGTCCAAACGTGCGACAGATTTGAACAACAGTTTTGGAACTGTGCTCAAGATTATACCGATGTGACCTCCCTCCCAACGTTTGCGCTGAGTTTCTGCCGCCTTCGCCGACGACGCAAATTCGCTTGTCACGAGGGCGGACGGGCAAAAGACCGGAGGAAACCCCTTCGATGTCAGGTCGAGGCCAAGCTTTAGATCTTCAACGATTAAGTCACTGGCTAGATCTGCGCGACTGATCATGTCCCATGGAAACGCCATGCCTGTGCCCATCAATTGGCATGGCAATCCGAGTGCCATCAAGCCTGTCGGACGCAGCCAATTCTTCACGCGCCAGGCAAATTCGGCAACCTTCTGCTTGATTTGCGATCCGGCTGGTGCAGTCATTAGGTCTAGAGCTTGTACGGGCCGGCGAGTCACCGCGCACAATTGTGTCAGCCGCGTAATCGCGTTCGCTGCGACCCTACAGTCCGCATCGATCATGATTACGATATCGGGGGGAGCTGAACTAAGGTGCTGGATGCCGAAGTCTAGGGCATACCCCTTGCCGCGTCTGGCCGGATCCTGGCGCTCGATGACCTCTGCACCTGCTGTCCGAGCTACGGTCGCTGTATCATCAGTGCAGTTGTCGGCAACGACAAGCACTCTGTCGCCTGGCCGTAACTGTCGTTTGATGTCGTCCAGCGTGGGCGACAATCCAGCGCTTTCATTGTGGGCGGGCACAAGAACCGCAATACGGGCAGCGATATCGGAATTTGTGTTTGATGGGAGCCCATCATATCGGCGTCCAATCGTCAGCGCCGCGATCACCTCGATGAATAATACGGCCACAAGTGAGGCAACAATCGCCGCAATGAATGTTAACAAAGCCGAGAGGATGGGCACCATGAAGAATCCCTGTCGGTGTTTCGCTCACTTACCAGCCAAGTGGAGCATGGCCAATACGCGCTCTCTGGGTTCCATTGCTCGGGATTTCTACTCAAAGGTATCTAGCACCGCTTGGCTCGTATAATACCATCATCATGCTTCGGTGGTTAATCGGCCTCGTCTCGGTCGTGGCCGGAATTCAAGTCGTCCGTTTAGTCCGCGGGTAGCCTCAATTGACCATGAATCGCCGCAATTTCTTGAAAGTATCCGCCGCCGGCGCGACAAGTACGTTGCTTGCTGACCGCTTGGCCGCACAGGCGGTTTCCGCGTCCGATATCCGTCCCGCTCAGCCAAGGATTCCGCGGTGGCGAGGGTTCAACCTTACCGAACTGATGGGGGGAGATCCCGGCCTTCATTATCGAGAGACTGATTTCCAATGGATGGCACAGTGGGGCTTCAATTTTGCGCGGCTGCCGTGCTCATACTGGACCTGGTCCAGCCGCGATAATTGGATGGTAATTAATGATCTTTCATTGGTGCACCTCGATCGCGCAATCGACCTGGGTCGGCAGTACGGGATTCATACAAACCTCTGCTTACATCGAATACCAGGATATTGTGTCAACGGACGGGAGCGCGAACCCTATCAACTATTCGACAGTCCGCAGGACTCGTTCAAACGGGCGTTGGAAGCGGCGGTATACCACTGGCGTTACCTCGCGGGGCGCTACAAGGATGTGTCGCGCGACCAGCTAAGCTTCGATTTATTTAATGAGCCACCTTTCATGAGTGATCAGTCGCGGTACGTCGAGATTGCTCGCGCGCTGATTTCCGCCATTCGCGAGGTAAGTCCGGAGCGGCTAATTTTCGCCGATGGTGCAGATCTTGGACAGACGCCGGTCATGGGTCTTGCCGATCAGCGCATCGTGCAAAGTACTCGTGGCTACCTGCCGAAGATGGTCAGCCATTACACTGCCAAATGGGTGCCAACCAACGAATTTGAGTCGCTGGCCAAACCGACGTGGCCGATGACTGACGGTCACGGAACGGTGTGGAATCGCGAGAAGCTTCGCGAAGAATTAATCGCAAAGTGGCAGCCGCTCACGGAACTCGGTGGTCCTATTCACGTAGGAGAATGGGGTTGCTACAACAAAACCCCACATGATGTTTGCATTGCCTGGGTGAGCGATCTCCTCGCTCTGTGGAAGCAAGCCGGTTGGGGCTGGGCAATGTGGAATCTGCGTGGCTCGTTTGGAGTCCTGGACAGTGGGCGGCCGGATGTTGCCTATGAAAGTTATCAAGGACATGAACTCGATAGAAAGATGCTCGAGCTATTAATGGCAAACTGAGTTACCGAATGCCCAAGATTATCTCCATGCCGTCCCGCATCTAGCGAATGATCCGAGTCCCGTAAAGGCCAGGCAATAGTCTTTGTCTTTGCCGCAGCGACCATTGGCCGAGGCGATCCATGTAGAGGTAGAGCACCGGCGTGGTGTAAAGCGTCAATAATTGACTGACGATCAGTCCGCCCATGATCGCGATGCCCAGCGGGCGGCGGATTTCGCCACCATTGCCAAAGCTCAACGCCAGCGGTACCGCGCCGAGGATCGCCGCCATGGTGGTCATCATGATCGGTCGGAAGCGCCGCAAACACGCCTGGAAAATGGCGTCGCGTGCACCGAGATTGCGCGATCTCTGCTCATGAATAGCGAAATCAATCATCATGATGGCGTTCTTCTTGACGATGCCGACCAGCAGGATGACGCCGATGGTGCCAATGATGTCAAATTCCGTTTTAAACAGCATCAGGGCGAGCAGGGCGCCGACGCCGGCCGATGGCAAGGTCGAGAGGATCGTTATTGGGTGAATATAGCTCTCGTAGAGTACGCCTAGCAGGATGTAGACTGCGGCGATAGCGGCGACAATCAGGATTGGTTCTTGGTTGAGCGATTGTTGAAAGGCCTGCGCGGTGCCGGCAAGATCGCCGTGGATCGACGCCGGCATGTGGATTTGATTGATGGCTGCATTGATTTCCGCCGCCGCCTCGCCAAGCGAGGCACCTTCTTTCAGATTAAACGAGATAGTGGAGGCGACGAACAATCCCTGGTGATTGACCGATAACGGCGTGTTGCCAGGCTGATAGTGGGCCACGGCTGCAAGCGGGATCATTGTTTCCTCGGTGGTCGAGACTGCGGCGCCGGACGAAGTGCTGCTCCTGCCAGAATTGGCAAGCGCATTTGTAGCAGCATTGCGTGCTGAATTGTTGTTGGCGTTTGCCGCGGCTGTCGCGCTCGCTGACGCGGCGGAAGCCGTCTTGGTCGCGGCTGTAGCTGCTACCGTCCCGGCTGGAGAGTTCGATAGCGCCGTGCCCGCGGCGCCACCGCCCGACGTCGCAACATAGATGTCTTTTAGCGAGGCCGGATATTGCGTGTAGCGCGGATCGATTTCCATGACCACGTGGTACTGATTGATCGCGCTGTATATCACCGACACTTGACGCTGGCCGAAGGCGTCGTAAAGCGTGTTGTCAATTTGCGATGCGGTGATGCCAAGCCGCGAAGCGGTGTCGCGATCGATGACGAGATCGGTTTCGAGGCCTTTTTGCTGCTGATCGGAGCTGACGTCGGCGAGCACCGCGCTGTGCTCAAGCGCAGTGACCAGTTTGGGCGTCCAGGTGAACAGGTCCTCGGTGCTATCGGATTGCAAAGTGTATTGGTAAGTCGAATTGCTCTGCCGACCGCCGATACGTATGTCCTGGATGGCGGCAAGAAACAGGCGAGCGCCAGGGACCTGAGCAAGCTTCGGCCGTAGCCGAGCAATCACTTGATCCGCCGACGGCCGCTCTGTAAGTGGCTTTAATGAAACGAGAACGGAACCAGAGTTTACCGAGCCGCCAAAACCGCTGGCGGCGCCGGTGAAGCCTACCACATTTTGCACTGCCGAATCCTGCTGCACGATGTTCATCATCTGTTGCAGCTTGCTGCTCATCACATCGAACGAAACGCTCTGATCGGCCTGAAGAAAGCCGAACATCCTTCCAGTATCCTGCTCGGGAAAGAACCCCTTTGGCACGATGGTGAACAGCACGACGTTCAGGCAGACCGCGCCGAACAGGATCAGCATCACCAGTCCGCCATGGCGCAATGCCCAGGCCAGCGAGCGTTCATAGCCGCCATGCACGCGG
>Ga0181530_10005090_pt1 | contig 13601 bp, 10 predicted proteins | sample PEATcosm2014_Bin_42_FD_119769 | JGI IMG/M metagenome (GOLD analysis project Ga0181530, IMG submission 119769) | Peatland microbial communities from MTU Mesocosm Facility, Houghton, MI, USA - PEATcosm2014_Bin10_60_metaG | ecosystem: Environmental > Terrestrial > Soil > Wetlands > Peat | place... | reverse complement strand
GTTCTTCCCGATCCCCGCGCGACGAGGCGGTGCTGAAAGACCTCGGCATTCGCCAGTTCATCACCAAGCCTGCCGGCCTGGATCAATTCATGGATATCGGCAGAATCCTCAAGGATCTGCTGGTGGCTCCCAGAGCCGGCTGACGCACGGCACCCTCGCGCCACGCCTCAAGCGGCGCATCTCCCTCCGCGGATTCGAAAAGCTGGAAGACTACAGCCGGGCTCTCGGAGCAGAACCGCGAAGAAGTAAATGCGCTGTGCGAGAACTGTCTGATTACCGTCACTGCATTCTTCCGGAAACCAGCGGTTTCGAGGAACTGAAGACCGCTCATTAGGGACGGGGTAGTCCCGCCGCAGTCAGCGCTGGATGTCGTAGATCCGTGTCCACAGACTGCAATTGACCGAGTTCTTGAACCACCCGGGCCCAATCGCCGTCGTTGGTTTTGGTCGAAATGGGAAGGCTCAGGTCCTGGTAAAACGCGAGAATATCGCTTCGGAGTTCTTGCGGTATTTCCGTGTAGTGGCCCTGTAACTTGTTTAGTAGCTCCGCGTAAGTGACATCCGTCAGTCTATATTTGCCTGCCGGAGTCAACTCCCCCACGTCAAGATTGTCATTCGGCAGCTTAAGATTGCCCGCATTCTGTTCCGAAAGCAGTCCACGATAACGGCCGATCGTCGAATTGAAACTGGCCATGTACATCTTCTCGGTCTCCGGCGTCAGCTTCTTGAATGACAGCGCTCGGAACGGGCCCACCTTCGGCACGATACGAAATACAAATGCCAGGAATCTCGACCGGATACCAGGCTGGCTATAGGTAGCGCCCCAGGTTTTTTCGTAGCTCGAACGAGACAAATTGTAGAGGAACGTCTGACGCGTGACGCTGGGAGCTTCTTGTCTGATTTCCACCTTCTTGAGTTGCCATGCAACTCTCGTGATAGCCGGAAGAACCGACCCGACCGCACGCCGATATGATCCGATGGCGAGATCGACATCCATGAAAACTTTTCCCAGCGTTATTCCATAGGTGTCCTGAAATGCACGGTCAAGCAGGGGCTTTGCCACTTCAAAACCGATGAAGCTCTTGTATGCAGCCGAAGCGTAGCGGCTCTTGGCCGCCTGATAGACATCAAAAGCGAACTCCGTCTCATAGTGAGCAGCTGGATCGTCGGCATACGTTACCAGTTTTCCAAACTTCAGTTTCAGCTTTGGGTAGAATAGAGGAACTGCCAGGTTAACGGCTATTGAGTGGCCATTGTTGTCGGCGGCATAGTGCGACAATGCCCCCAGAGCGAAAGCGTATTCATTGAGGTCTTCCGAATCGCGGATCAGGTTGAGGATGAAATCGCCGCTTCGGACGTAATGCGTCAGGTTACTGAAGAACTTGCTGCCGAAAGGGTAGTACCCCAAATCCTGAATAATGCATCCGCCGTATGCGAATGCGTGCGCTTGCTTCATCTCGTCCGCGGTGGTGACTGGGAACCGTTGCAACAGCAGCGGTTTGATCGCGCTGTCCCAGGTCGAATCGATAATGGCTTCGTGGGTGAGAACCGAATAGGCAGATGCGGTTGAGGCCGAGAGCAGGACCAGCAGCCCAAGAGCAGTTGAGTGCCGAAATGTGCGGCGGCGTCGGCCCATTGCCTCAAGTGGTGTCATAACTCTCCTTACCGGAGATCCTGTGGATGGATGAGGCACGTTGGTGGCCACGGCCGCCTGCTGGTGCTCTCCTGGCCCAAGTAGCCTGTCCTTCTGCTTTCGGCTTGACCGAACAGACCCGGCGCCGCCGATCGCCGGTCGGCAAATTCCGCATTCCACGTGCAACCTTTGCATTCCGGCTCGGGTGTTTCCGCTAACCCCATGCTGGCTCAGCGGCTTCGGGCTTCCAGTAACAGGGGTTCCGGTCTGGACCGTCTCGTGCAAGGAGGGTAAGCACGTCAACGCACGAAAGGCGACCGTCATGAAGATAGTAGCTACTGAGATGGGCGGGGTCAGAGAGGCCCTCGAACGAAAAGAGGCGGAACTGGGTTGGATATTGCGAGCTCGAGACGGCATCGCCATCGAGAAGAGCGCGGACCAAATGGACGAGATCCAGTATGCGTCGGAACGGGATCTGGCGATTCGGAACGTCGACCGCGACTCGGCCCTGCTGCGTCAGGTGAAAGCCGCCTTGCGGCGGATTCACGCGGACAGTTTTGGAACCTGCATTGACTGCGAATACGCGATCAGTTCAAAACGCCTCGCAGCCGTGCCATGGGCGACGCGCTGCATCCAGTGCCAGGAAACTGCCGAGCGGGAACGGCAGGAGTCGAGTGACGAGACTCTGGTCAATGCCGCGTGAGTGGCAGTCCTGGTGGCTCACCGATCGCCGTTAGATGAGCCCCGGTTATTGCGAAGGTAAAGAACCGAAGAAAGTGGGTCACTTTGTGAAAACAGCCTCCAGCATCCGAACCATCGCGTTTCTCGGCGACTACTTGCCGCGTAAGTGCGGTATTGCCACGTTTACGTCCGACCTGCTTGGGGCCGTGGCGGAGCGCCATCCGCAAAGCCGCTGCTTCGCGGTCCCGGTCAATGACATTGAGGGATGCTACCAGTATTCCGACGTCGTTCGCTTCGAGATTGAGGAACAGGATCTGGCGTCTTACCAGCGGGCCGCAGACTTCTTGAACTCGAGCGACGTGGATGCTGTCTCGGTCCAGCACGAGTTCGGAATTTTCGGCGGGCCGGCCGGCAGCCATTTATTGGCGCTGTTGCGCGAATTGGAGGTGCCGGTAGTCACCACGCTCCACACCGTTCTCCGCGCTCCGAACGCCGACCAGCGTCGCGTGATGCAGGAATTACTCGCGCGCTCAACCCGGCTGGTCGTCATGACGGAGCGGGGACAATCGATCTTGCAAGAGGTTTACCAGGTGCCGGCGGCTAAGATCGATCTCATCCCGCATGGTATTCCCGATGTGCCATTCTTCCCCCCGGATTATTACAAGGACCAGTTCGGCGTGGCGGGAAAGAAGGTGTTACTGACCTTCGGGCTGCTTTCACCGAACAAGGGGATAGAGCACGTGCTCAATGCTCTCCCGGATGTGGTAGCGGAGTTTCCCGACGTCGTCTATATACTGCTGGGCGCCACGCACCCCAACGAGTTGCGCACCAGGGGGGAAGCCTACCGCCTCAGTCTCGAGGCCGTCGCCAGGAAAAACAAAGTCGAGAACCACGTCATCTTCCATAACCGTTTTGTGGAGTTGAAGGAATTGACCGAGTTCATTGGAGCGGCGGATCTTTATATCACTCCTTATCTGAACGAAGGCCAGATTACGTCGGGAACATTGGCTTATGCATTTGGCGCGGGCAAAGCCGTGATCTCGACTCCGTATTGGCATGCGGCCGAATTGTTGCGGGACCAGCGTGGCGTGTTGGTGCCATTCGCGGACCCGATGGCGATTGCGCGCGAGGTGAGTGGGTTGTTACGCGATGAAGCGCGCCGGAACGCCATGAGCGATAACGCCTACAAGTTGGGACGCGAAATGGTGTGGAGCAATACGGCGCGGCTGTACATGCGCTCCTTCGAAACGGCACGACGTCAGGCGGAGGCGGCGCCCCGCGAATCTGTTGCCGCGGGAGTGTTCGGTCCTCGGCCGCATGAGTCGCCGGAGTTGAATCTGGATCATCTTTACCGTATGACCGATTCGACCGGCATCTTCCAGCACGCCAGCTTCACTGCGCCGAATCTATCGGAAGGCTACTGCACCGACGACAATGCCCGCGCACTCATTCTGGCGGTGCTCCTCGGCCAGTTGGAAGAAGCTCCCAAGCGCGTCCGAACGCTTGCCACAACCTATGCTGCGTTCTTGAAGGGCGCCTTCAACAAAAAAACGACCCGTTTCCACAACTTTCTTAGTATTGACCACCGTTGGCTGGATGAACAGGGATCCGAAGATTCTCATGGGCGGGCGATTTGGGCGCTGGGCACCGCCGTGGGGCGCTCGCCTCATTGGAGTTCCCAGATGATGGCCGAGCAACTCTTCGTGCAGGCGTTGCCGGCCGTGTTGGATTTCACTTCGCCGCGGGCTTGGGCATTCAGCCTGATTGGCATTCACGAATACCTGCGCCGGATGAAGGGTGACCGGCTGGCCTTCGATGTCCGCGAAGAACTAACCGCGCGACTGGTGGCGATCTTCGACCAAGTCGCCCAGCCTGGCTGGTCCTGGTTTGAAGAGGGGTTGACTTACGATAACGCGAAGCTGGCTCACGCCCTGATTGTCAGCGGACGCGCCACCGGACAGAGCGGCGTGTACGAACGAGGCATACGCGCGTTGCGCTGGCTGGTGGGCATACAGACCTCACAGCAGGGTAAACTGCGGCCGATTGGCAGCAACGGATTCTATAAACGGAACGGCGCGCGCGCCAACTTCGACCAGCAGCCCATCGAGGCGCAGACCACTGTCTCGGCTTGCCTGGAAGCGTACCGCGCCACAGCCGACCCGTGGTGGTACGAACAGGCGCAACGCGCCTTCGACTGGTTCCTCGGCTGGAACGATCTCGGGCTGGAACTCTACGCCGCACAGTCTGGCGGTTGCCGTGATGGTCTGCACGCGGACCGGAGCAACGAAAACCAGGGAGCGGAATCGATGCTGGCTTTCCTCCTGTCGCTGGCGGAAATGCGGCTCACACAGAACACCGCGGATGGCGTTCATCGAGCCGGTCTGGCAGCCCACATCGCCCAATGAAACAAATCGACGTAAAACGCAGCACGGTCATCTTGGACCCGGACCGTACTCATGTGCTGGCCCGTCCTTTTAGCATCATGAGCGACCAGCGCTCCGTTAAGATCTCCGCCAGAGTCATGGCTCTGCCCGAAAGTGCGGTCCATGCCCTCTTGGAGAAAGTTCGGGCCGAATTCGGCGACCGCCAACTCAAGATCGACGAATTCCTTCGCCGGAGGTTTGACGAGGTCAGTCCCTATCTGCTCAATGGCCAGAGACTGTCCGAAGAACGGAAGTTATTGCTGGGCGGATACTTTACTCACGAGTATTCGCTCGAAGCCGCTGCGTTGTTCAATCCTTCCATGGTGCCGCACATGGATCAGTCGGACCTTCCGCCCGGATCGTTGCGATTCATTCTGAGTTTACGCGCCACGGCCGAGGGGCATGTTTCCTCGATCGCCTTTCGAAGCGGATTGCTGGACGCCAACAGTAACATCACGATGGACCTGCCCTCCCGCTACAGCCTCGAGCCGATGCAAGTGCCCAACTCGACGTTTGAAAAAGCCCTGTTTGAACGGAAGCTTCAGGAACTCCATCTCATGGGCGATTTCAACCGGGAGGTTCTTAACGGCTTACCGGACGCATTCACGATGGAAGAGCTGCGCGCCAGTATCACTCGCACTGCCAGCCAGCTCCCGGAGCGAGAGCGGGAAACCACTAAGGCTGTGGCCAGAGAGACCCTGATGCTCGCCCGGTCCAATTATGAAGTCCAGTTCGCGCCGGAGTCGAGTTTGTCCGAACGGGTTTTGTTCCCTGTCACTCCTTCCCAGAGTAACGGAATCGAGGATGCTCGCTTCGTTCTCTTCCACAACGAGGACGGCACGCACACTTACTATGCGACGTATACCGCATACGACGGAAAAATGATCCTGCCCCAATTTCTCGAGACGTCCGATTTCCTTCGTTTCAAATTCATTACTTTGAATGGCCCGGCCGTCGAAAACAAAGGCATGGCGCTCTTCCCCCGAAAAATCAACGGCCTCTATGCGATGCTTGGCCGGCAGGACGCGGAGAATATCTACGTGATGTTCTCCGATCATCTCCATTTCTGGCATACCATGCAGCTTATTCTCGAGCCCAGGTTCCCGTGGGAGTTCATTCAGTTAGGCAACTGTGGCTCGCCGATCGAAACCGAAGCCGGCTGGCTCGTAATCAGCCATGGCGTGGGGCCAATGCGAAAGTACTGCATCGGCGCTTTCCTGCTCGATCGTGACGACCCGACCAAGGTTATCGGACGCCTGCCGGAACCGCTGATCAAACCAAATGCAGCCGAGCGCGACGGCTACGTGCCCAATGTCGTTTACTCATGCGGCAGCCTCGTGCATAACGGGCAGCTCCTCATTCCCTACGGGATATCCGACTACGCCACAACCTTCGCCACGCTGCCGCTTGACCAGGTCCTGGCCGCGATGGAATAGCGCCGCAGCAGCCTATGCAATTGTGATGCCAACGGCAAAATCTGCACTTTTCATGTGCAGAACTTGCATTTTCTGTCATCGCCCTCCCTACGATCTGCCAGCGCCCACAACTCGCAAGTGCGGCCTTGTTCTGGGCATTGGACGTCGTCATAGGAGCTCTGCAAATCATTGGGATTTCGAGGGTTGAAGCCCACGGCTTACTTTGCTTCTCCCCCTTGGCTAACGTTTTTTTGTGGTCGCGCTACTTTCTTCGACTCGGAGAATGGCCCTACACTTGCTATGGGTCGGTTGCTGGGCAGACTCAATCTCCTATCTGGTGTCTATCCTCTTGGGAACCGTCGCAGTTTTGCGCAGCCGAAGCCTGAGGGCGGAGGGTGGAAGAATGCGACAGAGATTGATTTGGTTGGTGATGGCTATAGCGGCTGTTATGCCCGCTTTTGGAAGTTCGATCTTCGCGGATCTGAGCGCTGCCAGCTCTTTCGGGATGCTCGGCGGCACGATTTCGGATACCGGGCTCTCTGTGGTTACGGGCAATGTTGGGGCCACCACTACGATTACGGGTTTCCCCCCGGCGATCGTAACCGCCGGTAGTACCGTTTATCCGGCTGGGGACCCGATCGCTATGGCCGCATACGGCGCCATTTTCAACCCCGGCGGCGTGTTCACCCTGGCAGAGGGTTTGCCATCCACGGGGTCGTTTAATACCAATACGAGCCAAACTTTCTTGGGAAACGTTGTATATGCGTCTGCGAGCGACATTTCGACGACTACAGGCACCAATTTGACCTTCGATGCCCAAGGCGACCCCACCAAAGTTTTCGTTATCCAAATTGACGGGAACCTCACCGTGAACGGTGCTATGACCTTTACGCTGTTAGGCAACGCGCAGGCGGATAACATCTTCTGGATCGTGAGGGACGCCGCCACGATCAGCGTCGGAAACTCCCCACAGATCGACAACTCCGGATCGATCATCTTTGACGGAAACATTCTAGCGGGAACGAGCTTCACCATGTCCGCTGGGTCGGGGGGAAGTGGGGTGCAGGCGGGCACCATCAACGGCTGTGTGTTCGCAGATACCGCGAACACCTTGGCCGCCTTTACGGACGTTGGCGGCTGCGCCGCCACTACCGCGGGCCTCCCCGCAGGGGGCGGCAGTGTCCCTGAGCCGGGGTCCGCAGCACCGGTGAGCCTCGGTGGGATGATGATAGGCATTTTGGCGTGGCGGAGATTTCGGGGCAGCCTCTGTTAGGCAACAATACCTGCACTTTCCGCAACAGAACCTGCATCTGCTGTAGCCGCTTTCACCTTCCACCGGCGCCGTAGTTTGTGCGCAGTTTGTCGAAGTCTCCTCATAACTCCTTTAGTCTGCATGGTTGCGCTGCCCGTGGCCGGTTGAACTAACGATGGCTCCCGCCGTGCACTACGTAGAAAGGCTGGAGAACCGGGACACTGTGACCGATGCAGGTCGCTCCAAACTCGGAGACTGCCCTGATGGCTCTCCTGACAAGCCATGTGGCGCGAGAGCGCCAGGCGAGCGGGAAAAGGACAAAAGGACAAAAGGACAACAATAAAATGAAGATCATTGGTGCGTTTTTGACGGTGTGCGGACTCGTGGCGGCCCAGGCGCCGCAGGCTCCAAACCCGGTTCAGCACTCAACCCAAATTGAGGCCGGGATGGCCGCTGGCTCGGTACCAATCTATCGGGTCACAGTGGTAGCCCGGACCACGAAAGCCATTAACTACAATCACCGCAGCGGATCCACGGAGATCGGTTTCCGCGGCACGGAGCTCTTACCTGGTGCCCGCGGCGAGGCCAAGGTGGAGAGCAAACAAGGCGTGATCAAGATCGACGCGCGCATGGAGAAGTTGGAGCCCGCCACCAAGTTCGGTCCCGAGTACCTGACCTACGTGATGTGGGCCATCACCCCCGAGGGCCGTGCCACCAACGTTGGCGAGGTGCTCTTGGATGGAGACAAGACTAAGTTGGATGCCACCACGGAGTTGCAGGCGTTCGGCTTAATTGTAACTGCCGAGCCCTATTTCGCCGTAACTCAACCCAGCGACGTCGTGGTCATGGAGAACTTCGTCAGACCGGATACCACCGGAACGATTGAACAGGTCGACGCGAAGTACGAACTCTTACAGAGGGGCCAGTACACCGTGAACGTCAACCCGGCCGAGATCAAGCCCATGCGGCTGGACTCGAAGGTGCCGTTGGAACTCTACGAAGCGCGCAATGCCGTCCAGATCGCACGCTGGACCGGCGCCGAGAGATACGCCCCCGAGACCTTCCAAAAAGCCGTCCAGGGCCTGGAGAATGCCGAAGGCTATCTGACGGGTAGGGCCGGAAGGAAGCCCATTGGCACGGTGGCGCGTGAGGCCGTTCAAATGGCCGAAGACGCCCGCATCATCACGGTAAAGAAGATCGATGAAGAGCAATTGAGCAACGAGCGGCTGGCTGCGGCGGATCGCGAAGCGCGCGCTGAGAGCGCCCGCGCCGCGGCACAAGCCGACGCCACGCGTGTCGCAAACGACGCCGCGACGGCGCAGGTTGCCGCGCAGGCCGAAGCGGACCGCGTGAGGCAAGAGAACGCGGCGAAGATGGATGCTGCCCAAGATGCAGCCAACCGTGCAAAGCGTGACAACGAAGCACAGATGGCCGCCGCGCAGACTGAAGCCAATCGCTTGAAACTCGAGAACGACGCCAAGACGGCCGCCGCGCAGACCGAAGCGGACCGGCTGAAAAAGGATAGCGATGCGCAGATGGCCGCGGCGCAGACTGAAGCCAATCGCTTGAAGATCGAAAACGACGCGCAGCGCGCCGGCACCCAGGCCGAACTCGATCGCGCGGCCAAGGAGAAGGCGCAGGCGGAAACGGAGAAGGCCGAACTGCGAGCTCAGTTGCTGGCCCAATTCAACGCCGTTCTACAGACTCGCGACACGGCGCGTGGTTTGATCGTGAATATGTCGGATGTTCTCTTCGACACCGCCAAGTATTCGCTGCGGCCTCTGGCGCGCGAGAAACTGGCCAAGGTTGCCGGCATCGTCTCCGGGCATCCGGGTCTAAGGCTGGATGTCGAAGGTCACACCGATAGCGTCGGCGGCGATGAGTACAATCAGCAGCTTTCCGAACAGCGCGGCGGGGCAGTGCGCGATTATCTGACCCAGCAAGGAATGCCGGCGAGTTCGGTCACCTCGAGGGGCTTCGGCAAGACTCAGCCGGTTGCTTCCAATGACACCGCAGCGGGCCGGCAGTTGAATCGCCGCGTGGAGATAGTGATCTCCGGCGACGTGATTGGCACGGAGATCGGCATACCGATCGCAGCAGCCCGGTAATCCAAGGAGAACATGACACGGGGGCCGGCCGGTTGCCAGCAGGCCCCCGTACCCGTCTTGAGCGGCCTTTTAATCTAGTCCCCCGCCGGCGCCACCGCTCGCGCTTCATCCGCGGCGATTGCGGCGTTCACTTTGCACATGTGGTCGTACCAGGTGAACTTCAGGATGAGCGACGTCACGCCGACCACGGCCAAACAATACCAGATGGCGGGAATGTTGGTCCGGATCACGATGTAGATCGGAAGCGCGACCAGGGCGACCTGCCAGGTTATGCCCACCACGATGTTGAACATGTCGCGCCCAAAATCCTGGTTCGGCTGGAAGGTGGGATACTGCGCCATCACCTTGGCGCGAACCGGGCCCCAGAAACCCCACGGACGCACGCGGCGGTAAAACTCCATCAGAACCGCATCCTCTTCGGGTTGGGTGAGGAGGGTGCCGAGCAGGCAGCCAATCATGCCGACCACGAACACCAGGCCGAAGCCGAGCGAGACGTCCAGGTTTAGCGCGTGCAGGCTCGCGAAATTCTGCAACGAGGGAATCCTGCTCAGGATCACGGGAACCGTCACAGAGGCCGTCATGCCGGTGACCATACCCCAGAAGTAACCGTACCCGTTAAAGCGCCACCAATACCACTTCAGGACGTTGGAGGCCGTGTAGCCGCCCCAGAGCCCGGAGACAATCCAGATCACCACCGAATTCACCGAAGAGACATACCAGCCGATCAGAACGCCGATCACCACCACCAGAAACGAGCTGAGGTAACTCAGCCGCACATAGGTCCGGGGGTTCGCGTTCGGGTTGATGTAGCGCTTGTAAATGTCGTTGACGAAGTACGGCGGCGCGGCGTTGACCGTGGCGGCGAAGTTCGACATGTAGGCCGCCAGCAAGCCGGCGATCAGGAATCCCAGCAGGCCGGCCGGGACGAAGTGCTCCAGCGCTAACGGCAACACCAACTCGAAATCCACCTTGGTTCCCATTCCCCTGAGCTGGTCGCTGAAGAAAACGATGGCCAGGATGGTCAGCCCGGTGATCAGAAAGTACCGCGGGAACGTGAGCACAACGTTGACCCAGCCGCTCATCATGGAAGCCTCGCGGGGATTCTTCGAGGAGAGCACTCGCTGCATGTCGTAATTGGGGGCGGGGCCGGCCGCGCTGATGAGCACTCCCTTGAACAGCAGCGCCATCACGAAGAAGCCAAACAGGCCGTAGCCGTCTTCGGCAATCTTCGCATTGGCGGCCGGGAGCAGCGTGGACCAGTCCATGTTGAGGTGCCAGCCGAAGAAGAGATTGTCCCAGCCCGCGGGAACGAACTTGGACAAGGCCCCCGGCGCGATCTTCGTCATGGCGATGATACCGACCGCGAATGAGGCGATCGAAAGAATGCAGAATTGCAGCACCTCGGTGATCACGACGCTAAACATGCCGCCCTTGATGACGTAAATGGTCGTGATCGCGATCAACATGAGCGCATACTGGTTGGGGCTGAAACTCCACGGCAGGAAGTTCGCGGCGAATTTTCCAATACCTTTGAATCCGTAACTGAAGAACCCGATGATGCCGAAGAAAGCGTAGACCACCACGATGATGTGCGCCAGTTGCGCGCCGCGGCCCTTGCCGAACCGCGTCTGAATCCAATCGGCGCCGGTCATGGCGTTGGAACGGCGCAGCCAGCTCGAGAGGAACACCATCAGGAAGACCTGATTGAAAGTAGGCCACAGCCACGGGATCCAGACGCTCTTCACGCCGTAAACGAACGCCCAGTACACCAGCAGCATGGTGCCGCTGACGTCGAACATGCCGGAAGCGTTCGACACGCCCAGCACATACCAGGGCATGGTGTTGCCGCCCAAAAAGTAAGCCTTGATGTCGCGGGAAGCGCGGTTGGAAACCCAATAGCCGACCACCACGGTGGTGGCCAGATAGAGGACGATAATCGCAATGTCGATAACATGTAGGTGCATCCGGGACCTAACCTCTTCCGGCCCGCACCCGCTCGTGACAACGTGGGTGCAGGCACACTCAATGCGGCCCGCATCAGCCGCTCATGAACCAAGCATCATAACAGAATGGGTGCTGGAGAAATGGGCCTGCTGGGCGGGGCCAAAACACAGGCAAGCTGGGCAAGCTAAAAGCATGCCCCACCAAAGCAACCGGTGGTGGAATTGAAGCCGGGGATCGAGGAGAACTATTGGGCAGGGGCCTGCGCGGTCATTTTTTCGGCTTCCGCGAGGCGCGTCCGTGCGTCGGAGGCGTCACCGGCGTTGGGCATCAGTTGGAGGTAGGCGCGCAAGTGCTGGACGGCGGCGGCGTAATCTTTCCGGCTGGCCAGGATCACGCCCGCCATGCGTTCGATCTCCGGAAAAGCGTGCCGTGAATCGAGCGCTTGCGCCTGCTCGATAGTCCGCTCGGCCGCCTCCGGCTTGCGCAGGTTGTAATTGGCCACGGCGGCGTACAGGTACAGTTGCGGGTAATCGCGCGGATCCAGCTCGATCGCTTTGGTGGTGAGGTCGACGACCTCCTGCCACCTTCGATCCCACAGCGCCACGGTGGCCAACTGGAGGTACGGATCGACCATGTTCGGGTCGGTGTGCACCGCGCGCTCGAAGGAGGCGCGGGCGGAATCCAGGGTGCCGCCGGCTACCTCGAGCTTGCCGAGCGCGCACCACGCCGCGGCGTATTGTGGGTAGACCGCAACAGCTTCTTCGAGGTGCTGCCTGGCGCGGTCGGTCTTTCCGGCGGTGGCTTCCTCCTGTGCGCGCACGAAGAGTTTCTGGGCCTCCTTGGGAACAGCCAACGATTGGGCGGTGACCACGGAGCCGTCGCCGCGCGACCCGTCGGGCCGGATGACGATCACGCCGATATCCGGGTTCTCCATCAAATGCAAAGGCTTGATCGGCACGCTATTCGAGTGGTAGCCGGACAGCACGGCGCGCAACTCGCAATCGAGCAACCTCCCGTCGGAAGTGAGGGAAGCGCCGGCTTCCTCACTGGCGACAGAAGGCACGCCCTGAATTGGCGCCGTGACGGAAGGCGCGAGCCGATCCTGCTCGTTGGCATCCTGGGTAACCGCGGCGGTGGAACCGAAGTGGATTCCGAAATTGCCCTGCGCGTCGGTGAAGCCTTCGGAATGGGGAATCGAATTGCAGACGCGTTCGATCTTGGCCGGCCGCGGCGGCGGCGATCCATTCTCCAGCAACACGCGGCCCGTGAGCAGGACGGCGGCGTGGGTCACGGGAGCGGAGGTGACCGTAAGGTTGGTGGTGCCGGCGGTCATCATCGCGGCGGTAGTCGCATTGCTAGCGCTTGGCAGCCCCTGGCTCCACGCCGGCCCGAGCGGCGACAGCGCCGCGAGGAGCAACACCAGCGGCCGCATTCTTGCGAAGCGTGTCATCCGGCAGGTCCCTCCCTGATTCGCTGACGTTATTATGTCACGAACGGAGGCCGTTGGACAGAGGCTGACTCGGGTGTGGGACATAAATGGAGGGATCGGGCTGGGCGCTGTTTTGGTACCGTACATCCTAGCGTAATGATACGTTAGGATGAGGAGGCGCCCTGTGCCTGAATCTCTTGCCAGTCTGGAACAGCAACGTTCCGCCATCTTGACCCATTTCGTGGAGTTGGGGGATTTCCGCCGCGGCTCGATTACCGCCATTCAGGGACGCTGCGGCAAGCCCAACTGCCACTGCCATCTCCCCAACCAATCCGGCCATGGCCCCAACTACCGGCTCACCTTCAAAGTGGGCGGAAAAACGGTTAGCGAGACCTTCTCGTCGCCCGCCGAAATGCACAAGGCGCAGCGTGAGGTGGAGGCCTTTCATCGCTTCCGGCAACTGAGTCAACAATTACTGGAAGTCAACGAGAAGATCTGTCGCGCACGCCCGGTAGAGGATGTCCTGACCCCGGAGGGAAAAAAACGGCCGAAGCGATCCAACGCGAGGCGGCCCAGGAAATAGCGGCGCTGTTGATCGGAAAGCTGGTCAACGCGATTCGCGCCGCGGTCGATCGTTAGCCGGAAGCCGTCGATGCGATCGGCCAGGAGGCCAACTACTTGGAGAAGAATGCCCACCGCATGCGCTATCCCGAGTTC
>Ga0181530_10005089_pt1 | contig 13603 bp, 8 predicted proteins | sample PEATcosm2014_Bin_42_FD_119769 | JGI IMG/M metagenome (GOLD analysis project Ga0181530, IMG submission 119769) | Peatland microbial communities from MTU Mesocosm Facility, Houghton, MI, USA - PEATcosm2014_Bin10_60_metaG | ecosystem: Environmental > Terrestrial > Soil > Wetlands > Peat | place... | reverse complement strand
GTATAATCTGGTGCCCGAGCACGGGTTCCCAGCTGCGCTGGGATTTGTGGGTCTTGGCCAAGCGGCGAACGTGTATGCGAGCGTCGTTCCCGGGAGAGGAGGCTACCGCCTGCGACTTGCGACGCCCGGCGTGCCGCGCGCTAGAGTCGAAGACATCTCTCTCACCGTCTTCGGTAGTCCAGCCGAACACGATGCTACAGGCGGTGGCGCGGCATTTGTCACCAACCCGACGGTCTGCTCGACGGCGCCGCTGAGCGTGCGCGCGGAAGTGAGTTCGTGGGAAGGCGGCTCCGCGACGGCTGAATCGACGGCCTACCCCGAAGTCAGCGGTTGCAACCTGCTGCAGGGCGCCACGGCGTTCGACCCGAATATCGAGGTGCAACCGGAAACGTCGCAGGCCGACACCCCGTCGGGCTATGAAGTCAACTTGAAGCTGCCGCAGGCGCCTAACGTGTTCGGCGCGCTCGCGACGCCGGAGCTCAAGGACGCGACGGTAACGCTGCCCGCGGGCGTGTCGGTCTCGCCGTCGGCGGCGAGCGGACCGAACGCGCTGGAAGGCTGCACCGAAGCGCAGATCGACCTGCTCGGCACCGAACTCGGCGAAGGCCACCCGGGTGGCGACGGCAGCCCGTATGACGATGGGCTCACGCATGCCTCGCCCGGGCATTGCCCGGAAGGCTCGCGGATCGGCGAAGTCGAAGTCAAGACGCCGCTGCTCGAAGAAGCGCTGCACGGCCATGTCTATCTCGCCGAGCCGCACTGCGGGCAGGCGGGCCAGGCGCCGTGCTCCGAAGCCGAAGCTGAAGAAGGCAAGGTGTTCGGGCTGTATCTGGAAATGGCGGGCTCGGGTGTGATCATCAAGTTGGCGGGCTCGGTGGAAGTGGGCGGCTACGGCGGCCGCAACGACCTCGCTCAGGGTCAGCTGCGCGCGAGGTTCGACGAAAACCCGCAGCTGCCCTTCGAAGACCTGAAAATGACGTTCACCGGCGGGCAGCGCGCGCCGCTCGAGAACCCGCAGAGCTGCGGGACGTTCACGACCGGAAGCGAACTGGAACCGTGGAGCGCCCCGGAATCGGGTCCGAATGCGACGCCGTCCTCCGCGTTCGCGGTCACGGGCTGCGCGAGCCCGATGCCGTTCAAGCCGGGCTTCAACGCGGGGACGCTCACGCCGATCGGGGGAGGGTACAGCCCGTTCACGTTGCGGTTGACGCGCCAGGACGGCGAACAGGACTTCGCCGGCGTGTCGGTGACCACGCCCGCGGGTCTTGAGGGGATGCTCTCGAAGGTCGCGCTCTGCGGCGAACCGCAGGCGGCGCTCGGGACATGCTCGTTGGCGTCGCAGATCGGCACGGCGACCGTCGCCTCGGGCGCTGGCTCTGAGCCGCTGTGGCTGTCCGGCCCGGTGTACCTCACGGGCCCGTATAAGGGCGCGCCGTTCGGCCTCTCGATCGTTGTGCCGGCGAAGGCCGGGCCGTTCAACCTCGGCAACGTGGTCGTGCGCTCCTCGATCTCGGTCAACCCCGACAACGCGCAACTGACCGTGACCAGCGACCCGCTGCCGCAGAGCATCGACGGCGTGCCGTTCAGGCTGAAAACGATCGACATCCAAATCAACCGTCCCGAATTCATGTTCAACCCGACCAACTGCGACTTGCAGTCGATCACCGGTGCGATCACAGCGGCGCAGGGCGCCAGCGCGGCTGTGTCGAGCCCGTTCGCGGTGGCCGGCTGCAGGAACCTGCCGTTCAACCCCGGCTTCACCGCCTCGACCCAGGGCAAGACCAGCAAAGCGGATGGGGCCTCGCTGGTCGTCAAGGTCATCCAGAAGCCCGGCGAAGCGAACATCCACAGAGTGAACCTGCAGCTGCCTGGCGCTCTGCCCTCGCGCCTGACGACGCTGCAGAAAGCATGCACCGAAGCGCAGTTCGATGCCAACCCGGCGGGGTGCCCGGCGGGATCGGACATCGGCACGGCGAGTGCTGTGACGCCGGTGTTGAATGTGCCGTTGACGGGGCCGGCGTATCTGGTCTCGCACGGCGGCGCGGCGTTCCCCGACGTCGAGTTCGTCCTACAGGGACAGGGCGTGACGATCGTCTTGGACGGCAAGACGCAGATCAAGAACGGGATCACCTACAGCCACTTCGAAACGGTCCCCGACGCGCCGATCTCAAGCTTCGAAACGACCCTGCCGGAGGGTCCGCACTCGGTGCTGGGGACGAACATCCCCGCAAACGCGAATGGCAGCTTCTGCGGCCTGAGCCTCGCGATGCCCACCACGATCGAAGGCCAGAACGGCGCGCAGATGAAGCAGAGCACAACGATCTCCGTGACCGGCTGCAAGGCGGCGATAAAGATCGTCAAGAAGAAGCGCTCGGGCGGCCAGGTGCTGCTGACGCTCAGGAGCACCATCGCGGGGACGCTCACGGTCACCGGCGGCGGCATCAACAAGACCACTGAGAAGCTGGCCGTCGGCGAACACCAGATCAAGGTCGCCCTCACGAACGCCGGCAGGCACCGCAAGAAGATCAAGCTCAAGGTCGATCTGAGGAGCGGCAAAAGCACCTTGAGCAAGCTGGTAACGCTGTGAACCAAGCTTTCCGTAACGATTGAAGATACAGGTACAGAAGCTAAACACCAAACACCCCAAACCAACCGACAAAAGGAGAAGCAAATCATGATTCGTGTGACGATGAAACGAGCCGCGCTAGCGCTCGTCATGCCTCTAGTGACGCTGGACTCGCCTCGCCCGCCTTGGCGACGGAACACCATCCGAAAGGCATTTTTACCCCGTTCGCGGATTGTCCGCTGAGTAATCCGGCAGTGACCGGATGCGTAGTGGCGAATACGACGAGCGGGGAATTCACGGTCGGTAAGAAGACGGTGCCGATCAACAAAACGATCACGCTGCAGGGTGGCACCATTACGAACCCGGAAACAGGCGAAGTCACGTTCGTGGCCGCGGAAAATGGCGAAACGCTGTCGAAAACGGCGCTGTACCTTCCCGGTGGTCTGTTCGGGATCAAAGCCCCGGAATACCTGAACAAAGAACAGAAAGAACGCTTCGAAGAAATGATCAACAAAGGGCTGACCGGTGTCACGGAGACGACCGAACTCGCGAAGCCCGCGAGCGCGATTAAGCTGAACACCACCAACCTGATTACCGAATCAGGGGTCGCGCTCCAGCTGCCCGTTAAGGTCAAGCTGGGCAACGTATTCCTTGGTAGCAGCTGCTATGTGGGCTCGGAATCCGATCCAATCATCCTCAACCTCACGAGTGGGACGACGAGTCCCCCCGAACCGAACAAACCGATCAAAGGCAGCGCGGGCGAACTGATAGTCCAAGAAGAGGGTGCGTTGCTTATCCTCAACGGTGGTTCGCTGGTGGACAACGCCTTCGCGGCGCCCGAAGCGACAGGTTGCGGCGCGCCGTTTTCGGCGCTCGTCGACAAACTGGTCGATTCGGTCTTTGGTGTTCCCGCCGCAGCGGGGCACAACACCGCGATCCTCACCGGTAGACTCGAAGATGCGGTGGCAGAAGCAGTCAAGGCAAGCGAATAACACTACCGAAGCACGCATTCCAGGCATGGGGTTCGCCGCGCCGCGGCGAACCCCACAGCCTTGGCTTGAGGGCTGCCACGCCGACAGGACCTGGGAGCGAATTATCGGAAGGAGATATGCACATGCGATCTCGAGCCACCAGAACAGTCATCTTCGCCTTCCTAGCGGCGCTCGTGCTCAGCGCGGTCGAGGCGGGGGCAGCTCAGGCTGCGTCAGGCGGCCCGTAATGAAGCTTGAGCGACCGCAGATCCCTCTCGAGCGGCGCTCGAGGAAGGTGCCCGGACATGCGGGACCCGCGCGTGTCCGGTCCCTGCTCCTAGCGGGCGCCACGACCTCTCCCTCGGGCCGTGGCGCCCGCGCCCCTAGCAGTGTGAGGTCGAGAGCTACCCGAGCCGCAGCGGTTCCAGAGGCGCGTACAGATCCGGATGGCGTAGAGTGATGAGATGTCGCGTGTAAACCCTGCTGAGCTGCCTGGGAGCATGGCGGTGTTGGGCATCGTGATCGAGCAGCCCAACGACACCGTCTCGCACGTCGGGCACTGCCTGGGTCAGCGTTTCAGCCGGGCGCGGTTCGCGCGGTCCACGGCTCATAGTTCGCTGCCGCGGCTCGCGCACAGCGGACGCGTCCGCCGGACCCACCTGGAACGAGGCAACGATCGCTCGCTGGATCGCTACGAAGCGACCACGGAGGGTCTCGAGGCCTTCCACACGTGGATGTTCGAGCTGCCGAGCGCCACGCCCGCGATACGGGAGGCCATGTACGGCCGGATCGAGTTCTGTCGCCCCGAGGACCTACCGCGTTTGATCAAGATGGTGCGCCAGGAAGAGGCGGTGAGTGACGACATGTACAAGGAGGCGGCCTGGAGGCTCCGTCAGCAGCGACTGAAGAAGTCTGGCCAGGCCGACTACGCCCGCAAGATCCGTGAGGTGCTGCTCTACGCCGACCCGCTGCACTGGTCCTCCCGGGCGGAACGTTACGCGTTGATCGCCGAGCGACTGGAGGAGATCGCCAAGGAGATCGCGGGCCCGCCAACGGGGGTTGGTCATGAGTGAGGCGGTGTTGGTGCTGGAGGGCGTTTGCAAGGGCTTTGATCGTGGTGATGATCGGCTGCGGGTGCTGGTGGACGTGTCGTTGTCCGTGGCGGCTGGGGAGATCGTGGCGGTTGTCGGTACGCGCGATCAGGGCAAGACGACGTTGCTGCGGGTCGCGTCGGGGAGCTTGCCGGCGGACCGGGGGTCTGTTCGGCTTTGCGATCTCGAGTTGACGGGGCTCTCGGACGGGCAGCTCGCGCGTGTGTTGCGCACCGAGATCGGGTGGGCGGCGAGGAATGGGCCGGAGGTGCGTGTCCGGGTTCGTGACTATGTGGGGCTACCGTTGGCGACGGGTCGTCGGCTTGGCTGGCGCGAGCGGCGTCTGCGGGTGGCGGAGGTGTTGAAGCAGTTGGACGTCGAGGGCTGTGCGCAGCAGCGGTGGGGGGAGCTCTCGGATTGGCAGCGGGTGCTGGTGGAGCTCGCGCAGGCGGTCGTCGGCCGCCCGCGGGTGTTGCTGGTCGATGACGTGATCGACGGGTTGGGATTGGGCAAGAAGCAGGCGGCGATGGAGCTCTTGCGCGACTTCGCTAACGACCTCGGCTGCGGCGTGCTGATGGCCGTGTCCGATCACGCGGCGGCGTTGCCCGCTGATCGTGTGTGGCAGCTGAACGGCGGGCGGCTCAAGCTGATGGCCGATCTCAGCGACCCCGACGTGATTCCGCTGCACAAGGCCAGAGACAGGGGCCGAGGATGGTTGACCGGGTCCTGAGATGCTCGAGACTCGCGATCTCGTCAAGCACTACCACGTCGGCCGGGAGGCCATCCGTGCGGTCGACGGGGTCTCGCTCTCGATCGCGGCCGGCGAGTTCGTCGCGCTCTACGGGCCGAGCGGCTCCGGCAAGTCGACCCTGATCGACCTCGTCGCGGGGTTTCAGGCGCCCGACGGGGGAGCGGTCCTCGTCGATGGGCGCGACATCGCGAAGCTCTCCGAAAACGAGCACGCCGAGTACCTGCTGCGGGTGCTCGGCATCGTCGGGCAGCCAAGCGAGCTGATGCCCGCCGCGACCGCCCGGGAGAACGCCGCCTTGAAGCTCCTGCGAAACCATCCTCGGGACGCGACGCGCCTGATCGAACCGCTGCTCGAAGAGCTTGGCCTGGGCGACCGGATGAAGCAGCCGACGAACAAGCTCTCAATGGGCGAGCGCCAGCGAGTGATGATCGCGCAGGCCCTCGCGATCAGCCCGAGGCTCGTGCTCGCCGACGAGCCGACCGGCAACCTCGACACGCGTCGAAGCAGGGAGGTCCTCGGGCTGATCCGGAGTCTCTGCCGCGACCGCAACGCGGCCGTGCTGCTCGCGACCCACGACCCGCAGGCGGTCGGGTTCGCCGACCGCGTCCATGAACTCAGGGACGGGCGCCTTCAGGAGTACGACCCCGACGAGGTGTACCTGCACGCCGGACAGAAGCTGGCGGAGCCATGACGCCGTGATGTCGCTCGGGGAGATCCTGTTCATCTACCGTGCGCGGCTACGGGAGCGGGTCGTCGTGGTGCAGGAGCTGCTGGCGGTGCTTGGGATCGCGGTCGGCGTGGCGCTCCTGTTCGCCTCCCAGGTCGCCAGCACGAGCCTGGACAGCTCGGTGCGCCAGCTCTCGCAGCAGCTCGTCGGAGCGATGCAATACCAGCTCGACGCTCGCGGCCCCGAAGGCTTCTCAGAACGAGTCGTGGACGAAGCACAGTTGCTGCCGGGCGTCCGCGCGGCGCTGCCGCTGCTCGAGCAGCAGGCGAGCGTGATCGGGCCAGGTGGCCGGGCGTCCGTCGACCTGATCGGGGCGGACCCGCGGTTCGCGTCCATCGGCGGACCGCTGCTACGGCGTTTCAGCACCCGCCAGCTCGCGTTCCAAGAAGCGATTGCGCTACCCGCGCCGATCGCCGCATCGATCGGCGCGGGCGCCCCGCTCGTGCAGTCCTCCACGCTGGAGCGCGCGAGTGCAGGCGCGGTGGGGTCATCCAGACGCACGAGCGCCGTGCGGCCGATCGAGCTGCAGATCGGCGCCCACGTGGTCAGGACCATCCTCGGGATCACCTTGCAGGGAGCGGACGTCGGCGCGCTGGTCCACAGCCAGGTCGCGCTCGCGCCCGTCGCCTACGCCCAGCGGGTTGGCGGCATGACGGGACGGGTGACCCGTGTCTTCGTGCAGGTGCGGCCCGGACGGCGGAGCGAGGTCCGGGCGGGCCTTGCAAGACTCGCGGCGGCCCGGCATCTCAACCTTGAGCCCGCCGACTTTGACGCGACGTTGTTCGCGGTCGCGTCCGCTCCGGCCCAGCAGGGCGAGGGACTCTTCTCCGCTATCACCGCGATCGTCGGGTTCCTGTTCGCGTTCAACGCGATGTTGCTCACCGTGCCTGAGCGCCGTCGCATGATCGAGGCGATGCGTCGCCGCGGAGCCACTCGCACGATGACCGTGCAGGTGCTGATGTTTGACGCGCTCGTCATCGGAGTGCTCGCGTGCGCGCTCGGGCTGCTGTTCGGCGAGCTCCTGTCGATCGAGGTGTTCCACGCGCAGCCCGGCTACCTGTCGTTCGCGTTTCCCGTGGGCTCGCAGAGGGTCGTGACGTGGCCGACGGTAGCCCTGGCGGTCGGCGCCGGCCTGTTGGCGGCGTTCGTCGGGGTGCTTGTACCCCTGCGGGACATTCTCGCCCGTCCTCTTCGATTCTCGGCTGCGGCCGAGCGGGCGCCTCGGGGCTGGACCGTGTTTCGCCTCACCGCTGGGGCGGTCTGCCTGGCGATCACGACGCTCATCCTGCTTTTCCGGCCACAGGCCGCGGTCGTGGGAAGCTTCACGTTGATCGTGGCGCTGCTGGCGTTGTTGTCGTTCTTGTTCGACGGGATCCTCGCTTGTTTTGACAGAGTCCAGCGGCTCTTCCACGCGTCCTCGACCGTGCTCGCGGTCAATGAGCTGCAGGACCCGCTGACACGGGTTCGGTCGCTGGCTGTCGCCGCGACGGGTGCAATCGCGGTGTTTGGCAGCGTCGCGATCGCGGGGGCGCAGCACAACCTGCAGAACGGCCTGGATCGAACGGCCAACGAATGGAACCATGTGACCGACCTGTGGGTGTCGCCGTCCGGAGTTGACAACACGCTGGGGACGACCGCATTCCCGGCGTCGGTCGCGTCGAAGCTCACGCCGCTAGGAGCGGTGCAGAGCGTAAGCATCTACCGAGGCAGCTTTCTCGATCTCGGTGACCGCCGCGCCTGGGTGATCGCGCCACCGCGGACCTCGCCGCAGCTGATCCCGTCCGGTCAGCTGAGCACCGGCAACATGGCCGAGGCGAACGCGCGCCTACGCGGTCACGGGTGGGCCGTTGTTTCAGAAGCGATCGCCCACGAACTGCACCTTCACGTCGGTGAGTCGTTCACGCTCCCCTCGCCCTACCCCGCCATGTTTCGTCTGGCGGGTCTGAGCACAAATGGCGGATGGCCACCGGGCGCGATCGTCATCAACGCCGAAGACTACGCCCGCGCCTGGGGCTCGAACGCGGCGAGCGCGCTCAACATCGACCTCGCGCCCGGCGTCTCCCCCGCGGCAGCGCGGACACAGGTCATCCGGGCCCTCGGGCCACGCTCCGGTCTGGCCGTCCAGACGGCAGGCGAACGCGAGAGCCAGTGGAAGAGTGTCAGCCGTGAAGGTCTGTCACGGCTGACACAGATAGCGACACTGGTCCTGATCGCCGCGATCCTCGCGATGGCGGGCGTGATGACATCGATGATCTGGCAGCGCCGCGAACGGATCGCCTACATAAAGCGCCAGGGCTTCACCCGTGGACTGCTCTGGCGTGCCCTGTTCTTCGAGAGCGCGGTGCTGCTCGGCGCGGGCTGCTCGATCGGCGCTGTGTTCGGGCTCTACGGCCAGCTGTTGATCTCCCACGCGCTGGCCACGGTCACGGGCTTCCCCATCACCATCAGTGTCGGGGCCCTCATCGCAATTACGAGCTTCGCTGTCGTCAGCGCCGCGGCGCTCGCGATCGTGGCCGTTCCTGGCTATCTCGCGGTTCGCGTGCGTGCAACGATGGTCAGGCCCGCCTAGCCGCTCCCCACATCCAGCGGCGCTATCAGTCCGGGCGCTGCTCGCCCTGGCTGGCGCCGCGATGCGTGAGCTTCGGTGGGGCTTGAGAGACGTTTCCCGCGAGGTCGAGGACTGGCGCACGGTCGCAGCGGGCATCCCGGATGATGCACTCCGTCACGACGCGCTGGCGGCAATCAACCGCAAGCGCGCCAACATCGACGGCGCGGCGCTGTTCTGGACCCTGCCACGGGTCCGCTCGCGCGAGCTGCTGCGCCTACTCGTCGCGTACGAGATCCTGGCGGATTTTCTGGATTGCACGAGCGAGCGCGCCGCTCACGCCGGGACCACGAACGGACTGCAGCTGCACCGTGCTCTGATCGAGGCACTCGACCCGGACCTGGACGTCTCAGACTATTACCGCTACCACCCCTGGGCCCAGGACGGAGGATACGTCCGGGCGCTGGTCGATACGTGCCGCCAGAGATGCGTTGCGCTCCCATCCTATGAGGCGGCCAGACCGCTTCTACATCGCGCCGCGTGCCTGACACAGGTTCTCGCACTCAACCACGAGCCTGACCCCTCGCGACGCGATGCGGCTCTGAGATTGTGGGCAGAGGAGCACTTTCCCAGCGAGGATGAGCTCTCGTGGTTTGAGTGGGCGGGCGGCGCGAGCGCCTGGCTGACGATTCTGGCGCTCCTTGCCCTGGCCGCCGATCCCGGCCGCGACGCGCAAGAGGCGAAGGACACGTACACCGTCTATCTGCCGTGGGTGTCACTCGCGGGCACGATGCTCGACAGCTACGGCGACATGGCGGAGGACGCGGTAAACGTCGCGCACAGCTACATCTCGCACTACGCCAGCACGGATGCAGCGGCCAGGCGTGTCGCCGAGATCATCCGTCGCTCACTCGACGGCGCGGCATCTCTACGCGACGGCGAGCGCCATCTCGTGATCGCCAGCTGCATGATCGCGATGTACCTGTCGAAGGACAGCGTCCGCACGCCAGAGACGCGGGCGTTCACGCAGAGCCTGACACACGCCGCCGGCCCCCTCACACGGCTGCTCATGCCGGTGTTGCGGGTCTGGCGGCTCATCTACGGACAACGAGCGACATAGGAGGAAGACATGCGAGATGAACTTCGTCAACCCACTCGGAGTGCCCTGCCGCCCAGCGCACCCCTGCCCTCGGCGATCCAGACGCTCGCGTTCTGGCGCCATCCACACGCCTACCTGGAGTGGTGCCGGCGCCGGTATGGCAGCCGGTTCACCGTCAACGCGGTTGGGATGCCGCCGATGGTGTTCATGTCAGACCCAGAGGACATCAAGGCGATCGTCGGAGCCCCCGCGAACGTTCTTCATCCGGGCGCCGGCGCGGGTGTGATAGCGCCACTCGTGGGAGCGGGCTCGTTCATGCTGGCAGAGGAAGACGAGCACCTCCGCGGGCGCCGGGCGGTGCTACCCGCGTTTAACCATCGTGTGATCCACGAGCACGCGGACATGCTGCTCGAGATCGTCGCCCGCGAGCTCACCACGTGGCCGCTCGAGGAGCCGGTCGCAATTCACCCCTATCTACGGGCGTTGAGCTTGAGGGTGATTCTGCAAACGGTCTTTGTGAGTGAAGATGCGCGGCTGAGGGAGCTGCATACGCGGCTACTGACGATGCTGTCAATAACGGGTAGCCTCGCCCTGCAGGAGCCCCAGCTCCGATACCTGCCGGGATGGCGAGGCATCTGGAAGGGCTTCCTCACCGAGCGGGCCGAGGTGGCCAAGATCATGGTGGAGTTGATCGAAGAGGGGGCTCACAGCCGCGCTCGGGACAGCGGCCTGCTCTCCATGCTGCTCGGTGGGCGCCACCCGGATAGCGCTCAGACGAGCGATAGCGATCAGGCGAGCGTTACGCAGATCCGCGACGATCTCATGTCGGTGATCCTCGCGGGGCACGAGACGACGGCCTCCGAGCTCGCGTGGGCCTTTCAACTGCTCGCCCATAATCCGACCGTCGCGAGGCGCCTGGTTGACGACCTGGACGCCGGTGGCGAAGGGTATCTCACGGCCACGATCCAGGAGGTGCTCCGCCATCGCCCCGTCTTCCTGTTCACGATTCCCCGGGTGGTCGGCCGGCCATTCGAGATCGCGGGCACCACCTATCGTCCGCCCGTCCAGCTCCTCGGCGCCATCCACCTCATGCAGCACGACCCCAGCCTGTACCCCGAGCCGCACAGGTTCCGGCCGGAGCGCTTCCTCGACACCTCGCCACGACCGGAGGTCTGGCTCCCGTGGGGCGGTGGACGCAAGCGATGCCCCGGTCACCATCTCGCGATGCTCGAGATGCACACCGTCCTCGAGACCGTTCTGCGTGACTTCGAGCTGACGCCGATCGGAAGGAAGATCGAGACGGCGCGATGGCGCAGCGTGATAGTCACGCCAGGACGAGGCTCGCGGATCATGCTCCGCAAGAGACATCGAGGGTTCTCAGGGCGCACGACCGCGGTAGCGGCGCGCGGAGTCCTAAGTTAACGCGTCTGTTCATTTGGGACGCCAATTCCTACACCCTGAACGCGGGAGCCGTCATGATAATGCGATGGCGCAGAGGGACAGCAACAACGAAGCGATTGGGCGCACGTGAGTCCGCCACGCGGCGCTCGCTCCGGCCCAACGGAAAACGGCTCCCAGCGCTCGGAGCGCTACCGGCGTCTGCACGAACCGCGATACTCCCAGTCGCTCGAGCGTGGCCTGGCGATCCTTGGTTGCTTCACGCCCGAGCGCCCGGTGCTGGGGATCGCCGAGATCGCCGACGAGCTCGGGATAAGCCGCTCGACTACGCACCGCTACGTGATCACGCTGTTCGCGCTGGGCTATCTCGAGCAGGACTCCTCACGACGCTACCGCCTCGGGTTGGGCGTCACCGACCTGGGGATGTCCGTGCTGAACGCCACCGGCCTGCGCGAGCACGCCCATCCTCATCTCGATGAGCTGCGGCGGGAGACCTCCTACACCGTCGGTATCGCCGTGCTCAACCGCGCCGAGATCGTCTACGTCGACCGGGCGCCGAGCTTCCGGGCCGAGCAGGGCGAGATCGACCTGGGCCTTGACGTGGGATCGCGCTTGCCCGCCTACTGCACCGCGATGGGCAAGGTGCTGCTGGCGAACCTCCCCGAGCGGGAGCAGAGCGAGCTGCTCGCCTCGATGAAGCTGACACAGCGTGGCCCTAACACGATCACCAGCAAGAATGCGCTGCGCGTGGAGCTCGAGCAGATACGCGAGGAAGGCTTCGCCGTCAACGACCAGGAGCTTGCCGAGGGCCTGCATGCGATCGCCGTCCCCGTGCGGGCCGTCTCCGGCAAGGTCGTCGCCGCACTCGGCCTCACCGCGCATACCTCGGCGATCTCACTGGAGGAGCTCGTCGACGCGCTCGGCCCGCACCTCGTCTCCACGGCCGATCGCATCTCCGCGCGCATGGGGTACCGGCGCGCCAACGAGCTCACCCGCAGCCGCTGAGTCGAGCTGCGCGCGCCTGCGGGCAATGGGCTGCCCGGTCAGGCGGTTTCTAGCGGCAGAACCTCCGCAAAGCTCTTCCTTCCGCCGTCTTTAGGAAAGTTTTAGGTTGCGCCCAGGGCCGGCGGACAGCGAACTGTCCTCCTATTTGGACTTTCCGGATTTGCAGGAGATTCGTCTCGAGCACCGACAAAGGACGCACTTTGTGTGCCCCTTTGTTGCGAAAATGGTGGGCTCACTCTGGCAACACGCCGCCTCTCCGATGTGCTAAACGTCCTCTTGCCCCCGGTCGGCGGGGCGAGCAACTGTCCCGCTGGTCGGGATCGATGGATTCCATGCGCGACAACCAGGAGGAGGACAGCACCCAGATCAGTCCGACGACTTCTCATGAGGCTTGAGCGACCGCGTATCCTCCGGCGGCGCTTGAGGAAGGCCCCCCGGACTCGCCGCAAGCGCGCGTGTCCGGTCCCTGCTCCTAGCGGGCGCCACGACCGATCCCTCGGGTCGTGGCGCCCGCGCCCCTGGCAGTAAGAGGTCCGGTTGAGGGGCGCTTATCTCAGTGATCCTTATTTTGATTGCGATCGCCTGGCTCAACGTCGTGACGGTTATCGTCAGCGCCTGTCGCGTAGCCGCGCGCGCTGATGCCGTTGAAGTCGAGATCGATCGAGCAGCTAAAGGTGAAGATCGGCTACTTCTTTGACAACAGAGCCGGGAGAGTATTCGCGGGGCGGCCTCGAGCATCCTGCCAGTCGTGGTTCAACTCGCTCGTAGCCATCGCAACCGCCGACAAGCATACTCATGTCGCCGCTGTGGAAGAGTCTCGCCGCCTTTAGGAAAGTTTTAGGTTGAGACTGGCCCGACCGTATAGCGAGCCGTCCTCCTATTTGGACTTTCCGGATTTGCAGGAGCTTTCGTCTCGAGCACGACAAAGGACGCCGTTTTGCGGGTCCCTTACAGCGAAATGATGGACTCACTCTGGCAACACGCCGCATCTGCGATGTGCTAGACAGTCCTTTTGGTCCCGTCAGGGGGGCGTATGGCTTTTAGTTACCAGACACGTGCCGCGACTCCGCGTCTTCGTTCCGGTCCCAACGGTCTGCCGCGGGCTCAGGTGACAGAGATTCAGCGCAGTCGAATGCTCGCGGCGACGGTGGAGGCGGTAGAGGAGGTCGGCTACGCGGGCACGACCGTCGCGCACGTCATCGGCCGGGCGAGGGTCTCGCGCAAGACCTTCTACGACGTCTTCGCCGACCGTGAGGACTGCTTCCTGGCCGCGTTCGAGCAGGCGATCTCCCAGGCGAGGCTGCTTGCGAGCGAGGCATACGAGCGCGAGTCCAGTTGGCGCGAGGGGACCCGCTCCGCGTTGGCGAGGCTGCTCTTGTTCATCGACGAAGAGCCCGCTCTCGCCAGGCTGTGCGTCATCGAGGCGCTGGGGGCCGGCGAGCGCGTCCTG
>Ga0181530_10005086_pt1 | contig 13605 bp, 11 predicted proteins | sample PEATcosm2014_Bin_42_FD_119769 | JGI IMG/M metagenome (GOLD analysis project Ga0181530, IMG submission 119769) | Peatland microbial communities from MTU Mesocosm Facility, Houghton, MI, USA - PEATcosm2014_Bin10_60_metaG | ecosystem: Environmental > Terrestrial > Soil > Wetlands > Peat | place... | reverse complement strand
TCACGCTGGAGGTGGGAACTTCCATGGCAACATCCACGCGGGCGGTGTTGGCCGAGGTATAGAAGTAGGGAAGTTGCAGAGGCGCGGAGAGCGAACCGGGCGCGGTTCCCAGAACTTCCGTTTCGAGGGTCTTTTCGGCGGGCTTGCCTTCCAGGAGATCGGGCTTGCGCACGTTGCAGTAGCCGGTGCGGGCGCGCACGCTTATGCCGGATTTATCGACCTTGACCTTGAGGTTGTGGCAGCTTCCTTCGGCGGTCTCGGGCGGGGTGTAGCCCAGGAGGTAATACTCGTTTTGCTCCTTGCCGATTTTGGTGAGGCTGCCGAGCAGATCGTTGCTGTTGAGCATCACCTTGCCGCCGGTGCCATCGGCCAGCATGTAGAGAGCGCCCTGGTCCTCTCCGGCGAAGGGAGGCAGGGTGGGCATGATGGAGCGGGCATTGTTGAAGGGAGCGTTGCGCTGGCTGGTGGGGATATTGCCGCCGCCGCCGCCGCTGTTGCCGGTAGTGCCCGTCCGGCTGCCGGCGGTCGAGCCGGTTCCGGTGCTGGTGGAGGGGGCGCGTCCGACGGTGCCGGTTCCGCTGCCGGTGCCGGTACCCGTCCCGGCCCGGCCGCCGCCGCTCGATCCGCCGCTGGTGCCGCCGCCGGTGCCGCCCGTCGATCCGGTGCCGCCGCCGGTGGTGCCGCCGCGCTGCGGTTCGGCGAAGGCAGCGGTCATGAAGCGCCCGCCGCCGAACAAATTCAAGAGGGCCATGCCTCCCCCGCCGCCGCCGAAGCCGCGGCCGCGGCCGCCCGTGCCGGGAACGTTGCCGCCGGGAGTGGTGGTGAACAGGCCGCGGACATCCACGGGATAGACGGCCACATTGGACAGGTTGCACTGCGAAATGGCGGCCAGCAGTTCGGAGCGGGTTTCCATATCCAGGCGGAAGCCGCCGCTGAAGAGCACCAGGATCTTGCGGCCGGGAATGTCGGAGAGGCTTTTGGCCATGGTGCTGAGAGCCATCACGACATTGCGCACGCCGAAACTGCCGCCCGGACCCATGGACATTTTGACGCCGCTGATGACGTCTTTCAGGCGATCGGGATCGGCGGTGAAGTTCTGGGCGATCTGCAGCGTGCCGCTGAAATTGGCGACGGCCATGAGGTGGTTGGGGCCGGCATTGGCGTCCACGAATTTCTTGGCGGCATCGCGGGCCCGCGATTGATCGGGGAGCTGCATGGTGGAGTTATCGAAGAAGAGGACCAGGTAGCGCTTCTGATCGTTGGCGGGATTGTTGGGATCGGCTTCGAAGGAGAAGCTGGTGATGGTTTGCGCCTTATCGTCTTCCCAGACTTTGAAATCCTTCTGGGTGAGGTCGTGAACGTAGTTGTCTTTGCGGTCGGTCACCACCACGTCCACCAGCACCACGCGGGTTTCGGTACGGATCACGGTGCTGGGCGGCGCTTGCTGCGCCGGCGCGGACGCGGCCGCCAGCAGCAGGAAGACCCCCGGGAAAAATCGCTTGACGGATAAATGCATGTTCAGCCTCCACGGCACTTTCAGTCATGATACCGCCGAAGGGGTCAGGGAATTTCCACAGCTCCGTTGGCGGCGGACATCATCTGGCCTTCGGAATCGCGCACGACCACGCGCACGAGATAGGTGCCCGGCTTCACGTCGAAGGAGGTGCGCAGGGTGATGCCCGGGCCGAGGCGGTTTTCGAGGGTATCGTCCTTCAGGTGGAACTCGATGGTTTTCCGGATGGCATGCACCAGCGTGCCATTGCGGTCGAAGAGGGCGGAAACCACCACTACGTTATTGTTGTTGCGGCCGTTGGCTTTACTGAACTTGATGTGCTTGATATCCATGTGGCACAGGACCGCGACCTTGGCGCCATCGGCGGCTTCAAAGAACTGCGTATGCAGGTCCATGGGAAGCTCGTGGATTTCCTCGCGGGAAAACAGGGCGTCCTCGATTTCCTGGCGCGCGGTTTCCTCGGCGCTTTCCAGACGTTTGGGAGCGTAGTAACCTTTGCGGGCCTGCAGACTCAGGCCGGCGCTGACGGTTTTGACGACAGAGACTTTGAGGGCGTGGAAGTTGCCATCCATTTTCAGATTCTGCGGAGAGAAGCCCAGCAAATAGACGTACTGGGGCACTTCGGCGAGCTGGCTGAAACCCTCTTTGAGATCGTTGTTGTTGTGGAACCAGGTGCCCCCGGTGCCGGCGGCCATGGCGGCGAGGACGTCCTCGTCGGCGAGGTAGGAATCGTGCCGGTATTGGTCGCGGATGCGGGTGGCGGCGGAGCTGAAGCTCCTGCGGCTGGCGTCGAATTGGGGATCGATCCAGAGGCCGCGCGCGTCCAGCGTGTTGATGACCACGTTGGCGCGCACGGCGCGGTCCAGAACGTCGGTCAGTTCCTGATATTGCTCGGGAGTGACGAATCCGGGGGAAGCCAGCAGGATGATGCGCTGGCCGGGAGCGCCGGACATGCGGCGGACGAGATCCTTGAGAACGCCGAGGGAGATGCGGGTTTCCTGGGAACCGATGCCCACCCAGCGCTGCGCCTCGGCCATGGCCAATTGGGGCGCCGAGGAAGCGGCCGGGCCGGACAGGTGTTGGCAGGCGATCAGCTCGGAGGCCGCGGCCTGCAGGGCCATCTGGTCGTTCTTATTGACGATCATGTCGGCCATGTAATAGTCCAGGTCGGGGCACTCCTGCGTGTTGCTGTGGCCGATGGGGCGAGGCTGCAGGCGCATGAGGGTTTCGTGAAGCTTGTCGCGGTCGTCGGTGAATTCGAGCATGGTCTGGCCCGAGGTGGTGAAGATGGCGGCGCGATCGTTCTTGAGGAGCGACTGCATGTGCTGGGCGGCGGCATCGCGGCTGCGGGCCAGGTCGGCGAATTCGAGGTGGATATCGTCGAAAAAGTAAGCCACGAAGCGGTCCGGAAGATCCACGGGGGCGGACTGGCCTTCGGGAACGGCCACGTTCTTGTTCTTTTCGGCGGGCGGCGTGTCGGGGCGCTCGATGGAGAAGCGAGTGATCTCCTGGCCCTTACCGCGATCGAAGAGCTGGAAATCTTCTTTCTTGAGATTGCCGATGGCGTGGCCTTGCCTATCGCGCACCACCACCGGCACCATCACCAGGTTGACGCGCGCCTGGAAGGTGGCGGGCTCCTCGTGTTGGGCCATTTCGGTGACGTTTTGCGGGGGGGCCGGCGGCGGCGTTTGCGCGACAGCCGCCGCGGCCAGAAGAGGGAGGGCCCAGCAGGCTTGGAAAAGGCGATACATATAGAAGGAGGCCATTGTCATCATAGGCCAAAGCGGAGGTGAGGACAAAGGGTTGGCGGGCGGAGCGACATAGAAGTGGGCGCCGGCGCTCCTGCGGGGCAGCTTGGCAAGCTGCGGCCGATTGTGAATCGGCCCACCGCCCTCGTTCTTGCACCGGCCGGCGGCGGTAGCCAACCGCCGCGCAGGATGCCATCCTGCCCTACACCTGCTTTCCCTCCAACTCCGCCCAGCGTGCGTAGAGCTCCTCGACGCGGACTTCGGCCGCCTGCAAGCGCTGGTAGATTTCCTGCAAGCGGGCTCCATCGCTCACCACATCGGGCGCTTGCATGGCAGCCCGCAGTTCTTCGACTTTCTGCTCCGCTTCCAACACGCGCGCTTCCATGCCTTCCCATTCGCGCGCTTCCAGATACGAGAGCTTCTTCTTGCCAGTGGCCGGGGCTGGCGTCTTCACCGGCGCCGCAACTTTCTCAACGCGCTGAACCGGAACCCGAGCCTGCTCCCACTGCCAATAATCGGCGAACAGGCCGGCGCCGCCTTGCCCATCCAAGCCGAGCACGGCGGTGCAGACGCGGTCCAGCAGGTAACGGTCGTGGGTCACCAGCACCAGCGCGCCGGTGAATTCGGTGAGACTGTCTTCCAACACTTCCAGGGTGGGGATATCCAAATCGTTGGTGGGTTCGTCCATGAGCAGCAAATCGGCCGGCGCGAGCATCAGCCGCGCCATCAGCACGCGCGCCTTCTCGCCGCCCGAGAGGCTGGCGATGGGCCGGTCGAGCTGGCCGGCATCGAACAGGAAGCGCTTGGCCCATCCGGCCACGTGAACGGGCCGGTCGCGGAAAATCACGTAGTCGCCGTGGGCTCCCAATCCCTGGCGCAGCGTTTCGGCCGGGTCGAGCTGTTCGCGCGCCTGGTCGAAGTACACGGTGCGCAGCCCTTCGGCCCGCTCGACCCGCCCCGCGTCCGGCTGGAGTTCGCCCGCCAAAATGCGCAATAGCGTGGTCTTGCCGGTTCCGTTCAGGCCCAGCAGGCCCAGCCGCGTGCCCGGCGAAAGGGTGAACGCAACCTCGCGAAACAGGGTGCGGCCGCCCAGGTTCTTGGCGAGATCTTCCACCGAAATCAGCCGTTTGGTGCGCCGCCCGGTGACCGTGAAATCGATGGCCGCCGTGCCTTTCGGCCCGCGCGCTTCCAAATCCGCCAGCTCGCGAATCAGCCGCCCGGCATCGTCGATGCGCGCGCGCGATTTTCCGGTGCGCGCCTTGGGCCCGCGCCGCAGCCACTCGACCTCGCGGCGCACCTTGTTGGCCAGGGCTTCCTGGCGGTTGGCCTGCGCCAGCAAAAACTCTTCCTTTTTTTCCAGAAACTGGCTGTAGCGGCCCTCCACGCGAAAAATTCCCTGGGGATAGACGCGGTCGATCTCGGCCATGTCGCTGACCACGTTTTCCAGAAAATAACGGTCGTGGCTCACCACCACGCTGGCGAACGCCGCGCTTGCCAGCAGCTTTTCGAGCCACAGAATGCCCTCGATATCCAGATGGTTGGTGGGCTCGTCGAGAAACAGCAGGTCGGGCTGGCGGGCCAGCTCGCGGGCGATTGCCAGGCGCCGCTTCCAGCCGCCCGAAAGAGTTTCCGTGCGCACCGCGCCATCGGTGAATCCGGCGCGCCCCAGCGCCTGGTTGACGCGCGCCGCATGCTCCAGTTGGTCCAGGTGTTCGCCGGCGATGGCTGCGGCGAGAATCTCCTCCGCGGTGTGACCATCCTCGAAAATGGCGTCCTGCGGGACGTAGCCGATGCGCGTATTGCGGCGCATGGAGACCGTGCCCGAATCCGGCTCCATGCGTCCCGAGAGAATCTTCAGCAGCGTGGATTTTCCCGAGCCGTTGGGGCCGATCAGCCCCAGCCGCTCGCCTTCGGAGATCCCCAGGGAGATTCCGCCGAAGAGTTGGCGCGAGCCAAACGATTTCGCCAGATCGGTGCAGCTTTCCAGGAGGGCCATGGTCAGGAGGGTTTGCCAACCGGGTGCGGGTTGGCAACCCGCCGCAGGCTGCCAGCCTGCCCCACGCTACTCATAGCGCAGCGCTTCCACCGGGTCGAGCTGCGCGGCTTTCATGGCCGGCCACACGCCGAAAAACACGCCGATCGCCACCGAAACCGTGAACCCCGCGATCAGCGCCCAGGAAGGCACCTTGGAAGGCAGAGACGGCACCAGCGCGCCGACGGCCATGGTAATCAAGACCGCAATGACAATTCCCAGCATGCCGCCCGCGCCCGTCAGGGTCATGGCCTCCACCAGAAACTGCCCCACGATGTCGCGCCGCCGCGCCCCCAGGGCTTTGCGCACGCCGATCTCGCGCGTCCGCTCAGTCACGCTCACCAGCATGATGTTCATCACCCCAATCCCGCCCACCAGCAGGCCCAGCGCCGAAATGGCAATCGCCACCAATCCGATCAGGCTGGTGATCTGGTCGAACTGCTGGATGATCTGGTCGGGCGTCGAGATGGCGAAATCGTCGGGCACGCCGGTGGCCAGATGGCGGAGGCGGCGCATGGCGCCATCCACTTCTTCGAAAGCGTCCTGCCGCCGCCCCGGCTTGGCCTTGGCGACGATCATGAACTTGTCCACCTGGGGATAGCGCAGCTCGGCCGTGCGCAGCGGAATCACCACCTGGCTATCCTGCCCGTTTTCGCCGAAGAATCCGCCCTTGGCTTTGGCGTAAACGCCGATCACGCGGTATTCCGCGCCATCCATCATGAACGTGCGCCCTACCGCATGGCCCTCCGGATAAAGCGCCGTCGCCACGCTATTTCCGATCACCGCGACGTGCGCGCCGCGCTGGTTCTCTTCCGGGCTGAAAAAGCGGCCGTCGTCGAAATCGCGCGGCGAAAGATCGTCCATATTGGCGGAAACCCCGGCCACGTTGATGCTGTCCGATTCGTACCCCGGAACCCGCGCCGTAATCGTATTGCCGTCCACCACCGAGGGAATATACAGGGTGATTCCGGTATCCTCCACCGAATTGCACCAGCGCTTGAGGATCTCCGCGTACTGCGGCTGCATGGCGTGCCGTTTGCGCTCCTTGATGGGGATCTGAGCATCCGGCGCGCCGGGGTCGCCCGAAGTCCGGTACATGAAGATGTTGTCCGGCCCCAGTTCCTGGAAGAAATCCACCACCCCCTGGCGCAGCCCGGTGAGCAGCGACGCCACGGTCACCACGGTGGTGATCCCGATGACGATGCCGAGAATGGTGAGCAGCGAGCGGAAGCGGTGCGTCCACACCGCGCCCATGGCCATCTGCACGTTTTGTTTTGGACTGATGTTCACCGGTTACTCCGCACGCAGCGCCACCACCGGATCCAGCTTGGCCGCGCGCGACGCCGGATACCATCCGGAAATCACGCCCACGATACTCGAAACGGCGATCGACAACACCACGTACCCTACCGTGATGTGCAGCGAAAGGCCGAAGATCCTGCCCAGCGCGATGGTCACCAGCGCGCCCAGCCCCACCCCCAGCGCGCCGCCCATCATGGCCAGCACCACGGCTTCAATGAGGATCTGCATCATCACGTCGCCGTGGCGCGCGCCCAGCGATTTGCGCAGGCCGATTTCCTGCGTCCGCTCGGTCACGCTCACCAGCATGATATTCATGATCACGATGCCGCCCACCACCAGCGAGATGCAGGTCACGGGCACCACGATGGCCGCCACCATGCTCAAAAGCTGGTCGATGAAGCCGCGGATGGCGTCGGGCGTCAGGGTATCGAAATTGTCCGGCTGCCCCGGCAGCGCGTGGAAGTGGGTGCGCAGGGCCACGCGGGTTTCGTCCAGCGCCGCGTCCAGGGTCAATCCGCTGCCCGGTTTGGCGCGGCCGAACAGGGGGAAGCCCGTCCCCGGACCATACAGGCGGTCGAAGGCGCTCACCGGAATGTAGATGGATTTGTCCTGGTCGCGTCCGAATGCCGACCCCAGTTTCTCCTCCACTCCCACCACCGTGAACTCGATTCCCTCGATGATAATCGTGCCGTTGAGCGGCGAAGTGTCCGCCGGAAACAGGGTGTTTTTCACGGTATCGCCAATGACCGCGACGAAGGCCCGCGAGTGATCTTCCTGGGGCGTAAAGAAGCGGCCGTCCACCACCCCGATATCGCGAATGTCCACCATATCCGCGGAGACGCCCAGGATGGTGGTATCGTCGCAGGCCAGGTTTTCGCGCTTCACGTCCGAGACGTGGTTGCGATACGGGCTGTACATGACGTCGCCGCCGGTGGTGGCTTCCAGATAGCGGAAATCCAGCATGCGGATGGGCTTGTTGCGTTTCACCTTTTCGAAATATTCGCGCCGGCTGAGATTGCCGGTAGCCGCGATCTGCGCCACGAGAAAGGATTCGGAGCCGAAGGCTTTGGCGGTGCTCTCTTCCGCATACACGCCCAGCCCATCGATCGCGGCTCCCACCATAATGACGCTGGCGACCCCGATGATCACCCCCAGCAGGGTGAGGAAGCTGCGCAGCTTGTGCGAGCGGATCGAGTCCATCGCCAGCCGGAACGCATTTTGAAAGGTGTACCAGGAGCGGGAACGCCCTGGCGCGGATTGCGGCATCTGATTCCAGGATAGCGTAAGTCTTTAGGAGCAGCTTGGTAAGCAGCGGCCGATTGCGGCGGCGGTTGCCAGCCGCCGCGCCGCGTTGGGGATTCCCTCGGGCGGTGGAACTCGTTGTGACGCGGGTGACAGGTCAAGCAGCCGGCCGGCCGGCAAACAAGTTGTAGAGCCAACCGAAGATGAGTCCGCCGGCCGCGCCGTCAACCAGACCGTAACCGGCGCCGACCAGAACATCCACGAAGCTCCGGGAGGCATGGTAGCCCGGATACACCGAACTCATGCCTCCCAGGAAACTCAAGCCGTACGATGGCGCCACCAGATGGATCAGCCCCACTACCAGCAGACAACCTCCCCAAAGCACTGCGCAGGTGAGAACCAGAGATTTAATCGATAGACGCATGACTACCTCCTGACGGGCGGCAAACAGGCCACTGGGGAAGGCTGGCAAGCACCCGGCCCTCCCCTTCAAAGATTCGATCGACGGCCCGCGCAGAAGCCGCCGCGGGTGGTATCGAGCCGAGGAAACAATTCGGCGGTGGCAGGCTGCGCGAACTGCGCCGGCCCGGAATATCGAATCGAGGCGCTTTCCGATGGCATGACCGCGTCCCCAATTCTACCCTCCGCCGCACCTACTGCGTCGTTACCCTCACGGGCTCCTCGATCAGCTTCGGAGTCTGGCCCTGTGTCAGGACCTCCAAGGCAAAATCCCCCGGCTTGACACCGGGCGGAATCGTAAACTTGATCGAAGTGGCAGTCTGTTCGACGATGGCGAGCTTGATGTCGGTCTTCTCGTCCGTCAGGTAGAGCGCAGCCACGTGGCTGCGGTCGAGATTGTTTCCCGTGACGATAAGGGTATCCCCGCTCTTCCCAAACGTTGGGTCAACGGTCGTCATCGTCGGCGTCTGCGCGCGGCTGACGACGGGGATTACAGCGGTGACGAGAAAGACGGCTGCGAAAAACACTGCTTTCATTGGAGTGCCTCCCGTTGCGAAGCTGACGCTCCCGGTCAGCTCGAACCATGGAAATTACTTTTCGTTCAGGACCTCTATCGAGATAGCCACATCGCCGGACCGTTCCGGCCTGAATCGGACCGGGACGTTCTTGCCGGCGACCAGGTTTGCCTCCTATCGTCAATCAGGAAGCAGGGCGAGGCGAGGCGCGCGCGAAGACCGGAGCACGGCGTGAAGCGCGCCGTGGGGTTGGCGTCCTCGGGTCCTTACCCCCGGACGGTCCACCTGCGCCGCAGCTTGACGCCCTTCTCCCTGTGACGTCTTTAGTTTAGGGTATGCATATCCGAATTAAAATCCTGTCGATACAGGATGACCCTGGGCAAAACGGTGCCGCGCGGTTTCATGGTCTTTGCGCCGCTAAGGGGCGGCGAACCCTCACGGTGCGATTTGGCACAAAGCCGCCGATCGCGTAAGATTTAAGTTAGCGTCATCCCATGCCCATTCTTCGCCTGGCTTACACCGCGCAGTTCCTGCTCGCCTTGATCGCCGTCTTCGTTCTGTGGAGCGAGGTGGGCGGCCAGGGTCACCTCGACCTCATTCCCTGGTATCTGAAACTGGTTCTCGGGGCGGGCGCGGCTTTCGCCGTTGTCAAAGCCACCGCCGCGGCGGTTTCGGGCAATCACGCCTGGAACGGCGGCGCCTTGAAATGGTTCGGCATCCTGCTGGCGCTGCTGATCGGCTGCGGCCTGATCACCTATTACGCCCACGTCTATTGGGAGCAGGATGACCAGCAGGACGAGGAGCAGGACACGGGGCAGATTTCGACGCTGCACAATCCCCCGCTCCCGGTCTCGATCCGCGCGCGGTATTGAGCGCCCCGCCTGCCGGTGACAGCCGCCAGCGCCGGTTGCCGGGGGACCCTCCGGGTCGCGCGCAGGAAATTATCCTGCCCCGCGGCCGCCCTTAAATCCCCAGCCGCTTCTTCAACTCCGCCGTCCGCTCGCGCGCCACCTGAAGTTCCGTTCCCTTGGCGTCCTTCAGCCGCACCAGGAACCTTCCTCCGAACCACGCATCCACTTCCTTGGCCCATGCCAGGTTCAACAGCGACGACCGGTGAATGCGGCAGAACCGCCGCGGGTCCAGCGTTTCCTCCAGCTCCGCGATGGTGTGGTCCACCACGTAGTTCTTGCCCTCGGTGGCGGCGTAAGTCAACTTATCCTGGGCGAAGAAGTAAGCCACCTTGGCGAGATCGAGCAAGTGAATGCGCTCGCCCACGCGCGAAGCGATGCGCTCGGGATACTCGCGCCCGGGGTGCTGGCGCATGGCCTGCGCCAACTGGTTGAGCATGGCATTCCACTCCGGCGCGGGGCGCGGCGCGGCGCGCAGCCGCTCGATCTTATCCAGGGCCCGCGCCAAGCGCCGCTCTTCGACGGGCTTCAGCAGGTAGTCGATGGAATTCACTTCGAAGGCCTGCAGCGCGTATTGGTCGAAGGCGGTGGTGAACACCACCAGGGGCTGCGGTTCCAGCATGCGCAGCATTTCGAAGCCGTTGATGCCCGGCATCTGAATATCCAGGAACAGGACCTCCGGCGGCTTTTCGCTCAATGCCGCCAGGGCGTCCACCGGGTCCGTGCTGGAGCCGGTCACCTCGACGCGTCCGGTTTCCTGCAGCATTCGCACCAGCCGCTTGACGGCCAGGGGTTCGTCATCCACCACGAACGCGCGCATCATGCCGCCACCCGTTTGCACGGCACGGCAACCGAAACCACGGTGTGCCGCCCGCGGCGCGCAATCTCGATGCGCCCCGCGCCATCGTACAGGGCCGTCAGCCGTTCCTGCAGATTCTCCAGCCCGTGCCCCGGCTTGAGCGCCCGCAGGTCGAAACCGGGACCGTCGTCGGTCACCTCGAGCACCAGGCTGCCGTCCAGTTCCCGCCCGGCGATGCGGATTTCCCCGCCCCGCCGGCTTTCCGCGATGGCGTACTTGATACTGTTCTCGACCAGGGTCTGCAGCGCGAGCGGCGGCACTTCCAGCGCCATCAACTCCAGCGGCACCGCGATGGAGAAGCGCAGCCGCTGGCCGAAGCGCGTCTTTTCGATATCCAGATAGTCCTCCACGATGCGCAGCTCGTCCTCCAGCGCCACCAGGGGACGCGCCGCCATATCCAGCGAATAGCGCAGCAGCGCCGCCAGCCGCTCGACGGTGCGCTCGGCCGCCGCCGGATCTTCCCGCACCAGCGCGCTGATGGAATTCAGCGTGTTAAAGAGGAAGTGCGGATGGATGCGCGATTCCAGCGAAGAGAGCCGCGCCTCGGTGGCCAGCTTGCGCGCGCGCTCCTCGTCCAGTTGCCGGGTACGGGCTTCCAGGCGCGCCTCCTGCAAGCGCGCGGAAAGCCCTTCGAACATGGTCACGGAGAAGCCGATCAGCATGGTGAACGCGATGGCCGTCCGCATGCCGTACTGCCATTCGGTCCAGAACCGGTCCGCCGGTATCCATGCGGCAGCGCGGAAAATCAGGCACGCCGCGAAGGAGCCGGCCAGCGCGAAGACCAGCAGCGACAGGGCTAACAACGCCACGGCATAAGGCCGCGCCAGGCGCAGCAGGCGGGGCGCCAAAAAGTCCAGGACGGCGAACGCCATGGTGCCGATGCAGTAGGAATAAACCAGTCCGAACTTCAAGTCCTCCAGCATTCCAGCCCACGTGGTCTCCGGCCGCATCAAACTCACCAGCGCCCCCGGCACGACGCCGCCCGCGGTATTGACCAGCAGGATCAGCTTGAGTTTTCCGCCGCGCGTCATACGAAAGGATCGTAGCAGAGTGCCGCACGAAAGCGGCGCGTTCCCGGACGAACCGCCTGACTTTCCGATCAATCCTCACGCCTTGCCGACGAACGGCATGTAGTACAATCCCAGACTGGACTCCCGAGGAGAAGAAAATGAGATTGCTACCCGCCGCCATCGCGCTGTGGCTCCCCGTCTTGGCCGTTTCCGCGGCCGGCCAGCCGCTTCTGAAAGAGGGGCTGTGGTCGATTCACACGATGACGATCGATCAACCCGGCGGCAAGAAAGCCGAAGGCTCCAGATCGCTCTGCCGCAGCCATGCCTACGACGAACACGTCCGGTCGGTGGCGAAGGCGCCGAACTGCAAAACGATTAGCAAGAATACCTCCGGTGGAACCATAAAAACGGAAGAGGAATGCACGGTGGGAAACAGCGTCCTGCGCGTCAACGGTACCGCTATGATCAGCGAGACCGCCGCGCATTCGGAAAACCATACCACCTACACGCCGGCCATAAATGGCATCAGTGAAACGACCATGATCATGGACCAGAAGTATATGGGAGCCTGTCCCGCGGGGACCGGGCCCGGCGACTCGATCAGCGCCGACGGCAGAGTCACGCATCTCTGGAAGCACTAACCCACAAGCCGCTTCCATAAGGACGGCCGCGGCAGGCGCACTCCCATGGCTTGGCGCAGCGGCGCGGCTTCGCTTTCCGCCAGCGGCTCGACGCCGCGAATCAGCTCCACCACTTCGGTCATGCGGCAGAAAAGATCGATGCAATGCCAGCAGCCGTTGACGTGCCGCTCCATCTCCTCGCGCCCGCGCCAGGTGGCGCGCCCATCCAGAATATCCAGAAATACCTTGGCCGAAAGGCACGCGGGGGTGGACGCCGCGGCGGCCGCCCGTCCCAGCGCGGCGCCGTTTGCCGCCAGAATCGCGCGGTTCCACGCGGGCGCGGCCGCGCGGATCAGCTCCGCCGCCCGGGCGCGAATCTTCTCCACCGTAAGCGGAGCCATGCGCAGCATCGCGCCGGTCTCCTTCGGCCCGTAATGCATGGTCTCGATCCACGCCGCCTGTTTTTCCGTAAGAGTTAACGGCCCGAGCGCCAGCGCCACGGTTTCCAGATCCAACTCCAGTTCGGCCGGCGGCGCGTCGATTTCCGCCAGCACCTTCTGGCGCAGCTCGGCGATGAACCAGCGCTCCGGGGCCGGCTCCAGCGATTGAAACAGGCTCGATTCCGGCTGGCGCGCGGCCTGCAAAATGCGCCGCAGCAGCGCGCCATCCGGCGCTTCCGCCGGGGCGTAGTGCGCCAACAGCTTGCGAATCAGCGGAACGTAACCAGAGACGAAAAAAGACCACCCCTCCGGTTTGTCCAGGCGGCAATCGCGGATCATTTCGTAACACGTATAGATCATCTCCATTTATGGTATGCGTTCCGCTCGCGATCGAATACCCGCCCGCCTTCACATTCTCGGGGTGACGGAGTTGTTGGTTGGGGCCCTATCCTTCTTCGGGGTTGCGGTGCGCCGCGTCCGATGGGTGTCCTAAAAAACACCGCCTGGCTTGCGTGCTGGCCCACACGGGAGTAAGCTCCCGAGTAGAGGGACTTTTATATGAAAACTCTGATTTCGTTGGCGCTGGGCCTCATGCTGGCGGGAGGCGCCATGGCACAGCGAGGCGGCGGAGGGCACGGCGGCGGAGGCGGCGGGGGATTCCGTGGCGGCGGCAGCGTCGGCAGCTTCGGATCGAGCGGCTTCCGTGGCGGCGTGGGAATCGGCGGCGGTTACCGCGGCGGCATCGGATACGGCGGCTATGGCTATGGCTATGGGCGCTACGGCTACGGCTATGGCTACGGCGGCTACGGCTGGGGTTATCCCTATTGGGGAATCGGCGCCGGCTATTGGCCCGATTATTATTATGACGGATATTATGGTTATCCTTACGGCTACGATTACGGCACTTACTACGATCCCTACGCGGCCAGCTACGCCTATAGCGCCGCGCCCGGCATG
>Ga0181530_10005084_pt1 | contig 13609 bp, 10 predicted proteins | sample PEATcosm2014_Bin_42_FD_119769 | JGI IMG/M metagenome (GOLD analysis project Ga0181530, IMG submission 119769) | Peatland microbial communities from MTU Mesocosm Facility, Houghton, MI, USA - PEATcosm2014_Bin10_60_metaG | ecosystem: Environmental > Terrestrial > Soil > Wetlands > Peat | place... | reverse complement strand
GTGCCCCCTCCGGCGTTGCGCTGGATTCCACCGGCAACCTGTACATCGCCGATCAGGGAAACAACGTAATCCGCAAGGTTACGGCGGCCACCGGCATCATCAGTACCGTAGCCGGAACGGGCGCGAACGGCTACAGCGGCGATGGCGGGCCCGCCACCAACGCCGGGCTCAGTGCCCCCTCCGGCGTTGCGCTGGATTCCACCGGCAACCTGTACATCGCCGATCAGGGAAACAACGTAATCCGCCAGGTTGCAGCCGCCACCGGCATCATCAGTACCGTCGCAGGGAACGTCGCCAACGGCATGTACAGTTATACCGGCGACGGCGGACCCGCCACCAGCGCCGGGCTGAATCACCCCATCGGCGTTGCGGTGGATTCGATTGGCAATCTGTACATCGCCGATAGCGACAATAACGTAATCCGCAAGGTTACGGCGGCCACCGGCATCATCAGTACCATTGTGGGGACCGGCGCCCCGGTAGTTTTCAATGCCGATGGCGATGGCGGACCCGCGGCCAGCGCCGAACTGAGTGAACCTTATGGCATCGCGCTGGATTCCATTGGCAATCTGTACATCGCCGATGACACCAGAATCCGCATGGTTGCAGCGGCTACAGGCATCATTAATACCGTCGCCGGGAACGGCGTGTTCGGCTACAGTGGCGACGGGGGGCAGGCGGTCGCCGCACAGCTGAATTTCGCCACCGGTGTCGCGGTGGATTCCGAAGGCAACCTGTATATCGCCGATCAGGCAAACAGCGCTATCCGCCAGGTTACAGCGGCCACCGGCATCATCGGTACCGTCGTCGGCAACGGCGTGTTCGGTTACAGTGGCGATGGCAGGCCCGCGATCAGCGCCCAACTCAATGAACCCTACGGCGTTGCCGTGGATTCCAGTGGCAACCTGTACATCGCCGACACTGACAATAACGTAATCCGCAAGGTTACGGCGGCCACCGGCACCATAAGTACTTTCGCCGGGAATGGCATCAGTAACAGTCTCCTCCCTGTTGGCGACGGCGGACCGGCGGCCAGCGCCCAACTGAATCAGCCCCATGGTGTGGCTTTCGATTCCAGCGGCAATCTGTACATCGCGGAGGGCGGCAGAATCCGCAAAGTCGCGGCGGCCACCGGCATGATCGGCACCGTCGCCGGGACCTACAGCGGCTTCGGCGTAAATTACAGCGGCGACGGCGGACCAGCGACCAGCGCTCGCCTGTATGACCCCGAAGGCGTTGCGGTCGATTCCAGCGGCAACATTTACATCGCCGACACCTACAACAGCGTAATCCGCAAGGTCACGGCGGCCACCGGCATTATCGGCACCGTCGCCGGTAACGGTTCGTTCAGCTACGGTGGCGATGGCGGACCAGCGGCCAACGCCCAGCTGCACGAACCTACCGGCGTCGCGGTGGATTCCACCGGCAACCTGTATATCGCGGATCAGGGAAACAACGTAATCCGCAAGGTTGCGGCAGCCACCGGCATCATCAGCACAGTCGCCGGGACCGCCACGCACGGCTACAGCGGCGATGGCGGACCAGCGGCCAGCGCCCAGTTGTATGAGCCCTCTGGTGTTGCCGTGGATGCCGCGGGCGACCTTTACATCGCCGATCAGGGCAACCAGGTAATCCGGAAGGTTACCGCGGCCACCGGCATCGTCTCCACAGTCGCGGGGGACGGAGGCGCCTACGGTTTCAGCGGCGACGGCGGACCGGCGGCAGGCGCCGAACTGGCAGATCCTTTTGGTGTTGCCGTAAGCTCCAGCGGTCGCATCTATGTGGCCGACACACTCAACAATCGCATCCGCGCGGTCCCCGGGCCGGCGGCCGCGAATCCGCGCCCGGTCGTGTCCCCGTCGTTCGCCGGAGGTTCGTCGGTACCGGTGGGCGCCACCACGATTCTCTCCTTCCCTATAACAAATACGGACCCGGAACACGCGGCCAACGGCGTGGGTTTCAGCTCCGCGCTCTCTTTCGGTCTGGTGGTGGCAACGCCGAACGGGTTGAGTGGCTCGTGCGGAACGGTCGCTGCGGTTTCGGGCGGCCGCGGTATGACTGCCTCGGGAGTGGACCTGGCTCCCGGCGCCACGTGTACGTTTGCAGTCAGCGTGGCCGCGGTGACCGCGGGCGTGCAATACAGCACCGTGGCGGATTTGGTAAGCGGCGGTCAGCCGGCGAATTGGTTTACCCTGGCCGATATCACGGTGAAGGGGAGCGCGGCTGTTTCCAACGGCGCTTCGTTCGGGCAGGGCGCGGTCGTACCGAATGGGATTCTGGCTTACTTCGGGCCGGTGGGTTGTCTGCCGAATGAGCAGGTACTGGTCAACGGGGCCGCGGCTTCGATCCTGTTTGCCAATGCGGCGCAGATCAACTTCGTATCGCCGGCATCGATTGCGGGAAGCTTCGCCTCGATTCAGGTGGTCTGCAACGGCAGCGCGGCGGTAACTTTGACAGTCCCCGCGGCGGCGGTGAATCCATCCCTGTTCACGCAGACCGGGACGGGGACGGGCCAGGGCAGCATCGTGAATGCCGACGGTACGATTAACTCCGCCGCCAATCCCATCGCGCAGGGCAGCTATATTTCTGCGTACGGAACCGGATTCGGTTCCCTCAATCCGGCGGGTGCGGATGGATTGCAGCATCTTGCGGCGACGGTGACCGCGACCATAGGCGGAGCGAACGCGAATGTGACCTATGCGGGCCAGGCGCCGGGCGAGACGCCCGGCCTGCAGCAGATCAACATTCAGGTGCCGACGGGGATTACGCCGGGGCCGGGTGTGGCGATTGTGCTGGCTGCGAGTGGTATGTCGACGCAGGCGGGTGTCACGGTGGCGGTTAAATAGGGCCGGCCGGCAGTCCTGCGCCTTATTTCTTGCCCAGGTGCTTCAGGTCCTTCTCATTTTCATTACAGACATACTCGATCAGGTCGGTGTCTGGGAGCAGCACCATCGGCTCCGTAACGGTCCACGGTTTCGTGTACGCCTTGGGGTCGTCGATCGTGAACTGAAGGTCCATGTGGCCGAAATCGCGGCGGTGGAAGCGCTCGGTCACATGCGCCGCGTCCGTGATGGGATGCCCCGTCTGGTCGAGCCAGGTCTTGCCGTTGAAGCCGGTCGTGTCGACAACCAACGTGTCTCCATCCCACCGGCCCACCGAATATCCCAGCCAGGTGGGATTCGCGTCCACCGGAAGCCTGCGTCCGTCGAGGAAGATCTGGCGGAACTGGCCGAAAGCTTCATAGAGGATGACAACCATATCCGGCTCCTGCACGATCTTGAACGGATTGGGCGTGTTATCGATTCTGGGAACACCCGGAGGCTCGCAGTTGGCGTTCGATTCCTCACTGGCGTGAATCCCGGTCATCCGCTCTTTGGTGAGCGCGTCGGCCCACGGCTGGAGCGGAAATTCGCCCGGCTTGAAATCGGCGGCAATGTTGATCAGATATTTCGCGCTGGCCGTTCCCCAGATGCCCGCGAGGTCCGGCTTGCCGTCGGCTTTCCGCGGTGCGGCGGCAGCCAGATCCGGCTTGCCGTCTTTGGTCCGCGGAGTCGCCTTAGCGGGAACGCTCAACCACTGCGCCGAGACGGCGGAACACAGAACAAAAAGCAGCAGCCCGGCTTTGTACATCGGTTGAAACCCTCGGTCTGGTATTAGATCACAAATCTTCGCAAACAGCGTTACGGTAAGATTGTATTGGGAGTTGTGGCCGCGCCCGCCGTGCCTCCCGCGAAGACGCGAGGAAGCGTCCCATGAGTTTACGCAGCCGGAACGGAATATATCGCCGGGTTTTAATGACGGTCGTTTGCTGCGGCGCGGTTCTGCCATGGCGGGCCGCTGCCGGCGGGCCGGCAGCGGATCTTAATCTTCCGGGCTGCGCGAATTTCCGCTCCGACACCAACTTGGTCATCGTCCCCGTCAACGTTTTCGACTCCCAGAATCGAGTGGTGAATCATCTGGACCCGAAGTATTTCCGGGTTTTCGAAGACGGCATCGAGCAGCGCATCGCGGCGGTCGGTGAGGACGACACTCCCGCCTCGGTCGGATTCGTTTTCGACACGAGCCTGAGCATGGGCGCCAAGCTCGACCTGTCGCGGCAGGCCGTCGCGGCATTCCTGAGATTCGCCAATCCCGCGGACGAATTCTTCCTTCTGCCCTTCGATTCGAAGCCCGGCGCGGTGACCGGATTCACCAGCCGTTCCGAAGACATCGTGGAACAGCTGGCGCGCGTGAAACCTTTTGGGACAACCGCGTTGCTCGACGCCGTGCAGCGGGCATTCCTGAATATCCGAAAAGCGCACAATGCGCGGCGGGCCATCGTCATCGTTTCCGACGGCGGCGACAATCACAGCCGCGCAACGAAATCGGACATCCGGCGTATGGCGCTCGAAGCGGATGCGCAGGTGTACGCGCTGGGGACGTATGAAGCACCCGCGGTCCGCCATCGCACGGCGGAGGAGCTGACCGGCCCCGACCTTCTCGCCGAGATCTCGGAAACAACCGGCGGCAGGAGTTTCCCGGTGCGGAGGCCGACCGACATTGTGGACGCCGCGATCCGCATAGGGTTCGAACTGCGCAATCAATATCTGATCGAGTACCGGCCGGAGAACCAGAACTGGAACGGGTTGTACCGCAAGATCACCGTTGAAGTCACACAGCCGTTCGGATTTCCGCAACTGCGCGCGTACTGGCGTCAGGGCTATTACGGGCTGGTGCCGCCCTGCGTGCTGCCGACGTCGTGACGACCTGTCATTCCGCGGCGAAACAGTAGAACAGTCCCGCACCGCCCATGCTCTTCAGGCTCTCCTGACTACAGCCCCGGCTGGCGTGCGCCGAGTTCCATGACGTGTTGGGGCCACCGGTGTGGTCGGGATGTCCGATCTGGGCGGAGCCTTCACCGCTGCTCGTCCAGTTGTGACAGGTATGGTCGGCGGCGTCGGTAAACGCTCTGCCGTCGGTTTGGGAACCAGTCAGAATGTCGTGGCGCTGATTATCGTCCGGGGGTCCGGCGATCATATCGCCTTTTTCGGTCAGTGCCGTGATCTTGGTCAGGCTGCTGCCAATGCGGGCCTGCTCGAGAGTGTCTCCGTGCAGATCGCCGAGGTCCTTCGCGATACGAGATCCCTTCGAGTTGTACCAGGGACCTGTACCGATGCGGTCGCGCGCATTCACCGCGGGCTGGCCGTCCGCAGCCTGTGTGCTGAGGTAAGCGTGCCAGGTGCGGTTGCCGGCTCCGACAGCAGCGGCGAGCATTTGGCATCGCTGGTCGGCGCCCTTGAGGCCGCCGAGATCGGCTCCTTTGCCGGAACCTTCGCTTGTCACGAAGAAAGTCATGGGTTGCCGCGGGCCGCGTGGCTGTTGGCCCACCGCGAGGGGAACACTCAGGAACACGATGGGGACGATAGGGATGATACGTGCCAGCATTATGGCCGTAGTTTATTACAAGGCCTATCTATGGTTTGAAAACCGACGAAAGGTAGTCGAGAAGCGCATCTCGATTTTCCGGCCTGACGCCTGCGCCCCAGCCGGACATCTTGGTTACCTCCCGATCCCATTGCGCACGGGTGAGATGCTGCTGGCGCATCATGTGGTCGTCATGGCATCCAAAGCACGCCGTTCTGTAGGCGCCGGGAGGCGTCGGCTCGGAAGGCTGCGCGATCGCAGGAGCCGGGGGCTTGGCGGTGGCGACAAGTACAGGCCGCGGTTGCGCCACGTTCCAGAGATATCCGTTGGGATTCCACTCCTGCTGCAAAGGCTGAGTCTGTCCCGCGGCATTAGTCGCCCGCGAAATCAGGGTGTGGCTCCCTTCTTCAGCCCGCCAGTTATAAGTCCAGCGGCGAAAGCCATACTGAGTCGCCTTCCCAGCCAGGGTAGCTGGTTTCCAGTTGCCGTCCGAATCGACGGAAACCTCAACCTTAGTCACCGGCGCGGCGTTTGACCACGCGACGCCTTCGACCGTCACGAAGCCTGGCGTAGCCCAATCGCCGGGCCGCGCGATGACGGACTTCACATTGAGATCTGTAACGGGAACCATATCCTTTGGATCGACGGCAGTCCCGGGCGGCACGGGGTTGGCCGGATGGCGGTAGGCGGTCTTCATCCAGAAACCGTCGAACTCGTGATCGAGCACTTCGATGTGCTGAAGCCACTTGACCCACGAATCGCCGGCCCATCCCGGAGCTATCACGCGTAAAGGGAACCCGTGTTGGGATGTCAGAGGCTTTCCGTTCATCTCCCACGCCAGCAGGGTATCTTCATGAAGTCCCTTTTCTACGGCCAGCGTCCGCTGAAAATCCGGCATCCTGCCCAGCGGGACGTCCGCTCCGTCCAGCAACAACTGCGTAGCGCCGGGCTTCAGCCCCGCCTTTTGCAGCACGTCGCGGAGACGCACGCCCGACCACCGGGCATTTCCAACGCTGCCGAAGCGCCATTGCGCGCCCGCCACTGGAGGGCTGTAGAAACTGCGGCCATTTCCGGCGCATTCGAGCACGCTTACCAATTCGCTCCGGGGAAACCGCTTCAGATCGGCAAGGGTCAGAGTGAGGGGCCGTTCCACCAGGCCGTCGACTACGAGTTTCCAGTCACTCTCCTTCACTTCCGGAACATAAGTATGACTGCGCACGAAGAAGTGCTCGACGGGCGTGATCTCGTCCACAAATCCTTCAACAGGCATTTCCAGATCGGCGGGACGGGGCGAGAGGGTGATCAATCCGGCGCTCTGTTCGTCGGCGGGGCGCGCGGTACGCGACAAGAGCGCGGCGGCGCCGGCGAAAAGCAGGTTGCGTCGGGTGATCGCCATACGATTATTCTATCGGTTCAGATACGCAAAGCTTCGGCGCAGGCTTTCGATCGGATCGCCGAGTGTCTCATCCTGCCCGACAAACCGAACCTTGACGCCGGCGGCGGGCGCGGCCTTGAGAATGGCAGGGAAGTCGATGTCCCCGGCGCCGGCTTCGACGTAAGCCCCGAGGCCGATGTTTTCGGAGAACTGATGGGGCGCGTCCTTCGCCTTGTCGTTGAGTTGAAGCAGCGGCACGCGGCCTTTCCATTCCTTGATGAGCCGCAGCGGGTCCTGGCCGGCGACGCTGGCCCAGAAGAGGTTCAGTTCGAGCGAAACCAGTTTCTGATCGAGGCGCTCCTTATATATGTCGACAGGCCGGTGACCGGGCTGACCTTCGAACTCGAAAGCGTGGTTCTGCCAGGCGAAGCGCAGTCCCGATTTACGGCACAGTTCGGCGACGGCATTCATGCGGTCCGCGGTACGGCGGAAGAAGTCGTCGTTGTCGCCGCGCGCGCCGGGAGAGATGTAGCCCATCGTAAAGTACTCCGCGCCCACGCCCGCCAGGCTGTCGATGGCTTCAGGGAGCGTGACCTGCCTGAGTTCGGGGTAGGGATCCCAATTCGCCGTTATGAGCGGCGTTTCGACCTGACAGGATCGCACGTTGAGCCCGTATTGTTTGCACTTCGGTGCGAGCGCAACAGTCTCGCGACGGCTGTAGCCTTCCACGTCTTTGAACCCGATGCCGGCGAGAGCCTGGAGTACGCGGTCGGGCTCCCTCTTGAGTGCCGCGCGCACCGCGTAGAGCTGGACGCCGGTAACGCGCGCGGGCGGCGGCGCGGCAAGGCCCGATGCCGCCGCGGCCGTTCCCGCGATGAGCCGCAGGCACTCGCGGCGGGACAGTTTCGTCATTCGCATCCAGTTTAAACGGCGGTAGAATTGTGCACAATGAGCCTACGACTCCTGACCATAGCGGTGGCGATCGCCGGTGCAATCGACGCCGCGCCGCCCGATCTCCAGGGAACCTAGACCAACGCCACGATCACGCCCTTCGAGCGGCCGGATGAGCTTGCCGGAAAGCCCGTGCTCACACCCGCGGAAGCAGCCGAGATCGAAAAGAAGGCCGCGGAGAATCGGGTGGATCGTCCGCCAAAGCCCGGCGACGTCGGCAACTACAACCAAGTCTGGTTCGACTCGGGAACGAAGGTCGTATCCACCAGGCAGACTTCGCTGGTAGTCGACCCGCCGGATGGCAGAGTTCCGGTCAAGCCTTCAGCCGAGGCTAAGAGAGACTACAACGCGGCCCACATCACCGATTCTTACGAGTATATGAGCTTATGGGACCGCTGCATAACGCGCGGCGTGCCCGGCGTCTATTTCCCGGCGGGCTACAACAACGCGCATCAAATCGTGCAAACTCCCGGATACGTGGTGATTTTCTCCGAGATGATTCATGAGACTCGGATCATCCCGCTGGACGGCAGCCCGCATCTGCCGCCGACCGTTCGTCAGTGGAACGGCGATTCGCGCGGCCACTGGGAGCACAACACGCTGGTGGTCGACACCACTAATTTCAACGGCAAAGGCTGGATCTCAACCAGTGCGGCGGGCGGGCGCATCAAAGGCATTCCGCAGAGCCAGTCGCTGCATTTGGTGGAGCGCTTCACGCGCGCCGACGCCAACACGATCGACTACGAACTCACCGTGGACGACCCGGAGGAGTATACAAAACCCTGGAAAGTCGCTATGCCGCTGACCAGGGACGATAGTTACAAGATCTATGAGTACGCGTGCCACGAGGGCAATGAAGCGGTAAGCAACATCCTGCGCGGAGGCCGGTTGGCGGACAAAGAACGCCCGTGATCGGCTAAACTTCGTTTAACTTCGTCTAACTTCCGAGCAAGCTGCCGGGCTTGATCCCCGCGGCCTGCGCGAGTTCGCCGCCGCTTAGTTTTTTTCCATCCTCGAACTTGGCCTTCAGCACTTCGATCAAGCCGCCCTGGCCCGTGACCTTGAAGCTCTGAGGCGTGACATCGGTCACTTCGCCGATCTTCCCGGGCACGTCGGCAAAACGCCGGAAGAGGGTCTTGCGGGCATCGAAGATCTGCAGCTTCTTTCCGGCCAGGGTTGTCCATGCTCCAGGGGCCGGATTGCATCCCCGGACCAGGTTCCAGGTCTGATCGATGGGCTTGGCCCAATCGATTTTAGCCTCGGCCGAGCGGCACCAGCCCTCGTAACTGGCCTGCGACTCGTCCTGCACCGTCTCGGTGTGTTGCCCGGCCAATACCAGGTCCGAGGCTTCCAGCATCGCCTGCACTCCCATCGGGAACAGGCGATCGAAATAGATGCTGCCCAGCGTGTCGTCGGGGCCGATCGGCGTCTTCTTTTGTAAGATCACGGCGCCTTCGTCAAGTCCGTCCGAGGGACGGAATATGGTCAGGCCGGTTTCCGTGTCGCCCTTGATGATGGGCCAGTTGATCGAGCTCGGGCCGCGGTACTTGGGCAGCAGCGACGGGTGATATTGAATCGTGCCGTGTTTTGGTATGGTCACGAATTCCTGGGGCGCGAACTGGAGAACGAACGCCATGATGCCGATATCCGCGCCGGCGGCCTGCATGGCCCGCACGGCTTCGGGATCCCGCAGCGATTTGAACTGGTGGACAGTCAGACCTTTTTCCTGCGCGGCTGCGCGCAAGGCATCGGGCCTCGCGCCTTCCTTCTCGGGCGCGCAGAAAACAGCCGCGACATCGGCGCCGCGGGCGAGAAACGCTTCGAGTACGGCTTTGCCGAAATCCTGCTGTCCGATGATTGCGATTTTCATTCCGTACTACTTTTTCGCAGGTGCCGAGAAGGCTCCGGCCTGTTTTTTGGCGGAGATTTCCGCGTCGCTCCAGCCGAGCACTTCTTTGAGGATTTCGTCGGTGTGCTCACCCAAGGTGGGCGAGCGCTGCACTTTTGCCGGTGACGCGGACAGCTTGATGGGCATGCCGATGTTGAACCACTTGCCGCGCTGCGGGTGGTCGAGCTCGACATACATGTCGCGTCCGCGCACGTGCTCGTCGTTGGCCAGATCCTCGGTGGACATAATCGGGCCGCACGGCACGTCGAGCGAATTCAGGATGGCCATCAGCTCGCGCTTGGTGTAATTCGACGCAAACACTTCGAGCAGCCGCCACACTTCGTTCTGATTTTTGCGGCGGTCGGCTATCTTCGCAAAACGCGGATCGGTGGCCAAGTCCGGGCTACCCACATCGGGACCGATGCGTTTGGCGAGGGGCTCCCACACCGCCTCCTGCACCACCACATAGAGATAGTCGTTGGGACCGCCCGGCTTGCACTTGATGGCGTTGCCGAGCTGGCCGCCGCCGGAATCGTTACCGGCGCGCGGAGTGGCGGCGAGGCCCGCGGTGGGCACGGAATATTCGGACAATTCCTGCCGCGTCAGGCGCTGGTGATCGCGCCATTTGACGCGGCAAAGGTTCATCACGCCGTCCATCATGGCCACTTCGACGTATTGCCCTTCGCCGGTGCGGTGACGCTGCTGGAGCGCGGCCAGAAGTCCGATCGCGAGATGCAGGCCGGTCCCCGAATCGCCAATCTGCGCGCCGGTGACAAAGGGCGGGCCTTCGGGTACGCCGGTGGTGCTCATCGCGCCGCCCATCGCCTGCGCGACGTTCTCATAAGCCTTGAAATCGGCGTAGGGGCCGGACGAGCCGAAGCCCTTGATCGAACCCATGATCACGCGCGGGTTGAGCTCGTGGACCTTCTCCCAACTGAAGCCGAACCGGTCGAGCACGCCGGGGCCGAAGTTCTCGAGGAGCATGTCGCTTTTTTTCAGCAGCTCGACGAAAACGGCTTTGCCTTCCGGCGACTTCATGTTGATTACGATCGAGCGCTTGTTGCAGTTCAGCATGGTGAAATACAGGCTGTCCGCATTCGGCACGTCGCGCAATTGGCCGCGCGTCGCATCGCCCGCCGGCGATTCCAGCTTGATCACATCGGCACCCATCCACGCGAGCAGTTGCGAACACGTCGGCCCGGCCTGTACGTGCGTCATGTCGAGGATGCGGATTCCCTTTAACGCTTCCATCTATCTGTCTGTCTCCTTGAGTTCCTTTTCGAGTGTACTGTGTGCCAGGTCATGCGGCCGTTTGCTGCGACCTCGAAAAGTCGTATCTGGTGAGGTCGAAGCCCGATTGTTCGGCGATTCGGGCGAGATGGAGGCGCTCGCGGCGGAGCTGTTCGGCTTCGATTTCGGCGCTCGCATAAACGAAGCCAAATTCGGTCGGGTCGAAGGGCAAGCCTTTCATTTGCTGTGTTTTGAGAAGGCGAATGGCATCGTCCATTTCGGTTTTGCGAAGTTCGCGGCGCTCGGCCTGGAGCTCTTTGAGCTGGCGGAGAGCTTCCTTCATCGAGCGATGGAGGCGCTGTTCGTAGATGCTGAGGTTCACGAAGGCTTTTGAATCCTCGCGGAAGGCACGGGCAGCGGTCATGGCGGAATGGATTTCGGGATTATCCGCGTCGAAATCGCCCGCGGCTTCGAAGTGGCCCATGCCGAGCATGCCGTCCTCGATGGACCGGATGCGGTTGATGCGCCATTGATTGTCGGCTATGGTATGAGCGAACTGGCGCTCGACCGGAGTTTGCGGATCGAGGCTGTCGACGATCTCTTTGGAGAACGCTTTGTAAGCGTCCATGTCCTCCGAGGGGAGGACGACGACGCGCGCAGTGAGGCCGTGACGCAGCGCGTTTATGCTGGAACGGGCGCGGCCCTGCGGCGAGGTGGGTCCGTGAGACTTTTCGGCATTCAGCCGGTTGGCTGCGTATTGTAACGGTGACGGCATATGAAGGTTCCTCCGGCTTAAGGTGTAGCAGACGCGCGGAGGCTTGGAGTGTTAAAACGTTGATTCTGTTGGGCGAATATGTTGTCAACGGATCGGCGGACAGCCGACGACTGCACGAGCCGTGACTTGGGTTGCGAATGGCGCCGGAAACTATTTCGGTTGTTGCTGCTTAGCTGCCGAAGCTTCCTGTGCCCGAGCGCCCGCGAGGATACCGGCGAGGCCCTCGTTGCCCTCGTGGCAGGCATACTCATAAACGGGGGGAGAGCGCCGCAACGGGATCATCAGGCTCCAGGGTTTCGTCCACGTCTCAGGATCGTCGATGGTTATTTCATACTTCAGCGTGTCCGGGCCACTGCGGGAGAAGCGCTCAGTCACATGCAGCTTATCGCTGGACACGGACATGAAGGCTCTTGGCTTGTAGTTAGTGGTATCGACGATCAGCGTATCGCCTTCCCAATGGCCGCGCGAATCGCCCAGCCACTGCCGCACCGCGGCGGGAGGGTGCGGGCGGCCATCCAGCGGGCCGTTCACTGGAACGATGCGGACATCGTGAATCATCTCCGTCATGATCGCTACCGAGGTGGGCGTCTGCACCAGCTGATAGTTGCTCTGGTATCCCTCGGTCAGCTGCGGCGAGCCGTACGTGATGCAGCGTTCCGACAACGATCTATCCTCGGGCCCCGCGGCCGGACGCTGCGCAGCGGCAAATGAAGCCTGCCGTCTCTTCTGCGCTTCCGGTGTCATGGCGGGGATTCGCCCGTCGGGAGGGTCGGTGATGAGCGAAGTACGGTTGTCCCAATCCCTCTCGACCGTCCAGACCGAGCTGTAGTCGCCGGTCTCGCCGTCCGTGCTTTTGAAACCCGTTTTAGTTCCCTGCACATTTGACAGCGTGCTCAGGAAAACGGTATCGCCGAACGCGGCGTCACTCTTGCCGCTGAAGAGCTCATGCGCCTTCTTCTTCATGGCCGCCACTTCCTCATCGGTCAGAGTGGCGCGCCCGGCCAGCTCTTTGGGCCGCTCGAGGGGCGTAGCGTTGTTATTGGCCCAATATCCCTGCAGATCCGGTTTTCCGTCGGGAGTGCGAGGCGTGGTCCAGGTCCGACCGGCCTTGCTGTTGGCCTTTGCGGTCTGCGGCGCCACTTGTCCGTGCGCCACTGGGACCAGAGCCGTGAGGCCAAGCGTCGTGATGCCAAATGCGAAGCAGAGGAATCGAGTCTTCATATTCCCTCCCGTGTCCGCAACTATACGCCTCAGACGCGCAGTGGTCAACGGGGGTGCCGGGTCCCCCGGTGAGTTGTTTGGCGAGGTAAAGCCGGATGTCATCCAATTCGACATCGGCAGCGTCGGCAACGCAATGCGCCGTCAGCCCGGCCGCAAGGCGGGCGTCAATGGCTTGCCGGATGAATACTGCCTAGTCGGAAATCCAGTCTAGTTCGATACCCCAACAGCAGGGCTTTTGGCATTTTTGTTGTCAACTCGCCAGCGGACGGTTACAGGATGACGCCTTAGAGCGATGTCCTCCAACCGGCCATCCGGATAGCGTCGATTCTGCGCCTGTCAAAGCGTTAACGGAACCTCGCTCGTCTGGCCGGGCGCGATCTTTTCCAGTGCGCGGAGGATTACATCCGCCAGAGGTACCAGGTCTTCAAGCTGGTTGGTTTGCGCGCGGATTATAATAATCGAGATTCTGCGTCCAGCTGAACGTTGTTGGTGAGGTATTCCCTGATCGACGGTCAACAAGACGTCGTATCCGGCAGCCTCGGCAGATTGGAGCAGGTCCCCATTCTTTTGCCTTTCAATCCAGCCCACTCTGCCGTGTGCGCCTCATGGTGGGGAAAGCTGTGCCGGAAGTCAAGCGGCAGGCACTCGTCCAAAAGGATCTTCACGCGATTTTCGCGAGCAGAGAATCCTTCGCTTCCTCAAGCGATCGGACGGCCATCTCGCGCGTGACGGATGGGAACTGGCGCAGAAACTCGCCCAGCGAATG
>Ga0181530_10005081_pt1 | contig 13618 bp, 17 predicted proteins | sample PEATcosm2014_Bin_42_FD_119769 | JGI IMG/M metagenome (GOLD analysis project Ga0181530, IMG submission 119769) | Peatland microbial communities from MTU Mesocosm Facility, Houghton, MI, USA - PEATcosm2014_Bin10_60_metaG | ecosystem: Environmental > Terrestrial > Soil > Wetlands > Peat | place... | reverse complement strand
AGTGCAGATAAAGCCCCACCAAAACCAAGCAAACCACTGCAAAAGAGAACTCGCGGAGCTGGGACCGCAATTCAATCCGCATCTGACCTACACAGGACTGCAATGAGTGTGTGGTTCTAAGCCCGGCAGCTCGGCTGTCCACAAATATCCATTATCCATGCTGCGAGCCTTTGCCGGCGGCCGGAGTTCCGTTTCGGGGCGAGTCATCTTCTTCGTAATATCTGCCGTAGTGCTTCGCATCATACTGGTAGTAGTAGCTACTGCCGGAGTGAAGATCGAAGGCGTTGACGAGGACCCCTGTGATTCTCGCATTTACATGGGACAGCAAATCCCGAACCCGACGAAGCGCCGCTTTCGTCGTCTGGCCTGACCTGACAACCACGAGTACTGAATCAGCTTCGACCGACAGAGATACTGCATCTGTCACCGAGAGTGCAGGCGGCGTATCAATGACTATGTGGGCGAATTCCTCGCGCCATCGTGCCAGGTAGTCCTTCATGAGAGTCGAACCCAGCAGCTCGGCGGGCTGTGGAGGCGGAGGACCGGCAGTCAGCACAAATAAGTAGGGAATCTCGGTTGACACGATGGCATCTTCGGAACCGTTGCCACCTGTCATCAAAGTGCTCAGCCCTGAAGTGTTTCGCAATCCAAGCGCCTTGTGAATACCGGGCCGGCGGAGATCCGCGTCCACCAGTAGGACTCGTCCGCCACGCTGCGCAAGGACTATCGCCAAATTGATGCTTGTCGTCGTCTTGCCCTCTTGCGGCAGAGCACTGGTTACCAGAATTACCTTGGGTGGGGAGCCGAGCGAGGAAAGCAGAATGGAAGTCCGCAGCGCACGGTAGGACTCCGCCAATTCGGATCTGGGACGAGCGAAAGCAATCAATCCTAGGGAATCAGCGGACTCGGGCGACCGCAAACTCAACGACAACCGCGGATGACCATTCTTACGGTTCTTTGCGATCAGTTTCTTGCTCAGTGGGATGATTCCCAGTGATGGCAGAGAGGAAATGATCTGCACCTCTTCCGGCGTCCTCACGGTGTTGTCGAGGTGCTCCAAAACCAAAGCGAGCCCGACCCCTCCAAACAAACCGAGTGCTAAACCAAGTACGATGTTCCGCGGGATGTTCGGAGCCGAAGGTGATGTAGGAACACGGGCTAGGTCCACGACGCGGATATTGCTCGATCTGAGTCCGGCAGAAACGCCCGCCTCCTTGAGCTTCTGAAGCAAACCTTCATATAACTGCCGGTTGGATTCGGCATCGCGCTTCAAAAGGTTGTACTCAATGGCACTCTCGTTGAGCTGGTTGGCTTCTTGCTTCTGGACATCAAGTGCGGTACTTAACAATTTTTCGCGCTGAAGGGCAGAGAGGTACTCATTCTGCACCCTTGAGGCGATACGCTTGTCCTCCGCCTGAATCGATTCTTCCACCTGCTTCAATTGGTTGCCCAGCTGCATTACCTTTGGATACGAAGAACCAAATTGGGTAGTGGCCTCAGCGTACTTCATCCTGAGATCGCTCTCCTGCGTCCTCAGTTGGTTGAGGACAATGCTGGACTCCGCCTTCGCAAAAATCTCAGGATCTCCCGCAGATGCGGCCTTGTATGCAGATTCTTTTAGAATTCTGTCGCCTAACGCGTTCGTTAGTTCCTTGTTCAACTCATCGAGCTTGGAAGTGACGATGTTCTGCTTTTCGTCAATTCCGAGAATGTTGTGCTCCTTCTGGTATCGGACAAGTTTTTCCTGGGACGTTTCGACCTTCAGCGCCAAATCGGCAAGCTGCTGCGACAGCCATTCCGAAGTTTGCATTGTGGATTCGAACTTCGTCTTGAAGTTTTGTTCGATATAAGTGCTGATCAGCATGTTGACTATCTGCGCAGCGAGTCGCGGATCTGGATGCGAGTAATGGATCTCTACAATCCGGGTCCTGGGGACCACGCGTAGCCCGAGACCACCTCGAAAGCGAGCGAGCAACGATGATTCGAAGGGAGCATCCACTTGCAGAGAGTTCAAAGGCGGCGCGGTACGCGGTTTGGCAGCAACTCCTGCAAACGCTGGGTTATTGTTTAGCTGCAGGTTCTTGATCACCTGAAACGCTATGGCGTCGCTCTGCAGGATCCTGACTTGCGTTTCCAGCGCGATGAAATAGTCGTCATAATCATACCCGATGGCACCCTGATCCGAGTCTTTGAAACCCAAGTTCAGTGAGTTCTCGTGATTGACTGCAATTCTTCCCGTCGCGTCATAAACCGGCGTCATACGTAGGGTGTAGACAGTGGCCAATGTTGCAATGATTAGCCATGTGGAGATGACCACCCACGTTCTCTTTCTTAGAATTCTCGCGTACTCACGGAGAAGGAAACCTTCCGCCGGTAGAGGTGCATAACTTCTGGCGGGATCTGCTGGATACTGAATCTCGGTCGGTAGTTGTTCGACAGCAGGAATATCACGACCGCGGCGCATCATCCCTGAATCCATCAGCTATTCCTCATATTCCTCAACCAGTCCGCAGACTGCGCCACATCTCCCCTTGATGTGTTGAGAAGGGACTGCCGTCCCATTGCGGACAAGTGATCCAAATATGTGCAACTAGAACTTTTCGCAAATTGTACCACGGCTCCACGGCACGCCGTCGCAACCCAGGACAAACCCGAGCAGCAGACTCCCGGAGTCTCCCCACCAGCGGCACGGTAGCGATCGCGAGCGGACAATTGTTCTGTAAGACGGCAGCTAGCAGCATAGTGGCCGCCGCGAACGGTCCGACGCCTGCGGCCGCAACTCCGACAGAGATCGCCACACAAAGCGCGCCGTATGAATATCGCCGGAGCATCCTCATAAGGCCCATCCCAGATAAGGCCCATCCCAGCCGAAACGGTAACGATACTCGCCGTTCCTCGGCAAGGGCCTTTCGATGCGCTGCCCGCTAGAGGCTGCCATGAACAGCACTTCAAAATCAAGCCCGTTTTTCGCCCGTTTTTCGCCAGCTCAGAAAATAGAAGGTGCTTGTAGTGAATCGGGTGATTATGAATGATCGCCGTGAGAAACACTAAGCATCTTCTCGTTTTCGGATCTTGCTCCCACTGTTTCAAGCAGCCGCCGCCCGTATTCGTTCACGGTAAACCCCGCGGCTCGCGCAACCGCGCTGTCAGACATCGCCGCAAGCAACTCACGATCGCGACCCAAGCGCAGCAGTCGCTCGCCGATCGCCTCCGGATCGCGAATGGGAATGACGAAGCCATCGACGCCGTCGCGCACAACGCTACTGTCCCACGTCAGCGGAAGTGGGACAGTTTGAGACGGGAAGTTAAGCTACACATTTGAGCATCCAGTTCACCCGAAACAGGGAGTAGACTGGCGGCGACAGCGGGGCCCCAGCCAGCCCGCGTTTGGCTGGCTGGGGTGCTGCGCCGGCAGTCTACTCGGGCGCCCCTCATCGGTCGCTATGGGAAAAACGGCGCTGGAGCCCGCGCCTTACTGGCGTCATCGTTTCCCGCAGCGCGATACTCGGGCCGACATCGAACTGCTGGCCGCGGTCGATGAGACCCACGCATTTTCGAAACTATTGCAATTTCGTTGGCGACGCGACCCGGCCCCAGTGGCCACTTGCACGGAGCAGTGGCGGGCGTAGTCGGTGACATAACAGCCCAATTCGCGTGGGCTGAGATCAGGCTGCTGGAGCGCTTCTCGCACGGTTTGCTCCTCGGGCCGCAGCCGGTTCCACACTGCGCCCGGTTCCGGTTTTCGATCCATGAGTCCCGCTTCTCCCTGGTCGCGATAGTGCCGCTGCCAACGATAGAACGTCGAGCGCGACATCCCGAGCTCCGCGATCGTTGCTCGCTTCGGGCGCGGCGCACGCCGCACCAACTCAACTCCGCTCGTACGTCCGACGGAGGCCTAGCTGTGCGTGAAAACGCAGGGACCTGTTCTTTGCAGAATTAAATTCTTGATAGCGCAGTGTTTGCTTGCGGTGATCGCGGTGAATGATCTGACTCTGCCTTTGCGATTACAATCTATCGATAAATACTTCGATATTCGACTTGACATGAGGCTTTCTTGCTTTTATAGTGCCCTTAAGTTGGACCAGCAAACTGTGGAAAAGTTTCCCGCCAAGTGAGAGAGGCGAAGCTTTGCCTTCAATCTGGATCCAATTCATCGAAATAGTGAACCCATAAAGCAAGTGCTTGCTCGCGTTGAAGCGCGCTTTATTCGCGAGCCACTCTATTCCCCGGGACGTATTCTCTGGCCAGGTGGACTTCCCGGTACCCGAAGTCGGCAGACAAATATTTCGCGTACTTTCGTCACTAAAGACTCAGCACTCTATTAAGCCAAGGAGGCGAAAGTTGTTGCAGATTAAGTCATGGGATTCTCGATTAGTACATCTTGAGCAAGCTCAGGACTTTGACTCCCGGTGGTATGCTGCTTACACTACCTCGCGACACGAGAAAAGGGTCGCCGAACACTTCGACGCAAGGCGGATCGAACACTTTCTGCCGCTGTATCACGTCCAGAGAAGGTGGAAAGACGGTTCCAAAGTCAGTCTCGAGTTGCCGTTGTTTCCCAACTACATCTTCGTGCGGATTGCACGGCGTGATCGCGTGAGAGTGCTTGAGGTTCCGGGGGTATCGTCCATCGCCGGCAGCGGACGGGAGCCTACGCCGCTTCCCGACGATGAAATCGAGGCACTGCGACGCGGGGTTGCCTTGAGGAAAATCGAACCTCATTGCTACTTGGTGGTCGGGGAGAAAGCTTGTATCACCACCGGTCCCTTTGCGGGAATGCAAGGCGTTTTGATCCGCAAGAAAAATAGCCTCCGAGTGGTGCTTACGCTTCCCCTGATCATGCGAAGCGTAGCCTTAGAACTGGACTCTCACGACGTAGTGCCCGTCGATCCCGTGCGGTTTCCCGTTGCGCTCTCTTCTGTGGCCACAGCTTAACTTCCGCCGACCTAATTGTTATGAAGGATCCGTCTCAGAGACATCACGACAAGAACGGAGTAGCAGAACGTATCTTAGAGGCGGCAGTTCAGTTGTTTGCTCGTCAGGGCTTCAGTGGAACCAGTACGCGCAAGATTGCGCGCTTGGCGGGTGTAAATGAAGCGTCTTTGTTCAGACATTTCTCCAGCAAACAAGAATTGTTTTGTGCGGCATTGCAATCGCGCTTAGGACATCTATGCCTTGGGAAAGAACTCCAGAATGCATTGTCACAGCGGGCCAAGCCTGAAGTGGTTTTGCCGCTGCTCATCGAACTTCTCGTGCAAGTTGCGACTTATCAGGCTGAACTCATCAGGCTCTTGGATGTTGGCCTGTTGGAACAGCGTCCCCGCGTGGAAATCGTTTATCGCAAACAGATTGCACCGATCTTTCAGGCCATCACTGATTACCTGGACGCCTGCGTTAAAAGCGGCGTATTACGCGGCATGGATCCGTCGCTCACCACAATCGCCTTATCCACCACGGTTTTAGCTCATCAGTGCGTGTACGGTCTAGTCTCGGGTGCTGGCACTCCTTACGTGAATAGCGAGGAGGCTGTGTCTGCGTACACGAAATTCTGGCTGAATGCCCTCAGGCCAGAAGACAAACCCAGCGCCAGTTCCCTGACAACCGTGTCCCCAACCTAAATCCGAGCTGCTTTTCAGATGCTACTTAATTTTCGCTTCAGGAGATCACATGCACGGTAATTCGCGATTACCTCAGTTGGGCCTGCTGGTTCGACATCAGGTTCTTGTAGGACCTCTCGCAACAGAGTGATATTCCGCTACTTAGCGTACCGGCGAACGGAGCCACGGAATCGGGGGAGCAGTAAGGATCTGGGGTCAGCAAGAAAGGACTGATAGTGATCGCGTCACAGTCCGCCAACTGGGGTCGGTTGCTTGTTCCGGCAACCCCGAACATGGGCGCGACACGAACCGCCCTGACTCCAGCGTAGACATCCAGTCTCCAAACAACCTATAAAAGGAAACGACTGAAATGAACATACTTGTCGTTGGCGGGGCAGGCTACGTCGGAGGCGCCGTCACAGATGCTTTGCAGCGCACAAACCACGGCTTCCGGGTCTATGATGCACTACTTTACGAAGAGTCCTATCGAAAGCCGGTGGACTTCGTCTTTGGCGATCTGAGGGACCACGACCGGCTCGGACCGCACCTCAAGTGGGCGGATGCCGTGATCTGGCTTGGCGCTCTTGTCGGGGATGGTGCATGCCAGTTGAATCCGGAAATCAGTATAGAAGTGAACCAGGAGTCAGTTGGCTGGTTAGCTCGAAACTTCGACGGCCGGATCGTGCTCATGTCGACCTGCTCAGTTTACGGGGCTCAGGACAACGTGATCCTCGATGAGAGCTCCTCCACCGGGCCGCTGTCGGTTTATGCGGCGACGAAACTCGCAGCGGAGCAGTATCTCCAAGACAAGAATGTCATTATTTTCCGCCTAGGCACGTTGTTCGGCGTTGGTGACGAGTTCTCACGCCTGAGGCTGGATCTAGTCGTTAACACTCTTACCGTACGCGCCTGGCAAAGCGGTAGAATTACCGTCTTCGGCGGGGACCAGTTCCGCCCGCTGCTTCATGTCCGGGATGCGGCCCAAGCCGCGGTGGACAATGTCCTAACGCGGTTCACAGGCGTGTTCAATCTCCACCGCCAGAACGTCCGCATTATCGACCTCGCCTATCAAGTTAGAAATCACTTCCCGGACCTCGTAATCGACCAGACACCTATGAAGTTTCAGGACGCTCGGAACTACAGGGTCAGCAGCGCGAAAGCCCAGCAGGTTCTTGGGTTTGCTCCCTCATGCTCTATTGACCAGGGTATCGAGGACGTGAAGTACTTGCTCACAACGAACCGCCTGAAGGATGTCGGGAATCCTCGCTATACGAACCAGACCTTTCTCTCGATGTTCAACACTCACAAAGAGATTACGAGAAGTACCGTGGCCGGGGTGATGGCATGACCCAGCTTGCGCTCGGACCCCGATTAATCCAAGGGGATATCGCAGTCGATGATCGGGGTTCCATTTCGTTCGTCAACGACTTTGGCTTTGACGGAATCAAGCGCGCGTACATAATAAGCAATCACTGTGCCGGCTTCGTGCGTGCTTGGCACGCTCACCACAACGAAGCGAAATACGTGACTGTGATCCAAGGTGCAGCCGTACTCGGCGCCGTGGCAATCGATGACTGGGACAGTCCGAACCGAGATGCCAAGGTGCATCGGCACGTCCTGTCCGCCGCAAGACCGGCCGTGCTGTTCATACCCGCGGGCCACGCCAACGGATTCATGTCGCTTACGGCCGACACGAAGCTCATGTACTTCTCCACATCCAGTTTGGAAGAGAGTCGCGGGGATGACGTGCGCTACGATGCTCGGTATTGGAACATCTGGGAAGTGGTTGAGCGGTAACCACCGTCATGCCTAGGAAGAGAAGGCCGTCATGATCAAACTCGTTGTTCTGGGTGGGAGCGGCATGTTGGGATCGATGGTCGTAGACGTATTCCAACGAGATCCCGAGTTCGAACTCACAGCGACGGTTCGCACTCCAGTACTTGCCTCAGACTTCGGTGCAAGGATCCCCGATGTGCAGTGGCGCCTTTTCGACGCCGCGTCGACGACCAAAGACGCCTGCGTGACCGCCATTGCCGGTGCACAGTGGATCATCAACGCAGTCGGTATCACTAAGCCGTATGCGCACGACGACAACCCCGACGAAGTGGAGAATGCCATTCGCATCAACTCGATATTCCCCTATAGATTGGCTGCAGCGGCAAAGGAAACAGGTGCGCGCGTGCTCCAGATCGCCACGGATTGCGTGTACTCCGGCCAAAAAGGGAGCTACACGGAATCCGATCCACACGACCCCCTCGATGTTTATGGGAAAACGAAGAGCCTCGGTGAAGTTCTGCACCCGGGCACGCATTGCCTGCGATGTTCAATAATCGGTCCGGAGCCTAAGGCTTCCGTCTTCCTCTTGGAGTGGTTTCGGCGCCAGATGCATAGCGCCAGGGTGAACGGGTTTACCAATCACCAATGGAACGGCGTTACGACCCTTCAGTTTGCCAAGCTATGCATGGGTATCATCAAGAATGATATTCCACTGAGCCACCTCCAGCACGTGATCCCGACCGGGACGATTTCCAAGTACGAGATGCTACAGGTTTTCGGCAAGGAGTTCGGAAGAACCGATCTCCAGATCAGCCCTACTGAGGCCAAGACCGTCGTCGACCGGACCCTATCTACAACATGTGAGAAGCGCAATTGCCAGTTGTGGGCGGCCGCGGGATACGCCCACCCACCAACAGTCCCCGAGATGATTGCGGAGCTCGCGAGCTTCGAATACCACTTCGAGGGGGCATGCGCGTGAAGGTGATGACCATCCTGGGCACCCGCCCAGAGATCATACGTCTGAGCAGGGTCATTCCGAAGTTAGATGAACTCTGTGACCACGTGCTTCTGCACACTGGCCAGAACTTCGATGTCAATTTGAATGAGATCTTTTTTCAACAATTAGGCGTAAGGCAACCAGACCACTTTCTAAATGCAAGGGGCACCTTTGGCGAGCAGATCGGCGCCATCCTTTCTGGCGCAGAGAGGGTGCTGGTAAAGGAAAGACCAGATAGGTTCCTAGTGCTTGGCGATACGAATAGTAGCTTGGCCGCAATTATAGTGAAGCGCAATGGTATCCCGGTGTACCACATGGAGGCCGGCAATCGCTGCTATGATGACCGCGTCCCTGAAGAGGTCAACCGCCGCATCATCGACCACTCAAGCGATGTCCTCATGCCCTATACTCAGCGCAGCCGACAGAACCTGCTATCGGAGGGTATCCCTGGCCACCGCATATTTGTAACAGGGAACCCGATCTACGAAGTCCTCAGGCACTACGACAACGGCATCGCCACCTCTAGGGTATTCGATTGGCTCGGGGTTCAACCCGGAAAATACTTTCTTGTGACGATGCACCGCGCAGAAAATGTTGACATCCCGGCGCGCCTGCAATCCCTGACCGAAGCACTTGCCCGGGTGCAAACTGAGCATAGCATGCCAGTGATCGTCAGTACGCATCCGCGCACGCGTCTTCGGATGCAGACCTTCAACATAGCTTCTAGTAACTCTCAGCTGCGCTTTCTAGACCCCTTCGGATTCTTTGACTTCGTAAATCTTGAACGTAATGCCTACTGTGTGCTCAGCGACAGCGGAACCGTACAAGAAGAATGTTCCATTTTTCAAGTGCCCTGTGTCACGATTCGAGACACAACGGAAAGGCCCGAGACACTCGAATGTGCGAACAACATTCTGAGCGGCGCCGGGGTCAACAGCGTACGGCATTCGGTGAGAGTCGTTGTCGGCCGCAGCCGAGGATGCGGCACCCCCCAGGAGTACCTGTACCCGAATGTCAGCAGCACGGTCTGCCAGATCGTGCTCGGCTATCTCCATTGCGGCGGGCACCAACCGAACACAAGGTTCTCGGAGCCGGCAACCAGCGATAAAGTTGGCGACAATACATGCGCTTAAGATGCCATGATCGGGCCCAAGAGACTCTAACTCCTTTTCATTCGGGACCGCCGCCTACATCGTCCGTTCCGCCCAGAGGGCAAATCCCGTCCGGCCACGGGGGTCCTCTGCGACTAAGGAACTGGGCAACACTTGGCTTGGGCCTCCTGAGTCCCGGGCTGAAGGCGGCGATCCCGTCAGCAAAGAACAACTGTGCTGGGCGGCTAAGGCAAACAATTTTGCCGCTTCCTGATAGTCCTGCTTGACACCCAGTCCCGAGCTAGCGATAGAAGACCGGATCAAGATGGCGGCCGATGCCCTGCGTCTGTCGCGCGATCATCTGGGTTACGGAGTGGGGATGGGGGCCTTCGAGGTGGCTTATCCCAAGTACCAAACCGTCGTAACCGATTCTGTGATTGACTACGCGCACGACGATTACATCCAGTTCTTCGCCGACGTTGGCCTCCTCGGCTGGATTGTGGCGCCGGTTTCGATTGCTATGTTTCTGGTGATGTCATTCCGCCAGTTGCGCTCCCGGCTGGAGCAAGAGCCTGGCTGGCTGCAGTTGGGCGCGGCCGTGGGGTTTTGCGGAATCCTGGTGCACAGCTTCTCGGACTTCAATTCTGCACATCCCCGCCAACGCCGCTTGGTTTGCGTTTGCAATTGGACTGGCGGTACTTCCGGCGGACTTTCGTGACGGCACGAAACCCCTCCCGAGTTCAGCAGCAGCTCTTCAATTGCCACACCGGTGGCAGGCGGAGCCTGCGCAAGGTGCATCGATTTCTTTCCTTTTTCGGGCTCGACGCGCAACGCCTCATCGGCAACGTTGCTGGCCTTCCTGGGTTTGCCAAGGATATCGTTACCTACACGCACGGTTCCCCCCAAGCCCCTTTTCGCGTGACTGCCGGAGATCTTTGGCCGATCTTAGATGAACGCAAACAGCCTGCGGGGATCGTTGGAGGTGCATATTTTCATCAAGATCTTTGGGCTGCACGAAAAATCTTTCAGCGGCACCCAGCCCAGCACCTGGACATCGGGTCACGAATTGATGGATTCATCGCGCATCTGCTTGTCTTTATGCCCGTAAAAGTCATCGACATCCGCACCATAGAGAGCGGTATCCAAGGACTCCAGTTCGTTTCAGACAACGCGACAGACCTTGCTGCCTTTGAAGACGACAGCATCGACTCAGTGTCAAGTCTTCATGCCGCCGAACATTTCGGTTTGGGACGGTACTCCGATCCAATCGATCCACATGCATGCTTCCGTTTCATGACAGCCCTGCAACGTGTACTGGCCCCGGGCGGTAGGCTCTACTTCTCCGTCCCGGTTGGCCGCGAAAGATGCGAGTTCAACGCCCATCGCGTTTTCTCTGTCAGAACGATACTGGAGACGTTTTCACCTCTCCAACTTGTGTCGTTCTCCCTCGTTACGGATGACGGGTGTCTCCATGAAAACGTGCAACCACTGAATCCCTGCGAGGCTGAGTACTCCTGCGGTCTCTTCGAGTTCACGAAAGCCATGGCAGATGCCTAGCGAGTTCGGACGCCCCAGGAATGCGCTGGCACCTCTGGCGAATTCGAGATTTCCAAGTTTGAAGCAGCTGATCTGGTATTTCACAGGATGGTTGCAGAGGACCGCCCGAGGCCGGTTTGCAAGGTTGGGTCCAGAAATGTGTTGGATTGTCGTTGGCCAAGCCGTTGCGGTAGCGGGCGGCATTATGGGCGTCCGCATGCTGACCCGTAGAATGGACCCCGGAACCTACGGCGGACTGGCGCTCGGAATGACTGTGTCGACCTTTACGGGACAGATTGTCTTTGCGCCTGTATCTTCTGCCGCCGTCCGCTACTTTTTGCCTGCGCTCGAAAGTAATGCTCTGAGCACTTACATGCGGGTCACGGTCAACTTAACCCGCAACGCACTTTATCTGTACGGCTTGGCCACGGTCTGTGTAGTTCTTGCTCTCCTGTGTCTGCATCGCGAACAGATCATACCGATGGTGCTGGCAGCTGCAATGTTTGGCGGAGTGTCGAGTTGCAATTCCCTAGTCGACGGCATTCAAAACGTCATCCGGTGCAGGATCATCGTCGCATGGCACCAGGGATTGTCCCAATGGCTTAGGTTTTCGTTGGCGGTAGCGGCCGTGTCGGTTCTGGGAAGTACGAGCGTCCACGCAATGAGCGCCTTTGCGATTTCCAGCTTGGTGGTTTTCTTCTCTCAGTATGCGTTTCTGAAACGGTCGCTCGCCCAACAACACCCGCCCAGCGGCGTAAATGATACACGCGATTGGCCAGACCTCCGATCCAAGATGAGGAGCTACGGAATGCCTTTTGCAGTCTGGGGCGCATTTACATGGCTGCAGCTATCCTCGGACCGTTGGGCCCTTGAGACTTTTCGTTCCCAACGAGAGGTTGGCATGTTTCAAGTCGTCTACCAGCTCGGGTACTACCCGCTGCAGTTGATTTCGGGATTGTTGGTATCGCTCGTTACGCCAATTCTATTTGCCCGCGCAGGTGACGGGAGCGACTCGGACCGTGTTCGCGTCTCAGAACGGTTTGCGATTCTCCTTGGAGGAACAGTACTTGTATCTACGCTGCTCTTTACATTATTGGCAATTCTGCTACATGATCGCGTGTTTCACATCATGACCACCGAGGCATACGCGAGCACTTCTAACCTGTTACCTTGGATGGTCATGGCGAGTGGGCTTTTTGCGACAGCGCAAATCGGCACGCTCATTCCGATGCTGATTGGCAACACGCGGGCGTTGCTGCCACCAAAAATCGGTGTCGCAATAGTGGGCGTTGTTCTGAACGCCGCGGGTGCTCGCTACTATGGAATCCCCGGAGTCGTCGCATCCAGTATTATCCAGTCCGGCGTCTTTCTCATGTGGGTTACGTGGATATCGGTTCTGCAGTCGCGACGGGACGTCGAGAGGCCTCTTCACGCATAATTTCTCTTTGACGATCTTTCTCTTGGGAGTATTGAGTACCGCTCTTATAATATTCAATCAGGTCTTTGTGACACTCTGGGCGCGTGGCCCCGTGTTCGCCGGTGCGCCGATAAATCTTGTATTTTCGATTGGCCTTCCAATACTGGTGCTAGTAACAGCGACGGGTAATCAGTGCCAAGCGTTCGGGAACATCAAAGGGATTGCAACAATTAGAAGCCTGCAGAGCCTGTTTGGTATCGTCGCCTTGTACACAGGTGTTCGATTTTTTGGGGGACTCGGTGCCGCTATCGCACCAGTAGCGGTAGCCCTGGCGTTTGGTGGATGGTACCAGGCATTATGGCTCTCTAGCAGGTTGCGGAAAAACTCGATTTGAAGCGGACGGAGTACCCCGAAACTCTCTTGTTTCCCCAGCACAACCTGATAAGAAGAAAGCATGCGTGGAAAAGACGAGCAGCAGTTGGATGTGTTTAGCTACGTAAGTCCAGAGCAGCGAGTGCCCCAAGACCACCCCTTGCGTCCTCTTCGTGTCATGACCGATGAGGCCTTAAGAGAACTGCAGCCACGGTTCCATAAGCTGTACGCGAAAACCGGGCGGCCGTCGATCGCGCCGGAGAAATTGTTGCGAGCGCTCCTGCTGCAAGCGCTGTACTCGGTGCGTAGCGAACGGCTGTTGATGGAACAGCTCGACTACAATCTGCTGTTCCGCTGGTTCGTGGGCTTGAACATGGACGACGCCATCTGGGATGTGACCGTGTTCACCAAGAACCGCGAGCGGTTGCTCGATGGGGACATTGCCGAAGCCTTCTTCCAAGCCGTACTGCAGCAGGCCCGGGAGCGGAGTCTGCTCTCGGGCGAACACTTCACTGTGGATGGAACGCTCCTGGAAGCGTGGGCGAGTGTGAAGAGTTATCAGCGCAAGGATGCTAAGAGCGCCGTTCCGCCGGACGATCCTGGCAATGCGACGGTGGACTTCCACGGGGAGAAGCGGTCGAACCAGACGCACGCATCGAAGACGGACCCGGATGCGAAGATGGCACGCAAAGGCAAGGGCAAGGAAGCTAAGCTGAGTTACAACGGGAATCTGCTGGTGGAGAACCGCCACGGGCTGATCGTGAACACCGAGGTGTTCGAGGCCAACGGGACCGCCGAACGCGATGCCGCGCTGGTGATGCTGGAACAGATT
>Ga0181530_10005078_pt1 | contig 13621 bp, 17 predicted proteins | sample PEATcosm2014_Bin_42_FD_119769 | JGI IMG/M metagenome (GOLD analysis project Ga0181530, IMG submission 119769) | Peatland microbial communities from MTU Mesocosm Facility, Houghton, MI, USA - PEATcosm2014_Bin10_60_metaG | ecosystem: Environmental > Terrestrial > Soil > Wetlands > Peat | place... | reverse complement strand
CTATACACAAGTTGCAGCCTAACAACCAATTCATGGTTCTGGCAGCCCTCAGGGAACCCCTATGTTGGCAACACATTGTTCTTCGCGAATGTTGTAGTCATAGATTCAAGTGCTGCAGGTGCGCAAAGCGTTAATTCGGTCGCAAATGCATTCGGATATAATATGGTGCTCACGCAGGCGCAGATGACAGAATCCAACACCTTAATGGATGTTGGGCAGGTATCGCTGCTTACCGCGTACCCCTCTGGCGGAACCATGCCCTATTATTATGAATGGCACACCAATTATGGCGAAACGGCGGACTGCGCAAGCAACGGCAATGTGATGGCAGGGGCATCAGCCCCAACCTACCTTGCATCGCCAACTACGACCAACAGTTATGCAATAAAGGTTACGGACAGCGCAACCACATCAACATCCTACTGCTCAACCAACACGATAACCGTAAACCCTGCAATGACCACGCCAACGCTTGTGCTCTCAAACACATTCATAGATCAGGGCCAGTCTATATTATTCACTGCAAACACGGTATCAGGGCAGGGGACGCCAAGATACAGTTTTGCCTACAATGTCTATGCCTTCAATGCACAGTTAGGGCAGAGAGAGTTGATTGCAAACAACCTGTATACCGGCAATTCCTACACCTCAAATTCATGGCTTTGGACCCCGTCAGGGGATCTCTATCTTGGCAATACCCTGTTTAATGCAAATGTTGCAATAACAGACAGCAGCCCGGCAGGTGTGACAACTGTAAACTCCGTATATAGTCCAATGGGCTACAACAGCGCAATCTCCGAAGTGTTTCTCACATCCTCCAATGCGCTTGTGGACCAGGCGCAGTACGAGACATTCACATACCAGATATCTGGGGGCACTGCGCCATACACATACAACTTCATGGTAACCAATATGCTGAACGGCAATGTGATAGCCAACCAGATATTCACCGGCTGCACACCCACAACAGGCACCTTTACTACGATAATGCCATTCCTGGACCCATACGATAATGATGACCTCGGCCTTGAGCTTGTGACGGGCAATGTGATAGACAGCGCAACAACCACGACCGGCCTAATATCAGTAAACACCATATCTGTAAGCACCACGCCAATACTTATAGTGAATGTCACGGCATCAAACGGAACCTCAACAAACATCATAACATACGGCAGCGACCCGGTCAGCATAAACGCGCTTGTTGTGGGCGGCACCGTTCCATTCATATTCAAATGGACACTGGATAACATTAACGCCGAAAACACCACATTCTCAATCGCGCGCTCCTACAGCACCCTGGCGCTGCCTGCTGTGGGCGTCTATCAGTATAATGTAATAGCGGTAGACAGCGCGACAACCAAGGCAATAGCACCTGCAGCAAACACCCTGACAATAACGAAGAACAATACCCTATCCAGGTCAACGCTCTCGGTGCTACCCTCGTACAGCGTTGGCTACTACACGCTTGCAAATGTCACATTCAATGGCATCGGGACCATAAGGAACCAGAGCCCATGGTATGCCTATGTCAACGGTAGGCTTTCAGGAGTATTCGCAAGCAGGTTCAGCTGGTACGAGCAGGCAAGCCCCGGAGTGTACAACTTCCTGTTCACAAATGCAGGCGGGGCGAACTACACCAACTACACAGTCGCGGCAACCCTTGTAGTTCAGAGTATCGGGAGCCAGGGCATCCCTATTGTAGGTCCGACCCCAATCATAGCAAGCTTCCCGCCTGTGCCACAGGTATCATTCACATCCCTGCCTGTCTACACATCAGTCTTTACCGGAGGAAACTACACATCGCTGCTGGCGATAAAGGATACAGGGCAAAAACCTGAGCAGGTAAATCTCTCCATCTCGCCAGCATTTGCCAATGTAATAACACTCTCAAGCAATATGCTCTACCTGCAGCCAAACCAGAGCCTTGGCACGGATCTGGCCATAAGGCCTGAATACAATCTGCCGCCAGGAACCTATGCGGTACCGATAAATATAAGGATAACATCAGGCAGCAACACAACAGCCCAGACCAGGTTCCTGACGCTCTCCATATACAGCCTTGCAAGCGGCCAGCCCGGAATACTAAACCAGATAAGCATACTGAACTACACAAACAGCACAGGGGAATTGACAAGCGGCACAATAGAGATCAGCAGCCCGATAAATGCAAGCCTTGCGAATGCAACATTCGAGACCGTTCTGCCCGGGTCGCTTGCCTCCAATGCCTCGGCAATCTCCACATTCGGGATACCGAGCAGAATATCGCTGCTTAACGGCTCATACATAATCTCATGGCAGATCAGCTATCTGCCGGCAAACCAGACAGTATACGCATACTACACAATACAGAGCCCAGGGAACCAGCCCCAAAGCCAGGCGCCGCTCTCAAAGATACAAACCCTATTCACAACGCCCCCAACACAACAGGCGCAGCAATTGAAGGACATTCTAAAGGTTGTGAATGTATCCATACCAACATTCTACACAGGATCTGTGAACTACCTGAACATCTCGGCGCTATATGTTGCGAAAACCTCCAGCAGGGTCAACTTTACGCTGAGCGCCCCTGCAGGCACGAATATTGCAGACCCATCAAGAATACTGAACGCAACGCCAAACCAGTACCTAAGCCAGCAGTTTGCGATAACAACAAAGAGCGCAGGCACTCTGCTGCTTACCCTCTATTTAACTGCGGACAATGCAAGCGCAACATACTCACTGCCGGTAGTTGTTGTGCAGGGCAGCACCCCTCCCCGTTTGCCGCAACTGACCCAGCAGGAGTCGCAGTTTGGCATATATGTCGAATATGCGGGAATTGCGATAATACTAATCGCGCTTGCGACGGCATCTTACATATTAATAAGAAGGAGGAGCGCCAGGCCCTCGCCGAGCAAACTATCCAAATCAAGGGAGAGGTCCGAACTGCAGGCCATAAAGGAGCAGATAGGTGGTGATGTGATAATTCCGGAGAGCGATGATGGGCACGAAGAGAATGAACTGCCATTAAATGGCGATACTACAGAATCGGAGAATGAGAACAAGCAGGCGGAGGAAGAGCCATTAAACATAGATACGATAGCATCGGGGAAGGACAGCGGGCATGCCGAGGACGAGCCATAATAAAATGCGATCAACCGGCATACCGATTAAAATGTGTTTTGTGGGCATCAAATGAAAAGCAAATACCTTGCACTGGTTTTACTGATTATCGGTATCCTTATCGCCGCTTACTATCTCGCAGCCAAGTCATCCAGCCAGGCGAGCGCACCTTACACATTTGTTGTAAACAACAGGAGCTATAAGATAACCGCCTATGAGTCAACAGAGCAGCAGCTTGAGGAGGGCCTGATGAATGCAACAGTCACAAACAGCACCTTTGCACTATTCAACCTGGGAAAGCCTGGTATATACCCTTTCTGGATGAAGGACACATACTACCAGCTTGACATAATATGGCTGTATTACAATACCTCAACAGGCACGGCGAGGGTTGTTTACATCGCAAATGCAACGCCATGCGTAGATTACAGCAAAAACCAGACCAGCTGCATAATATACACACCTCCAGCCTACGCAAACTATGTGCTTGAGGCAAAGCAGGGCTTCGCAGATTCGAGCGGAATATCTGTAGGCAGCACAATAAAATTACTGTATGGAAACTAAATGCATCTTTCTAACCTGGCATTTCTGCATGCTGTACATTACCGCTTTATAGCTTATTGGTAAATATAATATTACCCTGGTGATGAAATGATTGCGCAAAAGGAGGTACCAGAGCAGGATTATAAAGAGAATGAGACACAGCCGGTAGAGGAGGTAAGCATACTAGATGGTCATGCAGAGCCAAGCAAAGCTGAGATATCTATTGAGCAGCAATTAAGGAGACCTGCTGATATCGCTGCAATTGCAAGATGCATTACCGAGAGAAAAAATTTCAGGGCTGTGGGACTGATCTCATTGCTTGATCCAAGGCCAAACAACGATGAGACCAAAAGACTGGTAAGGAAAGCGCTTGACGCCAATGGGTAGAAGATAACTATATATACTCAAACAGGATATACTTAATGTGAGGGATACGGGAGTGATATAAATGGATGTAACAAGAGACAGGTTGATAGAGGTCTGTTCCGGACTGCTTGGCAAAAAAATTCAAATACTAAATACTGGTGGTAAGGAATTCACCCTGGCATCCGCCGACGGAATCCCCATAGCTGTATTTCCAAAGCAGCACAATAGCGGCAGGGATTCCATTTCAAGGCACACGCAACGCAGTGTGCTCAGGGCAGTGGCAAATGGGGATAGCAGGATATACGAAATGGGAAAAAGGATGCTAAGGAGCGGCCAAGGCTGACCGCTTAACTTTGGGGGCATTGCCTCTATCTACCCAAGCCCGGTATCCAGGTCATCATAAGAAGATAATGCTGGAATGCGCATGCTAAGGGTTAGGCATAATAGCCAGGAATAGCACTTACAATTTCTCGAATGGCTTTAGAGCTTTTTTACATTCTTTGCGCGAGGGCCACGGTCCCCAGATTCAACTTCATATTCGACATTGTCGCCAACCGCCAGGCTTGCGCCGCCTTCCACTGCTGTGCTGTGCACGTATACGTCCTTGCCGTCTTCTCCGGTGATGAACCCGAAACCACGTGCCGCATTAAACATCTTTACTGTTCCTTTCATAGGATCACATATTTTTCTAATATATTTGTGAAGCGACTAATATATAAAATGTTGCTTATCTCGGCAGATTGGGGGTACGGGTATAATAATGCTCCCTGAAGAACTTCCAAAGGGCATTCAACAATGATGGGCATGAAAACTTACAAATTTCGCGACGGAGTAAATGCGGTGGTATACCGGGAAATGAAGAACAAAAGGGAGTTCCTGATAATGCATCGAATAAAAAACTGGATAGGATGGGAGTTTCCTAAAGGCGGGAGCGAGCCAGAGGAAACTCATAAAGAGGCGCTTATCAGGGAATTGGGCGAGGAATGCGGCATACCAGAAGGCAGCATAATCTCCATACAGCCCACAAACACCAGCCTCGAGTTTGACTACCCTAAGGAAATGCAGAAAAGAACGCACTATAGAGGTGCATCCTACGAGAATTTTCTCGTGCAGATAAATGCCCTCGCCGAATTGGTCTTGGAAAGGACCGCCAAACCCGAGCACGATGCCATTAAGTGGGTTTCATGTGATGCCGCATCTAGATACTTGGCAGACCCAAAGCTCATGAAAATACTGGCCGCATCAATCAGGCTCCTTTCGAGAACACCCCACACCACAAAGCCAAAATAAATGGTAGATTAATAAAAAGCTTAAATATCTAAAAGATTACAATCTTTACTGATAAAATGACCCAGTTAATAAAACTACGCACAAAATTACCTTTAACATTGCTTAGGGATCTTCCACCAGATCATGCAAGCCGCCCTATGGACATAATTAACATAAGAATAGAATCCTGCAGAAAAACAAGAAGATCGAATTGCATAGGCACTGCATTATATATTGTGGGAGAAATTGCCAAAGATGAGGCAGTGAGTATAGTAGATGTTTATGGGCTGCATCTTGAACAGCTTTGCCCTATTGAATATATTTTTATTGGCTGCTTGGTGGCCTGGCAAAGGGATTACTCACTAGACTGCATTAGCTATGGCAAAAATATATATGTTGAACATATGGGAATTGTAACAGGTTTGGGAAGAAATGGGGATGATAGTTCTATTTTAATAACAAATAGGTTTAAAACGGGTGGCAGCTTTAATGAAAATCAGCCACTCTCTGAACTAATGAAAACCTATTCAAATGAATTGGTTTTTTATCTGCCAAGAATCTTTAACCCATCACAAATCGAACAAAAATATAAACTCTCTTAGAATTTCTAAAATATTATTGGAATGCTCTTAGCAAGGCTTAAATATTTCCTCGATTATAAATTTATCTGATAAAATGATCCAAGTTGATAGAACTCAGCACGAGTCAGCCCTCCGCTTGCTAAGAGGCTCGGTGGTCAAGCAGACAAATCCCATGAGCATGATTAACGAAAGGATAGCATTATGCAGGGGCACAGAGAGGTCTAACTGCATAGGGACTTCACTTTATATAGCGGGCGAAAAGGATAAGGATGAATTTCATAGGTTATCGGAAGCTTATGAATCACTTATGAATTTAACCAAACTCCCAAATCCGACTTGCGGATGCTTAATTGCTTGGCATTACCATCACCTTATTAGTGCAGGCGAATGCGGAATTTATACTGTGCATATGGGTGTAGTGACATCAATAAATCCACTACTGGTAACTAGCAGAGATGGCTGTATGGGTAAACTTATCGAGGATGAACCATTTGAAGATACAACTAAGCCTTATACAGTCGATTATAAAATTGCTTCTTCTATTGCATATTATTTGCCAACTCTTCAAAGATTAAGTAAATTAACCACAAAAATGGAATTTCCCATAAAGCGGGCTTAAATTCTGTAATTCCATTATAACGGAATGAAAATGCAATCCTTGAAAGGCTTAAGTTCCGGATTTATGGAAAAGAGGGCTTAATAGTGAAAGGGGCTGGCTTATTGCAAAAGTATGCCGCAAAAGAATCCCTTTTCCTCGAGAGGGCATTTTTAGCTCATATATGTGGAACTTTTCCAGTGAATTCCATTCTAATGGAAAATGTGGATATAATACCGGAAGTGCGATAGAAAGAGATCTTCGACGACAGAATCTAGCTGGCATTTATGCCCTGTGATACATGAATTTATTGGTTCGATGTTTTATATGGCAAAACAGATCGTGCGCCAGAGAGCAAATAAAGAGAGAATCCATTTTCTATAAGATAATCATAGAATTTCTTAAATATACTTAGATATTTTCATCAGGAGTGATTCTCCTTAGCTGCTTCAGGGCTTATTTGAGCAAACCCCTGCTGCCCGCTGCTTTTGCATAATCTATTGCCTCTTCCGAGTGGCCGCATCTCTTTCAAGTAGGCTGCATGAATTTACTGATATAAGTATATTTCTACTCTTGTGTCAAATGGTTTAATGGTCCAAAAGAAAAGGGGCGTTCAACAAAATAATCTTAGAAATTCTAACACTTACTTGATAAGGTGCCACAGATCCCCTAATGGATTATTATTCCGATACCTGCCTATCCATCTCCATAAGCAAGTTATGCGTATAACCCATAAGCTCTATTCGCTTATTCTTAGCTCCGTATATATATGCGCTCAAAATTGCAGCTCTTGCCCTCCTGTTATATTCTTGCCTCAGGTCATCATCCCTACGCAAAATCCTGTTCTCAAAAACCGACCTTGCCAGACCAATAATTTTAGGAGATATGCAAAACATAGACAAAACTCCGGCAGCGCAGCCGACAGAGATACAAACCAACTCATTATCTGTAATAAGGTGCGATAGGCTAAGCGCTATCCCCGTCAGAAATACGTTCGAGATATATGGTGCGTCACATCTGGTTGTCCAATTGGGCCTCCTGCCCTCATCAGAGACCACAGCAGTCCTGATACTGCATAGTTCCTTCCTCAATCCAACTCTAGTCCATTCATTATCAGATAATACTGTTGTTTTGCTCAGGCTCATATTGTCACCAACGATGCTTATGCATTATGCACAATTAACATAATTTAGGCACTTGCGGCTTTGCGCCGTCCTGCAATTCCTTTTGGCATCGTCATAACAACCCTACGAAGCAAGCGAAGATACCTTATTCCCCTTCTTGTCTGTGCCAGGTTCCTGTTGATCGGTTCTACTCTTTTATCCATTACTATCACCTTTTATCTTATGGGTGTGGGAATATATTTATGCCTTCTCTATAGGACTTGAAACTCTGCATCACAATTATAAATTCTGCTATGCATAAATATTGAAGATGATACGCTTAGCTGTGATTTTATGATGGAACAAACACTGCTCCTGGTGAAGCCTGATGGCGTGTATAGGGCACTTATAGGAAAGATAATATCCAAGATCGAGGATTCTGGGCTTAAGATTGTGGCGATGAAGATGGTGCTGCCTAATGATGCGATCGCAAAAATGCAGTATATCGAGGATAAGGAGTGGATGGAGAGTGTCGGCAATAAAACGCTCAGTACATTCAGGGAGAAGGGCATAGAGACAAAGGAAACCCCATTGCAGATAGGGAAAAGAGTGCACAGCTATCTTACCGATTACCTCACAAGCGGTCCCATAGTCGCAATTGTTGTAGAGGGGAACGAGGCGATATCGGTAATAAGGAAGATTGTTGGCGCAACAGAGCCAAGGAAGGCAGAGCCATCGAGCATAAGGGGCCAGTATGCAATTGATTCATATGATATTGCAGATAAAAAGCAGCGTGCCGTAAGGAATCTGGTGCATGCCTCAGAGGACAAGAAGACAGCAGAACGCGAAATCAGCGTATGGTTCAAGCCCGGCGAGATTATAAAATATAGGCGCCTAGACGAGGATGCAATCTATTAGCCGAGATACCCTTTCTTGGAATGCGGAAAGCCCGTTATTCGAACACGGATTTATTAGGCACTTAGCCGATACGCTAAAGGTGTTCTTCTTTGTCGCCTCTGCGGATTTCAAACGTAAGGCGACCCCTATGAGTTTCGTCTATTTTCCACTCGCTGCTGAATTCCCCAACGTCATTACAAAAGATAGTCGAAGCAAGCATGTTTGTGCGTCTAAGCAGAGTTTCCAACAATTCGGCACGCTTTGGAGTAGTTCTCCTGTCTGCAAGCTCCTCCCTAAGAGGTCTTGGCACTACTACCACTCCCAGCTGAGTTCTTTTCTTGTCTATTGCTCCCATGATATCACATTAAGATTAGGATATTTTAGATATAAATACCTGTCTTTAATCGGGGACAGGGCTATTCGCTTAATCTATCAAAATCTGTTTATACATAGCCTAGCAAATCTGCGGGAAACCGCTTTAGGGCTTTGGTTTTAGCAGATGGAAGTAAATTTAGGAATTTGAAGTATCATGATGTATATTTCAATTCATCGCTCATCATATCTGGGCTCCACAATGGATCCCAGACAAGTTCCATCTCGACCTTGCCTATCCCCTGCAATGCCTCAATCCTGAGCTGTGCATCCGCCATTATTATGCTGGTTACCGGGCACATGGGGGATGTCATTGTAAGTGTAAGCTTAACATCACTACCATCCTTTATCCTTATGCCGTATATGAGACCTATGTCGACTATGTTTGCGCCAAGCTCAGGGTCAACGCACTGTTGCAGTACATTTACAACATCGCCTACAGCCACCATTTTAATCATAATCTTTTGAGATTATAGATACTTAAATATTTGGCTTCCAAATATGATTGCAAGGTTTTACTCCAATCTGTTGAGGGTGTATGAATGGTAAAGATACTGGTCTGCAAGGAATCGGAACTGGCTCCAGGAAGCATGAGGAAGCTTGAGGTACTGGGCAAGGACGAGATTGTAATTGCAAATGTGGACGGCAGGTTCTACGCCATGCGTGGCATATGCAACCACCAGGGAGGGCCTCTTGCCGATGGCGAGCTCAACGGCAACGTGATAACATGCCCATGGCACGGCGCCCAATGGGATGTAACTACGGGAAGGCTTGTGGAATTCCCATTGGAGCTTGATAATGAGCCAACATACAATGTTACAGTGGAGAACGGGGAAGTATTTATAGATGTGTGAGATCCGCTCTTGCAATATGCTTTTAAACCTTATCAGTGATTAGTTTACTGGGATTGTAGATGGCCCTAAGAAACATGGATGTCAAAATAAGGTATGCCTATGCAAGGCTCAAGAGGAAGATCGCAGTATATTTCACCCTCTGGTTTCTGGCGCTGCTTGCCGGCGTCAGCCTTATAGTAGACAGCATATTCATAAACCCGACAGTAGTAACCCTCAAGTACTGGTCGGTTCTTCTTGTGGTCCTGCTCGCCGTGAAGCTCGCCTATGATTCGGCGTCAAGAATGAAGAGTGAATATGTAGAATTCAAAGTGGAAAGCAAGCAGACCGACACCACCCTGAAGAACCTGTAATTCCAAATCATCATTCTGCATGGCACTTATCAAGAAACAGGTACAATGCCAAATGCGGGGATTTTATCAAGATGTCAAAAGCAGCCCAGGATGAATTCTGAAATTTCGTAAAATCTGCCTGAGAATCAACTGGATTTTATATCTAAAAGGTAGAAACTTTTAACTGCTTCCTAAAAGAGTTTTTGCAGAGGGAATACCTTATCTTCTCCTCCCACTACTATGTCCGCCTCCCCCGCCGCCATGTGCCACTCCACCTCCAGAATGTCCTCCGCCGCCTGAATAATGAGGGGCTGACATATGAGGTGCAGCATGAAATGCGGGTGCCGGCTGGCTGTGCTGCATTGCAGGAGCCTGATGCTGCATCTGATGCTGCTGGAAATTGAATCTCTGGTTAAATGAGGGATTGCGCAGCTGCCCTGCTGCCTGCCGCCTTAGCATATCATTATAACTTCTGTTTGCCGTATTCTGCCTTTGCACTCCATAAGCCCTGCTATTATTATTGCTCCTTTGCGCAGGAGCCTGCGCTGCCCTATTTTGCGGGCTTCCTCTCTGGCCGTTAAAAGACGACCAGTTGCCTCTGCCTTGCGTTCCTGATGTTTGTCGTGATGTTGATCTCTGCCCTCTTTGCTGCTGCTGGCCTCTCGTAGTATTGTTTGCTGCAGCGGACCTGCCATAATTGTTTCCGCCATAGCCACTGTTGTTATTGCCAAAAAACCTCCCAAACTCCCCTGCACCATAATAATTTCTTCTCCAGCCGTTTCCATACCTGTACCAAAGGTAGGGTCTATAGTAACCCCCATAGAAATCATAATTGTAGCATATGTCGTAGGCATACCAGTTTGTAGGGTATCTCCATAATGGACATGCCCCTATGCCGTATCCTGGCCATAGAGTGCCAAAGCCTCCAACAACAGACTCCTGAACATATAATGGTTGCATAGATATCGGCTGTTGCTCTACAGGATCCGTCGTCTGCTGCAGGGGCTGCTGAGATCCCTGCTGAGGCTGTGCAGAATTATCTGTTCCTTGTCCATATTGATTACGTCCTTCTGATGCTTCTGATCGCGGCTCTGTCTCGTCCTGTTGCCCTGCAGCCGTAAGGGTCCCAAGTTCCTCCTTATCAGCATCTGGCTGCTCTGATTCTTTTTTTGTATCACCCCCATTCTTTCCTCTGTCTGCTGGTGATGTCTCATCAGGATCCTGCCTGCTTAATGCCTTTCTATCCTGGGTTGTCGCCGGATCCGAAGCAGGCTGTTTATTCTGTTGCGCAGCCATCTCCTGCGGTGCACCTCTAGTTGGATTGTCATTAGCAGCGCTGCTACTGCATGATACCGAAGAGATAGCCATGGTGGCAAGCATTGCACTTGCTACTACCCTCTTGCTCGACCTAAGGAATCTCTCAAACATATTCCGCTTTTCCTCTGTTCTGCTAACGGTTGTCATTTTTTCACTATATATAATTGAACATTAATCATTAAATTTGTTTCTTTTTATGCCATTCAGATTTTGCTAGAGAGTCCCTTTCCATAGGAGTAACTTGGCCAAATCTCCTTGCAATTGCTATTGCAATTTTCGCCAAATCTTCAATGTTGCGGACATCTTCGCTTTTAATAGATAGGGTTGGGCTTTCGTAATCTCGTTGAGCCTTATTTCTCGTTCTAGTTACTTCTTTCATTTCATCACACTAATGTTATGATTTCCTAAATATATAAATATGCCTTTTTGACATCGTCAATCGTCTAATTTTAAGGGAAATGAATCCCAATTCTACGATGTTACACATCAGGAATAGCCCAGGGAAGGAAGTATGGGATGTTGCCAAAGCCCTTTGCATATCTATAGATATGCAACTAATTGTCTTATATGTCTACAATTTTAAGCATTTATTAAAATGTAGACATTATGTTCACAATCTTTAAATATCTATATATTGTAGACATATATATGTCATTTATAGAAAAACAAAGGCATGGTAAGCATTTCTACTATTACTTAGTAAAGAGTATTAGGGTCACATCAGTTAAAGCAAAGCGACTTAGGGTTTTCTTAGGTAGGGAAATACCCAAACATATAGAACTGCAGAAGTATTTTGTGGAGCTAGAGAAAAAGACAATGGAAGCACAGTACCATGCTAAATGGCTTCCTAAGGAGCTTGTAGAAAAAGTTGATGATCTTAGCGCATCTATAACTGTGTTTCACAAAATACCTTCAGACGTATTGCCAAAAGACTTCTTGGTAAGATATACCTACAATACAAATGCGATAGAAGGAAACAAATTGACGCTCAGGCAGACTGCACTTGTGCTTAGTGACAGGATAGCTCCAGAAGGTTCACGGACAGATGATGTAATAGAGGCACTCAATGCAGTTGATGCCTGGGATTTCATCAAATCGTATAAGGGCAGACTGAACAAAGCATTTGTATGCAAAGTCCAATATGAAATAACAAAGAACACCTCTTGTAGGATTCAAGGTAATTATAGGGACAGCGAAGTAAGGATATCTGGTTCTGAACATATCCCTCCAAAACCGGAAAAGGTTCCCAAGCTGCTTGAAGAATTATTTAAGCAATTCTACACCCAAAAGAAAAATCTGCATCCGATAGAACTAGCAACATTCTTGCATAATAGTTTTGTAAATATACACCCTTTTACGGATGGAAATGGAAGAACCTCCAGGCTTCTTATGAATTGGATCTTGCTTAGGAATAAGTTTCCGCCAGCAATAATAGAAGTAGCAAACAAGGAGCAGTATTACAATGCAATCGAAGCTGCAGATAGCGGGGACAATAAACCATTTGCAGTGTTCTTGGGCAATCAGCTACTTGCACAGTATACTATTGAGTTACCAAGCTAAGCCCCGGGAGAGATTTTTATGTGCTAGAGAGCAAGCAGAAAAAGCCCCTAAGTAAATAGGTGTTTTCATCGATTATATAAAACTACTTTTCTCTAAATGAGGTATGGCTAAACAGTTTAGTTTACACCGAATATTATCCTTTATATTTGCACCACAGATATCTCCAATTTATTGGTTCTTTTTGTTATATCTTAGGTCATTATCAACTAACTTCATTTATTTCTTAATTGCCGTTGTCTTCTCCTCCTTGGTGCAAATTATATCATTATTAGTCTATATGAAGTCCTCAAAAGTGGGATTTTATGTACTTGATAAGAAGAAACGTCTCCCATTATTCACAATCGGAATAATCTCTTATATAGTTGGATTTATAATTTTAGAGTTTACTGGAGCTCCTTTCATATTTAAGGCACTTATGCTCGCATATGTTATCAATACAATTATTGCTGCTATTATAACCAAGTATTTCACGAAAATTAGCATACATGTATGGGGCATTAGCGGTCCTTCTGTTGCAATACTATATGCCTATGGTTTACCGGCATTTTTAATCATGTTAATACTGGCAGCTATTGTGGGTTATTCAAGAATTAAGTTAAAAGCACACATAATAAACCAAGTAATAGCTGCGATTATATTTTCGGTACTGATAACCATTCTAGTAATCTATGGATTAAAGATAATTTAGGGGCTTTTTCACTTTACGCCATAAAAAGAAAAGCCCCGGGAGGGG
>Ga0181530_10005077_pt1 | contig 13624 bp, 10 predicted proteins | sample PEATcosm2014_Bin_42_FD_119769 | JGI IMG/M metagenome (GOLD analysis project Ga0181530, IMG submission 119769) | Peatland microbial communities from MTU Mesocosm Facility, Houghton, MI, USA - PEATcosm2014_Bin10_60_metaG | ecosystem: Environmental > Terrestrial > Soil > Wetlands > Peat | place... | reverse complement strand
TTGCTGAGCGACGGCCTCTACCGGCCTTGAATGACATCGGTCTCCCGCCTCGTCTTGCTCCTCCTTCTTGCTACGATCAGAATCCACATACAAGAATGACAAGCCGGTAGTGGAAGGTTTTGCGGGAGCGGTGCTTGCGGTAGGCGGATGGGTATGGTTCGATAGACGGTTCAGGGCGCGTCGCAGTGGCGCGCCTGCGCGACAATCACGTGATCGGCTCCCCACCGGAGCATCAAGCTGAAAATAAGTTGGCCGTGACCGATGAAAAGGACTTATCAACCGCACAATCGCCGTCGCAAACGCACGCACGGATTTCTCGCCCGGATGGCGTCGCCGGGAGGCCGCAAGATCCTCAAACGCCGGCGGGCCCGGGGGCGCGCGCGATTGACGGTCTCGATTCCGCCCAAGCAGCCCGGCTAAAGCGTGAAGGAGCGCCGCGCGCACGGAGCGAGTGGTCGTTCGGTCCCGCCGATCGATTGCATCGCCGCGCCGAATATCTGCGGCTGCAGAAAATCGGCGCGCGCTACCAGACCGCCCATTTCGTGATGTACGCAGGGACGCTAGCCGAGGTCGATCCTCGCACGGCTGCGCGCTCGCGGCTCGGCATGACGGTGTCGCGACGGATCGGATCGGCGGTGGTGCGCAATCGGACGCGGCGGCGCGTACGCGAATGCTACCGGCTCAAACTCAGATCAATGTTTCCCGACGGCACGGCGCTGATAGTGATCGCGCGAGCGGGCGCGGGGGCGCTGAAGACCCCTGAGATCGCGGACGAGCTGCGATATGCGGCGTCGAACCTGGCGGCGCGAATCGCGCGGCTGCAAAGGTAATGGCGCGAGCTGTCACAATCGCGGGAACCACCGCGGGAACGATCGCGACGCGGTCTGCACGCAGCGCCATTATCATCTTGATCGATCTCTACCGCGCATTACTGTCCCCGCTGCTGATCGCCGCGATGGGCCCGGCCTGCCGCTTCGAACCGAGCTGCTCCGCATACGCGCGCGAAGCGATTGCCCGGCATGGAATCGTTGCAGGCGGGCGCCTGACGGTGCGCCGGCTGGTGCGATGCAGACCGGCGGGCGGATGGGGTCACGATCCGGTACCGCAGGAGCGGGCGCGGCACCTGAAGTTCAGGGCATGAAGTAAGGAACTCCTTGGAAAACTCGCGGCTTCTAACTTTTCTGCTCGTCTCGCTGGCGATCGTTATCTTCTACAACCAGCTGGTGCAGTGGCGCCATCCCGAACTGGCGCATCGGCTGGGCGCTGCCGCCGTGACGCCGACGGCGGCACCGTCGTTGACGCCGGGACAGGTGTCGGGCGCGCCGCTCGCGGCCGCGACTTCATCGGGGGCGGCAGGCGCGGGCGGGGCGAGTCCGTCGGGCACGGTGGGGGGCGGTGCGGGAACAATGACCTCGGTATCCGCGCGCACGATCACGGTTAATACAAATCTCTACGAGGCGGAGTTGACGCTGCGCGGCGGACGGATGGCGAGTTTTCTGCTCAGGGACTATCGGCAGACCAGCAGCGCCGACAGCCGGCCGTATCAGATTATCGCGGGCGGCGATCGGCTGCCGCTCGGAATGGCGATCACGCGGGGAGCGGCGACCGTCGACGACGGCGACGTCATCTATAGCAGCGACGCGCCGGCGCGAATCGATCTGACCTCGGGTCCGGCAACGGTCAGCATGAGCGGCGTCACCACCGAGGGCGTCAAACTGCAAAAGATCTTCACCTTCAAGCCCGGCAGCTATGTGTACGGGGTGACCGGAACCGCGGTCGCGCCCGAGGGCGCAAAGCTCGACGGTATCGGCTTTGAGATGAGCCGGCCGCTCAAGGCCAACGAGGGCTTCCGCGATATTCCAGAGCTGCAGGCCGACGTGCAAGGCAAGGTCCTGAACGAGGCTCAGAAGGCGCTCGAGAAGGGGGTCGCGCCGGTCAGCGGAACGATCATGTTCGCGGGCTTCGGCGATCGCTACTTCCTGTCGGCGTTGATGCCGAAGAAGCCGGTGACCGGGACGCTCGCGATGGACTACGTGGAGGACGAGGCGGACGCGCGAGTGGTGTTCAACGGCGCCACCACGGTCGAGAGCGAAGTCTTCATGGGGCCGAAGGAACTCGACGTGCTGGAGGCGGTGAATCCGGCGCTCAACAAGACCATCAACTTTGGCTGGACGAGCATGATCGCGCTGCCGTTCCTGAAGCTGCTGAAGCTATTCTATCGGATTGCGCCCAACTATGGTCTTGCTATCATCCTACTGACTATTGTGGTGCGGCTGCTGACGCTGCCGATGTCAATCAAGGGTCAGCGCTCGATGATGAAGATGCAACGGCTGCAGCCGCAGGTCGAGCGTATCCGCGAGAAACATAAGGAGGATCAGGAACGGCTCAATCGCGAGATGGTTGACCTGTACAAGCGCAACCACGTTAATCCGTTGGGCGGATGCCTGCCGATGGCGGTGCAATTGCCAGTGTTCTTTGGGCTGTATGAGGCGCTGCTCAACGCGATCGAGCTGCGGCATGCGCCGTTCGTGGGCTGGATTAAGGATTTATCGGCGCCCGACTGCCTGCACGTTTCGTGGATACCGCTGTTGCCGATGACATCGTGCCACGGAATTCCGGTACTGGTAATCCTGATGACGATCACGGCCTTTGTGCAGCAGTGGATCGCACCGAAGCAGCCCGATCCGAACCAGCAGAAGATGATGATGTATATGCCGGTGGTGTTCAGCCTGATTTTTGTCAATATGCCCGCCGGACTGACGCTTTACTATTTCTCCTCGAACCTGCTGGGCGTAGTCCAGCAGTTCATACTCAACCGCGAGTTCAAACAATTACCCGCACCCGCAGCGACATGAGTTCAAGCGATACGATTGAAACATCGGCAGCGACTATCGACCAGGCTATCGGCCAGGCCCTGGCGCAATTGGGCGCCGAACAGGATGACGTCACGATCGAGGTTCTGAGCACGCCGCGCAGCGGGGTGCTCGGGATTGGCGCACGAGCGGCGCGAGTGCGGGTGACGCGACGCGCGCCGGCAGGCGCGCGCAGCGGCGTGATGTCGCCGCCGCCGGCACCGCCGTTGCGGGCGACGCCGCCCGAGATGCGGCGGCCTGAGGCGCGGCCGCAGCCGCGCCGGGAGCCCAGTCAAGCGCCGCCGCGTCCGGAGCGCAGCGAGGCGCAGGACGACGCGCGCGGCGGGTCCGGTCGCGAGCAACGCCGCGAAGCTCCCCGCGAGGAACGCGAATCGGCGCGCGAGCAGCGTGAGCGGCGCCCGGAGCGGGGCGAGCCGCCACGTCAGGAGCGCGGCGAGCCGCCGCGCGACGCCGCGGGAGGTCCCGCACGTCAGGGCCGCAGCGGCTTGCCGGCGCAAGGGCGAGGCGCACCCGTGCGTACGGCGCCGCCTGAGGGGCGCGGCGCCGCCGGCGACGATGAGCAAGGCGAAACTTCGCGTGACGACCAGCGCAACAACGGTCGCGCCGAGGGCGCCCCGCGCCGCGGGCGTGGTCGGGGCCGCGGGCGTGGTCGGGGCCGCGCGGGGGGACCGGCTCGTGAGCTTGCAGGCAGTCCCGCGGAAGCTTTTGGTGGTGCATCAGCGGGCGGTCGCGAACCAGGCGAGCGGCGCCCGGCGGAGGCTCAGCCGCAGCGGGAGATGGCCGAACCGCGCGATCGCGACCTGGAACGCGACGACGATCGCGATCCCTTTGCGATGGTCGATGAGGCGGGCAACGATCCGCGCAAAATCGCCGATTTACTGGAGCAGGCGCGCGAAGCCAAAAGTTTCCTCGAGCGTCTGCTCGAACTGATGGGCGAGCAGGCGACGATCGAGCCGGCCGAGTCGGACGATCCGGAGACGCTCGAACTCAATATCAAGGGCGACGGTTCGGGGATATTGATCGGTCGCCACGGGCAGACGCTCGATGCGATCGAATACATGGTCAATCGGCTGCTCGCGCGCAAGATCAAGGACGCCGCGCCGATTTCAATCGACACCGAGTCCTACCGCGCGCGCCGCCGCCGGCTACTGCAGCGAATGGCGTTGTCCAAGGGCGAGCAGGCCAAGCGGGAGCATACGGCGGTGATACTGGAGCCGATGCCGCCGCGCGATCGCCGGATCGTGCATCTGGCCCTGAAAGACGATCCGATGATCGCAACACGATCGACCGGCGACGGCTTCATGCGCGCGATTGAGATTTCACCGGTCGATGAGCGGCGCGATCCGAGCGAGCGCGGCAGTGAGAATCGCGGGCGCGGGCGCGGCCGTACGCGCGAGCCCGACCAGGACAAGGCGGCGATCGGCGAGCAGGGCGGCTTCAAGCACGGGCAAAAGCGCATCGTCTAGCGCACCAACCGCCCACCCGCGCCGCCGACACCACGAAAGGGAGAGTTGTCGAAGAACACAGAACTTATGGTTTCTTTCTGAAACCTCATGAGGTTTCAGACTTCCCATTGCTAAAGATGCGGGCTGCGCCCTGTAAATACTCGCTATAATTCCCGCTCGCATTGCTCGGGTGGATAGCCGTGCGGAAATGCACGCGGGCCTCCGCGCGTCCGCATCAACCAAGGGTCTCATGGACGCGATCCGCAAGACCTGCTCACCCCTTTCACCGTGGGAAGTGTGAAACTTTTCAAAGGTTTCACGGCTCTTTCTCCTTCTCTTTCCCGCGCCGCATCTTTCCCTCTCCCGGCATCAGGTTCGATCGATCCGCTTCATTTGCCGGGGGGCGCGATTTGGTAGGTCTTTTCGAACGGTTTGCAGTTTTTCGGGGGCGTGAAGAGCGCCGCATCGGGTGTGCCCACGACGATGTCGCGGTAGGTTGTAATATGCTCTCCGCGGTCCGCGAATAATTCCATCTTGACTGGAATTCCCTTGAGATCCGTCGCTTCCCAAAGCTTGAACCGCGTCGATTTGCCGTCGGCTGCGGTGACTACCACGTTCTCGATTTTACAGGGGTGACCCTCGATAACTTCGGTCCCGCTAGGCGTGCGCTGCACCTTAACCCCGGACAATAGCTGCAACGGAGTAATCACCATCTGCGCCCGGATGCCCGCCGTTTCGACGCATTGGGTCCCGTGGAACATCACCCTGTACATGGTGTTGTTAGCGCTGAGATAGATGAAAGCGGATCCGGGCGCCGGTTCAGCCCGGAAGTTCAAGCCTGAAAGATAGACCTTCGAGGCGATTTCGCGGCCCCTGAGATGGGCGATTTCCGTCGCGGAAAAATCCGGCAGAAACGAGGCGTTCTGCGCCAGGGCCGTTGACGCCATCGCGATCGTCATCGCCGCGGTCATCAGACTCAACGACAGCTTACTGAATCGACCCGGGCGGATTATTTGCCGGCGCGCTTCCATACCCTGACCACCTCCCAACGATTGCGACCAATCTTACGGTCCCGCGCAAATTGACTTGTATCACCGACTACGAGAAGCAGTCCGGCTGCCGATCGTCAATTCGGCGGCGGAGGCGCCATGCCTCGATCGTTATTTCCGAAAGGCGCGCTTTGCGAGTTTCTCAAGCATGCTTTGAGCTCGGCCGTCATTGTCCAGCCGCATTTACCGTCGGATTGCACTTCACAAACCGCTTTCTTATAGCATGCAAACTCCGGTCGCCAGATGCACGGCGTGATCACATTTTCGGCGGCGCATATTTCACGGCTGCATCCCGACAGGATACATCTGCCGGAGGCATGAGACGTGTTGCCCGCCGCCTGGGCAATGATCATCGAATCCACTTGCTTCACTCCGCTCACATCAACGATGCGGTCTCCGGCGGTAGCCACCGACACGGCAGCGGCGATCGCTGCACCGGCTAAAACCAGCCACCGAATCTGTGAACATGCGCACTTCCAATCTATGCACCGAAGCTTCATCCAAGTACTCCTGTCCGGAGCTTTTATCTACTGCGGGGCGTATTGCCGACGCTTGGTTCACGCCCGCACCAGATCGCGACTATCGGCAGGATTTAGCTCTGAAAGCAATCCGAGGCCACCGTCGCGTGAATCACGTAATACCTTTTAGGCAACCTACCGTTTCAATCAAGCCTGTCCTGAACGGAAGTTATATTTGAGCTTGCAAAACGACCCGGAATCGCCTATTCATCCTTAGTCGCACTATGTTCGGCCTATTACGGTTGTGCAATTGAATGAGGCTCGACTTAACTGGTAGCAGTGCTCCATCTCAGTCCCAAGCGGTGTTGCACACCTAGTCGAAGGGAGGACGCTGACGACTTTGGTTCCGAGTAGGCAATTATACCATCTCAAATCGCCTCTAGTAATTTATCAACATAACAAGAGTCTTCTAAAGGGAGGACGATGAGAAATGAACCTCAAGATACTTGAGAGAGTCAGATTCGGCTCAGGATTGCTCGTGGGCCTCGGCGTCTTTGCTCTAGCCGGGAGCTTGCCGGCCGTTGCATGGGCCCAAAGCGTGTCGCCGAGCGCAGTGTCACCGGACACCGTCCAACTGGGCGAGGGGACCGGGGGCTTGGGCTATGCTGCCCCTGCCAATGTTTATGTCCCGGAGAGCAGCATCGAAAATCCTGCGGATGCCGGCGTATCCATGCACACTGATTACGTGCTCCTAGGGGCGCCAGCATCAGGTGGTACGCCAAAACCCCAAAACGGCGAGACCCCAGCTTCTCTAGGCTGCGTTTACGGAGTTGGCCCGAAGTATTCTGGATGCAAGAAACCCGGAGGGAAACAGCAACCCAAAGGCGGTTGGGGTGCGATCGCTCTGGTGGACGCCTACGATAACCCAGACGCGGCTACTGACATAGTCACATTCTCAAAACAATTCGGCCTGCCTGCGGCAAACTTCCAAAAGGTCTATGCCAACGGCAATGGTCATTGCGGCACTCCCACTGCCGACAAAGGTTGGTCAGTGGAATCATCCCTGGATATCGAATGGGCACACGCCATGGCGCCCAACGCCAAGATCATTCTGGTGGAGGCCTGCACAAATTCTAACACGGATCTGTACTACGCCGAGTTTGTGGCGAGTGGGTTAGTGGCGGCCGCGGGCGGAGGCGACATCTCAAATAGCTGGGGAGGCGGCGAGTACGGGGGCGAAACGGCCGACGACTACTACTTCTTCTTTAACAACTACAGTACACTTCCGGTTCAGGTTCCGAATATCACCTATTTCGCCTCGGCCGGCGACTCCGGCTGCGGCGCTGGCTATCCTAGCTCCTCGCCTTGGGTAGTCTCGGCCGGCGGCACTGCGGTGAATCGCAATTCCAATGGTACTTTTGCGAACGAGAGCTGCTGGGCTGGTTCAGGCGGCGGCAGCAGTTCGCAGGAAGTCTGGTCGAATACCTTCACCAGCGGAAACACAGGGGCATGGGCCGACTACCAATACCCAATCTTCGGTTTCGCTAGTCGTCAGACGCCTGACTACGCCTTCGACGCCGATCCGAACACGGGAGTAGATTTCTATAGCCAATACGGCTATGGCGGCTGGGGGATAGTCGGAGGCACCAGTGTGGCATCGCCTGCTCTGGCCGGCATCACCAACCTCGCCGGGCAAAAGTTAGGCTCGTATTTCCTCCCGCCGGTAGATCCGTCAGGCTACTACACCAATGAGGAGGACAACCTGCTCTATGCTCAACTCCCGGCAGCGAGAGCGTACGGTAACAACTTTTACGACATTACGACCGGCGGCAACGGCTGCTTTGTCGGGAAGAGTTGGGACTACTGCACCGGCGTCGGCAGCCCACGCGGCCTCACTGCGAAGTAAGTTTCCCTTCGAGGCTACTTGATTCCGAGAGAGGCCCTGCACACGCAGGGCCTCTCGTTTTTTTGTGCGGCGAGCGTGAAGATCGGGACTGCCCTCACGCGCCAGTGTCACCCTGAGCGCAGCGAGGAATGACCAAGGGGGGCCTCGCCCGCCGAAAGGTTTGTTAACTCCTTCGACGACCTCTCCCTGGACAAGGAGAGGTCTTTCAGAATTGCGCAATCCTGTATGTGGCGTCTATTCCGTTAGAAGAAATTGAAATTGTATTTTTTAAGGGTCCCTCACCCGCCGAACGCTGCGCGTTCAGGCGGCCTCTCCCGCAAGGGGAGAGGCATCAATTGAAGAGCGGGGCGGCTACGGGTTGGGGCATTCGCCGACGCGCTCACCTTCGAGCATGATGGTCGAAGTGAAGTCGTGGCCGTTGATCGATCCGGTGGTGGTGATTTTCCCACGGTAATGTTCGGGCGTGTCGAAGACGATGTCGCCGCCGCCGCTCATCGCCATCTTACCACTGCACTGCATGCGCCAGTTCAGCTTGGCGCCGGTCCATTCGTAGTGCGTGCGGGTGCATTTTTCGTCCGCCGTATCGGGCGGCATCAGCGACTGGCCCGGATCCTTCATCTGGGCGGCGGTGACGCAATTGGTTTGCGAATTCGGCTCGGAGGTGGTGCCCTCGCGGTTGACGCGAGTGGTGACCTTCCACATTCCGGGCCGCGGTCCGTCGGCGGCGCCGGCGAGCGTTGCCGATGCTATCAGCGCCGCAATCACAAGCGCGGGAGCGACGCGGGTGAGTAATCCAGCCAAGCTAAAGTTCCCCCTGGCGTAATCTGCCGACAAGGGCGCAAAAGCGCCGGCGATGAACGCGCTCCCACGCGGAGGAGGCGGAGCGCGCGCCGCCGGGCGACGATCGGGCAGTTACGACCGCGCGGCGTCAGCCGTCGGTCCAGCCCCACTTGGCCTTGTTGGCGGCGATCTGTTCGGGCGTAGGATGCACGACCTGCTGGAAGGTTTTGACCTTGAACTGATCGGCCAATTCTACGGTCTGATGATTGAGGGCGATGTCGGCGTTAAAGACGTCGGGGACCGCCGGCTCCTCGAAGATTGCCTGCCACGGGCATTCGGGTTCGCAGGCACCACAATCGATGCATTCGTCGGGGTTGATGTAGAGCTGGTTGGGGAAGCTCTTGCGGTCGTCACCGACGTATTCGTAGATGCAATCGACCGGGCAAACGCTGACACAGCCGGTGTCTACGCAATCGATGCAAAGGCGGGTAATCGTCCACGGCATGGGTGCTTATCCTCTCCTGTAACCGGTTTAACCTATAACGGCGTGACCGTCTAGAAAAGCGGGACGGCGCGTTCAAGTCAACCGGCGCGTGAACGGGCCGCGGATTGAGAACATACGGGGATTGGGACTCTGCGCAAGCTCGGAATGAGAGCGCGGGATGGAAGAGCGGCAAAGGCTCTTGAAACCTTTGAAAGGTTTCAAACTTCCCACGGTGAACCGGGATGATCGGTCATGCGCGCGATACCGTCGGGACCTTTCGCGAGCGCGTAGGCGGGAGGCTCGCCTAGTGATCTGCGGAAAATACGATTAGGATTCGAAGCGTTTGTGATTTGTTTGGCAATTTGACGGGAGTTGAAGGCGATGAAGAACGGCAAAGGGATGCGGACGGAAACCGACAGCATGGGCGCGATCGAGGTCCCGGCGAACCATTACTGGGGGGCGCAGACTGAACGGTCGCTGATGCATTTCGCGATCGGGCACGACCAGATGCCGCGATCGATCGTGCGCGCGTTCGGCGTGCTGAAGAAGGCGGCCGCCGAAGTGAATCGCGATCTCGGACAGCTTCCGGCAGACAAATGCGCGCTGATTGAGCAGGCGGCCGACGAGGTAATCGCGGGCACGCTCGACGCCGAATTTCCGTTGCGGGTGTGGCAGACGGGCAGCGGCACGCAGACCAACATGAACGCCAACGAGGTCATCTCGAACCGCGCGATCGAGCTGGCGGGCGGCGAGCTGGGCAGCAAGAGGCCGATTCATCCCAACGACCACGTCAACATGTCGCAGTCGTCGAACGACACCTTCCCGACCGCGATGCATATCGCGGCGGCCGAGGAGCTGACGCAGCGGCTGCTGCCGGCGCTGGCGAAGCTGGTCGAGTCGCTCAAGCGCAAGCAGGCTGAAATCGCAGATATCGTGAAGATCGGCCGCACCCATCTGATGGACGCGGTGCCGCTGACGCTGGGACAGGAGTTCTCGGGCTATATCGCGCAACTCGAATATGACATCGCGCGCATCAGGATGGTGCTGCCGGACGTGCTGGAGCTGGCGATTGGCGGCACTGCGGTCGGCACGGGACTGAATACGCATCCGGAGTTCGACGTGCGGTGCTCGAAGCGAATCGCGGAGCTTACCGGGCTGCCGTTCACCTCGGCGCCCAACAAGTTTGCGGCGCTGGCCGGACACGACGCGCTGGTGATGGCGAGCGGGGCGCTCAAGACGCTCGCGTGCTCATTGATGAAGGTGGCCAACGACATCCGCTGGATGGGCTCGGGGCCGCGCTGCGGCCTGGCGGAACTGACGCTGCCGGAAAACGAACCGGGCTCGTCGATCATGCCGGGCAAGGTGAATCCGACGCAGTCGGAGGCGATGACGATGGTGTGCGTGCAGGTGATCGGCAACGACACCGCGATAACGATTGCGGGCACGCAGGGCAACTTCGAGCTCAACGTCTTCAAGCCGGTCATCATCCACAACCTGCTGCATTCGATTGCGCTGCTGTCGGATTCGGCAGTGCTGTTCGCGAAATACTGCGTCGATGGAATCGAGCCGAATCGCCCCAAGATCAAGCATTACCTGGAGAGCTCGCTGATGCTGGTGACGGCGCTCAGCCCGCATCTCGGCTACGACAAGGCGGCCAAGGTGGCGAAGCATGCGCACGAGCGGGGCGTCACGTTGCGGCACGCGTGCGAGGAGCTGGGCTACCTCAAGGGCGAGGAGTTCGATCGGCTGGTGGTGCCGGAGAAGATGATTCGCCCGGGCCAATGATACTTCGGAGCAGAAGAGCTCCGTCGCTCTTGTGAGGGTGACCGGCGCGTTCTGACGACCCGCAACCAACTGTTGCCTCAGCCGCAACGCATCTTTAATCTCAAGGTAACAATCGACTGTTAGACTCTCGCCGCATTCGTTTCATCAATCACTAGATTCTGGCGGGAGGAAAAAATGTCCAACTTTGTACGTTTGCAGGGCTTCAACGCGCGGGCGCGCAGGCCATACTCGCGGTTGATCGCGGCCCTGGCGGGGGTCGCGATGCTGAGCACAACGGCGGCGCCGGCGCTCGCGGGCGGTTCGGCCTTCCCGGGCTTCATGCCCGGCAACTTGGTAGTCAGCCGCATCCAGTACGACGGGGGGCCGTCCTCGACCTACGGAGGCTATCCGACCATCTTCAACGATCCGAGCATCTCGGGAATCCAGGGCAGCATCCACCTCGACGAGTACACCACTACACCGTTCTCGCCGGTGGTCACGTCGCTCGACCTGACGGCGCTCACTGTGCCGAATTCCCCCATCACGACCAGCTTCAGCTCGAAGTCCGAGGGCGCTCTTGAGCTGTCGGCCAACGGCGAGTTCCTCACCTATATGGGCTACCAGGCGGCCGACGAGCTAGAGAGCGTCTCGAACTCCTACACCACCGGAGCCGGCACGAATCTGCAGTCGCCGGACACCCCGGTATTCCCGGCCTACGACCGCGAAATCGCCATGATCGCGGGCAACGGGACGGTCACGCTGCAGAACGAGAGCAACGCGTTCAGCGGCGACAATCCTCGCGCCGCGACCACCGTTGACGGCACCCAGTTCTACATGGCGGGCAACTCCGACTCGACCACCTACCCCAAACCCACGGGCCCCTGCACATTCAAGAGCGGCACCACCGGACCCGGCCTCACTATCGGCGTGCGTATCGGCGCCCCGGGGTCGAGTGCCTCGACCCAGCTCGGCTGCTACGATGCCGCTGATCGTCCCGACGAGAGCAACACGAAGCATGTCAAGGACAACAACTGGCGCGGACTCGGCATCTTCAACGGCAACCTGTACGTCTCAAAGGGCAGCGGTGGCAACGGCGACGACGGCCTGTTCCAGGTCGAGAACGGCACCGGCGCCGGTTTGCCGACCGGCACCGGCAATACCATCGTAAAGCTGTTCGGCGATCCGGCGACGGATCCGATCAGCGGCGCGGCTGCGCCGATCACGCCCTTCGCGTTCTTCTTCGCCAACCCGACCACCGTTTATGTGGCGGACGAGGGAAGCAGCGGCAATCCTGCTGAGGTGCCGGGACTGCAGAAATGGGAACTTGTCAGCGGCACCTGGACGCTGCTGTACACGATCCAGAACGGCTTGGATCTTGGCGTGGCAGAGAATATCACGGGCTATCCGGTTCCGACCACGACCACGGGGCTGCGCAACCTGACCGGGATCGTGAATCAGGATGGCACCGTGACGATCTACGCGATCACCGCACAGTCGAGCTCGATCTCGGGCGGTGAGCCCGATCCGGATCGGTTGCTGGCCGTGAGCGACCCGATCGGCGCGACCACGCTGCCCGGCAGCGACACGTTCATCACCTTGCAGGAGTCCGGCGCCGGACAGGTGTTCCGTGGCGTCGCGTTCGCGCCGTGCGGATTCGGCGCGACTACCGTAAACGGTAACCTCAAGATTCCGGCGGGAGGCCGCTGTGCGCTTAACGGCACCACCGTGAATGGCAACCTCACGGTCGACGGCGCGCTGGTGGCAAGCGGCGCGACCATCCGCGGAAACGTGCAGGCCCAGGATGCGGAGTTCGTGGCGCTCAACCGCACGATCGTCGATGGCAACCTTCAGGTGGCTCGTCTGCAGGGCAACCCACCTGCCAGCGGCGAAAATTTCATCTGCGACAGCCTGATCGGCGGTAATCTGCAGATTCAGCAGAGCTCGTCCGATTCGCCCTGGGACATCGGGCAGGCGCCACCAGCGTTCTGCTTGGGAAACACCATAAAGGGCAACCTGCAATTCCAGAACAACGACGCGCAGGGACTGATCTCGAATAACTCGATCAACGGCAATTTGCAGTGCCAGAACGACACCCCGCCGGTTACGGGGATCGCTGGCAGCAACACTGTCGGCGGACACAAGCAGGGCGAGTGCTCGGGGCTGTAATCGCCGAGGTTCGTGATCGCGGGCATAACAAATAGCTAATCCAACGCGCGCGCCGCACTTCAAACCAAGCTCTCGATCAAACGGCGCGTTACGCAGTCCGCGGTTGGAGCATGCGCCAGACGCGCACGCCGAGCGGGCGGATCTCGCCGATCACCTGGTAGCCGACGTGGCTGTAGTAGGCGACGTTGGCCTCGGTCGCGGTCTCGAGATAAACGCCGGCGAGATCGGGGCGCATCGCGGTCTGCGCACGGAGATAGTCGAGCAGGGCGACGCCGAAGTGGCGACGCTGGAGATCGGGTTCGACTCCGAGAACGTTGAGGTAGATGTGCGGCTCGGCGGGACGATGCTTCAGCAGCGTATCGAGCGTCGAGATCGCACGGAGGACGCCGCTGAACCCGCCGGCGCGGACAAGATCGGGCATCAGGGTGAGGCCGCGAATGACGGTCGCCGCGGATGAGGACGGGCGCTCGACCTGTTCGATAATCGCGGCGGCGGCGACCCGCCCCTCGTGAATCACGCCGAGCACCGGGTGGCCCGAGTGACACTGCTCGGCGAGGATTACTCCAAAGAGCAGAGCCATGCGCCGGGCGCATTCGCCGGCATCACTGAGGCCGCCGCCGCCGATGATCGCGCGAATTAGCGGATCGTTGACGAAGGCGCGGCCGAGCACCGCGGCGGCGTCGGCGTGCTGCCCGGGGA
>Ga0181530_10005076_pt1 | contig 13625 bp, 10 predicted proteins | sample PEATcosm2014_Bin_42_FD_119769 | JGI IMG/M metagenome (GOLD analysis project Ga0181530, IMG submission 119769) | Peatland microbial communities from MTU Mesocosm Facility, Houghton, MI, USA - PEATcosm2014_Bin10_60_metaG | ecosystem: Environmental > Terrestrial > Soil > Wetlands > Peat | place... | reverse complement strand
TTTCTACGAGGAGAGCGACCAGTATAAAATTCTCCGGAGCCATCTTGTCGGCGAGGGCGAGCACGTCGGGGGATGCCTCGGCCGTACGATCGCGGCCGTGCTCCGGCGGAGCGAGGCGAAGTCGGCGCTGGCCGACGCCCTGGGGCGTGCGATGTTTCGGAGGCGAGCTCTCGAAGACGTCTCCGCGGCCATTACGCATCTCATCGCGACCGGCGACCAGTCCGCCGGGGCAATCCGGAAGATGCTCAAGTCTCATCGCTCGGACGTTAACGGCCTGCCGTCAACTGGCGACTTCGAACTCGACCCGCCGCTGCGCGTGGGCGGGATGCCTGTCGTACAGGTCGTGGATCTCGCTGAGCCCTACGAGGTTGATTACATCAACGGCGAGGTCCGGCTTAACGCCGAGCGAGCCGGGTGGAACTGGACGCTGCTGCTGTTCGACCGGCGGTTCACGATCATCAACAAGAAAGGCGGACCGAACCTCCCGATCGCGGAGGTCGACCACAGACGCTCCCAGATCTACGTCAATTGGGGGCACCCCATCAAGCTGCAGATGGACGAACGCGGATTCCTGCGCACGGCGCTAGCGCTGGTTCTTTCCAAAGAAGCTTCATACGACGATACCAGAAATATGATGGATCTTCTGCTTAAGCTCCTGTCCTTCTCGACCCATCACGATGGCTAAAATTATCTCCGCAAAAACCCTGGTCACCTCTCACCTCGCGAAGCAGGATCGGGTGCTTCTTATCAACCCGCCTGTCGTCGAGACGAGGTACAGTTGGATTCGATGGAATCAGCCCATCGACCTTCTCAAGCTCGCGTCTTATCTCAGGACGAACGTAGGCTGCGAGGTCCACCTCCTTGATTACATGCAGCCCGACAAAGATGGGGAGGTGCCACAGGAATGGCTCCCGAAGGCGAGCCGTTATGTTGTGGTCGGGGACGAGCAGTACCCGATGCGCCGCTTCGGGAGGTCTCATAAGTTTCTCAAGGAATGGCTGGCCAAAAAGGACAAGAACCGACTCCCCACTCAGGTATGGATAACCTCGCTGTGCAGCTATTGGTTCGAGAGCATCTCGGAGACGTGCCGCGTCATCAGGCAGGAACTGCCCGACGCCAAGATCGTGCTCATGGGCCAGTACGCCCGCTTGACGCCCAAGCACGCCTCAGAGCACTGCGTCTGCGATCTCGTTGTCTCGAAAACGCTTGATCTGACCGACCAGCCGGCGGCGATCGATCTCTACAAGTCACCCCCGCCCTTCGTGGCCGTCCAGCTCGGGTCGAAGTCCGCCATCGGCGATATCAAGGCGGCCACCAAGCGGGGGATCTCCCAGGTGGCCTTCTTCGGCGAGGACATCTGCCAGGACGACGGGGAGCCACTGCGGGAGGTCGTCGCGGCGACCGAGGAGGGCCTGCACCGCCATCTGCGCTACCACGTGATTTGCGGGCTCCAGCCCGAGCGACTCACGCCCGACATCGCCAAGCTAATCGCCCGGAAGTCCTTCGCCCAGTTCCATTTCGAGCAGGCGTCGGCCGGGCATGGCCTTAACCTTGAAGCCTACGGGCAGGCCAGGAGATACCTTGAGGAAGCGAAGCTGAAGTTGCCGGATGAGCGTCTCGGGGGCTTCGTGTGGATCGGCCGACCGAAGGAGGACCTGGAGGGGCTCATCCGCAACACCCTCGCGGTGCTCGAACATTTCGGGAGCGTCATCCTGAAGCCGTTCAGCCCCACGCCCGGCGAGCCCGAGCAGACCGAATATGCCGATTATCTGGAGGCGATCAAGCCTCACCGCTGGTCGCCCCACTTTTTCCCGTTTTCCGATCTGAACGGAATTACCCGTTCCGAGTATCATGACCTATACCGGATGGCCGCGTTCCTGAACGAGAAGGTCCACAACCATGCATTCGATTTCCTGAACGGAACGCTGGGCTCGCGGATGCTCCGGAACAGCCTAAGCAGAGAGGTGTGGAACCTTGAGCCCTCGCCGCTCCGCATTACTGATTAGCCCGCCGATCTACGACTCCCAATACTGGGCTCGCTGGAGCATGCCGTATGGGCTGTTGCGCGTCGCCTCGTGGCTCAAGACAAAAGACTATGTCCTGAAGCTCATCGACTGCCTGGAGGCGAACAAGACCCGCATCGCGTCCAAGAAGATGCGAAAGGTTCGGAGGATCTGCTCGACCCACTGGTACGTCCCCGACCGTTGGCAGGGCTTCTCGCCGCCCGAGGACGAGAAGATCGAATACTGCTTCGGGATCACGCCGGAGGACCTCGAGAAGCGGTTGAAAAAGATCAAGGACAAGGCGCTGCTTGCCAAGCACGCCTTGTTCGACATCGAGACATTCCCGGAGCCCGACGAAATCTGGATCTCCTCGACGATGACCTACTGGTGGGAGAGCACCAGGGATGTCATCGAGGTCTTTCGGCGGGTCTTCCCGGAGGCCGTCATCCGGGTGGGCGGGATCTATCCGACCCTGGCCCCCAAGCATGCCATGGAGAACCTCGGGCTTCGCAGCCCGCTCCACCTGCAGGGCCGCGAGCTCGATCCGCTCGACCCGGAACAGCAAATGCGCGACCTGGTCGTATCGGCCACGATTCCGGTCGCCAACCCCCTCCCGCTCAGCCTCGATCTCTATGTGGAAGACGGGACCGGCGAGAAAGAAGACAAGGAGCCCAGTTGGCCGAGTTACACCATCCTCACCACGAGCCGGGGATGCCCGTTCAAGTGCGCGTACTGCGCGGCGAACGTACTGAACGAAGGCCGGAGGGTGTGGGTCCGGGAGTTCAAGGATACCTACGAAGAGGTCAAATACCTGTTTCACGAGCGGAAGATCCGGGAGTTCTGCTTCTACGAAGACAACCTCCTGCTGGGCAAGGCGAATTTCATCGACCTGATCCGGAAGATCGCCGACGATCCCGAGCTGAAGGGGATCGAGCTCCACGCGCCCGAGGGCATCGAGGTGCGGCTGCTCCACCCGGAAGTCGTCAAGCTGATGCGCCGGGCCGGGTTTAAGAAGCTCTACCTGCCACTCGAATCGGTCAACGTCAACATGCAGCGCAAGTGGGACCGGACCCACACGAACATGGATAAGTTCTTCTACGCTCTGAACAACGCCGTGGAGGCCGGCTACCGCCTCCGCTGCCAGGACATCAACTGCTTCGTCCTATTCGGCCTGCCCGACGAGGACATGCAGGCCGTCTACGACACGGTCGTCTTCGCCTCGAGCCGCGTCGGCTCGGTTATCCCGATGCTCTTCACGCCGGTGCCGAACACGCCGATGTTCGACATGTATAAGGATTACATGGACGAGAAGGGGTTCGACCTACACCACCTCAACGGCAAGCTCCTGCCGTTCCTCGACTACAACCGCCGCAACTACGAGGGGCTCTCGATCCGGGATTACAAGTCGTTGGAGGGCCTCATGTGGAGGCTCAACGCCAAGGTGAAGTCCGAGAGCTTCAACCTCGGCGGTTCTCGGCGTGTTGAATCATTAATGAGGAAGATCCTGGTCGAGAGCCACTAAACGGACTGCCGGAGGGCAACGCCACCCTTCAAGGAAAAGCGCAATGCCGAAGTCTCGCCATTTTTCAAGAGAGGATATCGGAGGTGAGATACTCCCTATTCTCACCACTGGCCTGTATCGCGATTCAATGGACGCATTGCGTGAGTACGTACAAAACGGCATCGATGCGGGCGCCAAACACATTGAAGTGAGCATCGATCCTTCCACCGTCTCTGTTACAGATGACGGCTGCGGCATGACCCGACCGCAAGCCGAGAAGGCCATCCGACTGGGCATTTCTGACAAGAACCCTGTGGAGAGTGTCGGCTTTCGAGGTATCGGCGTATATTCGGCATTCAATCTCTGCGAAAAGCTGGAGATATACACGAAGCCGGCACGGGAACCTGGCTCGCATATCATTTTCAATTTCGACAAAATTCGCAAAACGTTACTCGTTGAGCGTGAACGCCAGAAGAGCGGCAATGATCCTGTTCTCTATCTCGAAAAGCTTCTTCAAGCGAACGTCTATGTCAAAGCCGACGAGGCGGGAGTCATCGCTAGGCAGGGCACCAAAGTACTCATGTCGAATCTGGTCGCCGACAGTTATAAGCGGCTGCAGAGCTGGGACGAAGTGGAGACTTACCTCCAGGACGTGGTCCCACTTCCCTTCAGCCCAGCCTTCCGTTACGGCCAGATGATCGAAGGGCACTTCGCCCGAGCAGATTACCGGGTGGTTCCACTGGCGCTAGAAATGGGGTCGAGACGGGAGAGTCTTTACCGCCCTTACTCCGATGCGATGTTCTCAGGAGACGAGCAATATGAACCCAAGTTCTTCCCGCTGAAGAAAGGGATGCAACATTTTGGTTTCGCCTGGGTCTGCATCAATGGGCGCCGGGTGCTGAAAGATGTGCGGATGCGGGGTCTTCTTATCAAAAAGTTTGGATTCTCAATTGGAAACCGCAGTTACCTGGAGTCATTTTTCAAGCGGACGGTGTTCAATCGGCGTATCACCGGCGAAATCATCGTGCAGCATCCGGGCCTCATCCCGGACGCTGCTCGTAGTGACTTTGAGAACAACTCAGCACGTCAGGATTTCCTTGGCCTTCTGCCCGGCTTCATCACCGACCTATCGTCTTGGGGGGACCAGATTCAGCAGAATGAAAAGGCTCGACAGGTGCTGCGTGAGGTAACCAACGATCTTGGCGTGATTGCGGAAGATTTGCCGAAGAGCCAACGCGACAAGAATCTTATGCTGAAATATAACGTGGAGCTTGCAGACCTGGAGCATCGGCTCAACACCCATAAGAAGACCTTGAAGTCGCAAGAGGACTTGTCGGCGGGCTACGATGGAGCCGCCGAGTTGCTTAAACACTGCAAGCGGCTCGTCCACGATGCCCTCTCTGCGAGCGCCGCGGCGCAGAAACGGCTTGAGCAGAACGTCGTGAAGGTCGTCCAGGCGGAGACGAGCATAAAGAAAACCACCCCGCTAACTCCAGACGAGCCCCCTCGCGAACTCCCGGCGGTCTTGGACGCTGTCGGAATCCGGTTGTCAGAAGACGCCAAGCAGGCGATCCGCCTCTTCGAAACCGACTACCTTCTTCCGCACATTAGCCCAGAGGCCTATCAGTCACTGCTCAAGCAGTTGCAAGATGTCCTCGAAGAGGGGCAGTGACCATGGCGAGGCCGTTTCACGACAACCCTGAAAAGGGTGTGGTGCGCGAACACTGGGACACCCCCCTTCTTCGATACCTGCACGATAGATTCAGGGTCCGCTATCGTTATCTTGGGCTTCCAGGCGTCGACCTAATCGACGTTAATCTCTGGCGAGACATGATCGACGAGGTCATTGCCTTTGAGCCGCCCGGAAGACTGCCGAATAGGCGAGCGGCCATCGATCAACTCCGCCTCAACATGAGAATTCGCAATATCCCCGGGATAGCCTATTTCGGCAGCTTCGAAGAAGTTGTCATGCTTCGCAAGGATTTCGACGGGCAACACTACTCCCAGAACAAGTTGATCACCTTGTACAACCTGGATTTTTGCGACGAGATTACGAGCAAGGTAGAAACACAGGAACATGGCAAGCAGGTATGGCGCTTTGAGGCGATACGTCAGATACTCAGGGACCAAGCAGTTTGTTTTCAGCGAGAAGGTAGTCCGCGCCACTTCATCATGTTGTTGACCATAAGGAACCAATCCTCCGGCGCGAAGCTTCATCATCTGCTCACTGGCCCGGCACTGTTAGCCGAGGCGAAAGAACACCGTCAGAGCTGTAGCGTTTCAAACCCATTTCATGATAATTCGAATGAACCGTTGATAGGCACGCACACCTGGGCCCTCAAGGCCGTTGTCTTCAATTATCTGCTTTCCTATTTTAACAATCCCTGTCTCAGCACGCTGTTTTTTCCGGGGGTTATGTACAACGGGACTCCCGTCGCCGTGGGGAGAGGGAGGGCGAGAACGACCATTCCAAGTCCAATGTTGCATTGGGTCGTTCTTTGTCGCTTCGCCGAACCGGAGCAGGTTTCTCCGGCGTGTTGGCCATCCCGCTATCTTGGCCGTTCATGCGTCTCGGTAGGTGGGGACCCCCCGTTGTTTTGGAGTCCTCAAACAGGGGAAACGGACGGCAGTCCCCTTGCACCAAATCCCGTCGCGTGGCTCGAAGAGCACGGCTCTGAAGTGCTTCGTGGTCTGTTGTAATAATTGCACAATCGAATGAAGATTGATGGGTGACGATCCTCATTCCAGCGCCACTTGGGGTGGGTAGGATTGCTCTTCCGTGCCATCAGGAAGGAGCTTCCGGAGCGGCTGGTTGATGTAACGAATCGTGTCGCCGGAATCAGGCGCCATGCCGAGGACGCTCTTCACGAAATTGCACGAGAAGGCGAAGTGGATCATCTTCGTATAAAGCCTGCAATACTCGAGTTTCACCGAGTAGTTGTAGGACCGGCCGATTTCCGTCAACAGGATCGGTATACAGGCCTTGAAGAGGGCGAGGTTGTTCCGGGCGTGGAACTTGAAGGATGCGTCGAATTTCTTCACAAGGGCATCTTGGTCGGATAGCCTAGCGCTCTGGACGATCGCATCCATGTGATCCTTGAGGTAGCTCTTGTAAGCCTCTCTCCCCTTGTCTCGCGGCATTAACGTCAGCAAGAGCAAGAAATCGTGCGACGCACCCCTGGCGCAACTGAAGACATTCTGGAAGGCCGAACGTTGCTTGGGGTACTCCAGCCTCGTCTCGTAGATGAGTCCGCCGCAGAAATCGAGGTTGAGTACGTCCGGGACGATCCCCATAGTCGGGAATGAAGGCGATGACAAATATTCCCAGATATCTTCGATGACAATTTTTACGTTACCATTGAAATGGGCGTTCAGCTTCAAAATTAGACTTGTCTTGAAGTCTGCTTCCTCTTCCTCGTCGTCGAACGAGCGCTGCACGACGACCGCCCTCTCCAAGTAATCTTTCCACATTAAGACGTCCACTGCATTCACACCGGAGAGCCCGCAGTAGAGCAGACGCCGTTTCTTTACCGCGGACAATCTCTCCACGAGGACGCGGTCTCGAAGGCGCAGTACGTTCTTCTCCCTTGTTTCCGGGAAGAATCCTTCCTTATCGCCCTCATCCGACATGCGGCTTACCCTCCCGAGTGGCCGCTTGGCGCCATCGCGGCCTAGAGCTTCTTGGCGATCTCGTTGATCTTGGCGATGAGGTCCTGCTGAAGCAGAAAGTCATCCTTCAGCGTCTCCATGACGGCGTCCCGTACCTGGTCGAGCATGGCAAGCACCGCGTCCCTGGAGACCGTCTCCGACATCTGGGTCCCCGTTGAGCCATTAACGGAGCCAGAGGTTTTATTGTCAGTTGGGGCTTTCTTGGCTGCGCGTTTGGGCGGCCGAGCCGCGGCCCCATTCTGCTCGCTCAGAAGGGAGTCCGCATCGAGGTCCTTCAGCAGCTTCGTGATCTGTCTCTGCCGGGCCTTCACGACGTCGTCGCGGAGGAGGACCTCGCGGCTTCCTACCCCTTGCTCGCCTCTGGATTTCTTTGCAGCCTTGTCGCGTTCGATGGTCTGGGCGATCCGCTTGATTTCGCTTCGGTCTGCATCGCTGATCGTCTGCAACTCCTCTTTCCGTGCCGTGATGGCTTCCAGTTGCCTGGCCATTTTGGCGTAATCCGCCTTCAGAGTAGCCCTCCTCTGCATCGCGTAGGAAGTTTCGATAAGCGATGCATAGAACTGGCGGAGCTGCTCCCGGAACTCATTCTGCAGGATGCTGTCGCGGATGGCCTCCCCCGCGGCATCCGGCCTGAGGAGATCATGCACCAGGTGAACCTCGCCGATGTGCCAATCGATGAGATCCCGCCGAGTGATCTCGATCTTGCTCCCGATGATCGTACGGTCTGCATAGAGGTTGGTGGGGCCAATCGGGAAACTGTCGCGCACGATCTGTATCCCCGGCGTCGTATCGAGCCGCCCATTCTCGCTGTTGGTCGCATACCAGACGTGTGCCAGAACCTCTTTCTTGTTCCCAATCGTAAATTCAAAGGTCTTCGTTTGGAAATCCTGAACACCCGACGGGATGATCTTATTGATCGGGATTCCCTGGAAAAAGAGCTTCGCGCTCTTGATGTTGTTCCTCTCGCAAAACCTCTTGAGGAAGTCTCCGCTCAAGCTGGCGTCCGCGAGCTCGCAGGAACACCCGGCGAGTAAGGCGTCACGCATGAGCACCTCGTTTAGGATCATCGGCCGCAGCCTGGCTTCGTCGCTCTGCGCGCTGATGATAATGGTCGTTTGATGTTCCTCCTTCGGTGCCGGTTCCGACTCCAACCTCATGCACTTCGGGTCGTTCATGATCTTGCCGATCGAGGTGCGAGGCCCCTGTAACGACCTCATCCGCTTCGTGTTCAGGTGGAGGCGGTATCGCCGGTCGGACCCATGCTTGGTCGACTCGACGACGATCCTGTCGCCGCCCGTGTACGCCGACCAGAATCCAATCCCTCGGAAGCCAGAAACGCCTTCTACGTCACGCTTATCGGTGAGCGCGATGCTAACGAGCTTCGACAGAGCTTCTTTATCCAGACCGAGCCCTCCATCAGCAATGATAACATCTTCATCGACCACCGAGATGCGCACCGCCCTCTCGAAGGGTTCGATGTCGAGCTTCCTTTCTTCCAGGTGCTTCTCCAGTTCGAAGTAGCTGTCGTAGGCGTTCTTGACGAGCTCTCGGATGATCTCCTTCGGCCCGTAGATGTCCCCGGAAAACCGCTCCAAGACCTCTGAACCAATCTGTTCCGCGGTGAAGGGGAACTCTTCTTGACGAACCATGGATTCCGCCTCGTTTGAGTTGGGCCTCGAAAAGTTGTTGAGCAGGCTTTCTACTGCCGGAACGACCCTCTACGTATCGTGAGCGCGGCTATCGATCAACGGTCCGATTGTTTATCCCCAACGGGCCACCCGGTCGGGCAAGCTCTCAACACGTACGACTCTTCCGACGTTCTCGGTCACAACGTAGGCCCATCCCCGGGGAAGCTTAGTAATCAGCTGATAGATCTCCCCGAAGGAGTGTGCGTTCTTGATTTTGCGGTGTAATTGACGAGAAAGCGTACTCCGCTCGTCCCCCACCTGGAAGACAATCTTCGTTGCCGTGTTGGCAAAAGCCACCGGGCTGAAGTCCTCGGGCTGCTGTGATGCTAGGATGAGGCCGAGCCCGAACTTCCGGCCTTCCCGTAATAGCTTCTCAACGGGCGACCCCGGATTAAAGGATAGCTTATGTGCCTCGTCCAGGATGATGAAGCACCTCAGCGGCCCAGGCCCGAGCGCCTCGATGAAGCCGATCAAGTTCCAGAGCAGGAACTCGGTGACGGCTCGTTCGAGGGAGTGCTCCAACCCCTTGAGCTGGATGATGACCGCCCGGTTCTCAGCGCGGAGAATATCCGACCAGGTCAGCTTTTGGCCGTAGCGGCGGAAGGTGTTAAACACGAACACCGTCGAAATGTGCGACGCTGCAGACGCGGCGAACCGGGCCTGTGCGTTCTGGGGATTGCTGGCGTAGGCATGAAGCTTCGCCTGCACGTTTGCGAAAGCGGGCAGGTCCGTCTCCCAAGAGTCGGGGGCATCCTGCTTGATGTCGGCGTCGGCCATCACGTCCAGCACGGCCTGGCGGACAACCGCATGCTGTTGCACACCGATCCGTTTGTAGACGCGGGCGAATGTGTCCGCCACCCGCTGCGCGACATTGACCGGGCCGTGCAGGTCGGAGGGAAAGATCTGTAGCGGGTTGATGTCCACGCCGTCGCGGCCGACGTGCAGTTCCAGCGGGTTGGTAGCCGTCACGAATTCAGGGGGCAATGTCGCCGGGGAGAATCCCTGACCATAGTCAAAGACAACAGAGACGACGTTCTCCTGGGCCAGCTCCGCAGACAGCGACGCGATCGTGTAAGTCTTGCCGAAGCCGCTCTCGCCAAGGATGAGGACGTGCGGATTGGCCGAGCCGCTACCCGGGTCGGGATTCCAGGAAACCTCCTCGCCGGTCTCGGCGTCGGATCCGAGGAGGATGGGCGAGAGCCTGGTCTCGCGCCCAGGCAACCCCTCAAGGCTCTGTAACATGCCCAGCAAGTTGCTCGTCCTTTCGAGCGCTTCCGAGGCAGCCTGTTCCGGCTGTTCCTCGGGATCCGGCAACGCGTAAGTACCCATCCGCACGTGGGCGGAAATGGCAGAAACCTGTCCCGGTGTCACTCCCACGGCTACCGAGATCGTGTCGCGGTCATGGCCCTGCGCAAGCATGCGCAAGATCTCGTCTCTCTGCTCTGGTGTGACCTTCTTAGGCATTAGCTCTGGCGTCCCCTACGGACCAGCCCGGCCAGCTTCTCCCGGAACCATTCATTAATCAGCCCAGTACGGTCCTCAATGACTCCATCTTCCTCCAGGCCGAGGAAAGCCTCCCAGAGATCCCGGTCGAGGCGCAGGGTCACGGAAACCCTATCGGACAACTTCGTCCCCTTTCGCCTCCCCACGGCTCGGTCGGGCTCGGTTTCCCAGGCCTTCCGTGCTGCGAGGCTGAAGTTGGTGATCTGTTCGGGCGTTACGCGTACTTCCCGACCCGACCCCTCCAGCCGGACCACGACCTTATCTCCGTCGAAAGCATCGAGAAGACCGCGTGCGCCGGCGTGAGCCCCGGTCTTCAGGCGTACCTTGTCACCCGTTTCAGCCTTCACCGGAGCCAGCCCCCAAACTCGAATTAACTGCAATAATCTTAATCGACCGAAAGAGACCGGTCAATACACCGCCCCGGCCCTTATTCCAAAGGAAATCCTCCTCCACCGGGATGGGTGGCCTGGAGGCCCTGGAAATGGTGCGACGACAAGTGAGAGGCCTATGAACCCCGGCAAAAGTTCGTCGCCCGGTGCGGGTCGAGCCTGGCTGGGATTCTCAACGTCTGGCCGCGATTTCCTTCTGTCTTTGAAAAGGGTCGACATACCCTCTATATCGAGCACGTCGCAGCCTCTCCCGGAAACGTCAAGACGGAACTCTGGGATCGTCGATATCCTGCGATTGGCCAGGCCCTTCTCGCCTTTGCGGTCAAGCTGAGCCACGACGGAGGGCTGGAAGGCCGACTGTCGTTGCACGTGGCCGACGCCGTCGCCCTCGGCTTCTACCGACATCTTAACCAGAAATTGAGCGGTGGACTCTTCCACCCTGAACGGAACGGAGTGACAGGACCAACTCCGCACGGGGCGCGTGACGATCCTACCATGACGTATCTGGAAACGACTCAAGCGGGCGCGATGCAGTTGTTGGGGGTGTACCGTGTCTGAGCCAAGACCAGTGATCTTCAAGCCTCGTTGGCCGGTCACCCTGGACCTCGCCGCCGAAGCCTCGTTGGCCGAGTCTCCCTTCACGGGAGGCCTCCCAACGGAACCCCCGCGCATCGATACCCGGATTATCCCGCGCGACGGTTGGTACAGGTTGTCTTTGCGGTCTCTGAGTGAGATCACTGACCTGACTCAGAAATTGGCCGACTATTCCGGATATGATGTCATCTACGGGCCTAACCCCGATTTCTCCGACCTACGCTCGCTAAGCAGCGAGGTCTCACTGTTTACGAGTCTGACGAGTGAACCTTTCGCGGAAGGGAGCTTCGTCATCCCGGCTTGTTTGGAGTCCGACCCATACACGCTGTTGGAACCTAGCGAGAAACGACAAATCGACACTGACGCTGTCGCCGAACGATTCGGTGAGATTCTCTCCTCCGTGGACAAAGACAAAGCCCCGACGAGTGTAAGCATTGGTGCATTGCAGACGCTCGCGGCTTTGAAACGTACATTGAAACGAGAAGCCTCCGTCATCGAATTCTCGACCGCCGATCGTTTCCGCAAGCCGCTGATTCGGTTTTCGATCGAGAACTCATTCATCGACAAGGTTGAGCAAGCGCTGGAGCGTCGACGTCCGAGCCAGACGAGTCTTGAGACGATCGAGGGACGAGTTACTGCGCTCGACGTCCGGGAAGGCCGGCTGTTGCTGTCTGTGAAGGAGTTTCCTCGTCGAGTGCGAGGGGACTTCTCCCGTATGCTGACCCCTTCGCTCTTAGAGTCGCTGAACCGCCGGGTCAAACTTCAAGGGATCATTGAACGAAAAGGAAACCGGCCTCATGCGATCCATATCGACTATGTAGAGATGCTCGACTCCGAGTGACCTCCCTTCCTCTAGGTTCTAGAAACTCATCATGAGCGACAACCTCCCGACGCCGGGCGGTGAATCCCTGCTCTACACCAGCTAGGACGGTCAGAGGTGGGGAGCCGGTCAAGCAGGGCCTCAGTCAACCGAGGGCGCCGCTGAGTGACCACCTGCTTGGGCGGTTCCGAGTCAGGAAGTCGTCATGAACCACAATAAACTCAACCGAGAACGGCGAACTACAGGACCACTCGGCGCATCCTGAAGGGCGTGGAATTGCCTTGGGAGGCCGTCGCTTATGAGCACGCTGTAACGCCTGACCGACCGGGGACTGGTCAAGCCACCCCGCTGGCTGCCGGGCAACGTCCAGTACGAGACCATCATGGGCTCGGTCGCCTACGGCGTCTCCTCCGACACCGGCGACGTGGATGTCTACGGCTGGGCGGTCCCGCCCAAAGACGACCTGTTCCCTCATCTTCGAGGCGAGGTGCTCGGCTTCGGCACGCCGAAGCCGAGGTTTGAGCAGTACCAGGAGCACCACGTCCAGGACCAGGACGCCCTCGCCGGTCGCGGGCGCACCTACGACCTGACGATCTACGGCATCGTCAAGTTCTTCAACCTGGCGATGGAGAACAACCCGAACGTCATCGACAGCCTGTTCACCCCGGTGAATTGCGTCCTGCACAGCACGAGGGTGGGCAACCTCGTGCGAGAGAACCGAAGGCTGTTCCTCCACAAAGGGGCATGGCCCAAGTTCAAGGGCTACGCTTACACCCAGTTGCACAAGCTGACGATCAAGACGCCGCAGGGCAAGCGGGCAGAATTGGTCGAGAAGCATGGCTATGACGTGAAGTTCGCCTACCACGTCGTGCGACTGCTGACCGAGGTCGAGATGATCCTGATGGAAGAGGACATCGACCTCCAGCGCAACAACGACCAACTCAAGGCGATTCGGCGGGGCGAGTGGTCCGAGGAGCGGCTGCGGCAGTGGTGTGCCGACAAGGAGTCGCACCTGGAGCGGGTCTACGCCGAGAGCAAGTTGCGGGCAGCGCCCGATGAACCGAAGATCCGGGCTCTCCTGCTGAACTGTCTCGAAGACCACTACGGGAGCCTGGAAGGCTGCGTCGTGAACCCCGACCGGGCGGTGGAAGCCCTGCGGAACATCCAGGCGGAACTGGAGCGTGTGAAGGATCTGCTATGAGCGATCTCGTGACGACGGAGGCGATGGAGCGGCTGCGGGGGGTGGTGACCCATCACCCCTACCCACTCGTTTTTGCCACGATCAGTGGGGCGCACCTCTACGGCTTCCCGTCGCCCGACTCGGACTACGACCTGCGGGGCTGTCACGTGCTGCCAGTGCGGGAGGTCGTCGGGCTCGATGCCGGGCGAGAAACGATCGAGACCTCGGCGAAGGATGGTGACTTCGAGTTGGATCTGGTCACGCACGACGCCAAGAAG
>Ga0181530_10005075_pt1 | contig 13625 bp, 9 predicted proteins | sample PEATcosm2014_Bin_42_FD_119769 | JGI IMG/M metagenome (GOLD analysis project Ga0181530, IMG submission 119769) | Peatland microbial communities from MTU Mesocosm Facility, Houghton, MI, USA - PEATcosm2014_Bin10_60_metaG | ecosystem: Environmental > Terrestrial > Soil > Wetlands > Peat | place... | reverse complement strand
AAAGTCAATTGGGAATGAGGCCACTTTGGAAACGATTTTTCAATCCATCGAAATACTGAGCAAGGAAAAAGGCATCGATCCGCAAATCGTGTTCGACGCGGTGAAGGACGCGATGCTGATTGCGGCGCGCAAGCATTACCGCACCAACGAAGATTACGTGGCGGACATGGACCCCAAGACCGGCGCCATCCAGCTCTATGCCGTGAAAAAAGCGGTGGAGACGGTGGAAGACCCGGTACACGAAATGACGCTGGCGGAAGCGCGCCGCATCATGCCGGACGCCGAAGTCGGTTCTGAAATCCGCCTCCAGAAGAAGACCGACTCGCTGGGGCGGATTTCCGCGCAGACCGCCAAGCAGGTGATTTTCCAGAAGGTGCGGGAAGCCGAACGCGAGACCGTGTTCAACGAATACTCGGGACGCACGGGCGAGCTGGTGAACTGCACCATCAAGCGGGTGGAAGGGCCGGACTACATTCTGGACCTGGGCAAGACCGAAGCCAAGCTGCCCAAGAAGGAACAGTCGCGCCTGGAAAGCTACAGCGTGAGCGACCGCGTCCGTTGCGTGATCCGCCTGGTGGATAAATCGAGCAAGGGCCCCGGCGTGGTGGTGTCGCGCGCGGCGCCGGAGCTGGTGATGCGGCTGTTCGAACAGGAAGTGCCGGAAATTTACGACGGCACGGTGGCCATCAAGGGCTGCGCGCGCGAAGCCGGGGAGCGGACCAAAATCGCGGTGCAGAGCCGCGACCGCGACGTGGACAGCGTAGGCGCCTGCGTGGGCATGAAGGGCATGCGGGTGCAGTCGATTATCCGCGAGCTGCGGGGCGAGAAGATCGACATCATCGAATACTCCGACGACGCGGTGGTGTTTGCCACGCACGCGCTGAGCCCGGCGAAAGTCAGCCGGATTACGATCCTCGATCCGCTGGAAAAGCACATGGAAGTGATCGTGGACGATTCGCAGCTCTCGCTCGCCATTGGCAAGAAGGGGCAGAACGTGCGCCTCGCGGCCAAGCTGCTGAACTGGAAGATCGATATCAAGAGCGAAGAAGAAAAGCGGCAGGAAGTGGAATCGCAAATGGCGGCGCTGGTGGCGCCGGGCGCGCCGGTATCGGTGCTGATCGAGTACGGGCTCACCGAGGTGCTGGTGGAAAGGCTGGTGGCGACGGGAATCGGCACCATCGAACAACTGGGAAGCATGACGCCGGAGCAACTGGAAGAGATCCAGGACGTGGGTCCGCAGGTAGTGGAGACCATCCAGGAAGCGGTGAACGCTTACTACAGCCAGTTCGAGGAGCCGCCGGCGGCCGACGCATCCGAAGCGGTGACTGAGGCATCGGAAGCCGTGGCCGAGGCATCGGAAGCGGTGGCTGAGGCATCGGAAGCGGTGGCTGAGGCGATGGAAACAGAAACTGCGGTGGAAGCGGAGACGGCGGCGGAAGCGGAGACTGCAGTGGAAGAAGCGGCTTCTCCGGCAGTGGAAGTGGAAAGCGAAGCGGCGGCGGAGCAGTTTGGTACGATAGAAGACGCGGCTTCCCCCACTCACAATCCGTCGGAAGGTCACGGCCCGGAAGGGACCGAACCGGACGAGGGCGCCCCGGCTGAAAGCGGCGAGTAAGACTGCCACGGTGCCTGTAACGGGGAAGTACCGCCTGTACGGCGGAAGAAGCGGTAGATGCAGACAGTTCTCTCTATGAAGAAGATTCGAATCAACGAGCTGGCAAGGGAGTTGGAAGTCAAGGCTCACGAGATCCTGGACCGGCTGCCCGAACTCGGCGTAACGGAAAAAAAGACGCACTCCAGCTCGATCGATGAGGACGTAGCGATAAAGCTGCGTCGTCTCTACGGTTTCGAAACACCGGCGGAAACCGGGGCGGAAGGCGAGCGGGCTCAGGAAGGCGCGGCGCAAACGGAAACCATGGAAACGGCGGAGGCGCCGGCGGCCCCAGCCGTGCACGCGCACATTGAGACGGCCGGGCACGTACAGCCGCCGGCCGAAGCCGGCAAGACGGCCGTCGAGGAACTGAAGGCCGCACCGGCAAGCGCGGCGCCCATCCGGCCGCCGCTGGCCCCGGGCCGGCCGATCCATCCGCCGGTAGCGGGAACGGGGGTGCCGCGGCCGGAAGGCCCGCGGGCGGCGCCGGCTCCAGCGCCCGCGCCAACCCCGCCAGCGGCAGTGATTGCGCCGGGACGTGCGGCGGCACCGGCCGCGAAACCGTTGCCGGGAATGGCGGCTTCCTCTCCGCGTCCGGGACAGATTCTCTCGGGGCCGCGCCAACCATTTCCGACCACGCCGGCGGAAGCAACACGGGTTTCCGGTCCGGGAGCGGCGATGCCCGGGATGGCGGCGGCCAAACCCGTCGTAGTAAGCCGGCCGAAGGCGGCAGGAGCGTCCGGGCCGGGCGCTCCGGCGCCTGCACCCGCGACCGCAACGGGTGGTTCCATGCCTTTGACCACGGGGCGGACCTTAGTCGGACAGCCAGCGGCACGGCCGGTGGTTCCACCGCGTCCGGACCTGGTGGCCAAGCTGGGCACGCCAAAACCGGCAATGCCCGCACTGCCGGCATCTCCGCGCCCGGGTGTTCCGAGACAGCCCAGCTCGCCGGTACCGGGCCAACCGATCTATCGTGGACCGATCCGGCCGGGACAGCCGATGGTGGCCAAGGGGGCCGTGCGGCCCGCGACTCCGGGCGTGCGTCCAGCCGGACCGAGGCCCCAGCATCCGACCTCCCGAGGGCGGATGGAGCCGGGTCTGGCGCCACCTCCGATGGAGCAACCGCGCGGACGCCCCGGCGACAAACGTCCCTCGCGCCCGCAGCCCAGGGAGCGCCAGGAACAGGAGCGGATGCTGCGGCCGGCGCGTCGGCAGGTGGAAGCCGGCCCTCCGCCCATCAACCGCGAGATCACCATTTCGGAAGGCATCACGGTGAAGGAGCTTTGCGAAAAGCTGGACGTGAAGGCCGCCCTGGTGATGAAGAAGCTGATGGACCGCAGTATCTTTGCGACCATCAACCAGACGCTGGATTCGAAGCTGGCAACCGAAGTGGCGCGCGAATTCGGCGCTTCCACCGCCACCGTGACCTACGAAACAGAAGCCATGCAGGCGGTGGAAGAAGCCGAGGAAACCAAGGACCTGCACAAGCGCGCGCCGGTGGTGACCATCATGGGGCACGTAGACCATGGAAAGACGTCGCTGCTGGACGCCATCCGCGAAGCCAACGTGGCGGCGCGGGAAGCCGGCGGGATCACGCAGCACATTGGCGCGTACCAGGTGGAGATGAACGGCAAGAAGATCGTGTTCATCGACACGCCGGGCCACGAGGCCTTCACGCGCATGCGAGCCCGCGGCGCGAAAGTCACGGACATCGTGATCCTGGTGGTGGCGGCGGACGACGGCGTGATGCCGCAGACGCTCGAAGCCATCGACCACGCCAGGGCCGCCAAGGTTCCGATCATCGTGGCGATCAACAAGATCGACAAGCCCGACGCCCAGCCCGAGCGCATTAAGCAGCAACTGGCCGACCGCGGCCTGCTGGCCGAAGACTGGGGCGGCGACGTGGTGATGGTGCCGGTTTCGGCGCGCACCCAGGTGGGCATCCCGCTGTTGCTCGAGATGATCCTGCTGGTGGCCGATTTGCAGGACCTGAAGGCCAACCCGAACCGGCCCGCCATGGGCACGGTGATTGAAGCGCAACTGGACCGCGGGCGCGGACCGGTGGCCACCGTACTGGTGCGCAACGGCACGCTGTCGGTGGGAGATTTCTTCATCTGCGGCGCGGTGTTCGGCAAGGTGCGCGCCATGCAGAACGACCGCGGCGCGCAGATCCGCAAAGCGGAGCCTTCGACGCCGGTGGAGGTGCTGGGTCTGGATTCCATGCCGGAAGCGGGCGACGATTTCCAGGTGGTGACGGACACCGCCAAGGCCAAACAGATAGTCGGATTCCGCGACCAGAAGATGCGCGAACAGTCGCTGGCGAAATCCAGCCGCCTGACGCTGGAACAACTGCACCTGCAGATGCAGGCCGGCGAAGTGAAGGAGCTGCCGATCATCATCAAGACGGACGTGGGCGGCTCGGCCGAGGTACTGTCCGAATCGCTACAGAAGCTTTCGAACGAGAAGGTGAAGGTCCGGGTGATCCACTCGGGGGTGGGCGCCATCAACGAATCGGACGTGCTGCTGGCATCGGCCTCGAACGCGATTATCATCGGCTTTAACGTGCGGCCGGAGCGCAACGCGGCGGCGCTGGCGGAGCAGGAGAAAGTGGATGTGCGGCTGCACACCATCATTTACAACCTGACCGACGAGATCAAGCTGGCGATGACCGGACTGCTGTCGCCGGTATACAAGGAAGTCTACCGCGGCAAGGCGGAAGTGCGGGATACGTTCCGTATCACCAAAGTGGGCAACGTGGCGGGCTGCATCGTGCTGGATGGCGCCATCACGCGCGATTCGGAAGTGCGGCTGCTGCGCGACAACGTAGTGGTCTACACCGGGAAGATCGGTTCGCTGCGGCGCTTCAAAGACGACGTCAGCGACGTGAAGAGCGGGATGGAGTGCGGCATCACGCTGGAGAACTACGGGGATGTCAAGCAGGGCGACATCGTCGAAGCCTTCAAGACGGAGCGCGTCGCCAACGAAGCCTCCTAAGACATGGCCGCCATCGGCGTGGTAACCCTGGAGTTGCGGCTGGAAAACGCGCATTCGCTCAAAGAAAAGCGGCACGTGGTGGAAAGCCTGAAGGACCGGCTGCGCCACAAGTTCAACGTGGCGGTGGCGGAGATCGAATACCAGGAGTTGTGGCAGCGGTCGGCGGTAGCGGCGGTGACGGTTTCCCCTGACCGGGTCCATGCGGAAAAGGTGTTGCGCGCGGTGGAAGAAGAAGCGGCGGCCCTGCTGGGCGCGGAACTGACGGGGGCGACCGTGGAATGGCTGGCGTAAGAAGGCAGGGGTTGGACCGGCCAGGACAGAGGACCGGGGCTTTAAGTTTGATATGGACGAGCGGCGGGCATTGCGGGTTTCCGAGGCGGTGCGGGAGGAGTTATCGGAAATCATCGGATTTGAGACGGAGGATCCACGGCTGCTGGCGGTGGAAGTGACGGACGTGCACGTCAGCCTGGACGGGCGCCACGCGAATATCCGCGTGGCGGCGCGGGGGACGGAACGGGAGCAGCACGAGTCGATGACGGCGCTGGACCATGCGCAAGGGTATTTACGTCACGAACTGGCCAGCCGGCTGAGCCTGCGGCGGGTCCCGGAACTGCATTTTGAGCGGGATAAGGCCCCGGACGCGGACAGCCGGATCGACTTTTTGATAAAACGGGCGAAAAAATCTCGCGGGCGGGCCGAAAATTAGCCCACAAACCAAACAAATTATGGTAGTTTTGTTTCTGTTGGCGGCTCCGGCCGCGACCCGGCCGGAATCTCTCCAGCGGGTAAGCGGCAGCCGAGGCCAGTAGGGCTGCCGAGCGCGAGTCCAGCGAACTTGAGGTAGTGTTTCTGACGAAAGACAGGGTGGATCAGCCATGCGCGCGGCTCCGATGACAAGCCGATTTTTGGACGCCTGCCGGCGCCGGCCCACGGACGTGCGGCCGGTATGGTTTATGCGGCAGGCAGGCCGCTATCTGAGGCAGTATCGCCAGATTCGCGACAAGCACGGAATTCTGGAGATCTGCAAGCGTCCGGACCTGGCGGCGACGGTGACTTTGCAGCCGGTAGAGACGCTGGACGTGGACGCGGCCATCATTTTCGCCGATTTGCTGCTGCCGGTCGAGCCCATGGGGTTGAAGCTGAAGTACGAAAAGGGCGAAGGACCGGTGATTGCGAACCCGGTGCGCACCACCGACGACGTGGATTCGCTCTCCACCACCAATACCGACGACCTGGGCTACGTGGGAGAGGCCATACAGAGCGTGGTGCGGTCGCTGGCGGGCCGCGTTCCGGTGATCGGGTTTGTGGGCGCGCCGTTCACCATGGCGAGCTACATGATTGAAGGCGGGGCGTCGCGCAATTTCATCCGCACCAAGAAGCTGATGTACAGCGACGAAACGCTGTGGCGGCGGCTGATGGGGAAGATCGTGGACGTGCTGGCGCCATTTGCGCACCTGCAGGTGACTGCCGGCGCCCGCGCCATCCAGGTGTTCGATAGCTGGGTGGGCGCGCTGGGCTCGGACGATTACGTGCGGTACGCGGCGCCGTATTCGCGGGCGCTGATCGAGCGCATCCGGTCCACGGGCGTGCCGGTGATTCACTTCGGCACGGGCGCTTCGGGATTCTTCAAGGAACTGCACGCCGCCGGCGGCGATGTGATGGGGGTGGACTGGCGCATCAACATCGACCAGGCGTGGATGGACATCAGCTACCGCTCGGCGATCCAGGGGAACCTGGACCCGGTGGCGCTGTTCGCGCCGCTCCACGAACTGCGCACCAAGGTGCATGAGCTGCTGAAGCGCACGGGCACGCGGCCCGGCCACATTTTCAACCTGGGACACGGCATCCTGCCGGAAACTCCCGTGGAAAACGTGCAGGCCGTAGTGGAGATGGTGCGGGAATTCAAGCCGTGAAGCAGGCGGTTCTGCTGCTCGCTCACGGCGCGCCGGAGCGGGTAGAGGATGTCGAAGAATACCTGAGATTCGTGCGCGGCGGGCGTCCCGGCCCGACGCCTCCCAAGGTGGTGGAAGAAGTGCGGCAGCGCCTCGCGGCCATCGGCGGATCTTCCCCGTTGCGGGCATGGACCGCGGCGCAGGCCGCGGCATTGGAAAAGCTGCTGGCGATACCCGTCTTCTTCGGCATGCGCAACTGGTATCCGCTGATTGCCGAAACCATGGAGAAGGTGCGGGAAGCGGGCGTAGAGCGCATCGCGGCGGTTTGCCTGGCGCCGCAGTTTTCCGAGCTGAGCGTGGGCCTCTATATCAAGCGGACCGAAGAAGCCATGCAGAAGTTGGGCGTGACGGCGGAGCTGGCGTGGGCCAAGAGCTTTCACGACGACCCGCTGCTGGTGGAAGCGTTCGCGGAGCGGTTGCGGCCGCTCGGAGCGGGCCGCAAGATCCTCTTCACGGCGCATAGCCTGCCGGAGCGAGCGCTTGCATCGGGCGACCCCTACGACCGCGAGACGCGCTCGACCGCCGCGGCCGTGGCGGCGCGGGTGGGACTGACGGATTGGGATTTCGCGTACCAGAGCCAGGGCATGACCGACGACCTCTGGTTGGGTCCGACCGTGGAATCCTGCCTGGACCGCTATGCCGCCGCGGGCATCCGCCAAGTGGTGGTGGACCCGATCGGCTTCGTCTGCGATCACATCGAAGTGCTGTACGACATCGACATCCTGTTCCGCGGCTATGCGCGGGAACGCGGCATCACGCTCGAGCGGCCGGAATCGCTGAACGGATCCGCCACCTTCACCGCGGCCCTGGCCGAAGTGGCAAAGCGATGCCTCGCGTAGTCGTCATCGGCGGCGGCATCTCGGGCCTCTCGACGGCATACTACCTGGCCAAGGGCGGCGCGGCGTCGACCATCCTGGAATCGCGGCCGCGGCTCGGCGGCGTGATCCAGACCGAGCAGGTGGAGGGCTGCACGCTCGAAGCGGGGCCGGACAGCTTCCTGTCCATCAAGCCGGCGGGGCTCGAATTGATCGCCGACCTGGGGCTTTCGAGCGAAGTGATCGGCTCGAACGATCATCTGCGGGTGACCTTCGTGCGCAAGAACGGGCGCCTGGTTCCGCTGCCCGACGGCCTGATGATGATGGTGCCCACCAAGATTCTGCCGCTGATCACCACCGGCCTGGTGAGCTGGAGCACCAAGCTGCGGATGGGCCTGGAATGGTTCCGCGCACCCAAACCGAGGCCGGGCGACGAATCCGTGGCCGAGTTCGTGGAAGAACATTACGGCCCGGAAGCAGTGGATTATCTGGCCGAGCCGCTGCTCTCCGGCATCTATGGCGGCAACCCCAGCGAGCTGAGCGTCAGGAGCGTGCTGCCGCGCTTTGTCGAGCTGGCGAACCGCTACGGCAGCCTGACGCGCGGGGTTCTGGCGGAGCGAGCCAAGGCCGCGCAACACCGCCGCGCAGGCGCGCCGCCGCCTCTGTTCCGCACCCTCAAGGGCGGACTGGGGCAACTGGTGGACGCCGTGACGGAGGCCATCCAAGGCAGGGCGGAAGTGCGGCGCGGGCGCGCCGAAACGGTGGAGCGCGCAGGCAGCGGGTTCCGCGTCAGGATGGACGGCGACTGGCTGGAGGCCGGCGCCCTGGTGGTGGCGTGCGAAGCGCACAGCGGCTCGGCGCTGCTGGGCGCGGTGGACGCGCGGGCGTCGGAGCTGCTCGGCATGGTGCCCTACAGTTCGTCGATGACCGTGGCGCTGGGCTTCGACGCTGCCGATTTTGCAAAGCCGCCGGTAGGCTTCGGTTTCCTGGTGCCCAAGAAAGAGCGGCGCCGGCTGGTGGCCTGCACCTGGGTGGGAACCAAGTTTTCGTACCGCGTGCCCAAAGGCAAGATTGTGGCGCGCTGCTTCCTGGGCGGCATGGAAGACGCCGGAGTGCTGGCGGAATCGGACGATGCCATCATCGCCGCGGTGACGGAGGAGTTGCAGGAGATCGCGGGCATCAGCGCGCGGCCGCGATTCACGCGGATTGCCCGCTGGCCGCGATCGATGGCGCAATACTCCGTCGGCCACGGGCAGCGCGTGGAGGAGTTGGAGGCGCGCGTGGCTGGGATTCCGGGGCTGTACCTGGCGGGGAATGCGTATAGCGGGATCGGGATTCCGGATTGCATCCGGATGGGGAAGCAGGCGGCGGAGAAGATTCTGGCGGGGTGACGTGGGTGGGACAGACCATCGGTTTTCGTGGTCTGCCAAGCTGCGTTCTTCGGCGAGGCAGGACAGACGACAAAAACCGATCGTCTGTCCTACATCTTCTCGAACAGCGCCAGAATTCTCTTGTATTCGTCAGCCCAACTGGCGGGCTGGCGGAAGCCGTGGTCTTCGACCGGATAGACGGCCAGGTTCCAGTTCTCCTTGCGCAGCTCGATGAGCTTCTCGACCAGGCGCACGGTGTCCTCGAACTCGACGTTGGTGTCCACCATGCCGTGGCAAATCAGCAGCGCGCCTTTCAAGCCTTGCGCGAAGAAAATCGGCGAGGATCTGCGATAGGCTTCCGCATCGGTTTGCGGAAGATTGAGAATCTCCGAAGTATAGCCGTGATTGTAAAGCGCCCAATCGGAGACCGGCCGCAGGGCCGCGCCGGCGGCGAAAACATCGGACTGGGTGAACATGGCCATCAGGGTGATGAAGCCGCCGTAGCTGCCGCCCCAAAGGCCGATCTTTTTCGGATCGACACCCTTTTGGGCGGCCAGATACCTGGCGGCGTCGACGATGTCGTCGAGGTCTTTGCCGCCCATGTGCTCGTAGACGGCGGTGCGCCAGTCGCGGCCATAGCCGGCGGAGCCGCGATAATCCACGTCGATCACGGTGAAGCCGCGCTCCATCAGGATGTGGTCGAACAGGTACTCGTGGTAATAGCTGGTCGACCACTTGTGGTCGACGTTTTGCAGATAGCCGGCGCCGTGCACGAAAATCACGCCGGGACCACCCTTCTGGAAACCCGCCGGTTGGAACAGGCGGGCGGGCACTTTGGCGCCATCGCGCGCGGGCACCATGACGATGGGGACGTCCAGCCAGGGATACTGCGCGAATTCCGGCGAGGGCGACGTGGTGATCCGCTTCGCTACAGCCTTGGGATCGTTCTCGCGGATGTAAAGGTCGGGCGGCTTGTTGGTATAGGAGTAGACGTCCGCGATCCAGCGCTCGTCGGGCGAAAGGGTGGTGACGTGGCGCCCGGGCTCCTGGGTGATGCGGGTGAGCGGGCCGCCGTCGCCATTCATCTGGTATAGGAATTGATCGAACGGCCCGTCCTTGGTGGCGGTGAGATAGAAGACCGACTTGTCGCGCGACTGCCGCGCGTTGATGACTTCCCATTGTCCGGAAGTGAGCGCGCGCGGCTCACCACCGTCGAACGGCACGGCGTAGAGATGCGCGAAGCCCGAGCGCTCGGACTGGAAATAGATTTCGCGGTCGTTCTTCATCCAGCCGAAGGTGTTGGAGGCGGGACCGCCCAGCCAGGCATCGTCGCGATCATGAGCCAGCACGCGGGTCTTGCCGGTGGCGTTGTCGAGCGCCAGCAGCCAGCGGTCCTTGTTGTCGGCGGCGCGCGCCGAAACCACAGCCCTGGCGCCGTCCTCCGACCAGAGGGGCATGGAGAGTTGCACGTCGCGATCCTGCGGGGCGGGCGTGCGAGCAGGCGGGGCGCCTTCGCGCGGGGGCTGGGGCGCGGCGGCGGCAGCCGGCGGCATGCGGCGCTGGCCATGATCCACCCACTTGACCTCGCCGGTGGCCACGTCGATCATGGCGAGGCGCGAGGTGTTCTGGCTGTCGCCCACATTGGAGCGTCCGTTGATGTCTTCGGTGTAGCCGCTTTCGGTGATGTAGTTGGGAACGATGGTGCTGCGCGGGCTGCCCGGCTCGGAGACGGTGGCGAAAACGATCTTTTCGTCGGGTGAAAGCTGCAGTTGTGCGACGGTCTCGCGCCCGGTGGGGGTGAAGGGCTTGCGGGCCGGCTCGTCCTTCTTGCGCCGCGCATCGGCCTCTTCGCGAACCGCTACGCGCTCGCGAACGGCGTCCAGCAGCTCTTTCTGTTCGTTCTTGAGGTACTCCTGGCTGGCGCTGGTGGCCGCGCCTCCAGCCGCGGCATCGCCGGTGGGAGGCGCAGCGCCGCGGCCGCCCTGCCCGCGGCCGCCCTGGCCCTGGCCTAAACCACCGCCTTGTCCGCGTCCGCCACCGCCCGCGGGAGCTGCCTGGGTAGTGGCGGCGGCGGCGCGAATGTCGGTCATCTGCACGAGCACTCCGGAATCGAGCGCCATCACGTAGAGGTTGCCGCCGCGCGTGAAGGCGATGCGTTTGCCGTCGGGCAGGAAGCGGGGATTCGCCTCGGTGTCGGTGGTTTTCGTAAGCTGCTGGATCTTGCCGGTGGTGTTGTCGTACAGGAAAAGATCGCCGCTCAACGAATAGACCGTGAGGCGCTTGTCGTGAGTGGTATCGCCGCCGGCCGGTGGCAGCTGCTTGATCTCCTCATCGGAGAGCTTGCGCAGGCCGGACCCATCGCGGTTGGCCGTGTAGGTGTCCATGGGCGCGGCGTCCTTGTCGGTGTACTGTTTCCACTGGAAGTAGACCTGCGTGCTATCGTGCGACCATCGCACGGCCGCGGGCTCGAAGCCCACCAGTTCCGGACCGCGCATGATGCTGTCGATGGTCAGGGCGAATCTGGGAGTCTGGGCCTGCGCGAAAAACAACGCCAGGCCGAAGGGGACGATGAGTTTTCGGGTCAAGGAAAAATGATATCGCAAAAGCGGCGGCCGCGCCCTCGATGGACAGGCCAGGAGGCCCGTCCTGATTGGGGCTAGTGGGTCATGGCGTAGACGATGTAGTTCACGCCGATGCGGATGCCGAGGGCGGAAAAACGAGCGGGGTATGTGGGTTCGTCGGCGTTCTCCCAGGAATCGCCGAGATCGTTGTTGTGGGTCATGACGGCGATCAGCCGGCCCTTGTCGTCATAAATGCCGCGCCAGTGGGCGCCCGAGCCGCCGGCGCCGTCGGCGCCGTGGAACCAGTCGGTGGGACACTTCTCGCAGATGCTGTGGGTTTGCGTGTACTGCATGCCGGGCACCTGATAGCGGTCATCCAAATCGTAGACGGTGTGAAAAATCGGATCTTTGTCCGGAATATCGACGATCCGGCGATCAGGCTCGATGCGCCGCATACAGTGGATGAAAATATTCCACTCGTCGTCGCCGTGGAAATCGTCGCACATGAAGAAACCGCCGCGATCCAGGAACTCGCGAAATTTTTTTACCATCTGGTCGGTCAGCTCCCAATGGCCCACTTCCACGGCGTAGAGCCACGGGTAGTTGAACACGTCGTCGTCCTGCTCCAGGTTGACCGGCTGTTCGGCGGATTTGCCGGCGATGCGCGTCAGCCGGCGGATGGCCAGCGCCAGGTGACGGTCGGAGCGGGGGTAGTCGATGGTCCAGTTGGTGTTTCCCTGATGCCAGTCGTAGCCGCGCTTCTCCCGGGCCTGCCAATCGATGTTCAAGGGCGTGGTGGGATACATAAGTCGCGCGAAGGTCCACTCGCCGGGAACCAGATAGTCCTTGGGCAAAGGGAAATTGTTGTATTCCCAGGCGGGATACTCGCGGAACGGGTCCTGTGCCCATAACGTGCACACCACCAGACCGCACCCCAGCACCCCGGCTAAGATCTGACCTCGCGTCATCTATGCTTCCAGTATAGTGCGCCGGAAATCACGCGAAGAACAGCATGCAAGAGGGCACCGTGGGACGGAAAGCGGGGAGAGCTATCCAATTCCAAAGGCGGGAATTGGTAGCAGTCGCCGTTTTGCTCAGCGGCCTCGTCTGGCTGCAACGGCGCCGGTGACGCGCTCGGGCATGTCGGCCAGCGCATAACTGAAGACCGCCAGGGCCGCGACGCTCTTGCGGAAATCGTCGGGATTGACCTTGTCTAAGGTATCGGCTTCGGAGTGGTGCCAGTCGAAATAGTGGGTGCCGGCAGCGCGTTCGGAGAAGCCGGGCACGCCATCGCGGATGAGCGGATTGATGTCTTCGCCGCCGCCGCCGCCGGTGATTTCGCCGGCGCCGATGGGATCGAGAAGTGCGCCGATCTGGCGCAGCATGTCCATGGATCTGGCATCGACGCCGGCGCCGAAACCGCGGGGCGTCTCAGCCCCGCCGTCCATTTCCAGCGCGGCCACCTGATTCTTGATATCGCCGCCGACGAACGCGCGGTAGGCCTCGCCACCGCGCCCTCCGTTCTCTTCGTTCACCCAGAAAGCCACGCGCAGGGTGCGCCGCGGCTGCAAGCCCAGCTTGTGAATCAGCGCCAGCGCCTGCAGGCAGGCCATGATGGAGGCGCCGTCGTCCTGAGCTCCCTGGCCGACATCCCAGGAATCGATGTGGCCGCCGATTACGACGACTTCTTCGGGATGTTCGGCGCCTGGAATTTCACCGATGACGTCGCCGCTGTCGGCATCGGGAAGCAGTTGCGCGCCCATTTCGAGGTGGATCTTCACGGGGACGCCTTCGGAATACAGGCGGCCGATCATGAGGGCATCCTCCGGCGATATGGCGGCGGTGGGAATCTTCGGCTGGGCCTCGTCGTATTCCATGGCGCCGGTGTGCGGGACCTGCATGGCGAGCGGAGTGGCGGAGCGCACCAGCGCGGCCACCGCGCCCAGCGCGGCGGCGCGCGATGCGCCGCTCTGGCGGTAAATCCGGCCCGAGCCATAACCCTGGAACGCGTAATTGTAGACCACGATCTTGCCCTGCACCTGGTCGCGCCCGAGCTTGGCCAGATCGTCAAAGCTGGAAACAGCCACGGCGCCGGCAGTGATTCCGCCGGGGGGCGTGCCGATGCTCATCCCCAGCCCGAGCATATGGAGGGGCTGGTCGAGCGGCGTGAGGATGCGGCCGGATTCGGCGCCGCGCACCCAGTGCGGCACCTTGGTGGGGATGACGCGCACGTTGCCGAGGCCGGCGGCTTTCATCTGCTCCACCGACCAGGCGATGGCTTT
>Ga0181530_10005072_pt1 | contig 13627 bp, 13 predicted proteins | sample PEATcosm2014_Bin_42_FD_119769 | JGI IMG/M metagenome (GOLD analysis project Ga0181530, IMG submission 119769) | Peatland microbial communities from MTU Mesocosm Facility, Houghton, MI, USA - PEATcosm2014_Bin10_60_metaG | ecosystem: Environmental > Terrestrial > Soil > Wetlands > Peat | place... | reverse complement strand
GTTCCGCCGAACCACGAAGACTACCGGGCTAGTCATGATCTCCCGGACTAGGGTCTCTTTCGAGGATCGGCCTTTGAGGGTGACTTTGCGGGCATAGTCACGCTCCGACAGGATGCCAACCAGTTTGTTGTTGGATATCACCAGCAACGCACCTATACCCTCCTCAGCCATTTTCTCGATGGCTTCATAGACAGACTGGTCGGGCGTTACTGACAGGACTCTCTTGTCGCTCTTCTGCCTTAACAGCGATTCAATTGTGTCAGTAAGTTGCATGAGGACCCTCGCGCGGGAGAACCATGAGCAACGGGCTCTCGGTTGCCTAAGGCTTTGTTGCGATAACGCCGTCTGCTCGGGCGTTTCTTAGCGCGTAAACTGAGTCGCGCCCACCCGTAATGCGCCTGGCAGTGAATGCCAAAATCACAATCATAGTACACCCATCTCGTCTGTTCGCGACATCGTGAAACGATTTTTGTCTGGAGCCCTCGCTCGGTCTTGGCAAGGCATTGCGGGTCACCTTCGAGAGTATGTTTTACACTGTTGCACCAGATGAAGGGTCTTTGGACGATTACGTCAACCGTTAAGTTCTCCGAGACTCATGCTCCGACGATCTCTCGCACGGCGCGATAGCCCTGATCGATGGCGGTATTGGTGTAGGCATGACCGTCAGCGTCCGAGTTCGCGATCTTGATTCTACCGAAGGGCTGTCGGCCAATCACACACGGACGTTCGGACGCCGGCCGGTCGAGAGGCTCGAACAATGCGTTGTACTCGTATGCATATCCGTGCGGCCAGCGGTTGACCGTAATTGCCTGAATGTCGCGGGCGGGATCGAAACCGCCGGATGCGAGTGCGCGACCAAGTTGATCTCGTACCTGACGCTCGAAGGTTTCGAATTTCGTGTTGACCAGTTCCCACCGTCCTGCTCGGTACTGGTCCTTGCAACTCAGGCCAGGCTCGCATGGAGTGCGAAGAAGGTGAAGCAGGCAGGATTCATCCGGCGAACTGGGAAAGTGGTAGTCGCCCATGGAAACCGGGAAATCCAATGTAACGTTGCTGAAGTATGCTCCCGGAGCGTAGATCGCGCTAATGCCGAGTTTCTGGAATGCTTTCCAGTTGCTGATTTGCACGTTCGTGTAGACAAGAGGGATCTTCACACAGTAAGCGAGAGCTTCCTTTTGTTTGCCTGACATCTCCGGACACAAATAAGGAATGACCATGTTGTAGCACGCGAGTACACAATTCGTGGCGCGGATCCGGTGGGCCTGTCGGCCGCGAACGTAGGTTACCGCGACTTCCTTCGCGGTCTTTGGATTTGGATCTCCGATGTGTCGGGCTCTCACCACGGTGCTGTTCAGGCGAATGCGAACTGTGGAGGAGGCATCATCCAGGCGCGCATAGTTTGCCCGGGCAGTGACGATGTCTTCCATGGTGTGGCCGGGAAGGGCCCCGGGCACCAGGGATCGCACCAGCATTCGGGCAATGGAAGCGTTGCCGTCCGGAAAATGGAAGATGTAAGGCTCATCCTGTTCGGGATTCTGCTCACCGCTCTTGGGGAGACTCATTCCCTTGAAACCTGGAAATCCTTCACCCGCGCAGTCATACGCCGAAACGGCGTCAATTCCGACGGCATATACATCGTGGGTTGAGCTTTGGAACACTTTGACCACATCAGGGTGGACTTTGACGTATTGCAGCAAGAAATCTTTGTAGCTAGTCTGGATCAGCTTGGATCTTTTCTTCTCCGGTGTAAGTTCCGGCATGTAATCGACGCTTGCGTGCTGCAAACGGAGCAGATCCTTGCGGGCGGCTTCTGCGATTGGCATCTGAGAGACATTCTCCAGTGTGAAATCGACGCCGAAATAGTGGAGGCCCTTCTGGGGTACCAGGCGGTCTGTGCCAAATGTTTCTTTATCGAAGAAGACGGCTTCTTTCAGATGCATCGAGTCAAACAATTTTTGGTCGTAGTACTTGAAGAAGCGCCGCACGTCGATGCCCAGTTCTTGCAAAAGCCCAATCGCCTCCTTGCTGTAATTGCCCGGCGCCTCGATGGACTGGGTCCCACCGTATCCGAGCAGCAATCGTTTTCCTGCCTGGAATTCATTGCGCGTGGCGTGCCCGCCGAAATCATCGTGATTGTCGAGGACTAGAATCTTGGCTTGTTTCCCAACAAACTTGCGGTAGAAGTAGGCCGCGGCCAGACCGCTGATGCCAGCGCCGACAACGACCAGATCGTACGACTCGCCCTCATCCACGGACTCAGCCCAGTCCTTGTCCTTGCCATCGCGCAAGTCATGCGCAACTTCCCAGGAACCATCGTGACTGCCGCGAAGGCCAGTCTTAGCAGGCGGGTAATAAACGGGATCCTTTTCCGGAGCGAACGCGGTTTGTGGCACGCCGAAGGCTTCCAGCCAGGTGAAATTTGCGGCAACGAGGGACGTTCCAACGGCGATGCTTATCCCATTCAGGAAATCGCGACGGGTGATCTCGTGCCCCATACCCAATTCACGATCTCGATCTTTGCCGTTCATTCGCATCCATCCCCCAAATTCAGCGCCTACCGATTAGCACACCCACTTTCCGCCAGCCATTGTGCGCTCACTGGGTAACGGATGTCGATATAAGGTCGAGGGCTCTGACCCATGGCGAACTGTCATCGCGCGTTTTGAGATTCGGCGGGGTCCTGGCGCTCCTCGTTCGAGACGTCGCTGATGTCCCGGAACAAGCGCCGCGCCATTGCGCCAGCCGGGGCGCAAGCTGACGGTGCTGGCACCGGTGAATACCTGATCGTGGGCTCTTTCATCGGCTACATGATCAGCGGGTGTGCAAAAGTGAACATTTTTCGCGATCACGATTCTGCCAGAATACTGCTGGCTGGAGCTCTCGAAGATGAACACAGCACAACGCTGGGGGAGCGCTAGGGAGAAAACACATGGCGCACAACCACGGTAGTGAATATCAGGTAAGAATTGTCCGAGGGGACGGAACCGAGGAACTGACCGTGTGGCTGAACAGCGCGGAGCAGGTTGCCCAGGCAATTGCTCGGAGCCACAGGCCACAAGCCAAAGCTTACTGGCTTCTGGAACGAAACATTCTCTGTGCCAACTGCCTGGATAGGGGACAGAGAGTCATGGAATATCCGCTTGCGGACATTCCGTCTCCACGATGCCGCCCGCACGACTCCCGTTATCTGGTGGAAGTAGGGTCGAAGAGCCGGTACGAGCTTGCGGTAGTCACCTGGAACAGACATCAAGCTGTTTGAGATAGTCATCACGTCGCCGTGCCCGCAGGAAATACTCTGCCATACGGATACTATCTGGAGTCTTCTTCTGACACGCTTATGCTGTTTCGCTGGGCCTCGAATGTCCGCAGGGAGAGAATAATGGACGTGCCGACCACAGATATTTCTGCACGGCATGAAGAACGCCATGAACACGGGCGATCAGCCACCGCCGCCCGTCTATGTAGCAACGTTCGCTTTCGCCCCTCCCGTGCTGTGCGCTTGGGCCCGCTCATACTGCTCGCGATCGGGGCATATTTTTGTTCTAGCTTGGCGCTTTGGGCGCAAACATCCGATTCCCAAACAGACCACGCGAACAAGTCCTGGACAGCCACAACCGACTCGCACAGCGAAAATGCTGATCCCATACGCACCGTCGAAAGCCACACCCAGAGCGGCAATCGCACCCTGGACAAGCAATCGGTCCAGCGCCGCGGGTCCGACGGACTTTTCGAACCTTACCAGGACATCGAAAAGGAAACGGTGCAAGTGGACGATGCCACCGTCCGAACCATCACGCGCACGTTCGGTCGCGATGCCGATGGAGTGAAAACACTCGTGCAGGTAATAGAAGAGGAAAAGCACATTCTGGCCGGAGGTGACTCCAACGGAGTACGTTCGACTTCGAGTCCCGATGTCAACGGCAATCTTCAGGTGGTTCAGCGCCAAATTGAGGAGACAAAAAAGACAGGTCCGAATGTGGAGGAGACCAAAACTACCGTGATGCTCCCGAGCGTCAACGGTGGTCTGGTTCCAGCTGTGAAGGTGCAAGAGCGCCGCGAACAAGGCGCGAACGGCACGGTTGAATCTCAAAAAACTACGCTGCTCCCCGATGGCGCCGGCAATTGGCAAGTGGGCGAAATACGGCGAACTACCACTAGGCAAGAAGGTGAGAACCGCAGCACCGAGGACCAAGTATCCCTCCCCGACTCTGAAGGCAAGCTAGGCGAAGTGTCTCGTACCGTGAGCAAGGCGGAGATTGCTGCTGCAGAAACGCGCAACACAGTGGAAACCTATTCCATCAGTGTCCCAGGGGCGGTTGGGGACGGCAGCCTGCACCTGGTTGAGCGCGCAACCACCGCCCAGCAGACGAGTTCGAGTGGTCAGCAAGTCACCGAACAGCAAGTGGAGCAAGCTAACCCCGGCGACCCCGGCTCCGGTCTGCGAGTGACCACCGTCACCATCGATACCGTGCACCCAGGCGCTTCCGGAGCGCAGGCCACGCGTACCATTCAAGCGCGCGACGCGAACGGCAGTTTTGGAGTAATCTCGGTGGACACCACAAAGTCCGACAACATTCACGCCATTCAGATTCAGATCGCGCCTTCCGATCCGCCGAGAAAAGAGCCGAAATAAGGTTCTGGTAAGCGTCGGACAAGGTTACGGGTGTAGTTGTCGGCAAACGGGAAGCTGGCCGATGACTTCAGCATTGCTCGTCATTCGTCCCCAACCGGCAACCTCTAGATGGACCTTCGAACTTCTTACAACGAGACTCCAGGGAGTCAGACTTTCGCTTGCCGATTAGTGCATCAACTGCTCACTTAGCGAGTCTTCCAGCGACGGGACTCCTCGCTAGATCAACCCGCGAAAATTCACCATCGCGGGCGATCATGCTGGCGCGCTGCAGGTTCGACTGTCATACTCTTGTCTCCCGACAGGAGACATGCGCTTGCCTGACGAATCCGGCCCCGGGCCCACCAAGGAATTGCAAAACGAGCAAGCACCCGCCGATGGCTCGAATCGGCTGAACGCGACACGCACAGGGCAATCTCAGTCCCGGGGACGCAGCGATCGTATCCGCCTGCTCATCTGGGTGGGAATCGGATTCCTTCTTCCGGCGGCTCTCGTATTCGCGCTGCATCTCCCGACCGGCTGGGGTGGTTCCGTCTTCACCGTCCAGAGCGAATTGCCGACCAAAGCCATCATGGCATTTTTTGTCTTTCTGGCGACTTGGATCGCGTCCCGCATGGAGAAACGCCCCCTGGACGATTACGGCATTCCTCCCCGCCAGGCATTCGGACGAAGATTTTGGGAAGGTTCTGCCTGGGGCTTCGCGATGCTTTCCGCTATCCTGCTGGTCCTGCGTGTTTCGGGCCACTTTCGAATTGACTCTGTGGCGCTCACCAGAGCCGCGTTTTTTCGGTGGGCTCTTGCCTGGGGTGCTACATTTCTTGCCGTGTCGTTGTGCGAAGAGTTTGCTTTTCGCGGCTATTGGCTCTTCTCTTTGTCCCGGCGCTTGCGCTTCTGGCCGGCGGCGCTGTTTCTCTCAGTCGTGTTCGGCGCTGCCCATCTAGCCAATCACGGAGAAAACGCGCTTGGCATTCTGCAGGTGGTTGCGACCGGCTTACTTTTTTGCTTGACCATTCGACGCACGGGTAATCTCTGGTTCGCCGTCGGATTTCATGCAGCCTGGGACTGGGCAGAGACTTTTTTCTATGGCACGCCCGACAGTGGCCTGCTCGGCGTCGGCCGATTCCTGAACACCTCTGTTCGCGGGCCGAAATGGCTCACGGGAGGTTCGGCAGGACCTGAAGGCAGCATCCTTGCAATTTTTGTTCTCCTTTTTTGTGCGCTGCTAATCCATTTTCGCTTTCCGAAAGCGATCTACCCGGATCGTCCCGTTTAAAGCGATCCAGCCGCAATCCGGCGCGACGAGTTCATTGTCGAAGCCGAAATGGAAGGAGTTAGCGCCAGGGAGTCGAATCGCGCGTTTCTTCCCGCCCGGAGAAAAGTGGAGAACCCAGCCCGTAGCCCCACAGTGGCAAATCAATTCTTGATCGCCTTCTTCGGGACATAGTCGAAAAACCTTTCGCTGGTGCCGTCGTCGGAAGCCCATTCCGCGCGGAGTGTCGTTCTCTATGGGGAGGTGGTGGAGGAACTCGATTCCAAGCTGCCGAAGTTGTAGCAAGTCTGCCCGGGGGACACCGACGGAGCGAGCTCTCTCTTTTTTGTTCGGGTAATTGTCGAGACCCGTGGCTGGTCGAAAACTCCTTCCCGCGAAATCCGCAGAAACAAAATCGGGTCCGGACGACCCATATCCCCCAGTTTTGGCTGTTCCTAAAGGAAAGCGAATTTTTCACCGGCCAACCCTTTTTACATGAATAAGTTATGCGCAGTTATCAATTTGCGCTCAACACCCGCAAAAAGGTGGATAATAAATATAGAGGGATGGGGATCCTTCACAAAACTCCCAGTTGAAAACCTAAGTACCGTGTCTCGTTAGGCGCGGGGGAAGGAGGGAGCGATGTTCATTCGCAAAGTCTTTTCACTCGTTGTTCTCTTCGTTTGTCTTGCCGCATTTGGTGAATCTCCGCAAAGAGAGATCAAGTATGCGCCGGTGAAGCCGACATCGCCCGCGTCGGGCCAAGAGATGTACACCGCATATTGCGCCGTCTGTCACGGCAACGATGGCAAGGGAAACGGTCCGGCTGCTGAGGCGCTAAAAGTCCCACCACCGGATCTCACGATTCTTGCCAGAAAGAACGACAACAGTTATCCATCCGATCGCGTTAGAAGTGCGATAGCGGGTGATGTACGCTTGCCGGCACACGGTTCGAAGGACATGCCGGTTTGGGGCGAGCTGTTCTGGCATATGAGCCAGGGACACTCCTCCGAAGTACAGTTGCGCATCAACAACTTGAATAAGCACATCGAATCGATGCAGCGAAATAACTGAAACCTGTTTTGGGCGGCTCTGATTCTGGCGGGCCGCTCACAGCCTCCGGAAAGGCGCTGGAAACTGCTCCAGGGGGTCACGGCCGTCGTTCCGGCTGTGCTTGCGAAGTGCCGTCCTGTACATTGCCCGCCACTCGTGCGGGCAATCCGCGTCTCGATCGCCAGACGGATCCCGGACTCACCGGCGCCCACGGCTTGATCGCGACAATTCTCGAACCAAATGCTGAAAATCGGGGGGCAGTTTGCAGTCAATCGAGACGCTCTCTGACGAGCGCGGATGGACAAACCGAAGATGCGCGGCATGGAGAGCAACGCGATCAATGAGTTGCTCCGACGATTCCGCCCGGTGGTATTTTCTATCGCCGATAACCGGGTGGCCCATCGCCGAAAATTGCGCCCGGATCTGATTCTGCAATCCTGTAACCAACTCGACCCGGACTAGCGAAGCATCCGCGAACACGCGTTCGACGGAATATCGAAGTTCGGCACGAGCCGCCTGCGGGTCTCTCGCCGTGCGCAACTGTTGAAACATTCCTTCCCGTCGAAAATAGTGCACGAGCGTCCCTGCCTCAACGCCGAGACGGCCGCGCAGTACCGCGAGATACTGCCTTGCGGGAGTATGTTCGAGAAACTGCCGCACCAGTGCATTTCGATCCGGACCGGTTTTCGCAAACAGCAGAGCCCCGGAGGCAAACCGATCGATGCGATGCACGATCAACGCTCGCTGTCTCTTTAGCTTGAGTCTTGCGTCAAGCAGAGACAAAGCGGAGGGAGTATCGGAGCCCTTAATCGGCACTGCCAGAAGTCCGGCCGGTTTGTCGATGACGACCACGGCATCGTCCTCATAAAGCACGGAAAGCTCCCGGGAGAAACGAGGCCGGCGCCGGTCTTCCTGGGCCGCCATCCGGTGGGCTGAAACCCGATCCGGCTTTCCCGCACGGCTGCGGGCCTTTCGCGGAAGCTTCTTCATTGGCTAGGTGCCTGACGGTCAGGCCATTATCAAACCATTCCGCTGACATCGCAAACCCGAAGATCGCGTCCGAGCGGCTGGGCACAGCATCCCGAATTCGGCTTGACACGAACCCATAGTTCTGCAAGTATCGAAATATGTCAATCGCTTCAAGCAAGAAGACTGGAGAGAATGTCGCCAAGTACGCCGACATGCTTTCTGCGATGGGCACTGAACCGCGCCTTCGAATTATGCGATTGCTGCTATCCGCGCATCCCGACGGATTGGTCGTGGGCGATATCCAGTCCGAACTGGACATTCCTAACTCCACGCTTTCACACCACCTGGAAAAACTAAAGAACGAGGAACTTGTGAACGTGCGCCGCGAAAGCACCTTTTTGCGGTACACAGCCAACACGGAAGCGCTCCAAGAGCTGTTGCAATTCCTCTACGCCGAATGCTGCACTAGAAATAAGGCAGTCAAACCCCGAGATATCGTCCAGCTTTGTAAATAGGAGAACGCATCATGAGCACCACCGACATCAAGGAAGTAGTTAAAGAAAAGTATGGCCAAGCGGCTTTGCGCGTGAAAAGTGGCGGCAGTTCCTGCTGCGGGGCCACTGCAGCCAGCGCTTTGGGTTGCGACCCGATAACCTCCAATCTGTACGGCTCCTCCCAGGCGGGGCAAGTTCCTGAGGAGGCGATGCTCGCTTCGTTAGGGTGCGGGAATCCAACTGCATTGGCGAAATTGAATCCAGGAGAAGTAGTTCTCGATCTCGGCTCGGGCGGCGGGGTCGATGTCCTGCTTTCAGCTCGGCGGGTTGGCCCCACCGGCAAGGCGTACGGGCTCGACATGACGAACGAGATGCTCGCGCTCGCCAATGAGAACAAGCGCAAAGCGGGCGCAGAGAATGTCGAGTTCTTGAAGGGCGAGATCGAGCACATCCCTCTGCCGGACAACTCGGTCGACGTGATTATTTCGAATTGTGTGATCAACCTTTCTGCTGACAAAGATCGTGTGTTGCGAGAAGCCTTTCGCGTGCTGAAGCCGGGCGGCCGCTTCGCGGTCTCCGATGTTGTGACCCGAGGCGAAATTGCACCAGAAATCCGCCAAAGCGTGCTTCTGTGGGTCGGCTGTGTGGCGGGGGCGCTCGGAGACAACGAATATCGCAGCAAACTCTCCGCGGCAGGTTTCGAACGAATTGAGATCGAACCGACACGGGTCTATCGCGTTGAAGATGCACGTGAGTTTCTTTCGGCGGCAGGCGTCGATGTCGACGCGATTGCAGCACAGGTGGAGGGCAAGTTCATGAGTGCCTTCGTTCGGGCCGTCAAGCCCGCGTGTTAGGCCGACCACGGCTAGTTGTGTCCAGGGCAATCGACGCATACGCCAGAGTTCCACGAAAAGGAGAGTCACCATGAAGCCATCGTTGTCCTGCTGCGGTGTTTCTTGTTGCAGTAACGCGAGCCATCTGTTCGAGGACACACTTGACGCAAGAGTTTCCCAAGAAGAAATCGGCAATGTCTATGACAAACTGGCACCCTTATATGACATTTGGGGAAAGCTGACGGAGTCACGTGCCCGAGACCGGGCAATCGATCTCGCAGCAATAGAAGGTGGCCAAAGTATTCTGGAAGTGGCTGTCGGTACGGGCCTCGCGTTTTACGAAATCGTAAAAAGGAATCCCAACGGGTGCAACGTCGGGATCGACCTCTCTAGTGGGATGCTGGAAAAGGCGAAAAGGCGATTGCGAGAACTATCCGGAGCGAATTACTCCCTCAATATCGGCACTGCATTTGACCTTCCGTCACAAACGGAATCGGTCGATGTATTGGTCAATAACTACATGTTCGATCTCATCCCCTATGAGGATATGGACAAAGTTCTGGCCGAGTTCAGGAGGGCACTGAAAATAGGCGGCAGGCTGATACTGGTCAACATGACAGAGGGCGTAACGTTGGGTAGCAGGCTGTACGACTTCATATACAAGCTATGGCCTAGGGCTATGGGCGGATGTCGCGGGGTACGACTGGCGGATAGGCTGGAACAGCACGGGTTCACGGTTAAGGTTAGGGAATACTACCAGCAAATGCTTGTCCCTTCTGAGGTGATCTTGGCGCAGAAAGATTCCTAATAGTCGCATCAAGGGACTGCCAACAAAGCGTCCATTCGCTGACGGCATTGGACACCGCGAACAGCGGCGCCCGGAGATGATGAATATCGAAGCATTTTAGGAGAGAACAAGTATGCAAGGACGCTACAACGTTTTGTTCCTGTGCACCGGCAATTCGGCGCGCTCCATCATGGCCGAGGCAGTTCTAAACTTCAAAGGCAGGCCTAATTTCACGGGCCACAGCGCCGGAAGTCACCCGTCGGGAAAAGTTCGACCGGAAGCCTTGAGACAGCTCGAAATGGCGCATATACCGACCCATCGTCTGCGCAGCAAGGCTTGGGATGAATTCTCTCTGCCCGGCTCTCCCAAGCTCGACTTCGTCTTCACGGTTTGCGACAACGCGGCGAAAGAGGTCTGCCCAATCTGGCCCGGACAGCCGATGACCGCCCAGTGGGGTGTTCCAGACCCAGCGGCGGTTCACGGGAGCGAAGCAGAGGTGGAACGGGCGTTTCGCGAGGCGTTTTTTATCCTGGATCGCAGAATCAGTCTATTTCTCTGCCTCCCACTGAAGACTCTCGACAGCCTTGGACTCAAGAGGGAACTCGACAGCATCGGCCAGACGATGACACCCGTCAACCACGAATAGCGCGTTACTTCGACAGAAAGACTGCACTCACCTTACCGCAGCCCAGGGATCACAAATGAAGGCAACCAGTCGCCTCAGTTTTCTGGACCGCTATCTGACCGCGTGGATCTTCGCCGCCATGGTCGCGGGCGTTGTGCTGGGCTGGCTTGTGCCGGGAGTCGTACCGTTCCTGAACCGCTTCAACATCGGTACAACCTCCATCCCGATTGCAGCGGGATTGATTTTGATGATGTATCCACCTTTCACCAAGGTGCGATATGAGGAACTGCATGAGGTCTTTCGCAACAAGCGGGTGCTCGGCCTTTCACTCGTGCAGAACTGGGTTGTAGGGCCCATTCTGATGTTTGTTCTAGCCATCGTATTCCTGCGCGGATATCCGGAATACATGGCTGGGCTGATCATGATCGGCCTCGCACGCTGTATCGCCATGGTCATCGTTTGGAATGAACTGGCCCGAGGAGATACGGAATATGCGGCTGGCTTGGTGGCCTTCAATTCTCTTTTCCAGGTCTTTTTCTACTCGCTCTACGCCTGGGTCTTCATTACCGTCCTTCCCGCCAAGCTCGGCCTTCGCAGTGCCATCGTCAACGTGTCTATCGCAGAGATTGCAAAGAGCGTCGTTATTTATCTGGGGATTCCGTTTCTCGCCGGATTTCTGACTCGCACTGCATTGGTTCGTGCCAAAGGGCACGATTGGTACAACCGGAACTTCGTTCCGCGCGTAAGCCCGCTGACCCTGATTGCCCTGCTGTTCACGATTGTGGTGATGTTCTCCCTTAAAGGTGGGTACATAGTTCGCCTCCCCTTGGACGTCCTGCGCATCGCCGTGCCGCTACTGATTTACTTCGTGTTGATGTTTTTGGTGTCCTTTTACATGGGCAAGAAGTTGGGCGCGGACTATTCCAAGACCACAACCCTGGCATTTACGGCCGCTTCCAATAATTTTGAACTGGCGATCGCAGTCGCGGTGTCGGTATTTGGCATCAATTCCGGAGCCGCATTCGCGGCGGTCATCGGGCCCTTGGTAGAAGTACCTGTGATGGTCGCGCTGGTTAATGTGTCCCTCTACTTTCAACGTCATTTTTTCCCCGACCCGCAATCGATAACTATCGAGCCGGTTTGCTCGCCCACTAATGAGTAGGATCGCCGTTGCTGCAAATGCTAACAAGCTCTGCGGTTGACCATGCCCGAAATTAATGCCTTAGGCAAACGGCAAAATGACGGTCAAACCTAGCAGGCAGGTTGTTATGGTATTTAGGATCAATACTTTGCAAGCGGTGGTGCCGGGAGGGGGAGTCGAACCCCCAAGGGCCGAAGCCCGGCGGATTTTGAGTCCGCTGCGTCTGCCAGTTCCGCCATCCCGGCTCAGGTCGTAAGTCTTTGAGAAATCCAGCTTAATTGATGATTTGAGGCTTTGCAACTTGCCCATCATCGCGTCACCGTGACCAGAAACGTGTCTGTTTTTCGGTCACATGCTCATGCTCGCGCGCTTGCAACTTGCGCATCGCGTCCGCAATGTCCGCGCGCAGAACGATGCGTAGCGCTCGAACACGCTTCGTGAGCTAGACGATTGGCTGCCAGCAGAGTCGGGTGACTCAACCGGAGGCGAAGGCAGTCGCCGCAGAGAACCAAGCGCTTGATTTCGTCACATTTTCTTAGTTCAATTCTCACAGACAGCCGCAAGCGATCTTCAATACGATCTTCTCGTTTAATGGTAGGACGGTTTCACATCGCGACCGAGCTGTACCTGACCCGGCACGCATCAACCGCGCGTGGCAGGATAAATACTGCAGGCTTCGTCTCGCTCGCAAACGGTTCTGACAGAGACTTTCTCATTGCGGAGATCTCGAGGTCCTGCAACAAAAGCTCGGTTCGAGCGGTGGTGGAAAGAGGATGAATCACGAAGAGATAAACGGATTACCAGCAGCACAATTGGGAGCTGACTTGACTAGTACCTCTACTCGCAGCCTGACGTTAAATGTGTACTATGCAGCTCTCTTTCTTTTTATTTTTAGGAAGTGTGCAATATTGATCAGTCGCGGCATTGTGAATCGCAGTAACCTGATCCGTTTTTCGAACAGATGTCCACTGACAGCTGCTGAACTCGAACTGGCGGCTACGAGTGCCATAACGCTAAGCACCAGCACTACCATGAGAGCGCTTCTCTATCACGATCTGGGGAACGTGGCCGGGAGGATATAGCGCACCCTACCGTCCAGGGTCCGGGCGATGCGGAATGGCGGGCCTCGCCGATGAGAGATGAAAGAGGACTGGTTGATGAGATGAAACCGGGCGACTGCAAACTTGTGAGCCACAAGATTCCTTGGTCACACATTCATGACAAACCGCCGGTGTCGAAGGAGGGCCTGCTAATGCCAATGCCAGCAAATTCCAGGTTTGCTCGAGTTCTTCTGTTCTCGGTCTTACTGATCTTAGGCCTGTCCAGCTGGGCGCTGGCGACCAACAAAGCCAATGAGCAGGACAAGGCACCCGCCAAGGGTGCGGAAGCTGCTCAATTTGTCGGGGAGGCAACCTGCGCCGGCTGTCACGACGGAGTCGCCAAGGGATTTGAGGAAAACCCGCATGCCAAGATGACGCTGATGCATGGCAACGCCGCTGGCGTTACCTGTGAAAACTGCCACGGCGCTGGCCAGGCGCATGTGGACGGCGGCGGCGACACGAGCAAGATATTCAATCCCGCGAAGCACTCGGCCAAAGAGGTTGACGCCAAGTGCCTGACCTGTCACGCGGGAGCGCACCCGAACTTTGACCGCTCGCCCCACGCCAAGGCGAACGTCAGCTGTATCAGCTGCCACAGCGTTCATCAGAGCAAGGAAGAAAAGCTGCTGAAGGCTGCGCAGCCTAAGCTCTGCTTCCAGTGCCACTCCGACACTAAGCCGGCGTTCAATATGCCGTTCCACCACAAGGTGAACGAAGGCTTGATCAAGTGCAGCGATTGCCACGAC
>Ga0181530_10005071_pt1 | contig 13629 bp, 9 predicted proteins | sample PEATcosm2014_Bin_42_FD_119769 | JGI IMG/M metagenome (GOLD analysis project Ga0181530, IMG submission 119769) | Peatland microbial communities from MTU Mesocosm Facility, Houghton, MI, USA - PEATcosm2014_Bin10_60_metaG | ecosystem: Environmental > Terrestrial > Soil > Wetlands > Peat | place... | reverse complement strand
TAATGTCAACCTGCATCTGGACGCCTGGCTCCTTGCGTTCATTTTGCTCGATGTATTCGCGTTCGTCGGAATCGGGATGATCCTCACCCGCTTCGTCAAGGAGGCGCAGAGCGCCGCCGCCGCCGCAAACGCCATCAGTTTCCCGATGATGTTCCTCTCGGGGAGCTTCTTCCCTATCGAGCTGATGCCGGGTTTCCTGCAGAAGATCGCCAAAATGCTGCCGCTCTATTATGTAAACGAGGGGCTCCGGGCAGCGATGGTCTTTGAAGACAACATGGCTGCGCTGCGTTGCTCCGCGGTCATAGGTGTTTTTGCAGCCGTGGTCTTCATCCTTGGGATCATAGCCACCAAATGGGAAGAGGGCCGGTGACAGCAATGCACCTCCTCAGCGCCATCACCCAGGCACCCTATCCCCGTGCCATGACCGCCCTGGTTGCGGCGACGCTCGCTCTCCTCATCGATCTCATTTTGAGGTTCCGTGATTACCGTGCCCTCCTGAATTCGCTTTCGGTAGCCGGCATCATGAAGTTCCTGGGTACCTTCATGCTGGTCTTCCTGCAGGTAGTCGCCCTCTACTACCTCATCACCCTCCTCCCGGGACCTCTCCGCGCGGTCGTCCTCCTATTTTTCGCTTTCGTTGTAGTTATCCAATTATCCTATTGGCTGACTTTATCCCAGTTCATGACCGGCACCGACCTGTTTCTCGCCCTGACCGTCAGCGGGGACCACCGGGTGGCAGCCATCTTAAGCTTCTTCAAGCCGCTCGTCTTCTTGTATGCTCTCCCCTACATACTCGTTCTGTCCGTACTGATCTTCGTACCCCCTGGATACGCCATCCGAGAGACCCTTCTCCTCAGCCTCCTGCCGGCGCTCTTTCTCCTCGCTTCAAATTACGCCCTCTTCCGCCACGTGCCGGAACGCAGCTTCCATCTGAATCCCCTGACCTCCTTCCTCCGTTCAGCACTTCAATGCAAGTTTGAAAGCCTCCGCGAATATCATGGACTGCGAGACGATCTCCCCCCGTTTCACGCCTCCCATCGGCCACACGACAGCATCATCTATGTCATCGATGAGTCAGTTCGTGGCAGCAATCTCAGCCTGAACGGCTACCCGCGCGCCACCACACCGTTCCTTCAATCCCTCGAAACCCGGGGCCTCCTCAAGAATCTCGGCATTTGTGTCGCCGCAAGTTCCTTTTCACACGTCAGCAATGCCTATCTGATTAGCGGTCACAACGCATTTCCCGACGACGCCTTTCGAACCGATAAGAACCCGACCATCTTCGATTACGCAAAGAAAATGGGGTACGAGACGATATACATCGACATCAATCAAATCTACCTTTATTCACTCATGAAAGCGGCCGGGGATGGTCCCGTGAGAGCCCTGGACCGGTGGATGAACGATAAGACTTTCAAGGAGCGCCACATCGATCTTGAAACCACGAAGGATTTAGGCGTAGCCCGCGTTCTCAGCACCCTTCTGAATGAAAAAAACGGCTGTTTCATTCTCGTCAACAAGAAGGGTCTCCATTTTCACTATCGCGATAGATACCCGGACGATCCGGCCTCTACGATCTGGAAGCCGGTTATGAAAGCATCGCAAGCCATCGACCCCAGCGCGGCCGGACGTGAGAAGCTCGTCAATACCTATGATAACGGGATACGCTTACAGGTGGATGAATTCTTCCGGCTGTTTGTGTCCGAAACCACAAATCAGAACTATGTCATGCTGTACACATCGGACCATGGCCAGACGCTGGCCGAGCACGGGCAAGCGTATACGCATATGAAGCCTGACAAGGAGATCGTCGATGTGCCCGACTTCCTCGTGTCAGGCGAGGGATACAGCAAGAAAGGGCTCTTGGACGGCATCGCCCCCGGCATCAGGGTTTCCCATCTCAACAATTTCGCGACCCTTCTCGACCTGATGGGCGTACCGATCTCTTTGCGGGTTCGTCCTTACGAAAAATCGATTTTCGCTTTGACGGAAGAGGACAACAAAGAGCGTTACTATATGAGCGGCTCTCTTCATGGATTAGGCGATTACGTGGTGAAGAGTATACCTGCACCACCGGAAGCGGGGTGGGGCATTTCGAGACCTGTCGGCAATGATACGAGGCAAGAAGATGAAAATAAAATTTATCGCACCGCGTGAGCAACGTGAAGACGCTTTATCCAGCCCTTTCAAACTGCAGCGGGTAAATCTTTCTCTTCTGGCTGCGCTTACTCCGCCCGGCCACACGGTTACAATTGCCGATGAAGCCTTTGCTCCCGATGACACGAATCAAGATGTGAATCTGGTGGGCATCACCGTCTTGACCGAACTTGCGCAAAGAGCCTATCGGATCGGTGACACCTATCGCCGGAAGGGTGTGAAGGTGGTGATGGGAGGGATACACCCCACTGTATTGCCCGAAGAAGCCCTGGAGCATGCGGACGCCGTAGTCGTTGGAGAAGCGGAGGGTGTCTGGCCACAACTTCTAGCGGATGCCGCCTCGGGAAAGATGCAAAAAATATATCGGGCCGGTAAAATGACGGATCTCCAAGGTTTGCCGAAGCCACGGCGGGATCTCTCGCCCCGAGCCAAATATCAGAAGCATATTCCTATCCCGATCGGCGTCGAGACATCCCGCGGGTGTCCGTACGATTGCGAATTCTGCTGCGTTGGCCGGACCTTGGGGCGGCAATATCGAGTCAGGCCGGTTCCAGAGGTGATTGCCGAGATAGAGTCTATTGATTCCACCCACCTCTTCTTCGTCGATGACGCCATTGGACTAAACCGGAATGCAGCCAAAAATCTCTTTACTGAAATGATACCTCTTCGGCGACGATGGCTGGCGCAAGGAACAGTGTCGTTGGCTGAGGACCTGGAGCTGCTCGGATTGATGAGACGCTCTGGATGCCTGGGGCTTTTGATCGGATTTGAATCGGTACAAAAAGAAGCACAGAATGGGGTGAAGAAAATAAAGAACCTGAAAATCGATTTTTATGAGGCAATGCGTCGATTCCATGACGAAGGGTTCGGTGTGCTCGGCACCTTTGTTTTTGGATTTGATTTCGAAGACAAGGATGTGTTCGAGCAGACCCTTGAGTTTGTAATGAGATGTCGTATGGATGTTGTTCAGTTGCGGATTCTAACTCCTTATCCCGGGACACGGTTATATTGGCGCCTCTTGAACGAAGGCAGGTTGTTTGTGCGTGACTGGTGGCTCCGTGGATATCCGCCTGATACACTCCTTTTTCAACCCAAGAGCATGACTGCTGACGAGCTCATTAGTGGCTTCGCCCGCTTGAACAGACAAGTCTATTCTTTCGACGCAATGATAAAACGATTCCTCGGCATGAACCCATGGAAACGGACTTTACTCGGTTGCCAGGCATACGCCGGTATCAATCTGGCGACCCGTAAACGCTATTTCAAAGGCCTGAGCAATCTACAACCATTTGCAGGGGCTTCCAACGGAATGGGAACGCACTAGATATTACATCCCGGGGTGCTTCAAAATCGTGAAAACTCTTTCCTTCGACCTCATATTCTCTCCATTATGGCGCGTCCGGCGCGTGCGGGCGCTGTCGGATTCCCTTTGTTTCGTTTCCGTAATAAAAAAAGGCGCCACAAAGTAATGAAAGCCCTCATCAGACTTTTCGTGCTGATGCCATCTGTCGTATTCGCCAGATGTGCCCACCACCGTGTCGCCATCTACGCTCCAATGCGGCCCGATGGTTGGAGCGCCCAGCCAATCTCAATCAAGTGCCGTTTTGCCCCAGATGCCGACCTTGATCCAGCCACCGGAACGCCCGTTGGGGATGAGGGATATTACCTCTATATTCTGAACGAAGCTGCCAATTGGGACTACAGTTACACGAAGTCGCTTTTGCTCTCAATTTGGCATCGTCCGTGGGGGCATAGTTGGCTCATCTTGGAAAGTCCCCAGAATCGCCTGGAGTGCGGCCACACTGGCGACCTCGGGCAAATGACACCACGTTACCATGATGGCGTGTTTCAGAGGATTCAGGATGGGGATCCCAATCCTATCGCTTATTTGTGGCAGATGAGGTCCGATGGCCAATTCCAGATTGGCAAGCCCAAGCGCCCCCCCTCGTTCGTCTGGCGAATGCCGATTACCCGGCGACGGTATCAACTGATCTATGATTACGTGATGCAGCGAAAGTACGACCAGTTCGGCATAAGGTCCCACGACTGCACCGATATGGTGACAGAAACAGCGGCGCTGGCAGGTATCAACCTGATCCACCGCATTCGCCTCACCTTGCCGCCGGAAAAGAAGTTTTGGGGGCGGACGTTGCGTGCCTGGACGGATCCCCAATACCGCATGCTGGAGTACAGCACGTCCGACGTGCTGGAGGTGGATCTGCGCTCCCTTGCCCAGTTTGGAATTGGAATTGACGCCACGAAATGGTATCTCTCACTCCCTTCCCCAAAAGCAACGATTTCCCATCCGTCATCAGTAAAACCACAATGAGGGACAAACTAATCAGAACGCAATCGGCAAGGGTGTATGGTGTAAAACTCAAACGTGGCGAATCCAAGATTCTTGAGGATCCCATACTCATTTATCAACGGTTGGTGGGTAGTTCCGGGGTAGTTCAAGGGTGGTATTGAAGTAGTAAGGGCACTGGCACTTTTGCTGGAACCGCCCACATTTGAATTGTAATTTGTTTAGTGTTGGGAATCATAATTGGAGTTCTTTACGAGAAGCTGTCCAAGGGAAAGAAGTAATGCGAGCGACCATTGACACTCCCGCCATCAATACGGCAACACTTATTGGTTTGGTAGCTGTTTCATTATTAATAATCTCCATCATTTTTCACTTCGCATTTCGGAATAAAAAACAAATTCAAATTAGGACACTACCGAAAATTGTGACATGAAAAATGATGCTCCAGTGTTTGGGAAATATGTAAAACTCATTCCGACCGGAGAAATACTCAAATTGAAAAGCTATGACCCTAAAAGCCAATTGCTTGAAATTGAATTACCGACAGGAGGGTTTTCCATAGTTCGTTGGAATGAGATTGACCGAATTACACCAAATGAGGAACTGGAATTCCTTCGGGCGAAGAAAAAAAATTCAAATTAGGACACTACCTTATGACCGGGCCTAGTTCTCTCTGAATCCCCCTTTAGACGCGGGAGTCCCGGCGGGTGCCGCGCGGTGCCGGGACATTGTGTGGTCGCAGCCCATCACCTCCCAAACGACCGACAATTTGATTTTAAAACGCAACAAACATCCATTAGTGACCGTTCAAGAAAGTTCGTGACCCTGCCACCGGCCCGAAACCCAATCGGCAGCACCGAAAACGATTTGCTCTCTAACCACCACCACTACGCGCGGGACTCTGCCGCGCGCGGCGGCAGGTGCCGGGTGGCACGGGGCCGGGCCGGGTCTGGCCAGCGAGAAGATTCCTTTGCCGTCACCCGGTCGCCGCCGGTGGCACCGTCACCATCGCCGGGTCAAATCCCGCTAATCACGGCGTAGCCGATGAAGTGGTGCCGGCAAGTCGGGCGCACTTCGACATGCGTGTGCCATGAGTCACGCCAGTCTCGCCCCCGGCGCGGAGATGGGGGTTGAATAAATTTGCCGTGTTTTCAGGTCGCTTTCCGCTTCGCTCCCCTCTGCATCGGATCTCATTCTTTCGCCCTCACCAGTCCGTTTCACAGGGGGGCCTTTCGTGGTGCCCTCTGAAGACTGCTCCCACGAGCCGCCCCTGCTGCACGGTCTTTTTGGGGTGAAGGGCGAAAGACCGAAACCGAACATTGCAGCATACACAGTTCACTTGACCTTTCTCGGCCAAGTCTTACAGTGATTCTGTAACCTCATCGTTACCCGAATGTCACACCCACCCAAAAGAGTGGTGTCAAGACTGTTATGGTTGTGCCATCATACAAAAATACAAAAAATCCGCTTGTGCCAGTGCTAGCGGGGCAGTATAATAAATCGAATATCAACCGGAACGAAACAGAAACATTAGAAACATTATGAAAAAAGCCACCTTGATTCTCATTAGTGTAATCGGTGCCGTAAGATTGGCATCTGCGTCCAACGATTTCTCATACACCGCAACTGCGGCTCCGGGCAGCACACCGGATGGAGTAGATCAAAATTCAAACCCGGTTAATGTCTGGACGAATGTTCTTTACGCCGGTGGAACTAACGGCATGGGCGATAGTGGTGAGGATGGTTCAGGAGTCTACATCGGTAATCCAGACGGGTCAGGCGGCCTTGCAAATGCATGGCAAGCCTATAGCTACCAGAACGATGGAGTTGCTCTCGGCGGAAGTGTTGACTCCTACAATACATTTGCCGGTGGCGCTTTGACAGTTGGGCAGACCGTTTCAATCAACTTTGTAATGCGGGCTACCGATCCGGCGGCGAACGGATATCCGGCTGGCCAAGTCGGTGTTAGTTTGCTGAATGGCACCAACACGGCTATAAAATTTTACATTTATGGAGGTGGTCCCGGTTGGTATTTTTATACCGATGCAGGGTCAACTGCTGCGAAAGCTGGATCCATGACTTATCAATATCAAAGTGCCTTTAATATTGCCTTTACTGTTACAGGCACTAATACCTATCTTGCCGTTGCTGGTTCGGCCGTTGCTGGTTCCGACACTTGGACCGGCACATTTAATGGGCCTCTTACCGGGATAGACGTGTTCAATCACGCGGGCGGCAATGCCAGCGATGTGGGATTCAATAATTTAAAGGTCGCCCCTGAGCTGGTCATCAACAACATCTCTCCCGATGATAGCAAGGCCCTTTTCAATGTAACCAACAAGATGAGTTTTGGCATCGCTTCGCCGTCCGCTGCCGTCAATGCCAGCGGCATTCAGTTGACCTTAAACGGGGTGAACGTTTCCAGCAATCTTGTAATTAGCGGTGCTGGCACTGAAAATGTCAGTGTCAGTTATACCAACCTTTTGCTGGACACCATCTATATTGGCCAAATCAACGTGACCAATTCCGCCGGTGCGAACGTGAGCGCGCCGGTCCGGTTCGATACCTTCCATTCGACCTATTTTACTTGGGAAGCGGAAGATTTTGATTTCAACGGGGGTCAGTTTATTGACAACCCGGTGATTTCCACCAACAGTGCCAGCAGTTACTACAATCAGATTGGCACGTCGAACGTGGACGAATATGTGCCCAATTATAGCGCAACCCAACCTCACCTCTGGCGCACCAATGATCAAGTGTCAACCGCTGTTGCAGGTGATACGCCCCGCTCTCCATTTACCGCCGCCGGCATTCCTGACTACCAAGTGGGGTATTTTAATCCGTCGAATTGGGTGAATTACACCCGGACTTTCCCGGCTGGCGTCTATAATATTTATGGGCGCGTAGCCAATGGGAACGGCGGTTTGGCCAATTGCTATCTGGCTGAAGTCACCAGCGGCGAGGGCACAACCAGTCAGACGACCACCCAGTTGGGCGCCTTTCAATTCAGCGGGCGCGGGTGGAACAGTTATGATTTCATACCTCTGACCGATCCATGGGGAAATGTGCTGGCAGTGACGTTAAATGGACAAACCACGTTACAGGTGACATCCGGGCTGCTGGGCGGGGGCGTAAACATGAACTTTTTCATGCTGGCACCCGGGAGCAACACTCCGCCGGCAATAGTGAACATTTATCCCGATGGCTCGCAGCCGTTTCAGAGCACCAACCAGTTGACTTTTACGGTCAAATCTGCACTCAGCACTGTAAGCACCAACGCCATTCAAGTCACATTGAATGGGATCAATGTTTCGTCGCAATTAGCTTTCACCGGCTCGGCGACCAATTGGCTGGTTAGTCTCCCGCTGTCGCAGGGGAGCTACACGTGCACGATCACGGCGACGGACGCGGCGGGACATTCCCACAGTTTCAGCGACACGTTTGACACCTTTAGCCAGAATAACTTCATGATTGAAGCGGAAGACTTTGACTTCAATGGCGGTCAGTTTATTGACAACCCAATTCCGACCGGGTTTGTTCTCATCGTCAACGGCAACCCCACGTATCCGGCCCCTGGTTACTCCGTAGTGAACAGTTATTTCTACTATCCCGAGGCTGATTCGGGCAATGAAGCCATTGTTGGCGTTGATTTGACCACTGTTACCACCGATGCCGGCGAGGACTTCTATTACCGACCGGCGGAGAGCGCTGGCACGCAGGTTGCCACTGATTTCCTCCGTGGGAAGTTTTATGTTACCAATGGTGCCACAGTAACAATCTTTAACGACTTCAACTTGGGCTTTTGGGATCCAGGGCAATGGGTTAATTATACTCGCACCTTCCCCACGAATACATATAATGTCTATGGCCGCCTGGCATCAGGCGGAGCGTATTCCGGGCTTTCCTTGAGTTTGGTGACCAACGGGGTGGGGACGCCAACCCAAACGACCAGTCTTTTGGGCACATTTAGCGATCCCAACGCCAACGGCTGGCAAGACTGGGACTGGGTGCCATTGTTGGCTACCAATGGCCAGAAGGCGGTGGTTTCTCTGGGCGGAGTGGAAACGTTACAGGCGAACAATACCACCGCGGTGGACGTCAATGCCAACTTCTACATGTTTGTGCCAGCGGCGACCGTTGCCCCGCAAGCTGTGAAGCTGACTCCCTCAATAAGCGCGGGCCAAGTCCACATCCAATTCATGTCCCAGAGCGGAGTTAATTACACTGTGCTTTACAGCAGCAGTCTGGCCGTGCCCCGAAGCAGTTGGTCAACGTTGACCACCACTAACGGCACCGGTTCGAACATAACTGTGACTGACACGGTATCAGCGTCACCGCGATATTACGTGGTAAAAGCTCAGTAGTTGACCGGTGATTTGAATTGAGTTAAGTTTAAGCAGACAACGAGGTCGGCACCGGTGTAAAATCGGTGGCGGCCCGTTGATTGAGGATTATAAACAATTCACTGCCAACCAATAGCGACGGATGCCGCGACGTTTATGTGCGGATTTTCCTGAAAAGCCAGAGGCTGGTTGCCTGAAAAGTTTCCGGCATAGTCTGACAAGCAACCGATTTTTCATTTGGCCCATCGAATTATCATGAACAAAATCGCTGACCTTCGTTTCTTTACTGTTTTGACACTCTTATCTGCCAGAGTAGCTTTTGCGCAATCTGTGGTGTCCAATGTGCTCCCGGCTTCAAGCCCTTATGGTGAATCCATTATAAAAAAACATTTCCTGTGTCGGTTGCCGGATGGGTTTCCTGTTTAATTGGCATGAAATTATATCCGGGCTGCTCTAAGATGTAAAAGTTATGAAAAGACCTCAACATTCAAGAATTGCATTAAATAAGGCTGTGAAGTCATCCTGGCTTTTTTGCGTTTTCTCGGCAGGCGTCATCTTTTTAAGTGCCGGCGTGCTTCAGGCCCAATTAATTGATGTTGATTTTAATGAGAACAGCAGTGCCGGCTCGGGCGGTGGCCCCAATCCTGGTCCAACCATGTCAGGTGCGGCGGTTCTTGGAACGGCGGGTGACCAGTGGAATGGAATAGATGTCAGCAGTGGCAGTGGAATTCCTCTCATCTATGCCGATGGCAGTACCTCGGCGGTTACGATGACATTCACATCTGCAGGTGGATACGATGTGAACGATTATGGCGGTTCTACTCCTTTTGCCAGCACTCCCTACGACGCTCTGATGGAGGACTATCTCTACAATGGTGGCACCCCACAAACCATTACGCTCTCGGGTCTTGCAGCAAACTCGTCCTATAACTTGGTACTGTATAACGCGGCGAATGTTGCTGCTGCAGGCCGCACTACCTATTTTACCGTCAACGGTAATACGCAGAGTAGCATTTGGGACGGCTCCAGCAGCACATTAATCGCAGGCGTTGATTATGTGGACTTCACGTCAGCCTTGTCCGATGGTTCGGGGAACTTGGTCATTACTTACACTGGAAACGGCAGCGCGGAAGGCGATATTGACGGGTTTCAAATCCAAGCCGTACCATTTACAATCCATGCGTCGTATAACAACACGAACGTCATCATCTCATTTTTGACCCAGTCCGGGTTCAGCTATCAGATGGCATACAAGAATAATCTGACTGATGCCAATTGGGTTCCTCTTGGCGGTTCTATCTCCGGTAATAATGCAGTTCAGTCGGTTGGCGATTTGGCCAGCGGAAGCAGCCGCTTTTACCGCGTGCAAATATCAACAAATGCTACGGCTGCTTTCAGTCTGTTGCACACCAGCGGCACAAACATCGTCAATGCCAGCGGCGCCACCGTTCAGTTGAAAGGCCTTAATTTGGGTGGGTGGCTCGTCATGGAACCATGGATGTGCCCCGCAGACAGTGGTGGCCTGCCGGACACCTACAGTATTATCACGGAGCTTGACAGCCGATTTGGCGTCGCCACCGAGCAAAGCCTCATCAGAACGTATCAGACCAATTGGATTACGACCGCCGACCTCAATAACATCACAAATGGAGGCTTCAATTGCGTACGTGTGCCCGTCTGGTGGGGCAACTTCTATTCCATCACCAATTCCACCAGTTCAGGATGGCGTTCGGATGCGTTCGCAGTGCTTGATTGGCTGGTCACCAATTGCGCTTCGCGCGGTATTTATGTGGTTATTGATATGCACGGCGTAATTGGCGGCCAAAGCACCTCTGACGACACTGGTCAGCAAAATCAGAATCTATACTGGACCAGCAGCATAGATCAGAGTGAAACAGCCTATATGTGGACGCAAATTGCCACCCATTACAAGGGCAACAGCGCCGTGGCCGGTTACGATCTGATCAACGAACCGGATAACGCTCCGAGCACCGCGGCTGTTTGGGCTGCTTATACCAACCTTTACACGACCGTTCGTGCCGTGGACACCAGCCATATAATCATCATGGAGGGAACCTTCGGAAGCTGGAATTGGAGTATGCTGCCCAACCCGTCCGTGTATGGCTGGACCAACGTTGTCTATTCCATGCACGAATACCAATTTGGCGGCGATACCACGGCGGTATTGACGGGATCCACCAACCAAGTAAATGATTTCAACAGCCACAAATCATGGAATGTTCCTGACTACATCGGTGAATGGAACGATATGGGCAACGGCGCGGCTTGCTACGACCAATCTATTTACCTTTATAACAACGATGGCATTAGCTGGACGATGTGGGCTTACAAGGCAACTCATGGTCTGGTTCCCGATGGCTGGGGCTGGTATGATCCGACCTATTGGCCGACGACGCCAAATATTTCTTCAGACTCATCGTCCACCATCTCTAGCGACTGGCAGCAGTGGCAGACCACAAAGTCATTTGGCGTGAATTCTTCAGTCGGTCTATAAAGTGATGTATGATCGGCGGCGGACTCTGCCAGCCCGAGTAGGGACGACCAGTGGCAGCAGTCTATGGTTGCCCAAGACACCCCACGCGACCGAACTGCGCCACCGCTGCACTCCGCCCAGGTTGCCGCTCCATTCCGTCAGCCAAGCCACGTAAAAGACTGCGTCTCACGTGGCAAGTTTCGTCACTCCGCAGGATTGAATGGTGCGACCAAAGCGGCGTTGAATTCACCCATCTGCCATCCAACAGGATTATGCCGCAGCTGAAAATGAGTTTTTATTTTTCATCCCTGTCGTGTGGCAGGGCTAAACAAATCGTTCCAGCTTTTTCTTAAATCCTGTGGGATGGGGGTGAAATTTAACCACGGCTGGGCGCTCCGTAAAGAAGTGAAAGCGGAATTAGAGGGATGTAAGGATGGCTGTTGATCGGCAGATTACCTTTGCCCCAATTCTCCAGTACTCCAACACTCCATTTTTTCCGCGTCAGCGACGCCAGCCGCCGCGGAAACCGCCCCTGTGGTAATAACCGCCCCCGTGGTAATAACCGCCGCGATAGCCGCCGCCGAATCCAAAGGAAAATGACACCGGCGGATAATACCATCCGCCGTAATACGGATAGTAACCGTAGGCTGGATGATAATAATTGTTGTAATACTGATACGTCTGCGTGTCGGGAATCACATAGACCGTCGAGGAGGGAACATAGGCCGGCGCAGTCTGGACATAAGTCACTGCCGGCGGGGCGACCACAGTCGCTGTGCTGCTGGCGGTGGAATAAGCCGGTTGCGGTGCGGCCGGGGCCACCTGCCGGGGCTGGTTCAGCATGGTATTGATGACGTTGTCGGAAACGCCCTGCTGCTTCAAATAAACGATCTGGCTCGCCTCCAGGCCGTAGCTGCTGCCGGAATTCCGGATGTAATTGACGATGGTGTCGTTGCTCACTTTCGCCTTCGAAAGCTGGATGATTTGCGAGACGCCGTAGGACAATTGGACGGGTGCGGTTTGGGCGGCACTGGTGGTGGTGGAATCCTGTGCCGGAACGTTGCGCGCTGCCAGGACAAGCATGGCGGTGATGGTAACTGTCAAAAACAAGCCGGGAGAGGTTCGAGTTTTCATAAAATTAACACCTGTCAATAGAACACCACAAACTCGCGCAAGTTGCGGGAACTGTCAACTGGGGACACCGGGCTGGCCGGGCACACAATACCGCGCTTGAAACTTCCACCACCAGAAACTATCCTCGTTTTCCGGCAGCCAAAAGCGTCAAGCCATTCCCCGCCAAGCCCGGTTGGGGGGATCAAATTATGTTGAAGCCATTATCTGACAAATTTGCCGATTTCGCCATGGGTTTTTACGAATGGGGAGCCGGTTGGACGGGCAAATTATCCGGCTTTTTCCGGCTGGCACCGCTTTCCTCCGTGCTGACCCGGCATCTGTCAAAGCGGCCCGCCCGGCTGGGGGTTGAGTTGCTCGTGGCGCTGTCACTCACGGTGACTTTTTACTTCCTGGTCCGACCCACCTGCCTGCCCTATCGCGATGGGAACGCGATATCCAGGTCCGTGTTCTGTTACCTGTCGGAACACGTCAGCCCTGAGACCAAAAAATTGGTCCAGTTGAATTGGAAGAAACGGCTGGGCGGACCCATGTTGTCCGCCTGGCTGCTGGACGTAAAATTTAAAGGACAAAAGGAATTTGACCAAAATGGATTTCAAGACGTTTTCGGGTTTTACCATGCCACATGGCTTTTCCTGTTGTTCCTGCTCCTTATTTTATATCGCCGGGATGCGCTCCTGATCATGTTGGGGGTGTTTGGCGGTTTGATGTATAACCTGACCGATCCCGCCCAGCCCCCTTTCTACTATCCTTGGGACCTGCCCACGATGTTCTTTTTCACCCTGGCCTGCCTTTTGTACGACAGCCGGCGAATGTGGCTGTTGCTGTTGGTCGTGTGGCTCGGTGGACTCTTCAAGGAAACGACCCTTTGCTGTGCCTTGCTGGTTTTACTGGGCGAACATTGGTCCCTGAAAAAACGGGTTGTGGGTTTCACAGTCACAGTGCTGGCCACTTTCGCCGCGAATAAATTGCTGATGACCCTTTATGACGTGAGAGCACCCGTCCTGGCGATGAATGACGCCCCCCACATTGCGGACATCTTTCGGAACGCCCACGTGTTTTCCAACGTCAACCTGTTGTTCAGCCTGGACTTGCGCCATGTCTTGTTTGCCAACGCCGGCAGTCTGCTGATCATGATGTTGATCCCGTGGCGCAACCGGCGGGACGTGGTTTTCAAAACCATGATCCTGGTGTTCATC
>Ga0181530_10005070_pt1 | contig 13629 bp, 8 predicted proteins | sample PEATcosm2014_Bin_42_FD_119769 | JGI IMG/M metagenome (GOLD analysis project Ga0181530, IMG submission 119769) | Peatland microbial communities from MTU Mesocosm Facility, Houghton, MI, USA - PEATcosm2014_Bin10_60_metaG | ecosystem: Environmental > Terrestrial > Soil > Wetlands > Peat | place... | reverse complement strand
CTGCCTTCGTACCGCTTGTAGTCCTGGTACTTCACCGTCATGCGGATGCGCTGGTCCATATCTTTAAAGTGCAGCGTATCGTCGGCATGCGTGTAGGTTGGAAACCAGTACTTCCCGTCGACCTGCTCGCGGTACGTCTCGAACTTCGGGAACTGGTGCTCTTTGCCGATCAGGCCCACGCCTTTGCCGTTCGTCTTGACAATCTGGAAATCGCGGTCGTCCACCCAGATCTGGCCTTCAAAGTAGCGCTCGCCCTTCACCATTTTCTTGGGCTTCACGGAAAACGTATAGCAGCCGATCTCGTCGACCTTCTCGCGCCCCAGGTAATCGATTTGGTACTTAGGAAGATCGGGGGTGGTCAGAACAAACGGCTGCACGTCGCGCAAGTCTTTCACGTCTTCCGGATCCAGTAGGATGTGCTGGAGCGAGACCACCGGCATATAGATCCCCTTCTCCATGCGCTTGCCGTCGGGCGAGAAGATGATGTCGTCCACCTCTTCCCACCTCCCGCCGGTGGGATTGCCGCCCATGTCCAGCTCTTCCATTTTCACCGTCTGCCGGTAGGTGTAGTTGTTGCGCGCTTCCCGGAATTCGGCCTCTTTGGCGGCAAACTTCTGGATAATCTGCTGCGGGTCCACCTGGTCCTGATTGCTCGCCGGCGGCTTCCCGACACATATCGCCGCCAGGGCGGCGCCAATAATCAACGTACGCATTTTGCCCCTCATCGGTGAGACGGACTCACTTGCCCAACAGTTTCTTGGCCACCGTCAGCAACTGCATGTTGCTGGTGCCTTCGTAAATTCGCCCGATCTTGGCGTCCCGGTACAGCTTCTCCACCGGATAATCTTTCGTCACTCCCACGCCGCCGTGCACTTCGATGGACTTCGACGCCGCCTTCTCCGCGATCTCCGAGCTGTAATACTTGGCCATCGCCGCCTCCACCAGGAACGGCATCCCGGCGTCCCGCAGCCGCGCGGCGTTGTACACCAGCAGCCGCGCCGCTTCCACCTCGATGGCCATCTTCGCCAGCTCAAACTGCACGCCCTGGAATTCCCCGATGGTCTTGCCGAACTGCTTGCGCTCCTTGGCGTACGCCACCGCGTGCTCCAGCGCTCCGCGCGCCAGGCCGATCATCTGCGCCCCAATCGCAATCCGTCCTTCGTTCAGCGTCTCGATCGCGACTTTGTAGCCCTGTCCCACTTCGCCCATCACGTTCTCGCGCGGCACCCGGCAATTGTCCATCAGCAGCTCGCACGTCGACGACGCGCGCAGCCCCAGCTTGTCTTCCTTCTTCCCCACCTGGAACCCGGGGAAGTCGCGCTCGACGAGGAAGGCCGTCACGCCCTTGTACCCGGCGGCCGGGTTGGCATTCGCGAACAACAGGAAAAAGCCGGCCTCGGCGGCGTTGGTGATCCACAATTTGCGCCCGTTCAACAGGAAGTGGTCGCCATGATCGGCCGCCGTGGTGGCCATGGCGAACGCATCCGAGCCCGATCCGGCCTCCGACAGCGCGTACGACGCCACCATGTTCTCCGCCAGGCGCGGCAGGTACTTCTTCTTCTGTTGCGCCGTCGCCCATTTCAGCAGCGCGTTGTTGCAGATGGTGTTTTGCACGTCCACGATCACGCCCGCCGAGGGGTCCACCGCCGACAGTTCTTCCACCGCCAGGATCGCCTGAAAAAAGCTGCCGCCCTGCCCGCCGTATTCCTCGGGGATCTCGATCCCCATGAGACCCATCTCAAAAAACTGTTTGATGATGTCCGGGCGGAAGTGTGCGGCTTCGTCCATCTCCCGCACATGCGGCCGGATCTCGTCGCGCGCGAACTTGCGCACGGTGGCCTGGAAAAACTTTTCTTCTTCAGTGAGCCGTGTCAGCGGCTGTGGAACGGCATCCACGGTTTCGGGGGGCGCTGCCATACCTATAGTGTACCGGGGACTGAGGAATCTGTCCCGAGGCGCCGCTTTTGCCCGGTCAGCCCCTGAGGAGCCCCTTGATTCTCCGGATTGCCAAAGCGATTTCTCCGTCGGATCCCTTCATGCACAGACGAATCTGGTCCTGGCCCCCGAACATTTCAAAGGGATAGGTGACGATGCCGAGATTGGCAAGCTCCATGGATGCCTGATGCGAAGACAGACCCCGCTCCCGCAACCGGCTGGGAACCGGGAGCCGCAGGAATAGGGTGCCGTCGTTTCGGGCGGCGTCATCCCATCCGGCCTCTTGCAGGCCCTCGACAATCATGGCTTCCAGGCGCCGGTATTCTTCCCGCGTTTCCTCAAAAAACTCGTACTCCAGGACGGCCGCCGCCATGGCCGCCTGGGTGGCAGGATCCCCGCCTTCGCTGATACGCGACTTGGCGCGAAACACCTGCTCGACAATCCCCTCGTTCCCCAACAGGGCGCCGCCCTTCAAACCAGGCCATTGCAGCGCCTTGGACCACGATAACGTCGACACCACCTTGCCCCGAATGGCCTGCGGTACCGCTTTGAAAATGCTGGGGACCGGATTGCGGCGGTAGACATGGCGGTAGGCATCGTCGGCAAACAGGACGACGTTCCGCTTGTCGGTGGCTTCAAACACGCGGCGCATTTCATCTTCAGTAATCAATGTAGTAGTCGGATTGTCGAACGAGTTGATGACGGCGACGCCGCTGTGAGCCTGTTCCAGCTCCTCGATCAGGCAATCGGCATAGCGGCGGTGGCCGTAACGGATGAGGTGCGTCTCGACGCAAGGCAGTTTCGTGGCCTCGACATGGCGGGCATAGTACGGAACCGGCAGGTAAACATGGACGGGTCTGCTCGATTCATCCTGCAGAAGCGCTTTGAGCAGCAGCTCCAGAAACCAACAGGTTCCCGCCTCTGAAATGAAAATGTTCTTTTGCGGATCCAACCGTACGCCGTCCACATCCGCGGAGAACTTCGCTACCGCCTCGAGAGTTTCCGGCACGCCTCTGCCGGGCGCGTAAAAATTTCCGCCGTAGACATCGGCAACTTTCGCCCGCACCATGCGTGCCTTCAGCGGAGGTTGCCGCGCGGGGTTGCCCAGTCCCCAATCCACGACCAGGCCGGACGGCGCGGTGCGGGCGGTGGCTTCAATCTGTTCTCGTATGGTCAAATTCCACCTCGTGTGTCCGAAATTCAGAGTAACATCGGGACGCGCCGGGATGCGGGTGCAGGCCGCTATTCCAGCGCCTCGGCCACAATTGCCGACTGCTCCTGCTGGTGGCGCTTGCCCGATCCGGTCGCCGGGCTGGCGCTCTCCGGCCGTCCCACGTAGCGAATCCGCCTTGCGGAGGAATCCAGCAGCGGTTGAATGCGCTCCGCCAGGAATCGCCACGGGCCCATGTTGCGCGGCTCCTCCTGGGCCCAGACCACTTCCGCGTTGGACGCATAGTGCGCCAGAATCTCCGCCACGCGGGCGCCGTCAAAGGGATAGAGTTGCTCGACGCGCACCAGCGCCACGTGAGCGGCCTTGCGCTCGTCGCGCCCGGCCAGCAAATCGTAATAGACCTTGCCGGAACAGAAGACCACCCGCGAGACGGCCGCCCGCTCCGCCGGCTGGTCGTCCAGGACCTCCTGGAAACCGCCCGCCGTGAGATCGTGTATCGTGGAAACGGCTCGCGGGTGGCGCAGCAGGCTCTTGGGCGTGAAGATCACCAGCGGCTTGCGCACGCCGCGCCGGTCCGCGCCGCCGTACATCTGGCGGCGCAGCAGGTGAAAATATTGCGCCGGCGTGGTACAGTTGGCCGCCTGCATATTGTTTTCGGCGCACAAGGTGAGGTAGCGCTCGATGCGCGCGCTCGAGTGCTCCGGGCCTTGTCCCTCGAACCCGTGCGGCAGCAGCATCGCCAGTCCGCTGGGCTGTCCCCATTTCTGTTCGCAGCAGGAGATGAACTGGTCGATCATGATCTGCGCGCCGTTGGCGAAGTCGCCGAACTGCGCCTCCCAGATCACCAGCGTCAGCGGATCCGCCACGCTGTAGCCGAACTCGAAGCCCAGCACCGCGTATTCGCTGAGCGAACTGTCCAGCGAGTCGAAGTGCGCCTGGTCGGGCGAGATATGCTGCATCGGAATGTAGCGTTTGCTGGTTTCGAAATCGAAAAACGCCAGGTGGCGCTGGCTGAACGTGCCACGGCTGGAATCCTGCCCGCTCAGCCGCACCGCCGTGCCCTCCAGCACCAGCGTGCCGAAGGCCAGAGCTTCGCCGAAGGCCCAGTCGATATTGCCGCCCTTCGCAATCGTATCGCGGCGCTTCTCGACGAAGCCGCGCAGCTTGGGATGCAGGTGGAAGCATTCGGGGAAACTGGTGATGCCGCGCACTACGCGCTCGATCACCGCCTGGTTCACCGCGGTTCGGGGGCAGAAGCTCGGGACGTCGTCGCGCGAAATCGCGCTCAGCTCCGGCAACTGGTAGCTCTCGGACTTCTTTTGCACGGCGTCGTAGGCTTCCGACAGGCGTTCCGATACCGCGCGCCGCATGGCCGCGATTTCTTCGGCCGTCAACACGCCCTCCCGCGCCAGCCGTTCCGCATACTGCTTCGCCACCGAAGGATGTTCCTTGATCTTGCGGTAGAGAATCGGCTGCGTGTAGCTGGGATCGTCGCCTTCGTTGTGGCCGTGGCGGCGGTAGCAGTACATGTCGATCACTACGTCCTTCTTGAACTGCTGGCGGTAATCGAAAGCGATCTGCACCGCGCGGATGGCGGCCTGCGGGCTGTCGCCGTTCACGTGGAAGATGGGCGCCTGCACCCCGCGCGCCACGTCCGTGGAATAGGGCGTGGAGCGCGATTCGTCGGGCAGCGTGGTGAAGCCGATCTGGTTGTTGATGATCAGGTGGATGGTGCCGCCCGTAGAATACCCTTCGAGTTGCGAAAGGTTGAGCGTCTCCGCCACTACTCCCTGTCCGGCGAAGGCCGCGTCGCCATGCACCAGCACCGGAATCACGCGCTCGCGTTTGGTATCGCCCAGGCGGTCCTGCTTCGGCCGCACCAGGCCTTCCACCACCGGGTCCACCGCTTCCAGGTGGCTTGGATTGGGCGAGAGCGATACCGCAATGGTGTGGCCCGAATCGGTGGTCCGCACGCCCGTCGCGCCCAGATGATACTTCACGTCGCCGGAGCCCTGCGTGCTCGAAGGATCCAGCTCGCCTTCGAACTCCGAGAAAATCTGCTTGACGTCTTTGCCGATCACGTTGGCCAGGATGTTGAGGCGGCCGCGGTGGGCCATCCCCATCACCGCCTCGGCCACGTTGTTGGCGGCCGCGCGCTCCAGAATCTCTTCCAGAATGGCCATGGCGGTTTCGCCCCCCTCCAGTGCGAAGCGCTTCTGTCCCACAAAGCGCGCGTGCAGGAAGTGTTCGAACTCCTCCGCCGCGATGAGGCTGCGCACAATCCGCACTCGCGTCTCCCGCGAGAGCGGCCACTGGTTGGCCTCCGGCTCCATGCGCTGTTGCAGCCAGCGCTTCTGCTCGGGCACCTGGATATTCATGTACTCGCAGCCGATTTTCCCGCAGTAGGTCTTGCGCAGCGTTTCCAGAATCTCGCGCAGCGTGGCCACGGGTCTAAGGCTGGCTTCCCCGATGCCGTGTCCCAGGTTGCCGGTCAGGAATTCGCGGTCCAGGTCCCAGATCGTCAGCCCGTAGGTCTCCGGGTCGAGCTCCGGATGGTAGCTCGGCTCGGCGCCCAGCGGGTCCAGGTCGGCGATCAGGTGGCCGCGCACGCGGTACGCGTTGATCATTTGCAGGATGGCCGCTTCCTTGGCGATCTCGTCAGTGCGCGCGCCGGTCATGCCGGCCAGCATCGGCCGCCGGTCGGTCTCCCAATGCACCGGCCGGTGCGGCATGCGCAGGTGGTCGAAGACCTCCTCGTAAAAGCCGTCTTCGCCGTCCAGCAGGGCCTGTACGCGCCCCAGAAACGCCCCCGATTCGGCGCCCTGAATGATGCGGTGGTCGTACGTGCAGGTGAGCGTCATCACTTTGCCGATCCCGAGAATCGCCCTCGTCTCGGAAGCCGTCCCCTGGTATTCGGCGGGGTAGTCGATGGCACCGGCGGCGATGATGGCCCCTTGCCCGGGCATCAACCGCGGGTTGGACGCCACCGTGCCCACCGTTCCCGGATTCGTCAGCGAGATGGTGGTGCCCTGAAAATCGGCCGGCGTGAGTTTGCTCTGGCGGGCGCGCGTCACCAGGTCGTCGAATGCCGTCAGGTATTCCTGGAAATTGAGCGCGCCGGCGTCCTTGATGCTGGGAACCAGAAGGTTCCGGCCTCCATCCTTGCCCGCGACATCGATCGCGATCCCCAGGTTGATCTGCGGCTGCACCACGCGGTAGGGCTGTCCATCTTTTTCTATGAAGGCGTGATTCAGCGCCGGCTGCGTTTCGAGCGCTTTCACCACCGCCCAACCGATCAGGTGCGTATAGGAGACCTTGCCGCTGGCCAGCAGCACCCGGTGCTGGTTGATGATGCGCCGGTTCTCATCCATCACCTTCACCGCGATGGTTCGCTGCGAGGTGGCCAGCGGGATCGCGAGACTCGCGGTCATGTTCTCCGCGACGCGTCCCGCGGCGCCGCGCAGCGGCTGGAACGAATGCGGCAGGATGGCGGCCGGTGGGGCCGTCGCGGCCGTCGCGCCGTCGGCTTCCTCGAAGAGGTGCTTCCAGCTTTCGTCTACGGCCGAGCGGTCGTGCAGATACTGCTCATACAGTTCGGCCTCAAGCCAGCTATTGATTCCTAAATCCGGTTCCGGTTTTGACGGCATGGGGGCGAAGGCTCTCTAACAATGATAACGTGCGAGCCCTCACCAGACCGGCAGCCGCCGGATTCCGAACCGGCGCCGGCCTACGCGGCCGTCGGCGGGTCAAACGCAATTCCGATTTGGTGCTGTCTGCCCCGGGCGGCGCAGTGCACCACCACCCCTTCGGCGGCGAGATGGCCCGTATCGACCTGCACCCTGGTGCCTGGATCGACGGCGCGCTCCACCAACAGGCTGATCCCGGACTGGCTGATATCGTAGACTTCGGCCGCGAGCCGTTCCTGGTCGGCAGCCATCACGGTGACTAGCCCTTTCGAGCGGATCCGTTCTTCGGAACGCCTTTCGTCTTTCATCAGCCACCAGATCGGCGCCGCGCGAGAAAAACTGTATAGCGGCCAGCGGTTTGATAAACTGGGAGAAGCATTCCTCCACGCCACAAGCAGGGCCGGTAGCTCAGGTGGTAGAGCATGTGCCTTTTAAGCACAGGGTCGCGGGTTCGAGTCCCGCCCGGCTCACCAGCATTTTCAATCACTTACTGTCCGCTGGGCGTCCGCAAAACTCCGGTTCCTGATAGGGCGGATGAGTGAGTTGATCGCGGCTCTGGCCACTGGCTTCCAGCAAGCGGTCCATGGTGCGGATCGAGCAATGATAATCGCCTTGATCGAGCAAGGCCGCGTAGACCTGCGCCAGCGAACAGTCCTGAAAGCGCTCCTTGTGAAGACAGGCTAGAACTGTGGACTGTTCGCTTTCCGATAGCGCCCGAGGCGAATGCCGCTGCGCGGCCCCAGCAGGAAAAACTCCTACCGGACGGTGGCGCATGCCGAAGTTCTTCTGCCGCTATGTTGTCTCGCGATTGTCAGCACGGCGGTAGACCTTGGGAGTTTCTTGTCTGATCGGTACTAAATGGACTTCTAAAGCCCACTTCCGTGAGGCATTTAGACCCTTGTTTTTGTTGAATAAATCAACAATCCGTGAGCTTCAAGGGGGATTTTGGATATATAGTGTAAAACTTTATAGTAAAATACCCCAAACTCCGAATATAATCATGTCTGTAAACCACGTTTTGTTTAGGGACTTTTACAAGATTGGAGTTTTTAGAGATGGGGGTCAAAATGGACTACCGACTTTCTCGAGCGCTAGCTGGTCTTTCCGCACTGGCGCTGATGGCTGTGGCCGCAACGACCACATTGAATGCGCAAACGACTTTATTGGCGCCGCGTCTGGCGCTGAGGGCGTTAACGCCCGGAGATATTGCAACTTATAAGCTGCCTTCCACGTCGCAGGTGTCGGCTGGATTGGGAACAGTAGGGCTCGGCGAGCCACTGTATATGGAGGTGCAGGTTGACGCTACGATCCCGGCGAGCCAGTTAGGCGGCGTGACCTGGGCGATTACGGAAGCGCCATCCGGCACCAAGGCCGTGCTGGCGGCGAGCCCGCTGCCATTAACGGTACCGATTGCAGAACCCTCCGACCGCCTGATTTATCAGGTGGCCGGCCGGCAGTTTCTGAAGCCGGACGTTCACGGGCTTTACGTAGTGAGTGCCACCGTGACGATCAATGGCAACAGTACCGCGCTCTATCAATCGTATATCGCGGGTACGTATGTCGGCGTAGCGGTCTGCACGCAGTGCCATGGCGGCGGGCTCGCTGAGCCGCTGGTAACTCCGTGGTCGAACACGGAGCACGCGAGCGTCTTCACCTACGTCATCAACGGCGGCCTCGCAGGCGAGACCGAAAGCGCGTCTTGTGCCCCCTGCCATACCGTGGGCTATGACGCCAATTCCACCGTCAATGACGGCGGCTTCTCTTACCTGGCCACGCAGTTGAAGTGGGCGTTTCCGGCCACCGGCCAAGCCGGCAATTTCCAGGCCATGCCGCAGACGCTGCAGAATGTGGCGAATGTGCAGTGCGAGAACTGCCACGGACCGGGCAGCGAGCATGCCTACTACGGCGGTGACGTGATTGCGGTGGCGATCCCGTCCAACACAGGGGCGTGCAGCCAGTGCCATGACGAGCCTACCCACCATATAAAGACCGCCACTTGGAGCGCTTCCGTGCATGCCGTGACCACCACCGATCCTGCCGGAAACGCGAGCTGTGTGGGTTGCCATACCGGCACCGGCTTCATCGCCAAAATGAATGGCGAGAGCCCGATTACCGAAACGGCGTACCATTCCATCGATTGCTACACATGCCATGAACCGCACGGCGTGACCGCGCCAGCGAGTGATACGCACCTGATCCGCAACATGGCGTCGGTGACGCTGGCCAATGGAACGAAGGTGACCAATGCCGGAGAAGGCATTCTGTGCATGCAGTGCCATCAGAGCCGTATGGCCGCCTCGGCCGTGGATACCACGGCGGGATCTGCCCATTTCGGTCCGCACGAAGGGCCGCAGGCCGATATGCTGATGGGCACCAACGGATACACCTACGGCCAAGTAATCCCGAGTTCCGCACACCAATACGTGACGACGAACACCTGCGTCGACTGCCACATGCAGACCGTGGCCAGCACCGACCCAGCGTTCATGAAAGCCGGCGACCATACCTTCAGCACCACCTATGCTCCGGCGGGACAACCGGCGGAAGACATCGTGGGCGCTTGCCAGGCATGCCACGGAACGGACCTTACGACGTTCAATTTCGAGATTTTCAACTTCTCCGGGACCGGCGCCCCTGCGGGCGTGCAGACACAGGTGCAGGCGCTGCTCAATCAGCTCTCCACTCTGTTGCCTCCAAACAATCAGGTGAAAACTTCCCTGACCATCGATTCCACGTGGACCAAGCCGCAGTTGGAAGCGGCCTACAACTGGCTGTTCGTAACTAACGACGGCAGCAAGGGAATCCACAATCTCGACTACACGGTTGGCCTGTTGCAGGCCTCCATCGCGAATTTGCAGGGTCAGAAGTAGGATACGGTCTGGCGGGCGTGGCTCCCGGCGGTTTGCGGGAGTCACGCTGGCCAGGCGTGCAAATTGTTAGGACGGCGCGGGATCTCCGCGTTCCAGGGAGATGCCTGCCGGGGTTCAATGTGGGGGCGGCGCCGGCTGTCGTCAGTTTCGCGATCAGCGGTGCGGCGCGCTGCTGGACATCGTGAAATTCAGCGTGGTGACCACGAAGTCACTGCGCTCGCCAAGTAACGAGTCGGCCGGCGTTCGCGCAGGCGCCGGGAACGCGATCGTTTCGCCGGTTCGGCTAGCACGCGGTCAAAAGTGTTCGACAAAGCGCCGACAGGGCGGTAGCTACATGGACATTGCCTCAGGGTGCTGAGAACATGGGGCGGGCGAATGGCCTCCTGCCCAGGGGTCAGTCTTTGAGCCCGAGACTTTTCAACGCAGCCTTGGCGGGTTCATTGCCGGTAGCGGCTGCCTTGCGATACCAGGCGATGGCCTGGTCGCGGTTCTGGGTGATGCCGAGGCCGCCCTCCCACAGCACACCCAGGTTGTACATGGCTGTGTCGTTGCCCGCATCGGCTGCCTTTAGATACCACCTCATGGCTTCGGCGTAATCCATGGCGACGCCGAGACCCTGCTGGTACATCACGCCGATGGCGTTGGCGGCCCTGCTATCCCCTTCGCCCGCTGCCCTTCGGAACCATCGCAGGGCCTCGGCGTAGTTCACGGACACTCCCAGCCCATCGCGGTATTGCACGCCAATGTTGAACATCGCTTCGGTGTTGCCGGAAGTCGCGGCTCGACGGAACCAGCCCAAGGCGTCGCGGTAGCTTTTCGGCTGGCCCAGCCCCTGAAAGTACAAAAGGCCGATGTTGCACATGGCCTGACTGTTGCCGGCATCGGCCGCCTGCCGGAACCAGGTCATAGACGCCGCGTAGTCCACGTCCACACCGCGACCGGTTCCATACATCACGCCGAGGTACATCATGGCATCCACGTCACCGATAGCCGCGGCCCGGCGGAAAATGACCAGCGCAGCGGAATTGTTCCCGGCATCGTACGCCTCCACACCGTGATCCGTCAGGGCCTTGGCACTGGCTACGGTTTCGGATTGAACCGTGGAAGCGCCGGACTGAGCCCGGGCCGGTGAGCCGCAGAAGAGAACGGCCGCGACGCCGATGACCCACACAAGTGGGGCTGACCGCAAACGACGGCGTTGGTTGACGGCAAAACCCATCTCACCATTATGACGTTCCATCGGCTGACTGGGTTGCCGGCCTGCATGATTGAGCTGACCGATGTCCAAGGTGCTGAGAATGGAACTTCGGGATAAGGGCGATACTTGATTTGGACCCTCAGGCTCGACCCAAAAATCGAGTGGTGTTGCTGCGGCGCGCGGCAGCAGGGTAAGATTGGGCGATGAACTCGCATTGGTATTTTCGCTCTGTTATCCGGACATCAGTTTGCGTGGCCGCCTCGCTGGCCGCGCCAGTCTCTTTCGGAGCGGCAGCCGACCGGCAGCAGGCGCAAGCGCAGTTGCTCGATCACGCTGAATTTCTTTGCGACAATTGCTTTTTCGGAGCGAGCGACTATTATTACTGCTTTGCGGCGGACAATAAGATCCTGGTCGGCTATCAAAGGACTCCGGTTTTGAACTGGCGGGACAAATCGAAGAATTACTTGACGCCGGTCCACCCCGCATGGGCGGCCTGGACCGCGCCGGGCCAGACCGTGCCGATCGGATATGACGCCAAGCACATCTGGGTCAATCGAGCGAAACAAGTAAGGCGGGGTTTCTGGGCGCATCTGAAGTCAATCGCCTTCTGGGTCAGTCGAGGGGACGATAAGCAAGTCACGCTCACGCGGAGCTCCATGCGGGACATCTTCGCTAACAACGACCGATGCCGTGCTGCCGATTCGGCTACCACCCATTAGCCGGCGTTCCCAATTCGCCAGCCGGTCGAGCCGAACGGTCAATGACGTTGCTTCTGCTCCTCCGCGGCGCCTTTTTGCGTGCCCTGCGGATCGGCCCCTGCCACCGTACGAAGAGCATTGCCCGAAGGCAGGTTCGAAGCGTCCCAACCGCCGCCGAGGGCCTTGACAAGATCCACTGCCGCGGTCATGCGCCGCTGCAAGATGGTGATGGCCGTCTGCTGGTCGCCTAATGCGATGATCTGGGTGGTGATGACATTGAGATAGGAATCCGTTCCCGCCCGATACCGTTGCAACTCCAGAGCCAGCGCCTGCTGCGAAGCCACCACGGCCTCCTGCTCCTGCACGGCTTCTTCCGCCAGGTAACGCAGACTCGCCAGATCGTCCTCCACTTCCTGAAAGGCGGAGAGCACCGTCTGCCGGTAAGCGGCAACCGTCCCGTCGTATGCGGCTTCGGCGTTCTCCAGCGCGGCGCCGCGGCGGCCAAAATCAAACAGCGTCTGTGAGAGCGAGGGGCCTGCGGACCAACTGCGGCTCGCGTAGCTGAAGAGATTCACCAGGGTTGACGATAGAAGACCGGCGCTGGCGGAAAGAGTCAGCGTGGGATAGTAAGCGGTCTCGGCGATACCCACGTTCGCGTTGGCGGCCGCCACCTGGCGCTCACTCGCCGCAATGTCGGGACGCCGCTCCAGAAGCTGTGACGGAATACCCATCGGAATGGGCGGCGGGGGGTTCGGGATCGTGCTGGTGCCAATGTCCAGAGCCGCTGGCGGCTGGCCGGTCAGCACGGCTATGGCATGCTCGTCCTGCGCTCGCGCGATGTGTAGATCCGTGCTCTCAGCCTTCGCGCCGGCCAACTGGGTTTGCGCCAGGGTAATATCCGACTTCGACGCCACTCCGCCGTTGTAGCGGTTGATGGTGAGCTGCAGGTTCTTGTCGTAAGCCTGGATGGTGTCGTTGAGCACCTTGAGCTGCATGTCCTGCGCCGCCAGCAGAAAGTAATCGGTCGCCAGCAGCGCCTGCTGGCTGAGCCGGATATTCTCCAGATCGGCCGCGCTCACCTGCGCGTTGTTCACCGCGTTCTCCACCGACAAACGAACCCGGCCCCACAGGTCCGGTTCCCAGGTCGCCACCGCGGGCAAAGAAAAACTCTGGCTGGTCCCGCTGCCCCTACCCGTATTTCGTCCCACGTCGCTTTGGGTGATCGCCGGGGTCGACCCGATAGTCGGATAGTAGTTGGCGTGATTGGCTAAAACCAGGGCCCGCGCCTGCCGGAACTGTGCTTCCGCCTGCTTTACGTTCTGATTATCGACGTTGACTAACTCTTCCAGCCGGTTCAGTTCCGGATCGCCGAATATCTCCCACCACTTGCCCTTGAGCAGGCCATCGCTGGGAGTGGCCATCTTCCACTCGTCGTTGCCGGCCATGGCTTTGAAGGTCACCGGCGCATGTGCCACGGGCCGTTGGTATTTTGGGCCGATGGTGCAACCTGAGCAGAGCACTGAGGCCAGAACTACGGTTTTCGAAAATCGCGTCATCAATCGCCGCTCTCCACGGCCCCGCCAGGAATCAGAAAACCGGGACGGCGCCGGAAACCCGGCTGGCGCCGCGTGAAACGCTTGCGCAGCCGGTCGAAGTAAAGATAAATCACGGGCGTGGTGAACAAGGTCAGCATCTGGCTGACTAAGAGGCCGCCTACAATGGCAATCCCCAGCGGCTTCCGCAACTCCGCTCCAGCGCCCCATCCCAGCGCCAGCGGCATGCCGCCCAGCAGCGCGCACATGGTGGTCATCATGATGGGCCGGAACCGCAGCAGACAGGCCTGGTAGATGGCATCGCGCGAATTCATCCCTTCGTTCCGCTCGGCCGCCAGCGCGAAATCGATCATCATGATGGCGTTCTTCTTTACGATGCCAATCAGCAAAATAATTCCGATCATGCCCATCAGGTCCAGGTTGCTCTTGAACAGCACCATGGCCACCAGCGCTCCCACGCCGGCCGAGGGCAGCGTGGAGATGATGGTCAAAGGGTGGATCAGGCTCTCGTACAGGAT
>Ga0181530_10005069_pt1 | contig 13630 bp, 9 predicted proteins | sample PEATcosm2014_Bin_42_FD_119769 | JGI IMG/M metagenome (GOLD analysis project Ga0181530, IMG submission 119769) | Peatland microbial communities from MTU Mesocosm Facility, Houghton, MI, USA - PEATcosm2014_Bin10_60_metaG | ecosystem: Environmental > Terrestrial > Soil > Wetlands > Peat | place... | reverse complement strand
TCGCCGTCGAGAATAACAAGAATATCAACGCCGCATTGTGTCGCGTACGCAAATAGGTCCCGTAAGGCGGCCCCTTTGCCGGAGTTGGCGCTGTGCACGAGCACGTCAGCACCTGCGAGGCGTACGACCTCCGCGGTTGTCAGTGGACCCTTTCCGCTAGAGCTGTCGAAACAGTTGATTACCAGTAGTGGCGGTTGAACCACCGCCTTACGGGCCTGTCGCCGGGGCTATCTTGAAGCAATTAAAGGAGGAACGGGCTCGCGTTCCTGCTTTAACACGTTTGGCACGCGCGTGCAAGAAAGACGAGCTTTAAGTTTTCGGTAGCGAGAGACGCAAGAGGAGAAGGAGCCTCGAAGAAAGCTAATATTAAAGCAGGGCGTTTCTATCTCGTGGTTAGCGTGGTTAAAGTAAGCGTTATTATACCGACCTACAACCGGGCATACGTCATCGAGCGAAGCATACAGAGCGCTCTCGACCAGACGTATCGAGATTTTGAAATATTGGTCGTTGATGACGGTTCGACGGATGACACGCTAGACGCGGTGAAGCCCTTCTTCCGACACACCCAAGTGCGGTATTTGCGCCACGGATGGAATAAAGGCCAGCAAGCCGCACGCAATACCGGAATAAAAAACGCAAGCGGCGAGTTTATTGCATTTCTAGACTCCGACGACATTTGGATTCCCGAGAAAATCGAACTACAGTTAGCTGCAATGAGCGAGAGGGGGCCGCAATGCGTTGCGCTGACTGCCATGTGGTGGATTACATGCGATGCTTCAAAAAAGACGAAGTACGTGAAGAACTACGAAGGGCATGTGTATCCACAAATGCTTGCTGAACCCGGGCCAAATTTTTGTTGCCTGTTGGTGCCAGCAGAATGCCTTAAAGAAATTGGCTTTCTAGACGAAAGCACTCTCGCGCTCGCAGATTGGGACACGTGCATATCCCTTTCGCGACTCTACGAGTTCACTACCTTAGACGAACCGTGCACGATATATTACGGAAATCAGCCGGATTCCATCTCCAAAAACGCGTTGGCAAAAGCGCTCGGCTGGAAACACATCGTTGAAAAGAATCAGGATGACATGCTGAGATTTATCGGGCGGCGCGGTATAGCGAGACACCTTAGGATAATCGCATTCCTTTTTGATGCGGGAGGGGACTTCGCCAGCTGCAAAGCGTATATGCTGAAAGCGTTCAGAACTGACGACAAAAACCCAGCGATGTTTCTCCTGGCTTTGTCAACGTTGTTCGGAGAGAGAATGTTTCATTTCATGAAGCGCGTCGCCACACCATTCTATAAGCGCTTGCTCGTCGCACCATCAGAAATTTAACAGGCACTGTCCCCAGCAGTCACCGCGGTCTCAGCCGTTTAACGCCGCACGTGGAAGGCACCACCAAACCACCAACCGTGCCGTCTCCATAACACAATGCAAGTCGGATGGGGCAGCGCAGGCAGTGGAAAACTGACTAGTCGCAATACGCTCATATGGGCCTTATTTAACGTCGGATGAGTCTGACCCTGCAGCGCGGAAATGCCGAGTAATCAGAGGCACTTGACGATCTGCTTGAGGGGAGAGCTTACATCGTACCTTTTGCCGTCACCTCAACCGCGTCAGAAGTTTAACGAATGTGAGAGCAGCATCTTTCCTCTATTGATCTCCTTTGGTGCGGTGATGATCGCTACCTTTTACAATTCAACTCACGGGGTACTGGATCTTTCCGAAGTCCGTCTGTTGTACCCGTGATAAATGATTTTAAAGTTCCTACCCCGCTCTGACAAGCAGCAGTTATGATAATACTCAAAGGTGCATTAATCAGCAAGAAGCTTACAAGGAATGCGACATACTGCAGCTTAGTTGTCCTTTCTTGCATTAGCCAGAACCTGTTTCTCGTGCTGTAATACACTTTTGTTTCATGGACGCTGGGGTTACTGCCTTTGTGCCAAATCTTGGCTTGTGGAACGTAGATTGTTTTATAACCAGCATTCTGCCCCCTCAGGCACCAGTCCACATCTTCCATATATGCAAAATACGTAGCGTCGAGCACCCCAATAGTACTGATTACGTTTTTTTTAACTAACACGCACGAGCCTTCCACGAAATCGACAGCTTTTCGCTCATCGTACTGTCCTGCATCAAACTCGGCCGCGCCCCTATGACGTAATTTGCCCAGCCACGGGTTAAACGAGCCACCTGCAGAATGAAGAATCGTGGTTTTTTGTTCAGCATCGAGGCGCATTTTTTTCCATCTATAGGTCCTCCGTACGGCGTACTCTGTTGCCTCACCTTCGTAGAGCCGGTATATCTTCGGCCCAACGAAACCTATGGAGCTGTCGCTTTCAGCTTCTCGCACTAAATAATCAAGGAATTGTCTATCCACAACGGTGTCATTGTTAAGTAGCAATACGTAGTCCGCCCCCATATTCACCGCACGTGCTATCCCGACGTTGTTTCCCGCTCCAAATCCGATATTGATGCTGTTCTGTGCAATTTCAATATTGGGGTATCTTTCCCTGAAAAACTCCACCGAGCCGTCTGTGGAAGCGTTGTCCACAATCACTATCGCAAAGTTCGGATACGTAATCACGGATAGGGCGTCTACGCATTCAGCCGTATCTTCTTTCCCGTTCCAATTCAAAATGACTATAACAACCTGTGGATGCGCCTTCATGTGGGAGCGTGCCTACTTTTCGGAAATAGATGCTACGTCTGCTGTAATATCTCTCTTATCCTTATTCCTTCACGATCTCTGAGCGTGCAACTGGTGACGAGCAGTCGCACTAATGGCGACGCCAATTCGATCAAGGTGCTCATTCGGCTAGACGCATACAAAACTGTTCAACGGATTCAAAGGGCCATTCCTTTCTTAGCTTACTTCGCATGCAGATCGCGTACATCGAGACTGTTCCAATCAAACTGATTCTGCCGTCGCTTATGAGCTTACGAAACAATGCAAAGAGGAGAGAATATAAGCACGCGGCTCCGAGCTGGAAGGAGGTCAATCGTTTCGTTGCCAAGTACGCGTACGACAAGCTGGCAAAACCTTGTGTCTTGCGGCAGTTTTTATCCCCAAATAGCCTGCGGTCCACATAACCTAAGTGTTCAGGAAGCAAACGCGAACCACGGAGAGTCGACTGCTGAAGCCTCAAAAGCAGACGAGCGCGCAAATGGTTGGCAGCAACTCCACCGCGTTCGGCAGAAATGTTGTCGATCACCCCATCGTCAACCAAACCGCGTCTTTTTTCGATACTCCTACGGCGAGCATCTGGATGGCGAGCTTTGGCCTCAACCACGAGGCGGATCACCATGTGTTCAGCAGTCGACCGAAACGCATAATCACTGTCCTCAGAGCCAACAAAGAAGTTGCGCGAGTCGTAGTAGCCGATCTGGTCGAGTACGGACTTTGAAATCAGTGCTCCGTGCGTCGCAAAAAAAGACATATTGCGACTTACGGTGAATGCGATCCAGACCATTCGACCCCAAAAATTCTGTATTGCTCCGGATTGGGGCAGGACGAGAGGTGGATCGCCAATATCTACGATTTGAGGACATAAGATGTCTGCCTGTGCGGTGTTTCGCAGCAGAGAGGCTAAACAGCCGTTTTCAACAGTACCGTCCTGATCAAGCAGCCAGATCCAATCAAACCCTTTTTCGTGCGCGATTTTCATTCCCTGACAAAAGGCTCCTGCCGAGCCTATGTTTTCTCTCGGATGGACGAAGTGAGCGAATGGGTAACGGTCCGCGTGCGTTCGGAATAGTGCCTCGTTTTCTTTGAGATACTCTTCGCGCGAATTGTCGAGCACGATTAAACCATTCAGGCTCGCCTGACTTTGCAGCGAACGCAGCAAGCGCGCGAGCTCCTTCGGATTGTTGTAAGCGACCGTGATAGCGCAAACCTGCATGGCTTGTCAGGACGTTTCGTTCGTGTGTGGAGTGCTCGTTATGGCGAAGAGAGCGGCGGGGTGCTCTAAGCTAGCTACACGCCTGATGTTCATATAACGGTTATGGTACCCGGTCGAGAGAACCCATAAAATGTCGGAGCCAGCTCGGCAGCCGTGTTCACCGCGCTAATGTGCGTCGTTGCACAAGACCTTCTGCTTGCCTGACGGTCAGCGCAAAGGGTGTGTCACCGTCGGTTCATGGTCACAGCGTACTATTTCGCGAGGTCACGACCTGGACGGTACCGGCATCGTAGATCACGTTTTGGGTTGCTTCAATGGATTGGTATGTGCCTGCTCCGAGCTTAGGCACCGGGCCCTTGCTCGCAATGTATGGATTATTAGCAATCTCGAGCCGCAGCACCCAACTGCTGTTGTTATTGGAAAAATTAGTGATGGCAGTTAAGGGCGGGAACAAGGTGACGTTCGACACGTTGTGTTGATATATAAAGATCGGAGCATAGGCAAGGTCCGTCTGTACCAGCCGCCCATTCGTCTTATTTGCGATCGTTTGTGCAGCGGCCACTTCTGATGGGAGGAGCGCAATCCGAGGGACTTGGTCCCATGGCAATTCGCTAGCGACCTTCACATTTGGGTGCGTTACGCTAATAAAGCCCAGGAAAAGCACTGCCGAAAAAATCACAGCAATACCTTTTCGCGGATTTACTAGAGAGCCGAGCGTCAGAATGCCAGCTGCTGCAGGAATCACCATGAATACCTGGAGATACACGATCCATCGCTCAGGTTGCGACACGGCTGAGCCTAAAAAGTAGACGCCCACCGTAATGGCCAATACTAGAACTGAGGCGCCAACCCACGCGACCGTCAGCGCTTTTTTTTGTTTTGCGCTCAGAATCCACAGAAATCCAAACGTGGCAAAGAAAATGAGGATCAGCACGGGCAAATCAGACCAGATCGGAAGCGCTGAGGGCGGTAGAGTAGACACCGCTGCCGCTGCCGCTGCCGCTGCCGCCCCTACTGCGGATGCGGCGGCTGCTGGCGGTGCTAGAGCGCTCGACGGCGAGACTCCTCCGCGCACGACCGCTATAGCCCGATTCAAGGCTGAGCCGCCTGTAAACGTCCAATAGCTTATTATGCTCGCACCAAATAATACCACCAAGAGCGCGAGGGATCGCAAGTGTAGAGAGAGAGCCTTCACATCTTGTATTTCGTGTCGGACCTTCACTACGCCGAATATCTTGCTGACGAATGCAAACGAGCATACCGCGATGATGAGTACCAAAGCGGTATACGCCGACGCCCCTTCGTGTGTAAGGAGTATGCCCGCAAACAGGACGACGAGGAGGACCGTATAACTTACCATACCATCTCGCGGAACGAGGAATAACGCAGTGACCACGACGAGTGTCAGCACGATGCCGAGCGTCTCCGGCGTAATGGCGATGCCCCACAGCAGGAACTGATTGGCGATCACGAGCAGAAGAGCTGCTAGCAGGCCGCTGCGCACATTTAATACTGCCCTGCCGATGAGGAAAATGAAAACCACGCTAATACATTCAATGATGCCGACGAAAAAGTAGCTGTTATACACGCTGAGTCCGGTGATTAACGATAAAGCCGCTACCAACATGTGCATAATCGGCATACTCGGGTACTCGAGGAGGTCATACGGGGCAGTGTGCGAGGGGATGTAACCGTGGTCGAGTACGTACTGAATAAAGCCGACATGATAGTACGGGTCGACCGATATCGGGCTAGGGAACTCAAAATACGCGCTTGCTCGGATAAGCACACCCAAGAGGATAATCTTGAACAGCACACTGGGAACGTGCCGAGAATTTGTGGTAATCGCGATCTCTATTGCGATGAGTGCTGCCAAAACAGAGGCCAGAACGAGAAAAAGCACCGGACGCGAATAAACGGCCGTGCTGAGCACGACGACGCATACGCTCGCAAAACAAACAAAAACGATGTTAACAATCTTATGCGCCCGGCTTTCTGCTTCCGCGCTCAGACGCATCACAGATACGGCGGCTTTTGATGTGAGTCTTCTGCGCAGTCCGATGTAGAGGGCGCAGGCAGCGAACAAGGCTAGGAACGTGACAAAGACGTAATATGACTCGAACGTCATCAGGTTAACGACGCACACGGCGGCGGATACGATCAAGCCAATGGTCGCTAAATATGTTTGTGTCACGGAATCCAACGCGCGTGCTAGGCCCTCGTAAAATGATCGGGGAACGCTCATGTGTTGAATACTCCTCGCCGTTTCCTCTCCGAACGGTGTACGCTACGATCGCCGTTCACCGCTCAGTGACGCAAGCGTAGACCTGCTCCAGCTTTCTGATCATTGCTAGGTCACTGTACTTACTTGACTCTTTTCGTGCTGCCGCGCCGAGTTTCGCTCTGAGGTCGGCGTCTTCAATCAGCCGTTTGCAGGAGCTATAGATCTCGTCTTCTGTTTCTACAAGTAGCGCCGAAACTCCGTGTTCGAGATACTGGTTTAACGGGCGCACGTTTGATGCAATAATAGCTTTACCCGACGCCATAGCTTCGAGCGCAACAATCGCGCCGGTGTCATAAAGCGATGGAATAACGATGATATCACATCTGTGATAAAATGGAGGTGTTTCGGCAGGCAGGAAGGAGCCTAGATACGAGAAATTAGGGAGGGCACTCATTCGACTCAAGACGTTATTCGCGTACTGCACGTCGTGCTTGGGCCCAGCAAATGTGACTCTTACGAAGTCGTATTCTCGCAGTATCTTGCTCAGTGGTTCAACGAGTCGGTGCACGCCTTTCACCCGATCGAAACGACCGATATAGCCGATCGTCAACGTATGGCCCGCATCCTCGCGCGAGACGCATTCATAAAACTGTTCGAGCCGCACGCCGAGAGGGACGACCCAAATATCGTCTTCCGGAATTCCCACTTCGACCAAGACGGCTTTTTCCAACTCTGTGTATGCGTACACTGCGTCGATTGATCTAAGCAACTTAAAAAAAACGGATCTCCAAGCAGCATTATTCTTCAGAAGAGCGTAGCCCTCTTGCGAGAGGTCCGAGCGAGTCACCAACCTTGTGCGATTGACTCTCTTGGACACACAGCCAAGGACACACGAGTAGGATGTTAGTCCGTGGATGTGTGTGATGTCGTACGGTTTGAATACCGCTGAGTTTGGGCGATAGATAACAGCGGGCTGTGAGGTGCCCAGAGGGATTTTGCAGCTGTGGGTGTGAAAGATCTTCACTCCACTGAGATGTTTTTCTGCGTCCTGAAAAAAGCGCACGTCGCGTCGATTCGACTCATCGTCGTACCGAGAGGTGACAACAGTAACGGCATACCCCCTTCGACGCTGCAAGTCTACGATCTGCTGCTGATCACGTTGGTATCGCGCATCAAACACGTTGATCAAGTGAAGCACCGACCAACGATCCTGCCGTGACCCGTCCTTGCTGTCGCTATCCATGTGCCGCCCGCTTCCAAAGCTCGAAGATGCGCCCCGCGTAAACATGGTTGTTTAACGTGGTAACTGCGCGCGTCCGCGCCTCCTTGCCCAGGATTTCACGCAATTGCGTATCCGCAGTCAACACCGAAATCGCCTGAACTATAGCGGCCGGGTCGTTTGGCTGTATAAGCAACCCCGTCTGGTCCATAATTGCGGGGATTCCGCCGACTGCTGTCCCTATGACGGCCTTGCCGCACGCCATTGCCTCTATCAGCGAGTTTGGAGAGCGATCGCTGCTCCCCGCTTCGCACAGCTTGGACGGCACGACAACGATATCAGAGAGATTGTAAAGATGCGGCATGCATTCATCGTCCAGCGACGAATAGGTATAAACGTTTTTCATTGCGTTGAACTGCGACTTGTGCTTCAAAAAAATAGATCCTTGCGAGGGGATTAAGAAAATAGCCTCGCCTGGATTCGGGAACGTGAGGATCGCCTGCGCCATGAACTCTGCTCCTTTATACTCGCTAAATTCCCCCACGAAGAGAACGATGCTCGCACGTAAGTCGTTCGCCGAAAGGCCTAGCAATTTCGCTAGTTGCTCGCTCTTCGGGCGAGGCTGAAAATCGACCGTATTCGTGCCGTGCGGAATGACGTGTATGCGTTCAGGCGCGCAGCCCATCCTAAGCAAGTACTCCTTAGCCGGTTCAGATTCGGCAACTAGCACACCGGCGTTCCTGTGGATGGCGACTACAAAGAGCCGTTTCACGCGTGCAAGGTAGCGCAACACTACGCTCGCAAACGCCCTTTCACGATTCTCTTCCACGATAAGCACCGGGTTCGTTCGGACGATCTTAGATAACAGGTAAAGAATAAGCGAGAGGGACGTTTCTGAGCCGAGCAATACGATGAAATCTGGTCGGTAGCGCAGATAGTCTATGACAGCACTGAAAAGGCGTTGTTTATTCATCAAACGCACGCACTGCTCGTACTGCTTCCAGGGATAGTTCCCATAAGTGCCGCGCGAGTAGAACCGAACTTCCCCCAACAAGTCCGACAGCTCGCGAACAAAGTCCAACATCCATCGATAAATGTACGGAGCATAGACAGCAGCCTTCACCGAGTTCATTTTACTGTTCATACGCGTCTCATTCACGGTTTAAGGATATCGGTTAAGTCCTTTATACTCACCTTTTTTCCGTGAGCTGTCCAACGCTCTGCTTCGATTGTGAACTCAGTAACAAAGCGGCGTCTTCACGCTCTCGCTGACGCGTTCCGGGCTTCCTTGTATGCGTCTAACGTTTGCGCCGTGATCCTGTCCCACCGAAAATCGTTCAGATCGACCAAGCCGACGTCTGTCCCAGCGAGATCGAGTATCGTTTGGGCTAGTTCACGAGCGCTGACTGCTTCTACGGGTATCGAAAACACAGCGCCGTCAAAGTGCCGCGCAAGCTCGCGCAAACCGAGCTTGTCGTTGACGAGTGCCGGCGTTCCAGCAGCCAAGGCTTCGAGCACCGTTATGCCAAACGACTCGATTTCAGATAAATTCACGAGCAGCGCGCTTGTTTTCAGCCATTCGAACAGCGCTGCATCAGAGCATACGCCAAGTAGTTTTACGCGGTCCGAGAGACCGCGGTTGCGAATCTGCGTTTCCAGATGATTCCTGTATGGGCCCTCGCCGATAATGTAAAACGCAAACCTCTGAGGCAAATACGCGACTGCTTCGATAATACGGTGAATATTCTTATACTGCTCGAGGCGGCCCACATAAAGAATAAGCTGGCCATCAAATTCATAGGGCTTAGCGCTTTGGATTTCTTCAGCGTTTACGCCGCTGTAGATTATGCTTAGCTTACGCGCGTTAGGAAAGCGTTTGCGCACTAGCTCCGCCTCGGTTTCAGAGATACAAATAATCTTTGTTGCCTTTCGCAAGGCGAAAGTATCAAGAGTGCTCTCAAACAATGGCTTCACGTTAGCTAGGAGCTTGTTCGACGCCTGTGGGTGGAAGTAAGGTGAAATGACAAGCGGAGTTGCCGCTGCCGCTAACGCACCCATTAGCGGGATCAAGGTGCTTGAACCGTGTGCGTGAATGACGTCAAAGTTCTGCGCGGATTGTTTGAGGTCGCTGAACAGCTTCAGAGACGCATAGCCAACTCGCCGGCTCGTGCGATACGTTCTAACGTGTACGCCCTTCCAGTCGCAGGTTTGGGCGTGACTGAGGGTTCCTGACCACACCTGCACGTCAGCATCGTGATCGCGCGACAGCCGCTGTGCGAGCTCACCAACGACTCTTTCTATTCCGCCGCGATGGTAAGGCGGAAGCGGAGCTACCATTAGAATCTTCATTTCGACTCAACCGCAGGCACGTGCTGTTTTTTCGACACGTAGCTGAGGACATCATCCACACTATCTTTCTGCATACGGCGGCGAACAAGCGAAGAATTCGTCTTGTTTGCCAACCGCCCGTCGCTAATACCTTTGAGCACTTCCACGAATTCGTCTGCCGTGCCGACCACATAGGTCATAGCCCTCAAATCCTGAGGAAGTCCTTGGACTGCTTCGGGCGTCGCCACAACGGGCTTTCCGCACGCGAGCGATTCGACCGCTCGCAGTTTGATACCACTCGCATTCTTGATAGGTATGATGATCGCGTCCGCCCCCCTAATGTACAGTCCTGGATCGCTTACAGCGCCAATGAAATTGATCCCAGTTCCGGAAAGCAGGTCATCGGGAGCTTTTCCCGAGCCAAATACGTGCACCTTGAAGGCGCCGTTCGCACGTGCGAGTGCCGGGACTAGCTCATTTGCTATAAAGGTCAAAGCGACCCGATTTTGATGCCGATCAAAACTCCCGTAGAAGACGACATTGAAAAAATCGCCGCCGTAATCATAACGGGCGCCATCGGGACTGAATACGTGCGCATAGGGTTGTGGAGGTATATAAAAAACGCGGCGGGAAGCGTGCTTGGCCGCATAGTCACAATCTCGCGGACTAATCGTTATGACGGCGTCAACCCTGTTGAGAATCCAGTTTTCGAGTATGCGCATCGGGAGATGCCAGAGCGAATGCATGCTCTTTACGTACTGCCATTCAACGTTGTGCATGACGAGGACAAGGGGCGCGCCGTTTTTGCTGGCGATGTAGGCGGCTATGTGATATCCGTAGACCAACGTGAACACACAATCTGCCTCGATATCGCGGATCTGTGCTTTGTCCCACAACGCGTCGGGCCGGATGATATCGAGCCACGTCGATACGCGGCCCCACTTGAACGGTGAAGGCAGAAAGTGCGTGTCAAAACTGATGTTCTTGGGTAGATATCCCTCCTCTGAGCTTCTTTCAGATGTATAAAACGTGCTAACCCTATTATTTCGAGCGAGATCCGCGAACAGCTGGAACATCCACCAATCGCCGCCGCTGCTAATAGGGATCCTCTTGTAGATGTCGATAAACGCAATTTTCATATTCTTGTGCTGTTCTGGCGCGATCCCCGTCGAAAGCAGCGCGAACGATGCCACCGACCCCAGCGTAATCCCCTACTCACGGGAAGTTGAAAAACGTGTCGTTATTGAGAGAATTACGTCACGACCTCATTGTCATCGCCTTCACCCGAGAGGGGCACAGACTCGACCGGTCTTGTCCCAAGGAAAAGGCCGGTTTTGAAGCGCGGCGCTGAAGGTTAGTTATACGTCCGTCACACACACGCAACGAGTGGCAGAGTATCATCGGCTAGACGGAAGCGTATCTAACGCAGCAACGATACGCTCAAACGAGCCCAAGGACACAACGTCGCTCTACAGAATGAATATTAACGTGCAGCACGCGAATTACCGGTGAACGTCGAGTATGCGACGGGCCATGATAGCGCCATGATGAATAGCACGCTGTGCGATAGATTTGGAGAACGGGGAGATTAGCAGCGCAACCCCCACAAGAGGCTTGGACGTTGGCGCTGCTGCCCCTGCTGGGCTCACGCCCAGCGTGCTCGCACAGACCGCACAGAGCGAGTGCGTTATGGCATATACGCCCAGCAAACGTAACGGCACGCGATAAACGCCACAACTACACTGTTCCCATGCGGGGGCGACAGCTCGTTACGCTGACGCTCACCGAGAGAGACGGCAGCACGGAACGTCCGGGCTGCCGACGGTACATTCTCAGTGTCGTGCGGCTCACACGCCCAGGTATCGCATTACCCAGAGCCGGCCGTGGTGACGGCGTTATACACCGCCGAGGGCCGTCCAGGTGCCCCATACACCAGGGTTAGGGTAGCCATAGGATATCTGGTAGAGGGCAGCGAAAGTGCCGGTGCTGCCGCGCGCAAAGACGTCGAGGAGCCCATTCTGCTTCGCGGTGACTGATGGAGACGATGTCAGAACCCCAGCGATGCCTTCATAGCCTGAGGAGCTTCCTACCCAGCTGCGGTAGAGGTTGCTGTCAGTACCGGTGACCAACCACCCGATCTGTGATGTTCCCCAGTTGTATGCAGCAGGACTAGTGCCCGAGAGGAGTTGCCCGCCGACGTTTGCCCAGCCAGACCATGCATTGCCATTCCAATGCTTATAGTAAATGGTGCCGTTGACCCCAGCCACGAAGACCCCGATCTGGTTAGGAGACGGACCCATCGCCGTCGCACCCGGTGCCGAGGTCAGCTTCCCACCGAGGGATTCCCAACCGTTCCACGACGTGCCGGTCCACCATTTATGCCACATGGCGCCGTCGGTACCTTGTACAAAGACGTCGAGGCGACCTGTGCCCCATGAGCAGACCGAGGGTCCTGTATTGGTAGCGAGCTGCCCGCCGAGATAGACCCAGGGGGACATGGTGTACGAGCTGCTATTAGTTTGAGTGATCTGCGTGCCATTAGGCGTGATGGTCCGCTCATAGAGGCTGCCGTCGGTGCCGCGCGCGCAGACGTAGATGGAAGCATACGTAGACGTTGTGTTCGCGAACGATGCGTTCACAGCGGGTGGTGCTGTTAGAGTCCCGCCGAGAGACGTCTGAGACGACGTCCAATTCGTGCCATCAGGCGACTCCTTCCAGACCAGGGAGTTGTCCGCAGCTACCCTTATAAAGAGGTCGAGACCAGTCCCATTGACTGAGCACACGCCAGGCGCTCCAGAGCCAACGGGCGCACCGACCACAGCGGGAGTAGAGCTGCTCCCCTGTGCCGCACTCACGCTCAGCGTGCTCGCACCGACCGCACAGAGCGAGACGAGCACGATGGCCGCCATGGCGACACTCATAAGAATACGATTGTGTTTCATTTATATCACCGTGTTCCGTTGGCGGGTCGGCGTGCGCAAGAGCATCGACGTCCACGCAGACGCCTCCCACCAGCGAGGTTTCCTTAACCTAAGGCATTTACCAATATGCGTATTCGGTATAAAGGTTGTGTGAAGTGTGTTTGTTAGGGTACCTAGTACCTACCGACGAGGACGTAGTGACACGAAAACGAAATGACGAAGTTCCCCGCCACAACGGCGCGTCTAACGCTGCAGTCGCCTCGTCGGCGCACGGGCGGTGCCGACGCGTTTGACGACCGAAACGCCTCTTGAAACGGCACGTTGCACACACGCCGCGCCGGCCCCAATCGTTAAACTCGAAGAGGCCGGGGCGCAGCTCCCACACAGGAGCGAATTCCAGCCGGTGGCGTTGATCTTCGCAGTCGCCTCGCGCTTTGTGCGCAAACAACGCCCTCGCTCGCGCTGGACTAATGAACAGTGATCGTCAAACTGGGCTCATCGATGCTTATACCAATTGACTCGACTAGGCCACTGTAACCTTCACGGTTGCTGACGGCCTCTCGGTATACGGAGCTGCCGGCGTAGTCATGCCAATGCAAGCTCCAATGGCACATTAACAAATTCTTTTTAACCAAGAGACATCGCTCACTCATTGTCGGTATGTCTTCACTGCGTAAGCGGCGATTACGAGTCCGACAAGAGCGAGCATGACATCGAAGCCGGGCGTCGCACTCTGACTTGTGGCCGCAGCTGCGTTGCCGATGGCGTAGACGTTGCCATCAACGCTCCCCACGTACACCGTGCCGTTGGCGACAGCAGGGGAGGAGTAAACCCAGTAACCGGTCGTGAAGCCCCACAGCTTCGCTCCGGTGGTGGCGTTGAGGGCGTAGACGTTGCTGTCATCGCTCCCCACGTATACCACGCCGTTGGCGACGGCGGGAGAGGAGAATACCTGGCCTCCGGTCGTGTAGGTCCACACTTCCGCCCCGGAGGTGGCGTTGAGGGCGTAGACGTTGCGGTCATCGCTCCCCACG
>Ga0181530_10005064_pt1 | contig 13643 bp, 8 predicted proteins | sample PEATcosm2014_Bin_42_FD_119769 | JGI IMG/M metagenome (GOLD analysis project Ga0181530, IMG submission 119769) | Peatland microbial communities from MTU Mesocosm Facility, Houghton, MI, USA - PEATcosm2014_Bin10_60_metaG | ecosystem: Environmental > Terrestrial > Soil > Wetlands > Peat | place... | reverse complement strand
CACAAGCGGTTGCGGAAGAGCTTTGAGCGCCGCCGCCGCCGAGCTGTGGCCTTGCTCCAGGTTGCCCCTTTTCTGGACCGGCGACTGATCTCGCTGTCCAATGGTGAAAGGCAGCGCGTCCAGTTGGCCCGCGCCCTCTCCCGCCCGCTGCGCCTGCTAATCCTGGATGAGCCGTTCGTCGGCCTGGATGCGGCAAACCGCCGGCATCTGCATGCCGTCCTCGAAAGGCTGATGGCCTCATTCATACGAGTTCTGCTCATCACCACGCGCGCGGAGGACTTGCCCCGCCACGTCACGCACCTGCTCCGGGTGGAGCAGTGCCGGGTGGTCACCGCTGGGCCGAAGGCGCGGATGCTATCTCATGTAGGCGCCGACGTGAGTCGGCGCCATCGTGGCCGGGAAGAGAATGCGCCGACTGACGTCGGCGGCTACACTTCTCCGGTAAACCGCCCGCAGTATGGAATTGCCAAGTCCGAACGTGGCATTGCTCTCGTTGAAATGCGCCGCGTCACGGTGCGCTACGGCGCCTCCATCATCCTGCACAACGTCAACTGGACCGTCCGCGCCGGAGAAAGCTGGGCCCTGCTGGGCCCTAACGGCTCCGGCAAGACAACCCTGCTCAGCCTGATCCTCGGCGATAACCTACAGTCCTATACGAACGACATCGCAGTCTTTGGCAAAGCCCGGGGCAGCGGTGAATCAATCTGGAACCTCAAGCGGCGCATCGGCTGGGTCTCGCCGGAATTGCACCTGCACTTCGGGGATGCAGCGACCTGCTTTGAAGTTGCGGCCTCGGGCTTCTACGACACCATCGGCCTGTTTCAACCACCGACCTCACGCCAGCGCGTTGCCGTGCGACAGTGGCTCGAACGATTTCAGTTGCTGGAGTACGCCTCTAGCCCTCTGTTCTCTCTCTCGATGGGGCTGCAACGCGCGGTGCTGCTGGCGCGCGCGCTGGTGAAGAATCCGCCGTTGCTCATACTGGACGAGCCGTGCCAGGGCCTTGACTCTGCCCACCGGCAATTCTTCGTCCGGATGGTGAATGGGCTGGTCCGGGCCGGCTCCGTCACTGCGATTTACGTGACCCACCGCAATGATGAGATTCCTCCCGCGATAAGGAATGTGCTGCGGCTCGCCCGCGGCCACGCTTCGGCAGAACCACGGAAGTGATGGAGGACAGGAGGCTGCGCCCATGCCGGGAGGCCACGCCGCTCGCCGGTAAGCGGCATCCATCACGTACCCTCCGCAGTTGAATCACAGGCCAGGTACTGAGAGAGTGGTTGACGATTCAACATGCACATACCCGATGGGTTCATTGATGGGAAGACAGCCGCGACAACCGCGGCGCTTTCGGCTGTGGGCGTGGGGCTGGCGCTGCGGCAGGTCCGGCGCACACTGCCGAGACGGCGCGTGCCATTGCTGGGGCTGGCGGCGGCGTTCCTGTTCGCCGCCCAAATGGTCAACTTCCCCGTGTATGGCGGAACCTCCGGCCACCTGGTCGGCGGAGTGCTCGTGGCAGCGCTGCTCGGCCCGAGCGCCGCAATAGTAGTGCTTACGACCGTGTTGATCGTCCAATGCTTCCTGTTCGCTGACGGCGGGGTGCTGGCGCTGGGAGCGAACATCTTCAACATGGGCATCGTTGGCGCTGCGGGCGGGTACTGGATTTACCGGTTGGTCTGCGGCGCACTCCCGGGCACACGCGGGCGGGTGGGTGCCGTTGCGTTCGCGGCGTGGTCTTCGACCGTGCTGGCAGCGACCTTTTGCGCCGGGCAGCTCGCATGGTCCAGAACCGTGGCCTGGCCGGTGGCCTTCACCGCCATGGCGGGTGTCCACATGCTGATTGGCATCGGCGAGGCCCTTATCAGCGCACTGGCTTTCCTAGCTATCCAGCGCATCCGCCCTGACCTCATTAGCGACATGAACGAAGCCGGGCAGCCGGGGCTTTGGAATGAATTCACGCGCTACGGGCTGCTGGTTGCGGTAGGCGTCGCGCTCTTCGTCGCCCCATTCGCGTGCTCGTGGCCGGACGGCCTCGAAAAGGTGGCGGCCAAGCTTGGTTTCGAGGAGAAAGCGACCCGCCCGGTACTGGTTGCCCCCGCCTCGGGCTATCGCGTCCCTGGCGTCCACTGGGCGGCGGGCGCAACCGCGCTGGCTGGGGCTGCCGGCGCAGTCATCGTATTTGGGCTGGCGGTCTTGCTGGCGAGATCGCTGGTGAAGGAGGAAAAACCCGGGGCGTGAGGAGGATATACGATTCACGATATGCGATTTACGCGCTTGTCTCCCTTGCGCTCGTAAATCGCAAATCGCAAATCGCAAATCGTAGCTGGATAGCCATGATTAACGACCTCGTAGGTCATCACCACAGCCGACTGGAGAATCCCATGGCCCGGCTGCCTGCGGAGCTGAAGCTCGGCGCCGCCCTGGTTATCATTGTCGGCACGGTAATCGTCCCTCCGCAGTGGGTCGGCTGGTTTGCCGGCGCCGGTTTGCTGGTGATCCTGGCGGTCCTCTTCAGCCGTATTCCCCTGGTCTTCCTTCTAAAACGGCTGGCATGGCTGTCACCCTTGATACTGAGTGTGGCGTTGGTCAACGCGTTGCAGCCCGCAGCCCGCGGGAGCTGGGTAATCGTGGCGGTGAGGAGCACACTTTGCCTCCTGACAGTGATCCTGGTCTCGAATACCACGCCGTTCAGCAAGATCCTGCGCGTTCTGAAGCGGGTGCGCGTGCCGGGACTGCTCATCACAACGATCGCCCTCATGCACCGCTACCTGTTCGTGCTGACCTCGGAGGCTGAGCGGATGGCTCGTGCGCGCGCCAGCCGCACGTTTGTGCGCGACCGCCGCGCACGCTGGCAGACACTGTCCACCGTCGTGGGCCGGCTGTTCGTGCGCGCCTCCGAGCGAGCCGAGCGCATTTACGACGCCATGTGCGCCCGCGGCTGGAAATGAATACCGCCATCCAGGTCAACAATCTCAGCTACCGTTACCACGACGGCACGGAAGCGTTGCGCGGGGTGAGCTTCAGCGTGGCGCCGGGGGAATGCGTGGGGCTGCTGGGCCCCAACGGCTCCGGCAAATCCACCGTGCTCCTGCACCTGAACGGCATTCTGCCCGAGAAGCTTGGCTGGAACGGGACGGTGCAAGTCCGGGGACAGCCGGTCACGCCGGATAACATTGAAACGATCCGCCGCCAGGTGGGCCTCGTGTTCCAGGATCCGGATGACCAGTTGTTCTGTCCCACGGTGGAGGAAGACGTGTCATTTGGCCCGCAGCAACTGGGTCTGAGCGAGGCGGAAGTGAAAGCGCGCGTCACGAACGCTCTGGCACAAGTAGGCCTGGACGGATTTGGCCGGCGAGCCACTCACCACTTGAGCCACGGCGAGAAGCGGCGCGCCTGCCTCGCCGGCGTGCTCGCCTGCGAACCGACCGTCCTGGCGCTGGATGAACCCACGAGCGACCTCGACCCCCGCGGCCGGCGCGAGTTCAAAGCGCTGCTGCGCCGCGTGCCAGCAACCAAGCTGATCGCGACGCACGACCTGGAACTGGTGGTTGAGCTGTGCTCCCGGGCGATTGTGCTCGACCGCGGCTCGGTCGTGGCGGACGGCCCAGTGGTCGAGTTGCTCAACGACGAGGAACTCATGCTGGCGCACGGTTTGGAAAGACCCCACATCCTGCGCCACCACCACCCGCATGGCGAGGAAGCGTAGCCCAGGCTGGACCAGAAGCGATTAAAGTTGACGACAGGCCGAGCCTGGCCGAACTGCGCAGCCGGATGCTCACAGACTGCCTGCATTGCAGCGGGAGCAAAGGTGCAGAGCCAGCCGCGGCTGAAGCAGTCGTGTCCCCTGACTCTACAGCAATACTGGGTTTGTGGGCGGTACGCGCAGGAGAATGCGCGTAGTAAAGCGATAAGCGCAGAAAAGGCTCAAGAACGCTTGCAAACACAGGGTTTCTCGCGATCAACCACGGATACACACCGGGGTATCGCCGGAGTAACACCGGGACCACATCGTCTGAACACGGGGCGTGCGAGGCAGGCAGCAGGCAGCAGGAAGAATGAAAAGTGCAAAAGGTAGAAGCTGATGTCTGCTTCGGAAGTGCTTCACCCTCAGAGTGTTACGCGATTCACTCGGACGCACTGCCAAAGGGGTAATGGGCCAACACCAGGGCGGGTAACGGGTGACTCCGCAGCCTTGAGTAGGCTTCGGGTGCGAAAACGCGCTTGGGTCCTCCTGAAGATAGTCGCACCTCGAGGGTGCATGTAACACACTCCGTGTGGTACATCAAACACCATGACCATCCGCCTCCGGCGTAATCGGGTTAATGAGAACGTCCTGTCCGGTTCGCTGCCGCGCGTGGAGCCAGGCCGACGCCGGGCTGAATATGACCAGCTCATTTCCCTTGGCCCCAGCAGCAATTCCGAAGCGATGTAGTTTGACTGCGTGGGGAAGGGCGAGCCGTTAGGGAGGTGCCCGGTGCGCGGGCGCGCCTGTCCCAACCGTCTTCTGCGTTCCGCATGCTGCCTTCTCCTCCCGCGACACCTTCGTTCACCGCAGCAGGAGGGACGGCGGGGAATGAGCAGGGGGGGACAACTCCCCGCGCTTCTGCAACCGCCCTGGGAGAATCGGATGGACAGCACCCGCTGGCCAAAGGGCGGTCACGATTCGTCAATCTCATTGACGAACCCCGTTCCCGGCCAGATCTCGGAAATGCTTGGCAATAGGTGTTAGAGCGGATAAGAAGAGTCTCGTGGGTGTGCTCAGACATTGTGGGGGGATTCCAGTGAACCCAAGCGCAGCTTGGTTGTTCAAAGCGCTGCGGATCCTATCTCTGCTCGCGCCGTTCCTGCTCGCACAGCAGGCCCTCTGCGCTGATCTGCCTGCCGGCAAGGTCGTGTGCTGGGGGCAGCAGGTTCTTCTGCACGAAACCTACTCCCCACACACCAATGGAGTGCTCGAAAGCAACGACGAGGTTCTCTCTAATATCGTTGCCATCACCGCAAGAGGAGATCAAGCGCTTGGACTCAAGGATGACGGTACGGTAACCGCCTTGAGGTTCAACACTTTCGGCTGGAATGCCGTGCCTCCGGGGTTGAGCAATGTCGTTTCCATCTGGGTGGAAGGAAGCTCCGGTTGGGCCATCCGGCGCGATGGCTCCGTGGCCAGGTGGGGAAATGAGCGGGACGACGCGAACACCGTTGCGGGATTGACCAATGTCACCGCCATCGCGTGGGCAGGCTACCGAAGTTACCTGGCGCTAAAGAGCGACGGAACAGTATGGGCATTTCGCCTGGACGACCAAGGGTTCGAGAAAGGTCCCGCTACCGCACCTGCGGTGCGCCCGGTAAGAGTTCATGGGCAAGTTCTGACCAACCTAGCTGCGCTGACGTCAATGGGCGACCCGCTGATCCTCAAGAAGGACGGCACGGTCTGCCGCTTAAAATACTGGGCGCCGGGTACGGCGCGACCAGACCCTGTAGTCACTCAGGTGGACGACGTCGCCCTCCTGATTGATTTCGGAGGCGAATTCGGCAAAACGCCATACGAGTACACTTGGGCGGACCCGGTCCTTATTGGAGGACAGGTTCTGAGCAACGTAATCGCCATCGCTGACGGAGGGGCACAATGTCTGGCGCTCAAGAGTAATGGCGCTGTGGTCGCCTGGGACAGCCTTTCCAATAGCGAAACGGCCATCCCTGCAGGATTGAACCAAGTGCGCGCGATAGCCGCCAACGAATACCTCCGGCTGGCGCTGAAATCGGACGGGACAGTCGTGGCCTGGAGCGCGGATCCGCTCATCCAAACGCCCGTGCCCGCCGGGCTGAGCAACGTCGTGGCGATTGCCGTCGGGGGATTGATCGGCTTTGCGGTCACGACCGGTGAGATACCCTCCAGTGTGTACATCTACCCGCATGGGCGGCTGGAGGAAATGGAGCGGGCCGCGGACCTGGTGTTCAAAGGACGCGTCATCTCGACGCGCGCCATAACCAACGCCTCATTCCCATCGTGGGGAAAGCCACACGCCACTCAACTCGAAGTCATCTCGGTGCTCAAAGGAAGCGTCCATACCAACGTGCTGGTGTTTGAGCATAACACCGAAGGCCCGCACGCTTGGGGCGGTGGCACTCCACCACCGCATTACGTTTTCGATGTGGGGCAATCCTACCTGATCTTTGCGGAGAAGACCGCGAACCCGGGTGTATATAGGCAACTTTCGCCCACCCTCAGGAGCGAGGCTGATGGCGTAACGAAGACGCTCGATTCCCGGCCAATCGCCGGCCTCACGGTTAAAGAGGCCCACTGGCTTGAACTGAACCGACTGCTCACGAGCGGTGCTTCAAACGATGTGCTCTACGCCATCCGGCGCTTGAACGCGATGAGCGCGAGTTGCCTCGGCGCGTGGAACCATACGGATGATTTCAAGCGCGAGCTTGTCCTGCATACCCTGCTCCCCCTGGTCACCAACGCCAACGACAGGATCGCGCTGGTGGCGATCGGGTGTTTTCAGCTCGGCGGCAATGCCGGAACCTCGGTCGCAGATCAAGGTGGCTGGATACCCATTTTGCGGGGTTGCTCCGAAGTCCGACCGGAATGTGTGGCCCAGGTCGCTCCCTATGCGGCCACCCTGGCTGCAGTTGCCAGCACGTCCTCTTCGATCCCGCGCCGTGTCTCGGCGATGGCCGCATTCGCCTGTACAGGACTTCCCGTTGTCACGAACTGGCTGCCTCAGTGGCTGCGCGACCCAGCCGTTGAAGCTCGTGCCCAGGCCGTGCTGCTACTTCCTGATTTCCCGGGAGAGTTTTCAGAGCAAGCGTTGCGAGTGTGCGCCGCCGATGCCTCGCCCAAGGTCCGGGCGGCGGTGGCGGACGCCATTGGGAACGGCAAGGTCGAGGCTCTCCTGCCCACGCTGGAAGCCCTGTTTTCAACTCCGGTTGGGCCGACGAATCCAGTCCCACCGCTAACCCTCGCAAACCTGCAAATGGGCGGGGAGCCAGGCAACCTCGATGATGGGAATGTACACACCAGCGCAGGCTATGCGCTGCTGAAATTCGACACGGACAGGGTGGGCCCCTTCCTCAAAGCCAACTTGAGCGACGCGGGGTTCAGGCTCAGTTTCCTGTGCAAACTTGCTGAGAAAGGTGCGGGACCGTGGCTCAACGACCTGGCCGCAGAGATGGAAGCAAGGCGAGCACGAAATCAACATGAGGCGGAAACCAGCGGCGCGGAGCCGCGGGCCTATTATTTCGAAGCGCTGATGACCCTCTCGGGCAAGTACGCCCAGTGTTGGAGCATTATCTATAGCCATTTGCAGGATTTGCCAAAGGAGACGTTCGCCGCGGGCAAAATGGACCGTTACCTGGATGTGCTGGAAACCGCAGGCACTAGTGGCTGCAATGAGCCCGTAATGATCTATGGCCTTTACCGGATGAAAGGCCTGGACGACCGCGCCCGGAGGTATCGAAGCCAGACCGAGAACAAGTTCGCCGTGTACAACATCGGCCAATTCTTTGATAAGGTGGACGCGGCATACACGAATGCACCCGCCAAGCCAGATCGCTGATCTTCGGAATGCGGAGTGCGGAGTGAAGAGTGTCAGGACTCGAAATGCCGACTTGGCAGGAACGCGGAGACGGGAAAGAATGGAGCGGCAATCAGCATGAGCGAATCAGCCCCCCCAATCCGAGTAGGTGCTCTACCAGACCGACGACGGCAAAACGCGGCTTGAAACCCGATTTAGCGGCGCGACGGCCTGGCTGTCCCTTAACCAAATGGCTGAGCTGTTCCAACGCGATAAGCCGGTCATCTCACGGCACATCAAGCATATCTTCGAGGAGGGCGAATTGAAGTACGAGTCAGTTGTTGCAAATTTTGCAACAACTGCGGCTGACGGCAAAACGTATCAAGTCGAATACCACAATCTGGATGTCATTATCTCGGTCGGTTACCGTGTCAAATCGCACCGGGGCACGCAGTTTCGCATCTGGGCCACGCAGCGATTGCCGTTACGTGGCTCATTATTAACACAACATGAATATACCGACTCCCAACCCTGAAACCCGAATCGCGCTGTTCCAGCGCAAAGAAATCCGCCGGACCATCCATAACAATGAATGGTGGTTCGTCATCACCGACGTCGTCGCCGCCCTGACCGATTCCGTAGATGCCAGCGATTATTTGAAAAAGCTCCGCAGGCGCGGCCCTTCGCTTGCCGACGCCTTCAAAGGGGGGGGACAACTTGTCCCCCCCCTCGGTATAGCCTGTGAGACCCCCGGCGGACGGCAGTTGCTGCAGTGCTGGAACACCGAGGGGATCTTCCGTCTCATCCAGGCGATTCCCAGCCCCAAAGCCGAGCCTTTCAAACGCTGGCTCGCCAGGGTCGGCTACGAGCGCATCCAGGAAATCGAAGACCTCGAGCTCGCCACCAAACGTACGCGCGCCCTCTACAAGGCCAAGGGCTACTCCGATGACTGGCCCGCTTCCCGGACGACTTCATGTTCTAGCCGGGGTCCTGGCTCCAGCACTCAAGCCTTGGCGGGTTCGCCCAGAGCCAGCACGTCCGCTCTGATACGCTTGAGATCTGCGGGCGCCAGTTTCAGGTCGCCGGCATTGGCGTTGTCTGCCACCTGCTGGATGGTGCGGCCTCCGGCAAGGACGTGAGTCACGCCGGGTTGGGCTGCCGTCCACGCGAGCACGAGTTGAGCGAGCGTGCACTGATACTTATCAGTCAATGTCTTCCACCCTGCCAGCAGGTCCAGGACGCGGCGGCGGTTGACCGGGAGCAGCCAGGCGTTCCAGAAGGCGTTGGCCCGGAATTCCTCCGGCTTGAACACGCGGTCCATGCCGATCTTGCCCGTCAGCAGCCCTTGCTCCAGCGACATGTAGGTAAGGGTCGCGATGTTGTTCTGCGCGCAGAAGGGCAGGATGTCCTTCTCCGCGTCCCGATTCAGCATCGAGTAGCGGAACTGGTCGCTCACCACCTTGCCGCAGCGGACGTTCTCCTTCAACTCCGCCACCGACACATTGGAGACGCCCAGGGCCCGGATCTTGCCTTGGTCCTTGAGCGACACCAGTGCCGCCATCGTGTCGGCGATCGGCGTGAAGTCCGGCGGCGCCGACGGCCAGTGCGTCTGATAGAGGTCAATGCAGTCCACGCCCAGCCGCTTGAGGCTGTTCTCGACCTCGATGCGCAACGTGTCCGGGCGCAGGCTGCGATAGATCTTCTTACCGTCGAAGTCGGCGAAGTAACTGCCCCGCGCGTCGTCCCACCAAAGCCCGCCCTTGGTGGCGATGACGACTTTGTCGCGCCGGCCCTTGATGGCCTTGCCGACGACGACTTCGCTGCGCCCAAACCCGTAGGCGGGCGCGGTATCAATAAGGGTGATGCCCAGGTCAATCGCCGTCTGGATAGCCCGGATGGATTCCGCATCGTCGGTGTCCTTTCCCCAAAGTTGCCCGCCGCCGAGCACCCAGGCGCCCAGGCCGATGACCGAAGCCGAGATACCGGAGTTGCCGAGAGGTTTATAGTTCATAATGCGTCTTTCTTGACAATGGCCTGGAGGTCGCGGCGGGGGGACTGCCAGGCTTTCTTTACGGCAGCGGCGACGAGGTCGCGCACCGCCTGGTAGTCCTTATCCGTGGCGTCCGCGTAAACCGTGCCCTGGCAGCGCTGGGTGCCACCCGCAGCCTTGCTGAGCGGGGCGCGGAGGAACAGCGTGTTCTCGGGCTGGCGCAGGTCAATCCAATCCATTCGAGTTACTTCGGCGGCCTTATGGCACGCGGCGCAACGGCGTTCATGCACGGCCGCTATCTGGCGCGCCAGCTCCTTGTCGCTGGCGATGTCGTATGCCTTCTCACTGGCGCGCTTGTTGACGAAGCGGTCGTGGTAGGGCGCGTTGGCGTCCATCCACATGGTCATCGTCAGCCGCTCCTTGGCAGTCAACCGGCCACGCTTGCGTTGGGAAGGGCTGTCCATCGCCTTATAGAGCTTGCTCGCGTGCGCGCCATAGACGAGCGGCGGAGTCACGCTGGAATCCTGGAGATCGGGGTCTGCCGTGGCGACCAGCTTGGCCGCCGTGATCGTCTCGAAGGCGCGGTTAAAGCCGTAGCCGGGCACCAGCCCCCACCATTGCTCGAACTCCCGCGACCAGTCAGTCAGCCCGCCGCAGAAATCCAGCCCGCCCGCCGGCTTCAGCCCGCTGTGGCACTGGACGCAATGCCGGTCGAGGATGGGCTGAATGTCGCGCAGGAAGCTCACTGGCCGGTTGCCCCACGGCGGCGGAATCAGCGCACTGGGCGGCCGCGACGCGGCCAGCGGCGGCGGGGCCGGACGCGGCGTCAACCCGCGCGTCTCATGGCAGCCGGCGCAGGCGCGCGTCTCGCCGGGTTGGAAGCTGATGAAGCTCCTCATGCGCCGCAGCTCCATCCGGTCCTCGTCCAGCAACTGGAAATAGACAGCGGTGTCGGCGGGCACTTGGAAGTGGGCGCTGCCATCCTTCTCAACCGGCACGTCCCCCAGGATGCGGATCGGCGTCCAGTTGATCAGGTGCGGGCCTTTCTCGCCGTAACGCTGGCCCCCAAACTGGTTGTCGTAGGGCCAGCCAATCGGCTCCGCGACGCGGACATAGCGGATGCGGCCCGCCAGTTCCTCGGAGCCGAAGCTGACGTCGCTGATGATGCACGTGGCGTGGTCCTGGAAGAAGTCCACGAGTTCCGGCAGGACCGGCGGCTTGGGCCGCGACCGGAGCGGCATTGGCATGAAACACGAGATGGCCGGGTCGCGATAGATGAGTTCCTTGTTACCGAACACGTCCACCACGTAAAGGCCGTAGCCCGTGGCATCCCTCATCTCATTGGAGTAACTATAAGCGGCCAGGAAGCACTTCTCCGAGAGCGCCCACGGCGTCGAGTAAAGCCCGCCGCCGTCCTGCGTGCCGCCTTCCGGAGCGGGCACGCCGGCCATGCCGCCTTCGGGCGGCTTCACGTCCGGCGTCACGATGCAGATGCCTTTGGGTTCGTTGATGCCGAGGGACGGGTCCACGACCACCAGCGGCCCGGTGGCGAGCGTGTGGTGCCCGGCGGCAATGCAAACCAGCTTGTGGCTGCCGGGGATGGACCGCACATCCTCCAGCGACCAAGGATTTGTGAAGTGCTGCTTGAAGACGGCGTCCGCGCCCGTGCCGTCGGGCCGGATGCTCCAGATGGATTGGATGAAGGCCCAACTGCGCTCGTGATACTCCCAGCGGAGATACCCGATGCTGCCGTCGTCGAGCGCGTGGGGGAGGTAATCGCCGTCCTTGCTCACGCTCAGACGCCGGATGCCGCTGCCGTTCGGTTTCATCACGTAAAGGTTGCAGCTCGTCTCGTCCTTGTCGTATTCGTTGCACTGGAGGGAGGTGCCGCACCGCTCGGAGACGAAGACGATGTCCCCGTTGGGCGCGTAGGTCGGATCGAGATCGCTCCATTCGCCCTCGGTAATCTGCCGCAAGTGCTGGCCGTCTATGCCGATCTCGTAGATGTGGGTCGGCTCCACCGTGCGCCGGAAGTCGTAGCTGCGGGCGCGGTCGAGCCAGTTCGCAGGCGGCTCGTCGGTCGGCGTGCGCGCGTAATCAAACACGATGCGGCTGCCGTCCCACCAGAGGTCCATCCCATGCACGTGGCCGGGCCCCAGCGCGCGATTCAGCACATAGCGGAGGTCCAAGGCAGAATCTCCCGGCGCAGCGAGGGCGGAGGGCAGCTTCGGGCCGACCAGCGCCGAGAGGATGCACAGGTCACCGCCGGGACGCGAGCACCAGGGCATGTGGTTGAGACATACGTCGGGATACGTCTCCTGCGTGAAGCGCTTGACGAAGAGCAGCCGGTCGAAGTCGAGGTCCGGGTTGGAGAATACCAGCCCGCGCACGACCCAGCGGGCCTGCAGGTAAAGGGCGCGGCGCGCTTCATCGGGGGCTTCCTTGGGAAGGGCCTGCAGGCGCTGGGCAGCCTCATCCAGCTTGCGGAGTGCCGCTGTGCCATCCACTCCCGCTTGCCGCAACTCCGCCGCCAGCTTGCGGCCTCGCTCGATGAACGCAGCCGTCGGATAGAGCGGCGACGCGTCCGACTCCTTAGTGACGGCGCCCAAGGAGCCCTCCTCAATCGCCTTGGCCTGCCGCAGCCAGTCCTCTTCGATCTGCAGCCGAAACTCCGCCCCGCCCAGAGCCTCATCCCGAGGCTGTGACGCCGACGGCACCGGCGCCAGGCCCGCCGATAAGAACGCTGGCGCAGCAAGGCACAGAAAGCCGAGGAGTGCGGCAGTTTTGCGCTGCAATGGGCAAGGTATCAGGCTCATAAAGATAGCAAGTACGCCGCCAAATCTTCGATCTGTCGTTCCGTCAGGTGCGAGGTCTTGCCGTGCCGGTCGTTCTGGTTGGCGATGGTGAGGACATCCCGCATGGTGGCGGCCGAGCCATCGTGCAAATAAGGAGCGGTGCGCCACAGCTCGACCAGCGTAGGGGTGTAGAACTTGTCCTGAGGCTTGTCGAACTTCCCACCAGTGCCGACGTCATAGGGCTTGAGGTCGGTGTACAACTCCCCGCTATGGCAGGAGGCGCAGGCCACTTTTTCATCCAGGAAGAGCTTCCTGCCCCGAGCGGCGGCCTTGGAAAACTTGCCGTTCTCCAACAGCGGGCTGGGGGCAGGCCTGAGCGATTCCAGGTAGGCATCAACCGCCGCGGCGGTCTCTTCCGGTGGGACGGTAAACAGGATGTTGCGAAAGCCGGCCCGGACCGCGAGCTGAGCGTTGGCGCGAACCCCGAGGGCCATCGTCGGAGGCGTCCGGTGGGCAAACAGGAGGCTCCTGACGTTCTTGGGGTTGCCGAGGCCGTCATTGAGCAGGTCCCAGTTGAGGCCGTCCACGCGAGCGTCCGAGGAGTGGCAACTGGCGCAGCTTTGCCAGCCCTGGAAACAGAGCGACGCGTCGTTGAAGGCCAGCTCGCCCTGGCGCACGACCGATAACGGCTGCTCCGGACCCAGAGCGATCGTCCTGGCCCGGCCGCTGGGCGCTGCAAGGTCCACCACGCTCAACGAATCGGAGAAGTAGTTCCCGACGTAGGCTTTGCTGCCAATAATCGCCACCGAGCGGGGACCCTTCTGATTGAGCGCGACCCGCTGCCGCAAGCCAGCCAGGAACGTGAGGTCATGGGCCGGAGCGCTCCCGTCCCCGGGCGCAGCAACGCTCGCGGGCACTGCGGCGACTGAGGCTTCCACGCTGTTGGACGAGCTCGAACCTGCTGCGCCCGAGGACGGGCACGCTCCGCACGCCGCCAGCTTTCGCAGGAGAGCAGGCGCGTCTATCACAGAAAGTTCGTGGGTGCCGGCGTGCGTGACGCAAATCTGCTTCCCGTCCGCCGTCCAGGCCACCGCCCAGGGATTGGCGGCGCACTGGTCAATGTTGTCCAGCAGGACGGTGTTGAGCAGGCATTGACGCTTGAGGTGAATGAAGCTCAAGGCGTTGTTGGCGATCCAGCCGCGCTCGATCTGCGTCGTCGGCAGGTAGAACTTCCCCATTCCGTGTGCCATGCAGGCCACGTCGCCTCCGGGCGAGATGCGGATGTCGCGCACGATGGTGCTGCCGTTCGGCAAGGGGATGTTCGTTAGGACTTTGCGGGCT